>WNES01001012.1_pt1 | contig 13412 bp, 14 predicted proteins | sample 5399931 | NCBI WGS metagenome assembly WNES01 (sample SAMN13153332, study PRJNA577476) | soil metagenome | isolation source: 20 cm grassland meadow soil 2 days after 3rd rain plot 5 | place: USA:California | collected 2015-11-11
ATCTTGACGGTGATCGTGTTCACCTTCACGCTGGTGTTGCAGGAATTCGTGTACGCGCTGACTTTCATCAGCTCGGTGAACAAGATGACGGTGAGTCTGGGCGTCCCGATCGCGCTGGTGCGTGGGGACGTGTACCACTGGGGGGCGCTAATGGCGGCCGCGCTGTTCACGAGTATCCCGCTCGCCATCGTCTACAACGCGTTCATGGACCGCTTCATCCAAGGCTTCACGATGGGAGCGGTGAAGGGTTAACCGAGGCTGAGCGTGCGGATAGACCCACCTTTTCCCTGGAGGGGGGAAGTCATGAGCAAACTGATGCTATCGTTCTCTGCGTTCGTCGCCGCGGTCCTCGTGCTCGGCAACGCGCGCCCCGCATCGGCGCAGCAGGTGGTCAAGCTGGGAGAGGGCGAGACGCTCACGATCAGCGGCTTCGTCAGCGCGACGATGTTCACCAACAGTGGGCTGTTCTCGTCCTTCGGGCAGGGACAGAACGCCGCGATCGCTGCTTGTCCGGTGGTTCAGGCAGGATGTACAGTGGCTCAGCCCACGACCGACAAGACCTTCACCGACGGTGATTTTCGAAATACACGGTTGAACTTCACCTTCAACGGCTCCCCCGTGCTGGGCAAGTGGGCACCCAGGGCAACGGTCGAGTTCGATTTCTTCGGGGCGTTCAACGGCGCGCCGCCGTTCGGGGACGAGCAGCCACAGATCCGTGGCCGACTGATCTTCGCCGACCTCAGTAACGGCCGCACCACGGTGCGCATTGGGCAGTTTTGGTCGCCCAGCTTCGCCGAGGTGCCGGTTTCCCTGACGCACATCGCATTTCCGACGGGCTACGGCGCAAGTGGTGAAATCGGCTGGCGCTTCCCGGGCGTGTTTCTCTATCAGGACCTGAGCGCCGCCGGCGCACCGCTCAACGTGCAACTCCAGCTCGCCGTGATGAAGGGCTCGGGGCCGGCTGCTACGCTCCGCGATTCGTCAGCCGCCACCAATATTGGCAACGGCGAGGCCTCCGGGATGCCGCAGGTCGAAGCACGCCTCAACTTCGCCAAGAGATCTGCGAACCTGGGCTGGAGCGCCTACGTGGTCGGTCACGTCGACTGGAAGGACACGACCGGTACCGGTCGTGACACCACGAACTTGGGCGCCAAGGACTCCAATCTGTCGGCTTGGGGGATCGAGGGCGGGGGCAGTATCAACCCGGGCAAGCTCACCCTGCACGGCAACGTCTACTACGGCAAGGCGCTGGGACAATTGTTCGCCCACATCACGCAGACGAGCCCAGCCGAGGGTGACATCCGCGGTTGGGGCGCGTGGGCCCAGGCCGGCTACGATTTCACACCGCACTGGAGCCTGTGGGGCTACTACGGCCTGGACCAGCCCGACCAGCAGCGGCTGACCAAGGACCACCCCGGAGCCGTCCTCGCGCGCCAACAGAGCCACGAGGGCGACGCCTTGCTGCGCTTCCGCGCGGGGCGCTATGCGCTCGGCCTGGAGTACTACCGCTCGGCGGTCCGGTGGAGCACCGGCCCCGCGCACGCGGGTCAGGTAGCGCTCAGCGTGTTGTACACGTTGTGAGAGAGGCTGGGGGTCGGGGGTCAGGGGTTAGCGGTGAACGCCCGACCCCTAACCCCTAACCCCTCTTCGAACCATTGGAGGGCATTGCAATGACCAAGCGGACGAAGATCGATCGACGCGAATTCGTGACCACGACGGCCGGGGTCGCCGCGGCCGCCGCCCTCGGCCCCACGATCCGGATCAGGCGCCCCGAGAAGACGCTCAAGATCCTGCAGTGGAGCCACTTCGTCCCCTCGTACGACGTGTGGTTCGACAAGTACGCCAAGGACTGGGGCACGGCCAAGGGAGTCGACGTGACGGTCGATCACATCGCCCTCGCCGACCTGGGGACCCGCGCCAACGCCGAGGTCGCCGCGCAGCAGGGGCACGACCTGTTCCAGTTCCTCTCGCCGCCGGGGGCATTCGAGACCCAGGTGCTCGACATGGCGGACGTCGTCACGGAGGCCGAGCGCCAGCACGGACCCATCCTCGACCTCTGCAAGCGCAGCACCTACAACCCGGTCACGCGCAAGTGGTTCGGGTTCAGCGACAACTACGTGCCCGACCCGGGCGACTACCTGAAGAGCCTCTGGACCGAGATCGGGATGCCCGACGGGCCCACGACGTGGGAAGACCTGGTCAAGGCGGCGCCGCTCATCAAGGGCAAGCATCCGGAGATCCAGATTCCGATCGGAATCGGCATGTCGCAGGAGCTGGACTCGAACATGGCGGCCCGCGCCATGCTGTGGTCGTTCGACGGGTCCATCCAGGACGCGGCCGAGAACGTCGTCTTGAACTCGGACAGCGCCCTCGAGGCGCTGGAATTCGGCGTGCGGCTCTTCAAGGCGGGCATGACCCCCGCGGTGATGAGCTGGAACGCGGCGTCGAACAACCAGGCCCTGAACGCGCGCCAGACCGGCTACATCCTCAACTCCATCTCCGCCTACCGCACGGCGCAGGACAACAAGCTGCCGGTGGCGGACGACATCTTCTTCGTTCCGGCGCTCAAGGGCCCGCGCGGCACGCGCTGGGCGAGCGAGCACGTCATGGGGATCTACGTGATCTGGAAGTTCGCGCAGAGCGCGGACGTCGCCAAGCAGTTCCTGCTCGACCTGATCGGTCATTACCGCGACGCCGTGCTGGGAAGCAAGCTGTACAACTTCCCGTCGTTCACCGGATCGGTGGCCGACGCGGGTGTGGCGGTGGGGCAGAAGCCCGCGTCCGGGACCAAGTGGCTCGAGCAGGTGACGTCGAGCGATCCGTTCGGCTCGAGCCCGCCCGCCAAGCTCAAGCCGATCTCCACGGCGCTGCAATGGGCGACGAATATCGGCCATCCCGGGCCGGCCAACCCGGCCGAGAGCGAGGTGTTCGACACGTTCGTGTTGCCCACCATGTTCGCGAACGCGGCGACGGGACGGATGACGGCCAAGGAGGCCCTGGCCGATGCGCACCAGCAGGTGAAGAAGATCTTCGAGAAGTGGCGCGGTAAGGGACTGGTCTCCGGAGGCTCGCGCGACCGCTAGCCCGTGACCGCTGCCACACTCCCGCGTACCCACGCCGCGCCGCGTCCGGGCGGCGTTCCCTGGTACGTCGCGGCCGCGCTGATCGCCGCCACCAGCGCGAAAGTCGGGGTCGTCTGGGACATCTCGTGGCACCGCTCGATCGGGCGGGACACGTTCTGGACGCCCGCCCACATGGCCATTTACCTGGGCGGCGTGCTCGCCGGCACGGCATGCGGCTGGCTCGCGTTGCGCAACACCTTCGCGGGGAACGGCGCCGAGCGCGACGCGAGCGTCCGGTTCTGGGGCTTTCGTGCTCCGCTGGGCGCGTGGGTGTGCATCTGGGGCGCGCTGGCGATGATCACATCGGGCCCGTTCGACAATTGGTGGCACAACGCCTACGGCCTGGACGTGAAGGTCCTATCGCCACCGCACGTGATCCTCGCGCTCGGCCTCTGGGCAATTCAGCTGGGTGCGCTGTTGCTGGTGCTCTCGCTGCAGAACCGCGCACCCGACGGGCCGCGCCTGTACGGCGTCCTCGCCGCGTACATGATCGCCATTCTGCTGCAGAACGTGGCCACGATCGGGATCGAGCAGATCGGTTTCGCCAACCTCGCTCACAACGCCCTGTACTATCTGGTGGCCGCGGGCGCCGTGCCGCTGCTGCTCGTCGCCGCGGGGCGCGGCGTGCGGCTGCGCTGGCCCGCGACCACCGCCGCCGCGGCATACATGGCATTCTCGTTCGTGTTGATCTGGGTGTTGCAGCTGTTTCCCGCGACGCCGAAGCTGGCGCCCGTGTTCAACCCCGTGACTCACATGGTGCCGCCGCCCTTTCCACTGTTGCTCGTGCCCGTAGGCGTCGCGATCGATCTCGTGATGCAGCGCGTGGGCCCCCTCCCCGGCCCCCGGCGTGACTGGGGGCTGGCGGCGCTCTTGGGCGTCGCCTTCCTCGCGGTGTTCTTCGTCACCCAGTGGTTCTTCGCGGAGTTCCTGCTCACACCGCGCGCGCGCAACTTCTTCTTCGGCGTGGACCAGTGGGACTACTCGAGCCGCGTGGGGCCGTGGCGATATCGCTTCTGGCGCAGCGACATAAACCCGGTCACGCCCCGCTCGCTGCTGCTCGCCGCGCTCGTCGCCGTGGTCTCCGCTCGTCTGGGGCTGTGGTGGGGAAACTGGATGACGCGGCTGCGGCGATGACGTCACGCGCGCTGCGCCTCGCGGCACTCGCGCCGATCACCCTCGTCGCCGCAGCGCACGTGGGCAGCCCCGACACATTCTTCGAGGGCGCCGCCGGCCCCTACAGCGTCCGCGTGATCGTCCGCAGCCCCGGCGTCGTCCCGGGGCTCGCCCAAATCACCGTCCGCGTGCTCGCCGCCTCCCAAACCGTTCGGCGCGTGCTCGTGCTGCCGGTCTATTGGGACCCGCGGACCGCCGCGCCCCCGCCGCCCGACGTCGCCGCCCGCGTGCCCGGCGACTCGACCCTGTACGGGGCCGCCCTGTGGCTCATGACCGGCGGCTCCTACGGCGTGCAGGTGACCGTGGAGGGCGATGCCGGCACGGGCACCGCCTTGGTCCCGGTCGTGGCGGTGGCCACGCGGCGCCTGGCGTTGCAGGGGTCGCTCGGCGCAGGACTGCTGGCGTTTGGCCTGTTCCTCGGCGTGGGCGCGGTCACGCTCATCGGAGCGGCCGTACGAGAGAGCGGGCTCGAACCGGGTGCGACGCCCGACGCACGGCGTACCCGGCGCGCGCGCATCGCGATGGGCGTGAGCATCGCCGTGCTCGCGGGCGCGCTACTGGGCGGCCGGGCGTGGTGGAACGCGGTGGACGCCCAGTATCGCTCCGGCTTGTACCAGGCACTCCATGCGACTGCCACGGTGCGTGGGGCGGGCGGCGGACGCGCGCTACGAATCGCCATCGACGACACGTCGTGGACCAACGCGCGGCGCCAGTGGACGCCGCTCGTGCCCGACCACGGACACCTGATGCATGTGTTTCTCGTGCGCGACTCGACGTTGAGCGTGTTCGCGCACCTCCATCCTCTGCCGCTCGATTCGACCAGCTTCGAGGCCGCCTTGCCGCCGCTCGCTTCCGGACGCTACCGCGTGTACGCGGATATCGTCCACGAGAGCGGCTTCGCGGAGACGCTGGTCGCGACGGTCGACCTCCCCCCGCCGGCGGGCCCATGGCGACCGTCCGATCGCGATGATGCCTGGACTGGAGACGAGAAACGGGAAGGGTGAAACGTTTCGGACCTCGCCGACGGCTCGACGATGATCTGGGATCGGACCGCCGCGCCGATCGTCGCGGATCGAGACGCGCCGCTGCGTTTCGTGGTGACCGACCCACGCGGGCGGCCGGCGACGCTCGAGCCGTACATGGGCATGGCGGGCCACGCGATGCTGACGCGAGCCGACGGCGCGGTGTTCGTGCACCTGCACCCGGCGGGGTCCGTGTCGCTCGCCGCACTCGAGACGTTTCAGCAGCGGGAGCCCGGGGATACGATACGAGGAGCGCTGGCGCAGCGGCTCACGACGATGCAAATGAGTAGAGCGGAGGCGGGAGCGGTTCCCTCCGGTCAGGTCGCGTTTCCATATGCCTTCCCCAAACCCGGCCTGTACCGAATCTGGGTGCAGGTCAAACGCGACGGCCGGATTCTGACGGGCGTGTTCGCCGCGGACGTGCGGCCCTCCCGCTAGCGCACCTCGACGGGCACGGGGTGGCGCACGCTGCCGTCCGCGGCCTTCGTCGCGACGTCGAGCGAGTCGTGGTCCCACATGACCACGGCCAGGAGATCACGCGACGCGGCGAAGGTCTCGAGGTCCCTGGCCGACAAGCCGCGCTCCTTGAGGGCCCGCCCGGCGCTATCGGCGCGATACGGGTGCGTGTGGAACGTGCCGACAAGCCGGGCGACGCTGTCGCACGTCCCGGCCACCGCGAACTGCAGCTGTTTCAGATCTCGCGCCGGCTGCAGCCGGCGTACGAACAGCGTGTCCCGCACCACCTCCCCTTCGAGACAGGCGAGATACTCGCGCTGCGTCGGCCTGCCCGTGCCGAGCAGCTGCGTGAGCGTGTTCTGGCCGGCGAGCTCGTCCCAATGGCGGTTGTTTTCGAGCCAGAGGTCGCTCATCACGCCCCGCACGGCCGCGGGCAGCACGACGACGTGAAATGAAGGCGCGAGCGCGACCCCCGCGAGCACGGCGGCGAGCGTCGGTCTCAACGCTTCCGCCGCGCGTAGGTCCCCACGAGCTGGGCCATGCCGAGCGTGTGACCCTGCATCGCCGCCTCGATGTCTTTCTGCCGGGCGGCGGGTCGCGGCGGCAGCGTGACATCGAGCGCGTACAGCTTGAAGAAATAGCGGTGCGCGGGACCCGGCGGCGGGCACGGTCCGCCGTACCCAGGGCGTTGGAAGTCGTTGCGCCCCTGGCGCGCGCCGCCCAGGTCGAGCGTCTCGACTTTGGCGACGTTCTCGGGCAGCTCGGCAGTCGTGGCGGGCAGGTTGTACAGCACCCAATGAACCCACGTCCCGGCCGGCGCGTCGGGGTCGTCGACGATGAGCGCAAAGCTCACGGTTCCCGCGGGCGCGCCGCTCCAGGCGAGCGGCGGTGAGACGTCCGCCTCGTCGCAGGTGTACTTGGCCGGGATTGCCGTTCCGTCCGTGAACGCTGTGCTGGTGAGGGCGAAGGCCATCGTAGGTGCAAGATAGCCAAACCCGGGGCACGAACTGCTCCCCGGGTTGACCGGCCGGGCGAAGTGGGCCGTCGACACTTCGACCACGACCTGAGTGCGGTGAGAAGGTACGGGCTGTTGCGCCCACGCAGGTGGAGACGGCGTGCGAGGGGTGTCAGAGAACAGTCAGACCGCACCGCTCGAGCGCGGGGACGGGTTAGCTTGAAACTCCCCGAAATCGGGTGCATTTCTCCAGCGTCCCATGGAACCCGGCTCTCGTCCATCACGTCCGCGCGGCGTGCTCATCGCGGCGCTGCTGCTGCTCACGCTCGCGTTGGCGGGCGCGATCGCGTTGCAGGCGTATCGCAACTTCCTGGGTCACAAGGCCACGGCCGAGCGGGTGCTGCACGACTATGCCCGGCTCGCCGCGGCCCGGTTCGCCAACCGCACGGAGATGGTCTTTTACTACGACGCCTTCTCACCGGCCGTCGACGCGCTGATGCGCGTCAAGGCCGGCGATCCGAACGTGCCGCTCCCTCCGCCGAGCCGCCTCCCCGCGACGACCCAGCCGCACGCCCCGGACTTCCTCAAGCTCGCCCACTACACGTTTCGCTACGACCTGAGCAGCGGGCGGCTCGAGACGGCCGGCGCAACTCCCTCGCCACTGGTACGCAAGTGGCTGCGCGACACCTTGCCGGTGCACAGCCGGACTGTGTACGACCCGAAGGAAAAGGTCGGTGCGATACTGCGAACGGTGGACGCGGCGCCGCGCGCCATCGTCTACACCGTCGTTAAGGACAAAGCTGGGACGCCGCGGACCATCGTCGGAGTCGAGGAGGACCCCCACGCCCTCGAGCCGTTGTACACGGCCGAGAACGAGCAAGTCCCGATATTGCCCAAAGCGTTGACCGGCGGCGTGGCGGAGGACTCGTTCAGCTCCACCATCGTGACCGCGGCCGACGGCGTGGAGCTGTATCGCACGCCGGTGCAGTACGCACCCACATTCGCCGCACGGGACTCCTTCGAGCACCCGATGATGGGGGGCATTCGGGTTCAGGTGGCGCTCCGACCCGATGTAGCCCCGAAGCTCGCGATCGGCGGCATGCCACGGTCCAACGTGCCGATGCTGCTATCGCTGCTCGCCCTCACGGCGGTACTGGTGGTCGCCGCGCTGCTCCAGCTGCATCGGGAATACGAGCTCTCCCGGCTGCGCGCCGATTTCGTCTCCGGGGTGTCGCACGAGCTGCGCACGCCGCTCGCCCAGATCCGCATGTTCTCGGAGACGCTGCTGCTCGGCCGGGTGCGCTCGGAGGGCGAGCGCGTCCGCTCGCTCGAGATCGTCGATCAAGAAGCCCGCCGCCTCACGCACCTGGTGGAGAACCTGCTGCACTTCTCCCGCTCCGAGCGCCAGGCCACGCGGCTGTCGCCGGCGGCGGCACCGCTCGCCCCACTGGTGCGCGAAGCGGTCGAGGCCTTCGCCCCGCTCGCGGCGGCGCGCGGCGTCACGTTCCGGACCGAGCTGCGGGACGGGTTGGTCGCCCCGGTCGACGCCGAAGCGCTGCGGCAGATGCTCGTCAACCTGCTCGACAATGCCGTCAAATACGGCCCGGCCGACCAGACGATCACCGTCGGCCTGGAGTCGGGCGACGGCAAGGCGCGGATCCGGGTGGAGGATCAAGGGCTCGGGGTTCCCGCCGCCGACCGCGAGCGCATTTGGGACCGGTTCTGGCGCCTGGAGCGGGACCGCGGCTCGGCGGTGGCGGGCACCGGGATCGGTTTGTCGGTGGTGCGGGAGCTGGTGGCGCTGCACGGCGGCCGCGCCTGGGCGGAGGAAGGGCGCGGGGGAACCGGGGCGCGCTTCGTGCTGGAGCTGCCGCTCGTCGGTCAGCCCCAGGCCGCACCAGGGCCGGCCCCGATGCGTGCCGACTTCGGAGCCACGGCATGACGCGGATTCTCGTCGTCGAAGACAATCCCGATCTCGCGTATGGCCTGCGTAACAACCTCGAGATCGAAGGCTACGAGGTGGAGGTCGTCGAGGATGGCAGCGAGGGCCTGACGCGGGCGCGTACCGGCGGCCCCGACCTGATCATCCTGGACCTGATGCTGCCCGGCCTGGACGGCTATCGCGTGCTGCGGGCGCTGCGCGACGAGGGGCGCCGCATGCCGGTCCTCATCCTCACGGCGCGGGGCGAAGAGGCGGACAAGGTGCGCGGCCTGCGGCTCGGCGCGGACGACTACGTCACCAAGCCGTTCGGTGTGCTCGAGCTGCTGGCGCGCGTGGAGGCCCTGCTCCGCCGCACGGCGCCGAGTGGCGGTGGTGCCGCTCCTCCGGAGCGGTTCGGCGCGATCGAGATCATCCCCGCCTCCCGCACCGTGCTGCGGGATGGCCACCCGGTCGGGCTCACGCCGAAAGAGTTCGACCTGCTGCTGGCGCTGCTGCAGCGACGCGGGGCCGTGGCGACGCGCATGGAGCTGCTCACCGAGGTATGGGGCTACAGCGCGGCGGTGCTGAGTCGCACTGTGGACACGCACGTCGCGGAGCTGCGCCGCAAGCTCGAGGGGGACCCGGCCGCTCCACGGCACATTCTCACCGTCCGCAAGGCCGGCTACCGGCTGGAGAAATAGTCCATGACGCTCACCATCGTCCTCGCGCTCCTTACCCGCGCTCCCGCTCCGCCCGATGGCCACGCCATCATCGCGGCAATGCACGACCGGTATGCGGGGAAGTGGTACGCCACGCTGACCTTCGTGCAGCACAATACGGCCACCCGGCCCGAAGACAGCACCGAGCACTCGACCTGGCACGAGTACGCGGCGCTGCCGGGCAGGCTGCGCATCGACTTCGAGCCGCTCGATTCGGCCGGAGGCGTGCTGTTCGTGCGCGACTCGCAGTTCGTGTTTCGCGGCGGGCGCTTGGCCAGCGCGGCCGCATTCGTGCACCCGCTCATGGTCCTGGGGTTCGACGTCTATTTCGATTCCACCGCGCGCACGGCGCGCCGGCTCGAGCAGCTGGGGTTCGACCTCGCGACCGTGCATGAGGACACGTGGGACGGCCGGCCCGCGTACGTCGTCGGGGCGCGGGCCGGCGACCTGCGCACACGCCAGTTCTGGGTGGACAAGGAGCGGCTCCTCTTCGTGCGACTGCTCGAGCCCGGGCAGCGGGACACGGCGCGCACCAGCGACATCCGCTTCAACGACTACCGGCCCGTCGGCCCGGCCTGGGTCTCGGCGGAGGTGGCGTTCCTCGTGGACGGCCGGCAACGCTGGCTCGAGCAGTACGCGGAGATCCACACCGGAACCCCGCTCCCGGACGCGCTGTTCGATCCGCGCCGCTGGTCGGCGCAACGCCCGTGATGCGGCGGGGCGCGATCACGTGCACGCTGCTCGCCGCCGCGGTACGGCCCTGCGCCGCGCAGACCCGCTCGGATACGGCAATGACGGTGCAGGGCTTCCTCCAACCCGGTGACTCCGGCCGCTGGAGCCTGCTGCTCCCCCAGCCCGTGACTGCCGCCGGCCGGCGCATCGGTCTGCTGGCCGTCGGGGACGCCGGCACCCGCTGGCCAAGAATGGAAGGCCGCCTCGTGGAGGCCGTCGGTCGGGTAACGGTCTCCGCCGCCGGACCGGGGGAGGCAGCCATCGCGATCGATCACCTGCGGGAGCTGGAGCCCCCCGGCACACAGCGGAACACGGTCCAGCTTTCCTTCTCACAATTGGCGGTCGTGACCCTCGCCGTCATCCCGAACCGGTTCGCGTGGCGTGCCAACGATAGCCAGCCGACGGGCGTCCAGCCCCTGCTGATGTACACCGTCTACAATCACGGCCAGACCCAGCTCGACTTCATGCTTCCCACCAACGACGTGGTGTGCGTACGCGTGCAGCGCCAGGATGGCCTGGGGAGCGGCTGGCGTACGTCCCTGCCCGCCCCCGCGCGCAACCACGAGCGCATCGTCATCCGGCTGGGCGGCCTGTTCCGTCGGTTCATCGCGATCCCGCCCGACGCGGCACCGGTGGCCGGACGCTACGTCGCGAACGTGACCCTGTGCGGCGTAGCGGACTACCAGGTGGAGGCGCCCTTCGAGGTCGTCACTCCCTGAGGTGAAGCAGAGCGGTCTGTCGCGGGACCGAAGGCCCTTGTACTGTTCTCCCCCATGACCGACACGTCGCCGCCGAACAAGTACACGATCGGGCTCGTGCAGATGGCGATGTCCACGGATCCCGCTGTGAACCTCGAGAAGGCGATCGGGAAGGTCGCGGAGGCCGCGGCGTCCGGGGCCAGCCTGGTGTGCCTGCCGGAGCTGTTCCGCTCGCAGTACTTCGCGCAGCGGGAGGACGCGGCCTTGTTCGATCTCGCCGAGCCCATTCCGGGCCCCAGCACCGACGCGCTCGGACGGGCGGCGCAGCGCGCGGGCGTGGTCGTGATCGCGCCGCTGTTCGAGCGCCGCGCCCCGGGGCTGTACCACAACAGCGCCGCGGTGATCGACGCGGACGGCCGCATGATCGGCGTGTACCGCAAGATGCACATCCCGGACGACCCGGCGTATTACGAGAAGTTCTACTTCACCCCCGGAGATCTGGGCTTCCGCGCGTTCGACACGCGGGTGGGACGCATCGGCACGCTGGTGTGCTGGGATCAGTGGTACCCCGAGGGAGCCCGCCTCACCGCCTTGCAGGGCGCCGCCGTGCTGTTCTATCCCACGGCCATCGGCTGGCATCCGGCCGAGAAGGAAACTCACGGCAAAGAGCAACTGGACGCGTGGCGCACCATCCAGCGCAGCCACGCGATCGCGAACGGCTGCTATGTCGCGGCGGTGAATCGGGTGGGCCGCGAGCGCCCCGGCGGCACGGCCACCGAGGGACTCGAGTTCTGGGGATCGTCCTTCATCGCCGATCCGTTCGGGACGGTCCTGGCCGAAGCGCCGGCGGACCGCGAGACGATCGTCCTCGGAGAAGTAGACCTCGCGAGGATCGAGGCGGTGCGGCGCGGCTGGCCCTTTCTGCGCGACCGCCGCATCGACGCGTACGGCGGCATCGTCAGTCGCTATCTCGGCGACCAAGCGTAGGCATGGTGAAGGCTCCCGCCCCCCCCGCCGGGCTTCGCATGCCCGCCGAGTGGGAACGCCACCATGCGACCTGGATCGGCTGGCCCCACAACGCGAGCGACTGGCCCGGCCGGCTGGGGCCGATTTCCTGGGTGTACGCCGAGATCGTCCGCAAGCTGGCACCCGGAGAGGTCGTGCGGGTGCTCGTGAGCTCGGCGGCGCAGGAGCGCAAGGCGCGGAGCCTGCTCGAACGGGCGGGCGTGGACCGAGGCCGCGTCGAGTGGTTTCACTTTCCGACCAATCGCGGCTGGACGCGCGATTTCGGGCCCCTGTTCGTACGCCGGGCCGGCCCTCGATCCGGGGTCGCGATCGCGCGGTTCCGCTTCAACGCCTGGGCCAAGTATCCCGACTGGAAGAAAGACGACCGCATCCCGGAGCGCGTAGCCGCGCGGCTCACAGTGCCGCTCGTGCGGGCGCGCGCGGCGAGCCGCGACGTCGTGCTCGAGGGCGGGAGCATCGACGTCAACGGCCGCGGCTCGCTCCTCACGACCGAAGAGTGTCTGCTCGATCCCGTTGTGCAGGTCCGCAACCCGGGCCTGTCACGCGCCGACCTCGAGGGGGTGCTGCGGGAGTACGTCGGCGCCACGAACGTCCTGTGGCTCGGGAAGGGGATCGCGGGGGACGACACGCACGGGCACGTGGACGACGTGTGCCGCTTCGTCGACCCCCGCACGGTCGTGCTGTGCCGGGAATCCGACCCGCGCGACGTGAACTACCGGCCCCTCGCGGAGAATCGCGAGCGGCTCGAGGGTATGCGCCTGGAAGACGGCTCCAAGATCGCGGTCGTCGATCTTCCGATGCCCGCCCCGCTGTACTTCGAAGGGCAGAGGCTCCCTGCGAGCTATGCGAACTTCTACATCGCGAACGCCGCGGTGTTGGTCCCCACTTTCAATGATCCTCAGGACCGTGTGGCGCTCGGCGTTCTCGCGGAACTGATCACCGACCGGCCGGTGGTGGGTATACACGCTGTAGACCTGGTGTGGGGGCTTGGCACGATACACTGTCTCACACAACAGGAACCGGCACATCAGTCCGCCAGTGTAGCCGCAAGCCGTAAGCCGTCAGTAGCCACCAGCCGCAAGCCGCAAGCGGTTGACAGAGCCTAGCGTCCAGGTTGCTTCGGACCCTCGGGAAGCTTCCTCAGCAGCCCGTAGACTGTCTTGGCGCACTCCTCGCGCGTAGCCTCGACTTGGGTCAAGTCCTGTAGTTGGAGATAGCCAAGGGCGACCGCTAGGTCCAGTATCGCCTCGATCTCGCTTAGTGACGTGCGAGCGATGTCGAGGTGCTTGCGAAAGTCCTTCACGCCCCGGCGACTCGCACCCTCCGCGATATTGAGTGCGACGCTGTACGCTGCGCGCCGCCACTGATCGGCGAGCGCGTCTCGCTCGAAGTGCGGGAGCCGGGCGATCGCGCCTTTCGAGAGGACCACGAGCTGACTGGCATGTTGCCACGCCTTGAGGTCTTTGAAGTGTCCCATGCGTCAAGGCAGGGTCGACGGGACAGACACCGTCGTCCAATCCGTGCGAGCGCGACCGTTTTCTTGCGGCTTCGGCCTTGCGCCTGATCGCCGCTTGCGGCTTGCAACTTG
>WNES01001016.1_pt1 | contig 13380 bp, 15 predicted proteins | sample 5399931 | NCBI WGS metagenome assembly WNES01 (sample SAMN13153332, study PRJNA577476) | soil metagenome | isolation source: 20 cm grassland meadow soil 2 days after 3rd rain plot 5 | place: USA:California | collected 2015-11-11
CCGGCTGCGCAAGGGAGCTCATATCCTGATCGGCTACGCCACGGCCGCCACTGAGCACATCTTTCTCTTCATCATCGTGGCCCTCGATAGCTATCTCCTCACGCCGCGGGCCGGCGAGGGCACGAGCGCCTTCTTCAATCCTTCCTACTGGCCCGAGCTTGGCCATCGTTTCGTCGGCAACCTGTCGTGGGCGTCGTTCTTCATCGCCGCGGTGGCTGCGGTGTATGCGGCCGCCAGCCGCCTGCCCGCCAATCGCCTGTATTTCCACTGGGTGGCGCGCACCAGCCTGGTGGTGGGATTCGTCACCCTGGTCGTCCAGATCGTGCTGGGTGCGGTCTTCGTCGAAAGCATCAAGCAGGCCTCCCCGGGCGCCTTTCACTACTCGCTCGAGGGGCCCTTCGCCTGGCTCTGGTTGGTGCAGGCGACGTTCATCGCGATCCTCCTGGTCGGCAGCAACCTCTACTTCTGGCAATCCCGGTCGACGGCGGCCGGGCCCATCCTGACCGGCCTGGTGGCGGTGGCGTCGCTGATCACGATGGCGCCGGCCGCGCTCTATCCGAAAGACATGTTCTGGTTGCGCTACCTGGCGCTCGGCGCTGCGGTGTTGCTGAGCCTCCTCCACTGGCTCCTCTCGCGGCCGCGAGCGCGGACCAGGACACCGGATCTTCGACGCTCCAGCCAGGTGACGCTCGCCGTGACCGGTGCCAGCGCGCTGCTCCTCTTCCTGCTGATGGGCGTCATCCGGACGACGGCGCGGAGCGACTACACCATATACGGCGTCATGAAGGAGTCTGACAGCTACGGGATCTTCCAGTCCCCGTCGAAAGGCTTCTATCCGTAATGGGCTCGCTTCAGACCTTCTTTTACCTGGCGCTGATCTCGGCCGTCATGATCAGCGTCACGTTGCTCTTCGTCGGCATCGTCGTCTTCGGGCTGGTGCGCTGGTTTCGCCAGGCGCGCGATCAGACCTCTCTCACCTTCTGGCTGGTCGGCGGCGCCGTGACGGTGGTGCTGCTGTTCATCGTGCTGGGCACAGCGGGCGTCCTCTACGGGTTCATTCGCTATGGCGCATCGTGATCCACGGCGGCTGAGCCGCCGCCAGTTCGGGCTCCTGGGCACCCAGGTTTCGGGCGCGGTCGTCGCCGTGCTGCTCGGCATTCCAATCGTCGGGTTCTTGATTTCTCCCCTCTTCCGTCAGCAACAGGTCGTCTGGCGAAAAGTCGGCGACATCTCAGGCGTCCCGGACGGCGAGCCGACCAAGTTCGAAGTCGCCTTCCCGCTCGATGCGTGGACGGCGGCCGAATCCAACCTGGCGGTGTACGTGGTCAAGTCCGGCGATAAGACCAGGGTCTTCTCCAACGTCTGCACGCACATGCAGTGCCCGGTGCGTTGGGAAGTCGCGCTGCACCAGTTCCTGTGCCCCTGTCACGGCGGGCTGTACGACATCAACGGCGCGAACATGGGTGGCCCGCCACCGAAGCCCCTGCCCGAGTACGTGCATCGCATCGACGGCACGACGCTGTTCGTCCAGAACCGCTTCACCGAGGACATCTAGTGGGCCGCCGGTTGAGCGCCGCCTACGACTGGTTCGACGAACGCACCGCGATTCGCAGCCTGTTGCGCAAGGGACTCTACGAGGCTGTGCCGGTCCGCGGCGCCTGGTTCTACACGCTGGGAAGCGCCACGCTGGTGTTGATCATCCTTCAACTGATCACCGGCATCTTCCTCACGCTGCTGTTCGTCCCCTCGGTGACCGAAGCCTGGCAGAGCCTCAACTACCTCAAGGAGCACGACGCCTTCGGCTCCATCGTCCGGGGGATCCACCTCTGGTCGGCCTACATCCTGCTGTTTGTGATCGGCCTGCACATGGTGCGCACGTTCTTTTCTGGTTCCTACAAGCGCCCGCGGGAGCTCAACTGGGTGACGGGCGTTGGGCTCTTCGTCCTCGTGCTCGGGATGGCGATCACCGGTGCCTTCCTCCCCTGGGACCAGGCGGCGTACTGGACCGCCGTGGTGGTGACCAACATCCCCGTCTACACCCCGTTTATCGGCTCATTCATCCGCGCCCTGTGGCGTGGTGCCGACACGGTGGGGCCGATCACGTTGAGCCGGACCTTCGGCATCCACGTCTGGCTGCTGCCCGCCATCCTCTTTCCGCTGATCGGTGCCCACCTGGCGCTGCTTCGCAAACACGGAGAGTTCGGCTCGTACATCAACTATCGTGGGGCATACAAGAGCCGCGAGGGTGTCGACGTCCCGCCCGCGCCCGCCCAGCGACCGATCGAGCCACCCTATCCGGCCGCGCCCTCCGACGAGCTTTGGGCCGCGCCCCTGCAAACCGAAGACTTTTATCCTCATCAGACCTTCAAGGATGGGATCGTCTCGGCGGCGCTGGTCGTCGTCGTCTTCATCCTGGCGGTCGCGATCGGCGCTCCGCTCGAGGCCATCGCCGATCCGGCGACGACGAGCTACACCCCGGTGCCGGAATGGTTCTTCCTGCCCCTCGATGAACTCCTCGTTCTCGTGCCGCAGCAGCTGATCCCCCTGGTGCTCGTCCTCCCGACCGGCGGCGTGCTGCTGCTGCTCGCGCTGCCCTTCATCGATCGCGGCCCCGAGCGCAACCCCTTCGAACGTCCCGCGGTGATGGTGCCCGGCGCATTCGCCGTCCTCTTTGTCGTCATCCTGACCCTACTCGGCTCCGGCCGGCTCTTCAACCTGTGAGCGCGCTGCTCGCCGTCCTGGCCCCCGGGTTCCAGGCGCTGGCGGCGGCGTTGCCCGCGCAGGCCCCGAACGGTCGCAACATCGTGGGCGCCCAGATCGCGATCGGCAGCCTGTTCTCGCTGCACATCCTGATCGCGGGGCTTGTCAGCGGCGCCGCTGAGCTGGGGCCGGCGATTGAGTTCCTCGGCTACGTCCGGCAGCGTCGCAACTACGATCGCCTCGCCCACGGGCTGGGCCGCTTCATCACCTATTACTTCAGTGTCAGCTCTACGATCGCGATCCTGCTGATCACGGTGCTGCTCGTCGGCTTCTGGGGTCACTTCTGGACCACCATCGTGACGATCGGGTGGTGGCCGCTGTTCATCGAGGCCTGGACCTTCGTCCTGCAGGTCAGCCTCGCCTATCTCTGGTACTACACCTGGGAGCCGATGCGCGCCTTCAAGGGTGTGCACATGGCGATCGGCGGCCTGCTGGCCGTCGCCTCGTTCCTGCAGGTCTACATGATCGACGTGATCGCCAGTTACATGCTGACCCCCACCAACCCGCAGAATCCCGTCCGGCTGGCCCTCAACCCGACGTCCTATCCGCTCACCGTGCATCGGACGGTCGGCAACCTCGCCTACATCGGCTTTGCCTTCGGCGGCTTCTGCGCCATCCGCTACTTGCGGGCAAAGACCGCCGAGGACAAGCGCTTCTACGACTGGGCCGGAAGTTTTGGGCTGCTATGGGGCGTCTCCATGACGTTGCTCCAGCCGGTGGTCGGCTACTCCTATGCCAAAGAGATCCAGCTGCACAGCTATGGCAGCTGGTACAAGATGATGTTCGGGACGCTGAGCCCGGTGTTCCTCTGGCAGATCACCTTGCTCGGGATCATGTTCCTCACCGCCACCCTCTATTTCGCGCGGCGATTACGAACCGATGAGGCGCGCGGGTCAGGGATCCTGAAACTGTTGGCCGTCGGGATGGTGTTGACGACGCTGCTCGCGGCTCAGCCCTACGCGCTCGGCTTCTCCTATGAGACGGTTGCCGCGGCGGGCCTCAACCGCCCCTTCTGGGAAGGTGGCCTGATCAACCCGCTGGGGTCGATGATCCCCTGGAAGGTGCTGGCGCTGATGTTTTACACGCTGATCGCGATCGCGGCCGTGGTGTGGTACCTGCGCGGCCTGCCGGGCGTCGTCTGGGGAACCGCCCGCCGCGGCGAGCAGCGCATCCTGATGCTCATGACGATCCTGACGATGCTGATGATGGTCACCATGGGTTTCATCCGGGAGAACGGTCGGGGACCGTACCTGATCTCCGGCGAGATGACGATCCAGGGCCAGCAGAACGTTCCGACGCCGACGCCGCAGTCCAGCCCTTAGATGCCTACATGGCGCAGGGCCCGATCGAGACCGCCTCGGTCCGTCCCTGGGCCTGATCGATGTCCGGTTGCACCTCGGCGTCGGTAAGCGCGTACGCCTGACCCGGCTGGCTGGTCGAGGCGGCGAAGATGACGCCCACGACATTGCCGTTGAGGTCCACCAATGGTCCGCCCGAGTTCCCCGGCTGCACTTCGGCTTGCGTGATCCAGATGCTCCGCACCACCAGGTTTTGCCCGTAGATGTCACGACCCTCCGCTCTCACCTGGCCGTTGACCACCGCCGGCTTTACCTGCTCACCGCCACCACCCGGGTAGCCGATCGCCGCCCCCTGGGTGCCAGGGTGCGCGGCCGCCTGGCTGAGGGGCACCAGCGCGAGCCGCGGCACGTAGAGGATGGCCACATCACGTCCGGGGTCGAAGAGGACGACCCGCGCACTCAAGCCGCGCCCGCCGGCATTCAGTACCGTCGTCCCCTGCGTGCCCGCCACCACGTGGGCATTCGTCAACACCATTCCGGGGCCGACCGGGAACCCGCTGCCGAAGACGATGCCGCCGCAGCCGAAGCCGCGGATCTTCAGCGTTTCCGAGGCGGCGGCCTGGATGCCGGGCGTATTGACCGAGGCTGGAAGCGGCTGGGGAGATGGGGCGATCGGCTCCAGCCCGGCGAAGGCGGCCGGGAAGTTGACACCCGCGATGGTCGCCTCGACGCGCGCGAGGAAGGCCGGCGGCTTGGGAAACACGGAATCCAGGGTCCGCAGGATGGCTGATCGCTGGATCGCGCTCGCCACCTGGGGCGTGGGAACCCGGGCAAGGCTCAGCCCAAGGAACCAGGAGACCGAGAGCAGCGCGAGGGCGGAGAAAACGGCGCCGGCAATGCTGTCGATCCGGCCGCTCTGTGGGCGCGCCAGCAGCCGAAGCCGGATCGGCTCGCCAACCCAGTAGCCCACGCTACTACCGACGGCGCCGAGCACGACCAGCATCAGCACGGCCATCAGCGAACGCCATGTCGCGTCAGAAAGATTGAGCGCGTCCATCAGGACCGGAGCCAGCGCGGCACCAATGATGACACCAAGAACGAGCCCGGCGTATTGAGCCAGCGAGAGCCAGAAGCCGCGCCGGTAGCCGCTACTCACGGCGAACACGAGCGCCACGAGGATGAGGAGGTCGATGATGGTGAAGCGCATCAGGCGTGGACTCGAAGGTCGCTGCGCGGTTTACCGACACAGATCAGTGCGTAACCCTCCGCCAGCTCCTCGTTACTGATCAACCACGCGTCGGTCTGGTCGATGATCCCGTCGACCTTGACCATGCACGTCTTGCAGCGGCCTTTTCGGCAGTCGAAGGCCAGCGGGAGGCCGGCCCGCAGCCCGGCGCCAAGAATGCCTTCGTCCTCGGCCACGTCGACCGTCTTCCCGCTCCGCACGAAGGTGACGTGGAAGGAGCGCGCCATCAGCGACTCTTGATCGCGGTGATAATGCGGTAGAGGTACTCGCCGGCGGCCAGCAGCGCGATCAGCACCCCAAGTGCCACCAGGCGCGGCCGCAGCCAGCCCCGGTAGAAGCTGCCGCGCCAGGCTGGCCCGATCAGCAGGGCGATCACGACGGCGACCGCGACGATCAACAGGACGATGCGAAACGCCGTCGACACCGCGCCTAGTCTACGGAACCTCGAGCGGTCGCTACTCGAGCCCGATGACGTGCTTGAACTTGTCGAAAAAGCCCTTCTCGATCTGCTGTGGTTTGCCGCTGACGCCGCCCAGCTGGCGCAACGCCTGCCTCTGCTCCTCGGTCAGATTGGTAGGAATCACGACTCGGACAAAGACCAGCTGGTCGCCCCGACGTCCGCTCCGCAGGTGCGGGACGCCACGGCCGTGGATGCGGATCGTCTTTCCATATTGCGTCCCGGGCGGTATGTCGATCTGCTGAGGACCGTCCACTGTGGGGATTTCCACGGTATCGCCCAGAGCCGCCTGTGCCACGCTCAAGGGCAGCTCATAGACGACGTCGGTACCGTTTCGCTTCAACACCGAGTGGGGCTTGACCTGGATGACGATGTACAGGTCACCGGCGGCGCCCCCACGCGGACCGACCTCGCCTTCACCGGTGAGGCGAATCTGCGAGCCACTGTCGACGCCGCCCGGGATACTGACCCGTACTTTCTTTTCGCCGGGGCGGTGGCCGCTGCCGCCGCAGGTCCGGCACGGTTTCTCGATGACCTTGCCCTCGCCGTTGCAACGCGGGCAGGTGGCGACATTGACGATCTGTCCGAAGATCGACTGCGTCGCCCGCCGCACCTGGCCGGCGCCGCGGCACTGCGGGCAGGTCTGCGGCGACGTGCCCGTTTCCGCGCCCGTTCCCTGGCAGGCTGAGCAGGGTTCGGCTCGCGGGATGGTGAGCTCGCGCTCGACGCCGAAGACCGCTTCTTCGAACGTCAGCCGCAGGTCGAGTCGAAGGTCGGCGCCCCGCCGCGGACCGGTCCGCCCGCGTCCGGCGGCTGCCTGGCCGAAGAACATGTCGAAGATGTCGTTGATGCCGCCGAACCCGGCGCCACCGAAGTCGAAACCGGGCATGCCCTGGGTGCCGGCATGGCCAAAGCTGTCATAGCGTTGCCGCTTGGATTGGTCGCTCAGGACCTCGTAGGCCTCGTTGACTTCCTTGAAGCGGGCCTCGGCTTGCGGATCGTTCGGATTGCGGTCGGGGTGAAACTGGAGCGCCAGTTTGCGATAGGCGCGCTTCAACTCTTCGGCGGTGGCCGTCCGAGAAACGCCGAGGACCTCGTAGTAGTCCCGCTTGATCGCCATCAGTGTCGGCTCTCAGGCTCGCGAAGGCGGTTCGCCGCTCGGGCGGTCGAGGCCGAGGAGACGACGAGCACCGAAGCGAGCGTACCGTCGTACGTGAGCGAGGAGCGCAGGAGTCGACAACGGCATTCGACCGATCCGAGCGGATGAAACGTCAAGCGAGATCTGGGAGCCGACACTGGAGTGGTGCTAGGACTTTAACGCGCGAGGGTGAGCAACCTTCACCAGCGTCGGACGGAGGACGCGCTCGTGAAGCCGGTAACCGGGCTGCATTTCCTCGACGATGGTGCCCTCTTCGTGCTCGTCGGTCTCCTCCCTGGCAATTGCCTCGTGCTGCGAAGGATCGAATTTTTCGCCGACGGCCGGAATAGGCGAAACGCCCTGCGCTTGCAGGGTATCCTCGAACTGGCGCACAACCATCCGCAGACCGTCGAACCAGTTTCGGTCGATGCCTTCAGGAGCGTGGTCCAGGGCGCGGCGCAGATTGTCGAGGATGGGAAGCAGCTTGCGCAGCAGCTCCTCGTTGGCATACTGCGTGCGGTCGGCGAGCTCCTGACGGGTGCGTCGCTTGTAATTCTCGAAGTCAGCGGCGAGCCGCTGGTAGCGGGCGAAGTTCGCCTGAACCTCGTCGCGCGCCGCCTGCAGCTCGGGGTCGACGCCGGGTATTACCTGACTCGCCCCCTGCTCCGCATCGACGGCTGAGCTGGCCCGGGCGTCGATGACGCCAGGGCGGCCCTTTTGCTCGCCTGGCTCTGGCTGATCTGGGGATCGGTGCTGGGGTGGCATGTCTTGCTTTTTACCCATAGGCCAAGCCGACGAATCAGTTGCCGAGGTGGGCGAGCACGTCGGAGGTAGCGTGGCTCACCAGCCGCACGCGGGCCACGACCTGCCCATAGTGCATGCGGGTTGGCCCGATCACCCCGATCGTGCCCCGGACCCGATCGGCCATCCTGTAGGTGGTTAGCACCAGGCTGCATTCGCGCAGCCCGTTGCTGGTGTTCTCGCGCCCGATGATGATCTCGACATCCTTGTCGAATTCCACTTGCTGCAGGATGGTCGCCAGCTGAGCGCCCTGCTCCAGCAATTCCATGAGCTCTTCCAGACGGCCAACCTCAACGAACTCTGGGTGGCGGAGCAGGTTGCGCACGCCGTCATGCAGGACCACAGTCTGTCGCTGCGCCTGATGGGTGGTGATCGACTCGATCAGGCGCTCGATGATCCGGCGCTGCTCAGCCCGGTCTGGACCAAGCTGATCTAACCGCCCCGAGAGCTCGTCGGCGGTTTGGCCCTTGACCTTGTGGTTCAGCATGGCAGCCATCCGGCTCAGATCCTCCTGGGTGGTGGCCCGCTCGAGATGGACGACCTGCTGCTTGATGAGGTTGCCCTCCAGCACGAGGATGATCAGCACCGACTGCGGCTCGAGCGAGACGAGGTCGATGTGCTTGATGCGGGACTCGCTGACCTCGGGAGCGGTGACCAGCGAGACGTTCTCGGTGATGTGGGACAGCACCATGGCGGCTTTCTCCAGGATGCCGTCGACGCTGCGCGGCGCGCTTTCAAACTCCTGTTTGACGGTCCGCCGGATGGTGGGCGAGGCGGCTTCCGCTTCCATGAGGAAGTCGACGAAATAGCGGTAGCCGCGGTCCGTCGGAATGCGGCCGGCCGAGGTATGCGGCTGCTGCAGGTACCCGGTGCCCACCAGGTCGGCCAGCTCGTTGCGGATGGTCGCCGAGGAGAGCGCGATGAAGTACTTGGCCGCCAGCACCTGAGAACCGACCGGCATCCCCGTCACGGTGTAGTCGGAGACGACGGCCTTCAGGATCTGCTGCTTGCGCTCGTCGAGTGGGGTGGGCTCCAGCATGATTGGCAGTCTCGATCCGCGAGTGCTAACTCGGATTGTACCGGCTATCCTCGGTCCATGCCCACCGCGGTGCGGATCTACTCCGACTATGTCTGACCCTTCTGCTACATCGACTCGGTCGGAGTCGAGCGGCTGGCCCGGGAATACGACGTCGAGATCGAGTGGGTGCCGTTCGAGCTGCACCCGGAGATCCCTGTTGAGGGTCGGCCGCGCGACGAGGTGCTGCCCGCCGCCTACATGGCGAGGGCCCAGGAAGGGGTGAACCGCCTGGCTGCCTCGGTCGGCCTACACCTCGAGTTGCACGAGCGGCTGATCAACTCCCGGCCGGCCCTCCAGGCCGCGGAGTTCGCCCGGGAGCAGGGTCGCTTTGACGCCATGCACCACGAGCTGCTCACGGGCTATTGGGACGAGGGACGCGACGTCTCGGACATGGCGGTCCTGCGCGAGGTCGCAGCACGCGCCGGCGTCGACGTTCCCGGGATGGAGGCTGCCGTCAAGGCGGATCGCTTCGGCGACTACCTCGACGCCCGGCGTCACGAGGCTGAAGAACTCGGAATCAACGGCATTCCGGCGCACATCATCGCCGAGCGCTACCTCGTGATGGGCGCCCAGCCCTACGACTTATTCGAGCGCGTGATGGCAAAGGTCGGAGTCTCGCGGCGGGATGCTCGCGCGATTCCGGAATGCTAGGCGCGGCCGATGTATTCGGCGAGGATGCGGTTGAGGTCCGGGAGTCCTGGTCGCAGACCGTATTTTTTGTCCTCGCCGAGGCTAAGGCGAATCAGACCGGCCGAGCGCAATACCGCCAGGTGGCCGTGAAGCGTGGATTTGGAGAGGCCGAGGGCCTGGGTCAGCTCCGTTAAACGGCGATCGCCTTTGGCGAGCTCACGCAGCAGGCGGAGCCGCGTTTCATCGCCCAGCGCTCGGTAGACGAGTACCAGGTCACGGTCCGGCTCGCCGCCGGCCGCCTCCGCACTCCGTGTGGTCCGGTAGCAAATGACCTTCGTGCTGTCCCAATCAGAGATCGTGATCCAGGGCCGGGTCACGATCGAGGGAACCAGCAGCACCCGATCGATGCCGGCCTCGCCTTCGTAGGTAATCCCGCCAGTTGCGAAGTCGACGAGTTGATGGGCGGACATGCGCCGTGCCGCCTTCGCCGTGAATTTGACGTCGGCCTCGAGGGCGGCGGCGTTGTCCACCATCGGACTGAAGACGTCGTGATCAAACCGATCGATGACTTCGAGGGTCAGCTGCTTGACCTGCGTCGCGCCGCGTTGGATCAAGCGTCGAATCAGGGCTGGACTCGCCGCGTGGCTGCGCTCGGCCAGCGCCAGCACGGCCTTCGCGTCACCGGCAAGGGCCGACTTGACGAGTGTCCGGCCTTCACGGGTCCGTAAGGCCGGCAGGCGGCCGCCAATCAGCGCGGTTAGGACGTCGTCCGGGCGGCTGGCGCGCAGGTGCGACAGGAGGCGCGCGACATCATGGGCACCGCCCGCCTCGTGGACCATCCCGAGCATGAGGAACCAGCGCGGACCGTCCGTACCGAGCAGCGCCCGGAGTGCCTTGACGAGCTGGGGGGACGCCGCCGTCCGCGCCTTGCTAAACCAGGCCTTCCCCACCTCGTAGGAGTCCTGCCGTTCATCGCCGGTAACCATCGACAGGGCGAGCAGCGCCTCGTAGCCGGTTCCCCATTCCAACGACGCGCTGAAGGGAGGGGGCCCGCTGGCCGTCTGCCGCAGATGCGGATTCGCCATCTATTCGGCGTTCATGATACTCTGCGTTCGGTGAAAACCGAACGCGAGATAGAGGGCGCGGCGCGAAAACGGTGGGGGGCGCTGCAGTACCGGGACTTTCGCTTCTTCTGGGCCGCCCGCGCCATCAGCGTCGCCGGCGATCGCATCTCGATGCTGGCGCTGCCAACGGTAGCCATCCTGATCCTTCAGGCCTCGCCGGCACAAGTCGGGCTCCTCAACGCGGCCGGCACGTTCGCCTGGCCGGCGCTGGGGCTTTTCGCGGGCGTCTGGGTCGATCGACTTCGCCGGCGCCAGATCATGGTTGCCACCGACCTTCTCCGCGCGGCCCTGCTCGCATCGATCCCGCTGCTCTTCGCACTCGGTCACCTTAGCCTCCTGCAGCTTCTCCTGGTGACCGCCCTGGGGGGAGGGATGACCGTCTTCTTCGATCTGGCCTCCACCGCCTACCTGCCATCGCTGGTGCCACGCGACGGCTGGGCCGATGCCAACGCGAAACTGGAGGTGGCCCAGCAGGCGGTCGCGACGGGCGCGCCCGGATTGGCGGGCCTGCTGATCACGCTGGTGTCGGCGCCCTTCGCCATCATCGTCGACGCGATCTCTTTTCTCCTTTCCGGGATCTTGATTGCCGCGACGGACGCGCACGAGCCAGCATTACCGGTCAAACCGCGCCGGCGCTTGTGGAATGAGGCGGCGGAGGGCGTCCGGGTGCTGCTACGGGACCGCGCGCTGGTTCGCATCACACTCGCGGCCGCCATCTCCAACGTCGGCATCCTCATGTCGCTAGCGCTGCAGTTGCTCTTCCTCTACCGGGTGATGCGCCTCCCGGCCGTCGTCGTTGGCGTTTGCTTCGCCGTGGGCAGCCTGGCCAGCCTGGTCGGCGCGCTCTACAACCGGCGGATCATGAATCGGCTGGGCATCCACCGGACCCTCGTACTGTCGACGTTCATCGAGGGGATCGCCTACATCCTCATTCCCGCGGGAATGGTCTTGCCCGTGATTCCTCTCTTGCTCGGCGCACTGGTCATCAGCGGCTTCTTTAACACCACCTGGAACGTGAGCGTCATCACCTTCCGGCAGACTCGTATCCCTCCCCAGCTGATGGGGCGCGTCGGCGCGGCCGGACGCGTGATCGGCTACGGGGCGCTGCCGGTCGGCTCGCTTCTCGGCGGCCTCCTTGGCCAGATCCTCTCGGCGCGACTCGGCGAGCGAACCGGACTGGGCATGGCGCTGGTTATCGCCGCGCTGGTTGCGGGAAGCTCAGCCCTTGCGCTGCTGGGGGGACGCAACTTCAACGAGGAAGGCAGCCCCGACCTGATTCGCTAGTTCAACCCCGCGACGCGTCAGGCGCACTTGATGGTTGTCCTCGAGCAGCAGGCCCGCACCGACCAGGTGGCGTCGCTGCTCGGGGAAATCGCGTGCCGAATCGGTGCCTCCGAGAAGTCGCACGCCAATCATCGCCGCCTCGCCGCGAGCACGCCCCGGTGCCAAGGCCTCACTGCCATCGACGGCGCGGCCCGATCCCGACACCTGCTTGATGTACGCGTGCGGCCCCTTGACGTTCCACCGCCGCTCCGTGCTCCCGTCAGCAAGGCGGAACATCGAATGGGCGCCGGCACCACAACCAAGGTATGGCTGGTAGTTCCACGCGGCCAGGTTGTGCCGGCAGGTGTATCCGGGTTGCGCCCAGTTCGAGATTTCATAATGCGTAAAGCCCGCGGCCTCTAGCCGTGCCGCCGCTGCCCAGTACTGCTCGAGCTGGTCATCGGCGTCGGGCATCCGGACGAGGCCGGTCCTCACCTCCTGGCCCAGCCGGGTTCCTGACTCAACCGTGAGTTCATAGGCGGACAGATGGTTGACGCCCGCGGCGAGCACCGAGTCCAGGGTCTTTAGCCAGGCACCGAGGTCCACGCCAGGAACACCAAAGAGCAGGTCGGCGCTGACATTCGCGAACCCGCCGGCGCGGGCCACGCGGATGGCCGCGATGGCGTCCGGTCCGGAGTGGAGCCGCTCGAGAAACCGCAGGGCGTCGGGCTGCAGACTCTGCACGCCGATGCTGAGTCGGTTGATCCCGGCCGCCAGCCAGCCCTCGACGTTCGGGCCGGTGATATTGCTCGGGTTGGCCTCGAGCGTCACTTCGGCAGCTGGCGCAAGGCCGATTGCCCGTACGCGCTCCATCACCCGTCACACCTGGGCCGCCGTCAACAGGCTGGGGGTCCCGCCACCGATGAAGACCGTCTCGAGCGGACCGATGGGCAGCTCGGTGCCGCCGATATCGATTTCGTGGCCGAGCGCCTCGACATAGGGAGGGATCAGCCCCTCGAGCACGGCGTAGGCGTTGAAGTCGCAGTACTTGCACACCCAGGTGCAGAAGGGCACGTGCAGGTAGAGGCTGTGAATGCGTTCCATCAGTCCAGGCTCAACACGGCCATGAAAGCCTCCTGCGGAATCTCGACGTTGCCGACCCGCTTGAGGCGCTTCTTGCCTTCTTTCTGCTTCTCCAGCAGCTTTCGCTTGCGGGTCACATCGCCGCCGTAGCACTTGGCCGTCACGTCTTTGCGCATCGCCGGCACCGTCTCGCGAGCGACGATCTTGCCGCCGATCGCGGCCTGGATGGGGACCTCGTACAGCTGGCGGGGAATGAGCGTCTTCAGTTTTTCCGCCAGGCGGCGGCCCTGCTGCTGCGCCTTGCTGCGATCCACGATCATGGACAGCGCGTCGACGGGCGAGCCGGCGACGAGTACGTCGAGCTTGACCAGACTCGCCTCCTCGAAGCCGACCAGCTCGTAATCGAGCGAGGCATAGCCCTTGCTGCGCGACTTCAGCTGGTCGTAGTAGTCGTGGATGATCTCGGCGAGCGGCATCCGGTAGGTGATGACGACCCGGTCGC
>WNES01001026.1_pt1 | contig 13342 bp, 9 predicted proteins | sample 5399931 | NCBI WGS metagenome assembly WNES01 (sample SAMN13153332, study PRJNA577476) | soil metagenome | isolation source: 20 cm grassland meadow soil 2 days after 3rd rain plot 5 | place: USA:California | collected 2015-11-11
GTGCGATCGAAGAGCAAGCTCGCGTGCGAAGCTCTGGGAACTACAATGAACTGCGCCGTTCCGCTGTTGCGTGAGGAGGCGAGGTCGGCGGCATTGGCGCGCAGGGATTCGGGCTCGAGCGAACCGTTGATCACCACGAAGCGCTGTGGCATGGGGCCGGGGTCCTGATAGAGCAGCATCTCGGGGAGCACGCCGTGGGCGGCTCGCATAGGCGCTGGTGAGATGGCGACGACACCCGCAACGGGAATTTTTGCGCCGACGCGCAGGGCGATAGCTCCGCCCATCGAATGACCTGCGACGACGGTGCGGTCAGGATTCGCCATGCCGCGCGCCCCGAGGCCGGAGAGAAAAGCTTCTGCGCAATCTTCCGCGTGCGCGGGCGAGAAGGGGCCGGGGCTATGGCCGTGGCCTGGCAAGTCCGGGACGAACACGCGCAAGTTCTGCTCGGCGAATGCAGCCGCCAAAAAGGCCATGATTTTCTTATTGGCGGCGAGCCCGGGAAAGAGCACGACCGTCCCTCGCGAAACTCCTTCCTTCTTTTCGAAGATCGTCGTTTCCAGCCGGCAGCCGGCCGCGGGAATGAAATACGTCCTCTCGCGATAGGTTTTCGGGAACGCGAGCCCGAAGCCTGCGGCGACAAGAAAGATTCCAGCGAGGGCGCGTGCGGTTTTTCGTGATTTCATTGTGAAATGGGCGCTCCCAAGCGCCGAGCCTCTTGCGCGTGATAAAATAAGGGTTCAGGCGTGGTCCCGATTTCTCTTCTGCCTACATGGAGATCCCTTGCAATCGAAAGCCTTGACGCTCGAGGAGGCGATTTTGCGGTTTGGCCGCGAGAAACGCAATGGCCGCAAGGTTGTTTTCACCAATGGCTGCTTTGACCTGCTCCATTCGGGGCACATTCGCGGATTCGAAATGGCGCGGCAGTTGGGTGACGTGCTGATTGTCGGGCTGAACAGCGATTCGAGCGTGCGTCAGTTGAAGGGGCCCACGCGGCCGGTGATTCCGGAGCAGGAGCGCGCGGAGATTCTGTCGGCGCTGGAAGCGGTGGACGCAGTGATTATTTTCAATGAACTCACGCCGCGAGAGGTGATTGCGAAATTGCTTCCCGACGTGCTCGCAAAAGGCGGGGACTGGCCCGGCGACCAGATTGTTGGCCGGGAAGAAGTGGAAGCGGCGGGCGGGCACGTAGTTTCAATTCCATTTGTGCCGGGCTATTCGACGACGACGATTCTGAAGAAAATTTGGGAAGGCGCCGAAGCTTCCGATGTAAATGAGAAGGCAAAGGCTGAAGAGTCCGGCCCTTCCAGGGTAAACGAGAAGGCTCAGCCTAAAGAAAAGCGCGCGCCGCGCGCGGAATCCTGATCGCCTACGCATGATACTTCCGGCAGTTCGCGAAAGATTGGAGAGTTTGCTGCGCCATCCTTCGGTGGAAGGCGCGTTGGCGGAGCTGCGCGCGAACGCGGGACTGGTTTCGATCACGGGACTGCACGACGTGGCCAAGGCGCTGGTGGCGGTTTACCTGACGCATGCGCTAAGAAGGCCCGCGTTTTTTGTGACAGATTCGAACCGGCGCGCGGAATCCCTGGCGGAGACGCTGCGTTTTTTCGCAGGGATTTTTCCCGGAGCTTCGGGGAACGTCGGGACACTTCCGTCGTTTGACCGCCTGCCCTGGGAAATGCAAAGCCCGCACGCCGATATTCTGGAGCGGCGGGCCACGACGCTGTTTCGATTAGTGGACGGGCAAATTTCGCTGGTGATTGCGCCGATGGCCGCGGCGCTTTGGCGTTATCAGGATCCGGCGGCTTATTTGTACCTTACAAAAACGCTGGCGAAGGACACGGAAATCGGCCACGAAGAATTGATTACGCATCTGGGATCGGTGGGCTATACGCGCACGGAAATGGTAGAGCTGCCGGGGCAATTCGCGGTGCGCGGGGGCATCATAGATGTGTTCTCGCCGGAAGCGATGAGGCCGGTGCGGATCGAATTGTTGGGCGACACGGTGGAATCCGTGCGCGAATTTGACGCGCGCACGCAGCGGTCGATTGCTCCGGTGGTGCGAACAACGCTGTTGCCGTTGACAGAATGGGCTGTGCCGGCAGTGGAAAATGGGGCCGCCAACGATTCTTCGGATTGGGAAGCCGTTTCGGCGTTTGGACCTCCCGGAGAAACAGGCACTGCTTCTCTCTTTGAATTGTCGGAAAGCTCGTTGCGGCCGATTGTTTTTCTCGATGAACCGCAAGCGTTGCGCGAAGCCGCGCAGCAGCATCTGGCTGCTGCCACGGAAGTGTACGAACGTCACGGCCAGGCAAATGCACCACCGGCATCTCACTATTTTTGGAATGAGGAGCAAATTGCCGCGACGCTTGGGAAAGCCTCGCAAATTCATTTGGAGCAGCTGGCGCTGGGCATCGGAACCTCTCCGCAGTTTGAAATTTCTTCCCGTCCCAGCGGGCGGTTTCATGGCGACGTGGTTGCCTGCATGGGCGACGTCAAGTCACAACTCGCTTCCGGCGGACGCGTGTTTCTGACCGCCGCAAGTACGGGCGAAATCGAACGGTTTGCGGATATCTGCCGCGAATACGAAGTGCCCTACGTGTTGGGCGAATCGGAAGAAGCCGCGGCAGGTTTTACCGCCGAGGGCGCGCAAGAATCTGCAGGGATGCTGCTGATTCGCGCGCCGTTCGCCGAAGGTGTGACATTTCCCGACGCCAATCTCACCATTTACGGTCATGCGGACCTCTTCGATGTGACCCCGACGGTCGAGCGACCGAGCCACAAAATCCGCACCTCGGGTTTTTTCAGCGATTTTGCCGAACTCAAGCCGGGCGACTTTGTTGTTCACGTGGACCACGGCATCGGGCAATTCGAGGGGCTGCGTCAGATTGAATCGGACGGGCATCGCGGCGAATTTATGCTCTTGCGCTACGCGGACGATGCGCGGCTGTACGTTCCGCTGGAGCGCATGGACTTGGTGCAGAGCTACCGGGTTCTCGAAGGAGCGCATCCGCCGCTGGATAAACTTGGGGGTACGGCCTGGAACACGCGCAAGACGCGCGTGCGCAAGTCGTTGGAAGATATGGCCGACCAGCTCCTGGCTCTATACGCTCAGCGCAAGACGACGCCGGGCTTCGGTTTTTCTCCCGATGGCAATTTTCAGCGCGAATTTGAAGATGCTTTCGAATTCGAAGAGACGCCCGATCAGATCACAGCGATCACCGACATTAAGAAGGACATGGAGCGCGGCGAGCCGATGGATCGGCTGCTTTGCGGCGACGTGGGCTACGGGAAGACCGAAGTGGCGATGCGCGCAGCTTTCAAGGTGGTGATGGACAACAAACAAGTGGCGGTGCTTGCGCCAACGACAGTTCTCACTTTTCAGCACTTTGAAACGTTCAAGAAACGGTTTGCCGCGTTTCCGGCGCGCATCGAATTGTTAAGCCGCTTTCGCACCGCCGCGGAGCAAAAGAAGGTGCTCGCAGATCTGGAAGCCGGAAAGGTAGACATCGTGATTGGCACGCATCGCCTGCTTTCGAAAGACGTGAAGTTTGCCGACCTCGGCCTGCTTGTTGTGGATGAAGAGCAACGCTTCGGCGTGGCACACAAAGAGAGGCTGAAGGAAATGCGCAAGAACGTAGACGCGCTGGCGCTTTCCGCGACTCCGATTCCACGGACGCTGCATATGTCTCTGGTGGGCTTGCGCGACATGTCGCTGATCGAAACGCCGCCGCGCGACCGGCTGGCAATTCAAACAGTAGTCGCGCCATTCAAGGAAGAACTGGTACGGAGCGCCATTGAAAACGAACTGGCTCGCGACGGCCAGGTCTATTTCATCCACAATCGCGTGGAGTCCATCTATTCGCTAGGGACGATGGTCCAGAAACTGGTGCCCAAGGCAAGAGTAGTGGTGGGCCACGGGCAAATGGGCGAAAAAGAGCTGGAAAGCGTGATGCTGAAATTCATTCGCGACGAAGCCGACGTCTTAGTGGCGACAACCATCGTGGAAAACGGTTTGGATATTCCGCGCGCCAACACCATCCTGATTAATCGAGCAGACCGGCTCGGACTGGCGGAGCTTTACCAGTTGCGGGGGCGAGTGGGGCGCTCGAGCCAGCGCGCTTATGCGTATTTGCTCGTTCCGCCGGAAACCACGCTTTCCGACATTGCGCGCAAACGCCTGGCGGCCATGAAGGAGTTCAGCGAGCTTGGTGCAGGCTTTCGTATCGCCGCGCTGGACCTAGAGTTGCGCGGCGCTGGCAACATGCTTGGCCGCCAGCAACACGGCCATATTGAAGCTATCGGCTTTGACATGTACTGCCAGATGCTGGAGCGGGCTGTGGCCAAGCTCAAAGGCGAGGAAGCCGCTCCGGATTTGCGCACGACCCTCAATCTCGGCCTGGATGTACGCATCCCGCAGGACTACATCCCCAGCGAAAACCTTCGCCTTCGCACGTACAAACGCGTTTCCACGATTGCCACGGAAGAGGAAAAGCAGGACGTCCGCAAGGAGCTGGAAGACCGATTCGGCGCTCCCCCCACGTCCGTGGAAAACCTTTTGGACTATGCCGTCCTCAAATCCATGTGTGAACGCCTGCGGATTTCTGCGGTCGAGCGGCAGGGGAGCCGGATTGCGGTGCGCTTTCACCCGGAGACCACGCTTGATACGGCGAGGCTCGTGAGTGTGGTGCGCTCGCGTGCCGGTATCAAGCCCGATCCGAGTGGCGTGCTGTGGATCGAACTGAAGCGCGGCGAACCGGTTCCGGCGATTTTGAGAAACGTATTGCTCGGGCTTCAAGGGCAAGGCTAAACTTATCGGTTGGGGGAAAGCATGAGAAAACTCTCTATCGTTGTGGCGTTATGCGGCGCCGTGCTGCTTATCGGCATGTCTGCGAGCGCGCAGCCGCAGGAGTCCAGTTCTCAGGCGCCTCCGCCGGCTGCTTCCCAGGCGAAGCCTGTAACTCCCCCCGCGCCGAAACTGAAGGGTGCGTCGGCGACTCTGCCGGTTGATCCGAACGCCGGCAAGACGGTGGAAGAAATTATTGCGCGCGTCAACAATGAGATCATTACGCTTTCCGAGTATCAGAAGGCGAAAGAGACTGCCGTAGACGATGCCAAACAGGAGTGCCAGGGCCGCTGCACTCCCGAGCAGTTGCAGGTCGCCACGGAAGACCGCCAAAAAAATACGCTACGCGATTTGATCGACCAATCCCTGCTTGTCCAGCGCGGGAAAGACATGGGCGTCAACGTAGAGGCGGACGTGATCAAGCAGCTCGACCAGATTCGAATCCAAAACAAACTCGGGAGCATGGAAGATCTCGAGAAAGCAGTCACTTCCGAAGGGATGAACTGGGAAGATTTCAAGAACAACATCCGCAGCCACCTCCTGACGCAGAAAGTGATAGGCAGCGAAGTCGGGTCGCACATCAACATCAGCGATGAGGAAGTTCAAAAATATTACGAAGCGCACAAAACAGAATTAGTGCGCCCGGAGCAAGTGGCGCTGCGCGAGATTCAAGTCAATACGCAGGGGAAAGGCGCGGATGAATTGCCTGCGCTAAAGAAAAAAGCAGAAACAGCGCTGAAGCGCGTGCAGGACGGAGAAGACTTCGGAGAAATTGCGAAGCGCTACTCCGACAGCAGCACCAAGGATCAGGGCGGCTATCTGGGCACATACAAGCGGGGCGAGCTGGCGAAGGAACTCGAAGACAAAGTTTTTGCGATGAAGAGGAATCAGCTCACCGAGGTGCTGGAGACCAAGCAGGGCTACCTGATCCTTCAGGTGCTGGAACACTACGACGAAGGGCAGCAATCGCTCGACAAAGTGCGGAATGAAATCATGGAAAAACTCTACAGCACCCGCATGGAGCCGGCCATGCGGGCTTACCTCAAGACGCTGCGCGAGCAGAGCTATGTAATCATCAAGCCGGGATACCAGGACATTGCGGGAGAGGGAGGCTCGGAGATTCAGGAAGTGAGCGCCACTCCGGAAGTCAACAAGCAGAAGAAGGGCCACAAGAAATTCCTGCTGTTCGGAAAGAGAGCTGGAGGGGGTTCCGGGAAGTCCGGGGCCGATTCAGGCAAGTAAGGGTATTGGCCACTGAGTATGTTCTTCATGAATAATCTGAGTTACTATAAGTGCCAATGAAGACGCCGCTCGTCTCCGACCTGAACACCGAGCAAAGCATCACGACATTTTTTCTGGTTTGCGAGAAGGAAATTCGCAATACGCGCGAAGGCAAGCCCTATCTGCGGCTAGAGCTTGGGGACCGCAGCGGCACCATCGAAGCGCGCATGTGGGACCAATTCGAAACGGCCGCGAAGGGCATTAACCGCGACGACTTCGTGAAAGTGCAGGCGCGCGTCGAGATTTACAAGAACCGGCCCCAGCTTTCGTTAACGCAGGTGCGGCTGGCCAAGCCCGAAGAAATTGATCTCGCCGATTTTTTGCCCCAGACCAAAGCCGATGTGGCGAAGCTGTATGCGCAGTTGCTGGAATATGCGGCATCGATTGCAAATCCCTGGCTCAAAAAGCTGGTTACACGAATTCTCGACGATCCGGCCACTGCGGCGAGATACAAGCGCGCGCCGGCGGCGAAGGTCATGCATCATGCGTATCTGGGCGGCTTGCTGGAACATGTGATTAGTTTGTGCGGGCTAGCCAAGCAAGTGGCCGCGCATTACCCGGAGCTCGATGTCGATTTGCTGCTGACAGCGGCGATTCTGCATGATGTCGGCAAGCTCGATGAGCTGTGCTACGAACGCGCGATTGGTTACACGGTGGAAGGGCAACTGCTCGGCCACATCGTGATGGAAATCGAAACCGTTTCAAAAGCAATGAGCGCGATCGAGGGCTTCCCACCGAATCTGAAGACTGTCGTGCAGCATCTGCTGATTAGCCATCACGGGGAATACGAGTTTGGCTCGCCGAAGCTGCCGATGATTCGCGAAGCGCTGGTTTTTCATTATTTGGACGATCTCGATTCCAAACTCGCCGCCGTACGCGCTGCTCTGGCCATAGACGCCGGCGATGCCGAGTGGTCCGCGTATTCCGGAGCGCTGGGGCGGAAATTCCTGCGCCTGGAAGAATTCCTGAAGGATTTCACACTTACGTCGACGGACAAGAAGTGAGGCGGTTGCGAAAGAGTCGCAGACGCTCCAGATTTTCGTTAGCAAGCTTTGTGGGAATCCCTGGGACGACTCAAGCGGCGCTGGAATTGGCCTGAGCTTTTGGAACAGGTTTATCCGGCGAATCTTCGGCGCGAAGTGAGTCTCCGCATTGCCGGCATTTCGCGTCATGCTTCCATTCCACAACGGCGTAACGCTTGCCGCAGGTCGGGCACCGGTATCGCCTCGTGAGCTGCCAATCTCTTGGGGTCTCCATGCGGATCGGATTTTAGCATCGTGCCCCATTGGGCAGCTTCGGGTATTTACCCGAGTAATGAATGACTTTAGTGATAGAAAGCTTAAGTCCCACGGCCCCTGTGCCACTCTTCTTGCTGGCCTTTTCCCCTTGGCTTTCTATTCGGCGCTCCCTTTGCTATCTGGCGGTACCGAGCGTCCGACGGCCTTGCCCAGAACGCGCGGGGGCCATAAACTTGAACAGATGCTTCGTGCAAGTTTTCAAATTCGGGATTTGACGATACGCCCGGCGGCGATTCTCGCGCCTATGGCGGGCGTGACGGACACGCTTTTCCGCCGCGTGATCCGTGGCTTGGGCGGCTGCGGCCTGCTGATGACGGAGTTCACCAGTTCGGAAGGCATCACGCGCAGCGCGAAGAAGACGCTTCGCTATTTGTATTTCCAGGAAGACGAGCATCCCATCACAGCGCAGCTTTTTGGGGCGAATCCCGCGGTCATGGCGGAAGCCGCGAAGATGGTGGAAGACCTCGGCTATGACGCGGTGGACATCAACCTGGGCTGCCCGGCCAAAAAGGTGGTCAAGTGCGGCGGCTCCGGCCTGTTGCGGGACCTCCCGCTGCTCGAGCAAATCTTTCGCGCCGTGCGCGCGGCGGTGAAAATTCCGCTGACCATCAAACTGCGCGCGGGCTGGGACGAAAAATCCATTGTCGCTGTAGATGTGGCGAAGCTGGCGGAAAGCGTGGGCGTCGAGGCTGTCGCTGTGCATCCGCGTACGCGCGTGCAGGGCTACAGCGGGGCCGCGGACTGGAACGTCATCGCGGCAGTCAAGCAAGCAGTAAAGATTCCTGTGATCGGTAATGGCGACGTGAACCGCCCCGAAGATGCGGAGCGTATGTTCCGCGAAACCGGTTGCGACGCAGTGATGATTGGACGCGCGGCAGCGACAAATCCCTGGATCTTCCGCCAGATGCAGGAATTCGCGGAAACTGGCGGTTACACCATCCCTACGGAGGCCGATCGCTTCCGGTTACTGATTGACTACTATGGACAAATTTGTGCCGCCAACCTGCCCGATGGTGTAGGCAAAATGAAGCAGTTCGCTTGCTGGTTTACTCATAGCGTGGGGAACGGCAGCGAGCTTCGCAGAATCGTACACACGGCGCGAACGCCCGGCGAAATCCTCTCGAGCGTGGAGAGTTTTTTTGAGGGCCGAGCGACCGCTGTCGCCCGGGCTACGGGCGCGCAGGAAATGGTCGACCCCAGCCCGGTGGGGGCCGGCAGAAGTGAGGACCCAGCCCATGGTCCCAGTCAGCACCAGCGTTGCGAGGCAACGCTTGGAACGTAGAATCGCAGTACACCTGCCCATGCGCGTTCGCGGAAAAGACTCCCGCGGCGTGGTTTTTGAAGAAGACACTTCCAGCGAAAATCTTTGCCGCAGCGGCGCTGCGTTTCTGACCCGCTTTGACGTGGCCATCGGGTCGAACCTCGAGATTCGCATTCCGTTTTCGAATTATGCTTCGAGGCGAGGCGAAGCGGACTTCGCGACGTATGGTCGCGTGGTGCATGTTCGCGATGCCGCGTCGGCTGGGGAGAAGTTTGTCGGCGTGCAGTTCACCGGGCCGCGTTTCCAGCGGATGTTTCGGTCCGAATCCGCCGCCTAATTTTCGGCGCTCGGTTTTTGAATTGATTGCGACGGCAGGCGCTCGGGATCTGACTTCTTGCCGCTATTTCCCTAAATACGTTGCGATGAACCAGCTATTGCCGAATGGGTCCCTAACACCGGCTGCGCGGTCGCCGTATGGCGCGTTATACGGCTCGTGAATCGAAATGGCCCCTGCCCGCAGAGCCTGCGCGTACGTCGCGTCCGTGTCTAGCACGTAAATGTGCAGGTGGCAGGGTTTCGGTTGATACTCCCCGTGAGCTTCGTCGATCTCGAGAGTGGCGTTGCCAATACGCAGGGTGGCGTGAAGCACCATTCCATCTGGAGCCTTGTGCACGCCCATCGCCTCAGCTCCGAACGCCGCCTCCATAAACGGAATCATCTTGTGCGCTTCACGGAGATGTAAATACGGCTGCACGCTGCGCAATGCTTCAGGGCTACCCAGAACCCAACTTTTTGGCGTCGCGATGTACCAAACATTGCCAAAACGGTCTTTGAGGGCGCCCCAGCGATCCCCAGAAGGATGGTCGTCGGTGGGCCTGTAGATCGTGGTGGCGCCGGCTTCGAGCGCACGATCGAATGTGGCATCGGCGTTGTCTACATACAGATGGATGTCTGTCGGTGAAGAAGGGTATTGATCGTTCGCGTCCGCCACTTCGACAGCCCCATTTCCGATTCCCAATTCGGCGTGCATGATTGTTCCATCGGGTCGGGGGACCCGGACGCGCTCTTCCGCGCCAAAGGCAGCTTTCAGGAATTCAATGAACTCCGGCGCACGCTCGATGATGATGTAAGGCGTGATGGAAGTGATTCCCGGACGTATGTAATGGACGGCTTTTGCTGCTGCCGCGGACGATTCGGTTCCCTCGTTTATGGACACAGATGCTCTCCTTTGCAAATGGGATTTGAGTGTTGCTCGGAACTCTGCGCGCGGCAAGTAGCGGAGCTCTCGCGCGATGGCCAACAACGGCGCAACGTCGCGGTGAGGCTGCGCCTCGGGGCGGGGCTGCAGGGACACGAGCATGGCCTGCACAACTTCTTCCAGTTGCTCCGCGAGGGGGCGCTTAGGCATGGCCACCCTCCATCTGCGCCCGCAGGCGCTCGATCGCGCGCAACTGCAATTGCTTGATGGCTCCTTCGCTCTTGCCGAGGCGCTCGGCAATTTCGCGGATGCTCCGCTGATCCACAAAGCGCTCGTGGACGACGCGGCGTTGCGTTTCCGGAAGCCGCTGGACTAGTTGAAAAAGCCGCGCGCGGTGTTCAATAGCACGCAGGTCAGGCTTAAAGCCAGGGTCGGGAGGGTCATCCGCGAGGGGATGTTCGCGAGCCGCGCGTTGCGACCTATCAATGACAGCATTGGCCGCAATCCGCAGCAGCCAGGCCACGAACGGAACTCCGCGCCATTCAAAACTTCTCAGATTCGCGAGCGCTTTGTAGAACACTTCAGAAGTCAAATCTTCGGCGGTAGCGCGGTCGCGCACACGGCCGGCGATGAAGCCGTACACGCGCTCGAAATGTAATTCGTAGAGCGCGTCGAACCTCGCGGGGTCGGACTGTGCTGCTTCGACAAGCAGGCGCTCCGCCCCCTGTGCCGGCGCGCTCGCCTTGCGAGGCGCGGGGCTTTTGGGCGGTGCCTTCTTTTTTCCGGGGCGTCCGGTGGCCTTCATCGCTCTGGAATAATAACTGGACGCCGGGAAAAAGGTTACGCACCCTTTTGGAGTGCCGCACACAAAAAGCGCCTGTTCCAATCTGTTAAGAGCAGGCGCTTTAGCTTTTGGTCAGGTTAGCGGGCGCAGAGACCGGTAGTGACCACCTTCTTGTTCGCCTTCATTTGGTACGTGAAATAAGGGACCGCCACGCGGAAGGACTGCGGGTCGTTGTCTGCACAATGACCGGGGCTCTGCTGGGAGCACAACGGGCTGGCGAGGTGGTCATCGGAGAAGGCGATATTGGCGCGGTGCTGAGTATCCAGAGCCACCTGAAAGAAGTCCGCAAGGGCGCGGCTGTCACCGTTGGAGCATCCCGTGCCGTTGGTGCAAATGGTTCCGGCGTGAATGAAGTGGTCGCTGGCGGCGTGTTGACTAAAAGCGGGAACAGCGGCGTTGCCATTGACGCTTTCCGCTGCATAGACGTTCCACTGCGCCCAGCAATCCGTAGTTCCGTCAGCGCAAGCCGGCTGCATTGTGGCGACGTCGTTGGAATTACCGGCCAGGTTTGCCCCGAGCCAGGTCACTACGACGTGGCCGTATGCGTCTGCGGCTATCCACGGAAACACATTCGCTTTGCCTACCGTTCCACCGCTGTTCACGCGCACGGGAGCACTCCACGTGTTTCCCAGACTAGAGGAAGAGGACAGGAACACATTCTGGTTATCGGACCACACGGTGTAGACGTTGCCGAAACCATCGACCGCAAGGGCAGGGAAGATGTTGTTGTTTCCGTGGGTGGCGCCCTGCGAACCCACGGGGCTGGTGAAAACTTTATGGTCCGCGAAGGTGAAAGTTGGCGCGCCCAATCCCGCATCCGTGGAAACTCCAACATACACACTGCGCTGCGGTCCGCTGCTGGCATTCTCCATGGCGTTATCCGGAGCCGTAAACGCGACGTAAAGGTTTCCTTTGCTCGGGCACGCGCCGTTGTCCACTTTGATCTGCGCTGCGGTGTTAGCGCTGCTGGTCGGCGACAGGCTGCCCGCCGCAGGAAGAGTCGCTGCATCAATGGCTTCGCCCAAGCCAGCCGTATAAGTCAGGCCGCCGTTGTTCGAGCGTTGCACGTTGATGTTGAAGGTCGCGATGTCGTGATAGGCGATATAGGCTGTGGAAACGTCATTGACCGCGTCGTTCCACATGCGGTCGTCGCCTGGAACAAGCGCAGCAACAACATTGGGCGGCGTGAAAAACGTGTCGCCGCGGTTTCTGGAATTCGTGGCCGTGACTCCGGGCGCGAGAGTCAGGCTCGTCATCGCAATATTGGGAATCGCTGAGTTGTTCGGATCCGGAGCATTGATCGCAATGTCCGCGTCGCCGCCTCCCGGCGCCACGCCGAGGTTGGTCGGACTTCCAACGTTATTGACGCAACCGCCCCCATTTAATCCGAAGATGCCGCAATTGTCCGGCTGGCCTTGGTATTTGAAAGGCAGAGTTCCATTCGCGTTCGGCGCGCCTTCGATGGATTGATCCCAACGCCACAAATCTATGCCGCCAGGTACTCCGCGAATCGACTCCACGTAAATCGTGCCTTGCGAATCCACGCGGTCCCCCGGCTCAAGTCCCTGAACGATAAAGGCCAAGGGGCTAAGGCCTGTCGGAACCGGAGCTAATTGCGGCAGGCACAAACTTTGATTGGGGCTGAACCCGTCCGTCCCAGGGCCAACGAAAGCGGGGATTGCTTCCGCGCCTCCGCCTGCCCCGGTTTGACTCGGACAAGCATGCTCGTTGGCAGGATCGGGAAAGGAAGTTTGCGCGATGACGGCGCGGCCCGGATCCATGGAGAAAATAGGCACTAACGCCACCAGGACAATGCCTTCAAGGAATAATAGGGGTATGAGCTTGCGCATGGAGGGTCTCCTTTGGACACGTGTACTTATGAGGCTGAGGAGGGCCTCTTCGCGCGGCACTTGGTTCGCGAATTTGGCGAAGCGGGTGGTCTTCCACTGTTCAAGGAGGCACGGACTCGAAGGACAGCTCTCGGCCACCCGCTTCTTGAGGCACGCGTAACCTATAGGCCGAAACGGCGACTCCAACAATTCGGTGGATACCCGAAACTAGAGGGGTGTGACTACCTGACACCCGCCCTCCGGAACTTCCTCTAGTCCAATAAGTGGAAATGCGGCGGGCGATTACGGCTCATGGATTGTTACCGATGGTTTTATTCAGGCAAGATGACCGCTTTTGTGCGCGGCAACATATCAAGCGTTGTTTTGTCCAGATTCAGATGCGCCGCAACAAGTTCCGGCGGCGTGTGCGAGAGCCACTCAGAGAGAGAAAGGTCCTGGTAGTAGCTGCTTTTGAACATTTCCAGGAATTTCAGGTCTGTGTTGCCGGTGTTTTCGATGTAATGCGGAAGCGTCTTTAGCACATAGCCAACGTCGCCCGCCTCGAAATCCATCGTTCGTGCACGGCCGCCGGTGGCAAACACAGTCATGCGCGCCTTGCCGCTGATATAGAATTGCCATTCGTCGGCGTTGGGATGCCAGTGCAATTCGCGCAAGCCGCCGGGCTTCACCGTGACCACCGCCGCGGCAATATTCTGCGAGATCTTGAAAGTATTTGAATCAATCACGCGCACCTCGCCTCCCTTGGTGCGTTTGGTGGGTGGCATCTG
>WNES01001032.1_pt1 | contig 13275 bp, 16 predicted proteins | sample 5399931 | NCBI WGS metagenome assembly WNES01 (sample SAMN13153332, study PRJNA577476) | soil metagenome | isolation source: 20 cm grassland meadow soil 2 days after 3rd rain plot 5 | place: USA:California | collected 2015-11-11
TCTAACGACGTAACGACGTCGAGCAGAACCGTCTCGCAGAGACGTCACGCGAAGGCGTCGCGCAGAAACGTCGAGAGGCCGGGAGCGATCCCGGCCTCTTACGTTGTCGCGTGACGCCTCTGTGCTACGCTCTTGTGCGACGTCTTTGCGTGACGCCTTCTATTTGTACCGGTAGGTTATTCTTCCGCGCGTGAGGTCGTACGGGGAAAGGTCGACTGCGACCCGATCTCCCTGCAAAATGCGAATGTAGTTCTTGCGCATCTTCCCGCTGACGTACGCCAGCACCTCGTGGCCGTTCTCCAGCTTTACCCGGAAGGTGGTGTTGGGCAGGACCTCGGTTACGGTGCCCATCATCTGAATGGCGTCGCCGGCCACCGCTCCTCAGTCTCCCCTCTCGTTCAGGCCGGCCTCAGACGTGGGCCGCACGCGGGTCCATCGTCTGATCGCGCGGGGGCTCCGGGCCGCGCTCGATGTAGGACGCGTGGCGGCCGCAGCCGTGGCAGGTGAGGGTGATCCGCTCCGAAGCAGCCGGGACCGTCCTCACCCCCCCTCGCCGCCGGGGCGACCGCACGATCGAGCGGGTGCCACACGACGGGCAGACCAGGGGGGTGTGCTCCCGGTCTGCCGCGATCAGCGCCAGCGCCTCCGGCGCCCGGTACTCCTTGATCCCGCGTCGCCCCACGACGTCCTTGCACCTCCAAAATCGTAATGTAGCCACCCCTGGAAGGGCGGCAACGCGGCGCGCCGTAGCAGGGCGCCGGCTTGACACCCCCCGTGCGAGGCGTATCTCTCACGGGAACCGGAGGTTGCCATGGACGGCAGCGAGTACGAGCCACTGGCGGAAATCGAGGTCGATCAGGTCAAACCCGAGCGCCAGGGCTTCACGCTCTCCGGCCAGGGTCCGGACAACTCGGAATACCAGCTCGACCTGCGGTTCGAGATGCCGCTCGACCAGCGCACTCGCACGGTGTTGGGCGAGCTCCTCTCCCACTCCGATCTGATCATCTCGCGGCGCGCTCCCGGCGCGCTTGTGCAGGCGCTGCGCCAGCGCCGTAACCGCGCACCACAACGCTAGTTGGCGCAAAAATCCTTGACGGTCCCGAAGGCGGGATGTAGCTTGGCGCGACCTTCAGCGCCGGAGCAGCCTGCTTCATGCCAGCCGAACTCGGCGGGTCGCAGATCTCTTCGCTGCTCGAGGCCCTCCCTGGAATCGCCAGTGTGCTGCGCAGCCCGGTGGCGGACGCGCTCGTCAAGGCGATCCGTGGGGCTGCCGGTATCGGCGATTTCTCGGCTGAGGACGCGGAAGAGCTCGTGCGGTATGCCGTGCGGCGGGGGTTGATCGGTCCAGACGAGGGCGACCGCGTGCTCGCCGAGGTGCAGGCGGCTCTCAAGTCGCGGCGCAAGACCGCCAAGGCCGCGAAGCCGAAGGTGGCGAAGAAAAGGCCGGCGAAGAAGAAGTCTCGGCGCTGACGGCTTCCCCGCCTTTCCCCCTCCCTCTTACTACTCTTACTCTATGACCACGACGCGGCTACTGCTCTTTCCGCTGGCGTTCGCGGGGGCCTGTGCACCCGCCCCTAAGCCCGCTGCAGTCGCGCCGCCCGAGATCCCCGCCCTCATCGCCCAGGCCCAGCGCGAGCCTCGCAATGCCGCCCTTCGGTTCCGGCTCGCCGCGGCGCTTGCCGCAGCCCGGCGCTGCGACACCGCGGTCACGGTGGCGCATACCGCCCAGCTGCTGGAGCCGGACAACGTCCGCGGACCGCTCGTGGTGGGCTGGTGCCAGGAGCAGGGGGGGCGTTACGACGCAGCGATTGCCACGTACAGCGACTTCGCCGCGCAGCACCCCACCGCTCGCGGGGTCGCGGCGCTCCGTGCCAAGGCCCAGCTCGCGCTGCGCGCGTCGGCCGAGCGGACGGCTCAGCAGGCGCTGGCACGCGAGGCTGAGCTCGCGCAGCAGCCGCCGCAGTCGGCGACCGTGGCGGTGCTGCCGGTGCTCGTGTCGGGCGATTCGACCTACCAACCGCTGTCGCGCGGCCTCGCCGAGCTGATCACCACCGATCTCGCCTACATCCGGACCCTGCGGCTGCTCGAGCGGCTGCAAATCGGCGTGCTGCTCGCCGAGTTGAAGCTCGGGGCGAGCGACCGTGCAGACCCGGCGACGGCAGCGCGTGTCGGAAAGCTGCTCCGCGTCGAGCGCATGGTGCAAGGCGTCGCCACGATCCCGCCGGCGGGAACGGGGTCGGTCCAGCTCACGGCGTCGGTCGTGAGCGGCAGCGGCGTGGTCCGGCCGGTGGCGCCGGCGACGGGGCCGTTCCCGCGGCTGCTCGCTCTCGAAAAGCAGGTCGTGTTCGGGCTCGCTGCCCAGCTCGGGATCCAGCTCACGGAGGCCGAGCGACAGCGCATCCTGAAGGAGGGACCGCGCAATCTCGCGGCGTTCCTCGCGTATAGCCGCGGGCTCGAGGCGATGGACGGCGGTGACTACGCCGGCGCAGTGCGGCGGTTTGGTGAGGCGACGCGTGCGGACCCGAGCTTCCGGACGGCCGCGCAGGATCGGCAGGCGGCGGCGGCGGCCCCGGCGCTGCGCCAGGCGGGCGCCGATCCGCTCGGCTCCCTCGCGGCCGTGGATGCGCTGGGGGAAGCCGCGGCAGCCGTCCAGCCCGCGACTGGCGGGCTGCTCTCCGCCGGTACGCTCGATGTCGTACCGACCGCGGGTGACGCCATCGCGCAGGCGGGCGGCGCGGCGACGGGGACCACAACCACGATCCGGCGCCTGGTGCCCGAGACCGCGGGGCTGCCGTCGATCATCTCTGTCACGAACGGCATCACGATCATCTTCAAGCGGCCGCCGTGAGGCGGGCATCTCTGCTGCTGCTCCTCGCGGCGATCTCCCCCCTTCCGCTCCCCCTCCCCATCGCCGCGCAGGAGCCAGTGGCCGAGGTCTCGACCGCGGGCAACACCGGCGTCGTCTTCGACGGCTATTACTTCGGCTCGGGCTTCGCGTTTACCAACGTCGTTCAATGGACCGTGCCGCTGATCCTGGCGCAGCACATGGGACCGCGGCTGACCGTAGATCTCTCTGCCGCGTTCGCCCGGGCGTCGGGCGCGACCACGAGTGGCACGCTCGAGGTATCTGGTGTCACCGACACCGATGTGCGGGCGAGCTGGGCCACGGTGTCCAGCCATCTCATCATCTCCGTCGTCGCCACGCTCCCCACGGGGAAGAAGGCCGTGTCCGACTCGACGCTCCCGCTGCTCAGCGCCCTCGCGACCGAGCTGCTCGCCTTCACCACGCCGACGTTCGGGTCGGGCGGCGGGGCGACGGGCGGGGTCGCCACGGCGTTTCGGCTCGGCGAGCGTTGGGCGGGTGGCGTTGCTGCGAGCTACCGCTGGCATGCGAGCTATACGCCGATCGCCGGCAGCGGCCAGCTCGAGCCGGGCGGCGAGGGACGGATGCGGCTCGGTGTGGAAGGACCGTTCGGAAGGCGCGGCTACTTCCGCGGGGCCGCGGTCTACACTGCGAGCGGCGCGGACACCCTGCGCGGCGGCTCCCGCAGCATCACGGGGGACCGGATCCTGGTGTATTCGAGCGCCGGCTTCCCCGCGGGGTCGAGCAACCTCGCCCTCTATGCCTATGACATGTATCGCCTGCGGCCGCGCGCCTACAACACGACCAACCTGAACGCCGTCCAAGTGCCGCGCGCCAACGTGCTCGCGGTCGGCGCGCGCCTCGAGCGGACGCTCTCGCCGGCGCTGAGCCTCGCGCCGAACCTCGAATTCCGTCACGAGCTCGCCGCGCTCGACACGAGCTCGGCGGGCCTGGCGCTGCTGGGCTGGCTGGTGCGGCCGGGGGTCGATCTGCGCTACCGGGCGAGTGGTCAGGTGGCGCTGCTCGTCCAGGGCCAGGTGGCGTTTGGCCGACTCGCGGACAACGGCAGCTCTGTCTCGCTCGTCGGCCCCCGCGCCGTCGTGCTGGTGGACGTCACCCGCTGATGCGCTCTCAGTAGCCCTCACCGCCTGACCCCCTCACAGGCCCTCACCCCCTGTCCCCCTCTGCGGGAGGTCCTCAGCCCCTTTGACCCCTCGGTGAGAGGTCCTTCACCCAACCCTCCGTCGAAGGTCCTCACCCCTGTCTCCTCCGTGCCAGGGTCCTCACCCCCTGTCCCCCTCTCCCGTTGGGAGAGGGGGAACGACATCCGTCCCTTTCCGTCGCGCAACATTCTGATCCCTCGCACGCTGTTCCGGTTGGGAGCGGAGCGGCCCCGGGCGCGAGTTTCGAGCCATGGATCCGCTCCGGCACCTCACGAACGCACACAGGTTCGCGATGGCGCGTCAATTGCGTCGAGCAGTGCCTCCAGCCGAGCGCTACGCGTGGTCGCTGCTGCGAAACCGGGGCGTCCTCGGCTTGAAGTTTCGCCGCCAGCACGTGCTCCACGGCTTCATCGTGGACTTCTACTGCGACGCCGAGCGGCTCGTCGTGGAGCTCGAGGGCGACGCGCACGACGCGCCCGACCGACAGACCTATGATGCCGCCCGCGCAGCATTTCTCGAAGCTGCCAATTACCGCGTGGTTCGCGTCCGCAATCGGGACCTCACGCGCGAACACCTCGAACGAGTCCTGCGTGAGGCACTCCAGAGGCCTGTTGTCGTTCCCCCTCTCCCGAAGGGAGAGGGACAGGGGGTGAGGCCTAAGAAGGGGGGGACAGGGGGTGAGGACTACGAAGAGGGGGACAGGGGGTGGGAACATGGCGAGGGAGACCGGGTGTGCGGACACGGAGAGGCGGCCAAGGCTTGAGGTCAGGGTCGAGGAGGGGAGGTCACACCCGTAGCCCCTGCACCAACCCGCGGAGCTTCTCGGCCGCTTCGAGCATGTGCGCCGCGGCGGCCGCCATTTCCTCGGTCGACGCGCCCTGCTGCTCTGCGGCGGCGCTGATCTGCTCGGCACTCGTCGCGTGCGCGGTTGCCCGGCTCGCCACCTGCTCGACCTGCTGCGTGAGTCGCTCCGTGGTTGCGCGGTTCGCCTGCGCCGCGACCCGCACCCGCAACGCCGCATGTTCGACCTGCTCGATCGCCGCGACGATCTCCGCGAGGCCCCGCGCCGCCCCCTCCGCGATCGACTCGATCCCCCGCACCTTGGCCTGGCCGGCCGTCATAGTGGCGCTGACCTCCTCCATGTGCTCCCGGATGAGGCCGGTCGTGCGGGTGACCTCCTCGGCGGCGCGCGCCGACTCATCAGCCAGCTGACGGACTTCTTCCGCCACGACCGCGAAGCCCCGGCCGTGCTCACCTGCCCGGGCCGCCTCGATGGCCGCGTTGAGCGCGAGCAGGTTCGTCTGCGAGGAGATCCGCTTGATCAAGTCCACGAAGTCGTCGATCGCGGCGGAGAGCTGCGCCAGCTCCCCGACCTGTTGGGACGTCGTCTGCACCACCTCGCGCACGTCGAGCAGGGCCTTCCCGGCGGCGGCCACGTCCCCCCGGTGCCGGTCTGCGACCGTGCGGATCTCCTCGCCGAGCTGGGCGGTGCGGTCCGCCGCCTCGGCCATCTCCGCCGCGGCGCGCCGCAGCTCCTCGAGACCGGTCCCCATCGCTCCCAGCTCGCTGCGCTGGTGGTCCGCGCCCCCCGAAATCTCCACCATCGCCGTGGATACCTGGCTGGAGGAGGCGGCGAGCTGCTGGCTCGTGGCCGAGAGGTCTCCCGCGGAGCCCGCGATCAGGTCGGACTCCCCGACCACCTCGCCCACGATCCGCCGCAGCCGATCGGCCATGCGCTGCATCGCCTCGGCCAGCACTCGGAACTCGCGCGGCATCTCACCCACCGTGACGGGCCGAAGGTCGCCGCCTCCGAACCGCTCGGCTGCCGTCACCAACCGGCTGAGCGGCCCCTGGATCGACAGCAGGGCCCAGCGTGCGAGCAACAGCGCGATCACGGCGATCGCGGCGAGCAGGAGCCAGAGCGCCTTCTCGCGCTCCTTCGAGGCCGCAGTCAGCCGGTCGGCGGCCTGAGCCGCCTTCGCCGCCTGGCGGCTCGAGAAGTCGCGCGCCAGCCGCGTCACCTCGGCCGCGTCCGCCCGCACCGCGGCCAACTGCGTCAGCGCCTCGTGATCCCGCCCTAGGTCCTTGAGCGCGTGCGCGATCGAATAGTCTACCTGGATCGACGCGTGCAGGTGCTTGAGCCGAGTGACGGCGAGGCGGTCCTCGCTCGTCACCCCGAACGCCTCGAGGCGCTTCTCGTACTGTGATGCCTCATCGCTCGCCGCCTGGAACAGCTTGCGTGCGTCGGCGCTGGGCGCGGCGAGGTACTGCTCCGCGGTGCGAATCTCCTCCGACACCGTGGCCACGAGGCCGCCGCCGACGTCGCTCGACGCCCGCAGCCCAGCCAGTTCCTCGGCGACGGCCTGCCGCATCTGCCGCAGCGTGACCGCGCCGAGTAGCGCCGTTCCCACGAGACCGATCAAGAGCGGCATCAGCCCCGCCACGATGCGGGAGCGGATCGTGTCGAACAGGAGGCGCATCAGCGCTCGGTCTCCGTGACGAGCCGCCCATCCCGGATCACCCCGATCATGACCTGCTTGCCGGGGACGTCGCCATTGGCGTCGAAGATCACGGTCCCCGTCACGCCCTCGAAGGAGGGTTTCCCGCGGCCGACCTGGACGAGATTGTCGCGGATCGCTTTGCGGTCGGGGCCCGCCTCGGCGATCACACGCGCCAGGAGATAAATGACGTCATAGGCTCCCGCCCCGCGATGGTCCGGGCGCTGCCCCTGGTAGGCGCGGGCGTAGTCGGCCACGAACGCCCCGTTGCGCTCATCCCGCCGGTCCGCCAGGTACGCGGAGGAGACGTACACGCCCTCCGCCAGCGCCCCGTCGGCCTCGATTCCCGTGAGCGCGTCTCCGCCGATCACCGGCCAGCGTAGCCCGAGGGCCTGCATCTCTCGGAGCGCGAGCTCGGCCTCCGGGCGCTCGGTGGCGAGCATCAGCACGTCGACCCCTCCCTGTCGCATGCGGGAGAGGTACGGCTCGAGCGAGCGCGTCTCGGGCACAGCGGGATCGGCCTCGACCACGACACCGCCCAGGCGGGTGAACGCTGCGGCGAACGTGTGGCGCACGCCGCGGCCGTAGTCGTCGTTCAAGTAGATGATTCCGGCGCGGCGGGCGGCGAGCGTTTGCCACGCGAACCGCGCGAGCTCGGTTCCGTGCTGCAAGTCGCTCGGACAGATCCGAAAAAAGTAGGGGTTGATGCCCCCCAGGTCGGGGTTCGAGGCGGATGGGGACACCATGACGAGGGGGGTCGCGCCGCCCCCATAGATGCGGGCCGCCGCTTTGGATGGGTCCGAGCTCAAGTGGCCGACGACCGCCAGGACCGCCGGATCGGCGTACAGCTGCTCCGCCACCCGCATCGCGACGTTCTCGCTGCCCGAGTCGTCGGCGACTTTCAGCTTGAGCGGCCGGCCTCCCCCCGCTTTCCCCCCCTTCACGCCACCCCGGGCGTTGATCTGCTCGACCGCCAGCTGGGCGGCACGCAGCATGGACGTGCCGCGCGGCTGCGAGAACGGCCCAGCCAGGCCGATGACGATGGGGCCGCTCGGGCGGCTGCACGCCGCCAGCACGAGGGCGGCGCCGACGAGAGCTGACGTTCGCAGAGGCCCTCCGCAGGTGACCTCAAGAGGTGAGGGTCGCGCGGCAAGGTTAAGCTGGCCGAAGGGCAAGCGCAACGTTATCCGCATCCGAGTAACATGATTTCCACGCGGTTTTCCAGACCGGTGTGGACAACGACCCCTCGCCATCGGCGCCGGAGCCGGTAGTTTCAGAGCGTGAACGTCGTCCAGAGCCTGTGTCGGTTCGCTGACGCCTTGGAGCGGCTGCTCGCCGCTCGCGACGCGGCAGCGTTCGAGCGCGTGTGGGACGCGCTCGGCTTGGACCGGCTGGCCTGGGAGGCGCTGGCGCTTGCGCGCCGGTCGGACAGGGACGCGATCGAGCCGGCGCTCGCGCAGGTGGATCGGCGGCTGCTCGCGGTGCTCGAGCGCAGCCGCGCGTTTCGCGACCGCCACTTCGTGACCTTTCGCGTTCCTGAGCTCGAACGCTGGCAGCATGCGACGGCAGCGGCGCTCGTGGGGGCGCGCTGGGGCGTCGCGGGCCTCCGTACCGTCGTTGCCGACACGCAGGCACCCATCGCTCGCCGCTACTTCGCGTTCCTGGGCCTCGCGGAGCAGCATCCGGACGCGGCGTGGCCGCTGTTCGAGCGCTATCTCGTGACCCCCGGCGCGCACCACGCGTTCGTCGCCGCCGCGGTCGAGGCCGCGCGCTATTACAGCGGGCGCGCGGACGTGCTGGTCTCGCTGTTCCAGCGGATCCGTGGCGACCAGCTGCTGCGGCGGTTCCTGGGCCCGAAGATCCTCGAGTCGCTGTACGTGCTGGGTGAGGAGCGCAGCCTGCCCCTCTTCGAGCAGCTGCTCGTCGCGGGCCACACCGATCCCGACATCGGCCGGTGCGAAGTGACGCGCGCGCTCGTCGCGGTGCGGAAGCTGACCGGCCGGGTGGCGCCGAGCTGCAAGTTCGCCGATGCGGAGCAGGAGGCCGTGCAGCGCGCGCTCGACGACGCGGAGCGGCGGTTCGACGCAGAACGGGACTGCATCGTGCCGGTCACGGTCATCTGACGAACTCCGCCACCTTCCTCCGATAGCTTTCCCCGCCCGCGTCGTAGGTGTCGTTGTGGCCCGAAGCTTGGATCAGTACCACCTCGACCGGGCCGGGCGCGGCGGCGGCGACCTGCATGCCCATCCGGACCGGGACGAGCCGGTCGTCTGTGCCGTGGAACAGCAGCACCGGGCAGCGCACCTGTTTGATCCTGCCGAGGTTGTCGAGCGAGAGGCGGAGGATGAAGCGGGGCAGGATACGGTATGCGTCCCGCGCCATTTCGGCCGCGGTCGTGAACGGTGACTCGAGGATCAGACCGGCGACCGGATGACGGGTCGCAGTGTACGTGGCCGCCGCGCTGCCGAGCGAGCGGCCGTATACGAAGATGCGGTGGGGATCGACCTCCGGGCGGGCCGCAAGGGCGGCGTAGGCGGCATCGGCCGCGGCGTACATGCCCGCCTCGCTGGCCCGGCCGTCGCTGGCACCATACCCGGGATAGTCGGCCACCAGGAGCGCCGCTTGCGGCGGCTGAAACTCCCGTAGAATCGGCCAGATCGTCGCGATGTTCTCGCCGTTGCCGTAGAACCAGAGGAGGCCAGGGGCAGGGTGTAGGGGCGCAGCATGCTGCGCCCCTACCGGAACGGGCGCCATGTACCATCCCGCCAGCTTCGTTCCGTCGTCCGTCACCAGCTCGATCTTCTCCCCGTTCGCGACGCCGACCCGCCGCGGGTCCGGCACCGTCGCGCGGGGAGCCGGGAACGCAAGCCGCTCCTGAAACAGCCACGCGAGGACGACGAGCGCCCCGTAGGCGAGGACGAGACCGAGGCCGATGCGGAGGATGAGCATCGGTCAAAATAATGTAGGGGCGCAGCATGCTGCGCCCCCACGCCGCGCCGCCATTGCACCTGGCGCCCGGACCGCGAATCTTTCGTGCCGTGACTGGCCTCACCTGCCCCGCGTGCCGCGCGGAGATCCCTACCGGCTCGGCGTTCTGCCCCGCGTGCGGCAACCCGTCGCCCACGGTGATCACGAACGAGCGCGTCACCGCCCCGCCCCCGGGTTCCCCCTCTCCCGAAGGGAGAGGGGGTCAGGGGGTGAGGACGTCGGAAGGGAGCGGCGGTCAGGAGGTGAGGCCGACCGGGGAGCGTCTCGCCCGCGCGCTCGGCCCCAAGTATCAGGTGAAGCGGCTCGTGGGGCGCGGAGGGTTCGCCGAGGTGTACGAGCTGTGGGACCAGGACCTCGACCGCCGCCTCGCCTGCAAAGTGCTGCACCCCGAGATCGCCTGGACCCCCGGGATGCTCGTCCGGTTCCGCCAGGAGGCGAAGGCGCTGGCGCGCCTGCAGCACCCCGCGATCCTGCCGATCCACTTCACGGGCGACGCCGAGGGCCTCGTCTACTACGTGATGCCGTTCGTCGAGGGGGAATCGCTCGCCGACGCGCTGCGCCGGCGCAGGTCGTACGCGGCCGACGAAGCGCTCCAGATCGCGGAGCCGATCCTCCAAGCCCTCGCGCATGCCCACGCGCAAGGACTCGTCCACCGCGATATCAAGCCCGACAACGTGATGCTCGAGGCAAAGACCGGCCGCGCGCTGCTGGTGGATTTCGGGATCGCGAAACTGCTCGATCCCGGGGCGACAGCAGGAGCCGGAGCGAAGACGGCCACCGGGTTCACCGTTGGCACGGTGCAGTACATGAGTCCCGAGCAGGCGCTGGGCCAGCCCAACCTCGACGGACGCAGCGACCTGTACGCCTTCGGCGCGATGCTCTTCCAGATGGTGACCGGCGCGCCACCCTACGACGGCAACTCCAGCGCCGAGATCGTCGGCAAGCACCTCGCCGACCCGATCCCCGTGGCGAGCGATGTGAATGCCCGGATCCCGCGCTGGTTGTCCGACGCCATCGTGAAATGCCTCGCCAAACGCCCGGAGGACCGCTTTCAGACGGCGGACGAGGCCCTCGCGGCGCTCGCCCGAGGACGCGCCGCCGGGTCCGGGAAGCTGGTCGCGGCGGCGACGGTCGAGCGCCGAGTCCGTCGCTCGGGCGAGCTGCGCCCCCACTCGGGCCGCCTGGGGTGGTGGCTGGCGGGCGGGCTCGCGTTCATGGCGGCGGCGCTGCTGCTGGCGCGTGGCGCGGGGTTCGTCGGAACCGGGGTGGCGTTCGTGCACAACGGGCTGGTCGAGCCCGTGGAGATTCTGCGGGACGGGACCGCCATCGATACGGTGCCGCCGGAGGGGACGGTGCGGCTCGCGCTCCCCCGGCGGGGAACCCCGCGCGCCGACCTCCGCTGGCGTCTCATCCAGCCGGGCAACCCGCCGATCGGCGAGCCGCTCGAGGGGCCACTCCCCGAGTTCCACCGGATCCGCGGGCGGCGGGTCGCGCCCATCGTCGCTCAAGTCGGGGGGCAGAGCTACTTCGCGCCGCTCGTCACCAACACGAGCGCCACGGATATCACGATCGAAGTGAATCCCGGCACGAGGGCGGCGGTGCGCTGCAATTGCCTGGTGTCGAAGGGCGCGGTGCGCACCCACATCGGGTACTACCGGCTGTACCGAAACTCCACCATCGCCGCTTACAACAACGCGCACCCCTACGCGGGCCCGCACGCAGATCGGGAAGGGTTCGCACCGCGCGTTGCCTCGCGCAGCGGCGCGGTGGTGCTCACGTTTTGACGGCTCGACCCATCGGCGACTCTCTCGATCCCCAACTCCTCACCCGGGCGCGCGGCGCGTTGCTGGGGCTCGTAGTCGGCAACCAGCTCGCCGTGCCCACCGAGCGCTTGGGCACCGCCCCGGCGATCCGGGAAGCCTTCCCCCAGGGTGTGCGTGATCTGGCACCGTCTCCCCAAGGCTCCCCGTTCGACGATGACGCGGCGATGACGCTGCTGCTCGCGGAGTCGCTCGCCGAGCGCGGCGACTTCGACGCGAACGACGTAGCGCAGCGCTGGGTGAAATGGATGAAGGTCGACGGCCGCGGCATTGGACTGACGACACAGCGGGCCCTCCGGCTGATCGAGCGTGGGACGGAGCCGTTCGAAGCGGGGCGCGCGGCGCACGACGCCGGCGTGGCGGCGTCCAACGGCAGCGTCATGCGCTGCATCCCCGTCGCGCTCCGCTACCACGACAACGTCGACAAGCTGGTCCGCGTTTCGGCGCAGCAAGCCGCCATCACGCATGCCGACGAGCGTTGCACCTGGGGAGCGGTTGCGGTGAACCTCGCGGCCCGGGAGCTGTTGCACGGCAATCGGTACTTCGTGGAGGAGGTCTTGCACCGGCTGCAGGGCGCGGCCCCCCGGCCCCTGCTCGAGGCCATCCGACGGGTCCCCTGGGAGCAGGAAAGCGCTCTACCGATCGCGGTGCGGAGTGAATATGGCTATGTCGTGCACTGTGTGGAGATCGCGATCTGGTGCGCGGTGCACCGCCCGTCACTCGAGGAGGCGCTGATCTTCCTGGCGGAGGCGGGGGGCGACACCGACACCAATGCGGCCGTCGCCGGGGCGCTGCTCGGAGCGCGGGACGGGGAAGCGAGCATCCCGCCGCGCTGGCTCGATCAACTGGGAGCGGCGAGCGGTGTCGCAACGTTGGCGGAACGGTTGATGGAGGCCGCAAGCCATAAGCCGTAAGCCGCAAGTAGTGCTTGAGACTTGCGGCTTACGGCTTGCAACTGTTCTCACGGCTTTGCGGCTGTCCAAGGCTTACGGCTTACGGCTTGCGGCTGTTCCCACGTACCGCCCAATCCGGTCCATCACATCCCGGTCGATCAGCGTGACGGAGATCCAGCGCGCCGTCCCGCGCCCCCGCCAGCTGAACCGCACCAGCTTGCGCCCGTAGCGCCACTCCCATCCGCTCTTGCCGATCGGCCGGGGGCGCCCGAACACGCGCGTCAGGCCCTGTTTCGTCCGGTTGACGAGCGCAACGCCGCGCGCATCGCCGAACCCCGCAGAATCGTACAGAGCCACGATGTCCGCGTTGCCTTCGACAAAGTGTCCGCTCAGATAGAACCGCGCCACGTCGCTTGGGTCGCGGATCACGACGCCGCACTCCATGAGTTGGGCTGTACGCGGAGACGTCCGGCAGCGCACCACGTCACTGTCGGCTAGCGCGCGCGCGCGCTCGATGAACGCCCGATAGCTGATGCCGGGTGTGAAGCCGCGGTACGCCGGGGGCGGGGGGGTGGGGGGCGCCGTGGCCGCGGGGGGCCGGGCCGTGGCCTGCGCCGCAAGGGCAAGCGGGGCCGCGAGCGCGCACAGCACGAAGCGCAGCGGGGTCATGCGCCCAATATAAGGCGCCCAAACGAAACGGGCCCGGGGAACCCGGGCCCGTCACCTGCGATCAGCGTCGTTCAGACCTTGCGGACGTTCTGCGCCTGCAAGCCCTTGGGACCCTGAGCGACCTCGAACTCCACCGTATCGCCCTCGGCAAGGCTGCGGAAGCCCTCAGCCTGGATCGCCGTGAAGTGGACGAACACGTCCGGACCCGACTCCTGCGCGATAAAGCCAAAGCCCTTCGCGTCGTTGAACCACTTCACCTTACCCTTTGCCATACCGTTCAAACCTCAGCACTAAGGGGCACTGCCCCGGAAATGTTCGGCCCTGGTCACCGCGACCAGAGACGGGCTCAAACAAAAACCGCGAGACAAGTGGTCCTCGCGG
>WNES01001046.1_pt1 | contig 13227 bp, 12 predicted proteins | sample 5399931 | NCBI WGS metagenome assembly WNES01 (sample SAMN13153332, study PRJNA577476) | soil metagenome | isolation source: 20 cm grassland meadow soil 2 days after 3rd rain plot 5 | place: USA:California | collected 2015-11-11
ACTTCGATTTATGATTGCAGTACTGATCAGTTCGGCTGGGGGGTAACAGGATGTCTACCGCCGTCAAGGCGCCGCCGACGACCATCGCCCGCGACAGCCAGTCGCCTGTACTCGTCGCCATGGCGGATACCTTCATCGGGGGCATGGGTCACCCTGGCTCGCCGATCCGGGTCGCGGCCTCCATGGACGAGACCTTCCGGCGCCTTCCCTCTGAAGCCGACCGGCGCCAGCTTCGCCTGATCGTGGGCGTCCTCGGCCGCCGCTCTGGCACGTTCCTCCTCACCGGCCGCCCGGTGCCGTTTCACCGCTGGCCGCGCGAGCAGCGTGTCAAGGTGATGTCGTCCTGGTCGACCAGCCGCATCACCTTCCGGCGCCAGCTCTTCCAGGTCTTCAAGCGGCTGTCACTGCTCGCCTTCCTCGGCGATACCGAGGACGACGGCACCAATCCGGTCTGGCCCGAAATCGGCTATCCGGGGCCGGTCTCAGCGCCGCCCGCGACCCCCAAGAGCATCCGAACCACGACGCTCGATGGTGACACGACGCTCAGCTGCGACGCGGTCGTCGTCGGTTCGGGTGCGGGCGGTGGCGTGGTCGCGGCCGAGCTCTCCGCCGCCGGCAAGGACGTGATCGTGCTGGAGGAAGGGGGTTATTACAACGAGGCCGACTTCAACCAGCTCGAGCTCGCCATGATGCGAAAGCTCTATTACCAGGGCGGATTCGCCGCGACCGCCGACGCGGCGATCGCGCTGATTGCCGGCGGCTGCCTCGGGGGCGGCACCCTGGTCAATTACACGACGAGCTTCCGTACGCCGGATTGGTTGCGCGAGGAATGGGCCAATCACTACGGGCTCAAGGCCTTTACGACCGATGAGTACAGCGCGTCGATGGATGCTGTCTATGAACGCCTCGGGGTCAACGTCAGCCACAGCCGGGTGAGCGCGCGCGAGCGGGTCCTGGAACGAGGCATGAAGCGGCTCGGCTGGCACACCGGCTACATGCCACGCAACGTCCAGGGGTGCACGCAGGACGAGCGCTGCGGCTTCTGCGGCTACGGCTGCCAGATCGGCGCCAAGCAATCCACGCTCAAGACCTACTTGATGGACGCCTACCGCCGGCGGGCCCGCATCGTCGTCAACTGCACCGTCGATCGGGTCGTGATCGAAGATGGTCGCGCGGTCGGCGTGCGCGCCACCGTGCGGCAGCCGGACATGCCGGCCTTCACCCTGATCGTGCGCAGTCACGCCGTCGTGGTCGCGGCCGGGGCGATCGGGACGCCCGCCATTCTGCAGCGGTCCGCCGTCCCATCGAGGGTGATTGGGACGTCGCTTCGGCTCCATCCGTCAACCGCGGTGTCCGGCATCTTCGAGGAGGAGATTCGTCCCTGGGAGGGAACACTACAGGCGCTCTACTCGGATGAGTTCACCAACCTCGACGGGCAACACTTCGGTCCGAAGATCGAGTCCGCGCCGCTCCATCCGGCCTTGCTCGCCCTGGTCACTCCCTGGCGCCAGCCAGACCAATACAGCCGCTTGATGCGGTCGCTGCCCAACCTGTCGCTGACCGGCATCCTGCTCCGGGACAGCGGTGCGGGCCGGGTCATCACCAAGAACGGCACCGCGCGGGTCGAGTACAAGCTCTCGCGCCCCGACCTCGCCCACATGCGCAAAGGCATCGAGGCCGGCGTTCGCATCCTCGAGGCCGCCGGCGCGAAGGAGGTCTTCACCAGCCAGGCCGCGTACGTCAGCTACCGCCCGGGCCAGCGTGGCGGGATCGAGGCCTTCATGAACGACGTCGACCGCAACGGCTACGGCCCGGGCCAGATGAGCTACGTGAGCTTCCACCAGATGGGCACCTGTCGCATGGGCAATGACCCGGCAACCTCCGTGATCGGTCCCGATCACCAGGTGCATGTCGTCAAGGGCCTCTTCGTCGCCGATGGCAGCACCTTCCCCAGCGCGTCGGGTGTCAACCCCATGATTACCATCATGGCGATGGCCCACCGCGCGTCGCGCTTTATCGCGGCCGCCTGCTAACGATGCAGGCCGCCGTCCAGACGAAACGGAGCCCGTGGGTCATCCTGCTCGTGCTCTGCCTTGGCTTCTTCATGATCCTGCTCGACCTCACGATCGTGAACGTCGCGATTCCGAGCATCATCGACGGCCTGCACGCGGGACTCGACGAGATCCTCTGGGTGCTGAACGCCTACATCCTCGCCTACGCGGTGCTGCTGATCACCGCCGGACGGCTGGGCGACATGTTCGGCGCCAAGCGGCTCTTCCTCATCGGCCTCGCCGTCTTCACCTTGGCATCTATCGGATGCAGCCTGGCGCAGAGCCCGACCCAGTTGATCGGGGCCCGCGTGATCCAGGGCGTGGGTGGCGCCATCCTGACGCCCCAGACGCTCAGCATTCTGACCAACATCTTTCCGGCCGACAAGCGCGGCGCGGCGTTTGGCATCTGGGGCGCGGTCGCCGGCGTCGCTTCTGTCACGGGCCCGACGTTGGGCGGGTTCCTCGTCACCAACTTCAGCTGGCAGGCCGTCTTCTGGGTCAACGTTCCTGTCGGGATCGTCGCCTTCGTCCTCGGGATCTGGTTGCTTCCCGGCATCCGCCTCGGCCGGGAGCAAAACCTCGATCCGGTTGGTGTGCTGCTCGCCAGCGGCTCCTTGTTCGCCGTCGTCTTCGGGCTGATCGAAGGTCAGCGTTACCACTGGGGCACCTTTACCGATGTCGCGTCGTTCGACGCGGCTGGCGGCCACTGGGGTCTCTTCAGTATCCCGAGCCTGTTCATCGCCAGCGCGATCCTGTTGCTGCTCTTCGTGCTTTGGGACCGGGCGCAGGACCAACCGCTGGTCCCCCTCTCGCTCTTCCGCGACCGCAACTTCAGCGTCGGCAACGGCCTGGCGGCCATCGTCATGTTCGGCATGATGGGACTGTTCTTGCCGCTGACGATCTTTCTGCAATCGGTGCTTGGCTTTACTGCGCTCAAGGCGGGCCTGACGCTGGCCCCCATGCCGCTGACCTCGATGCTGGTGGCACCCTTGTCGGGTCGCGCGACCGATCGGATCGGCGGCAAATACATCCTGATGTTTGGCCTCGCCTGTTTTGCCGCGGGGATGGGGCTGGTGGTATGGGTCGCCTCGCTCAACGCCGGCCAGTCAACCTTCACCTTGCCGCTGATCCTCGCCGGGATTGGTCTCGGCTGCACCTTCGCTCCGATGACGACCGTGACCATGCAGCGCGTGAATCCGCAGCTCGCCGGTGCCGCGTCCGGACTGCTCAACACGACGCGGCAACTGGGTGGCGCGTTCGGCAGTGCCGTCGTTGGCGCCATCCTGCAGACCCGGCTCGCGAACGAGCTCGTCAGCCAGGCGCAGGCGCAGGCCGCGAGCCTGCCCGCCCCGTTTCGGTTGCCATTTGTGCAGGGCTTTGCCAAAGCGGCGGGCGGCGTGCTCGAGGTCGGACGCGGCCAGTCCGGAGTGCCGCTCCCGGGGGGTATTCCGGCTGCCGAAGCGACGCAAGTGCAGCGGCTCGCGCATGACGTGTTTACCCAGGCCTTCATCAACGCCATGCGTCCCTCGCTCGTGGTTCCCATCGCGGTGCTGCTCTTCGGCGCCCTGCTGGCGGGCGCGATCACCGGCCGGCGAACCGCGTCGGCTCAGCGCCAGCCCGTGCCAGCTCCCGCCGCGAGCTAGCCGCGCGGAACGCTCCATATACTGAGATTGATGCCGACGCAGTGGCTACCATTGTTCCCCTTGAACGCCGTGCTGTTTCCGCACATGGCGCTGCCGCTGCACGTCTTCGAGCCGCGCTATCGGCAGATGATCAGGGATTGCCTCGAGGAAGGCCATAGCTTCGGCGTGGTCGCGATCCGCGAGGGGAGTGAGACCGGCCCGGCAACCCCGTATGACGTAGGCACACTGGCGAAGATCGTGCGCATCGATCGGCTGGACGACGGCCGGATGAACCTGCTGGTGATGGGTGCGTCGCGCTTTGAGATCGTGAAAACCGCCGATGATCGCCCCTATCTGCGCGGCCAGATCCGCATCATTCCGGAGGCTGGCGACGATTTGGATGCCACGGCGCGCCTGACCGAGTCGACCGCGCTCACGTTTCGCCAGTACTCGAACCTCTTGCGCGAGCTGGTCGGCCGGCAGCCGGACGACGCCGAACCGCCGATGGAGCCGGAGCTGCTCTCCTACCTGATCGCGGCTGCCCTGAACCTCCAGGTCCCGGAAAAGCAGTCCCTGCTGGCGGAGCCGCGAACCGATGCCCGCCTGACGCTCGAGCTCCGGATGCTGCGCAAGGAGATCGTCTTGCTCAAGCAGATGGTGGCGCACGCCGGCACCGCCGCCCCGGTGCGAACCTCCCTCAACTAGGTCTCAGGTCAATGACCGAGGGCACCCGGTCCGAGGATCGCGGACCAGACCTAATCGCACCACCGCCGCTGCTTTACGCGGGTCCCTTGCTGGCCGGATTTGTTCTCGACCTTCTGCTCCCACTGCCCCGGCTGTCCAGTGCTCTGCGCCTTGCTGGGCTGCCATTCCTGGCTGCGGGCGTGGCGCTTGCCATCTGGTTCCTGCTGTCGATGCGGCGAGCCGGCACCCCCGTGGACCCGAGGGAGGCCCCCACGGCCCTCGTCCAGGCGGGACCCTTTCGATACACTCGCAACCCAGGGTACGTCGCATTTACTCTTACCTATCTGGGCGTGTCGTTACTTGCCGGCGCTCGCTGGCCATTGATCCTGCTGCCTGCCGTCCTTGTGATTGTTGATCGAGGCGTCATCCGGCGCGAGGAGCGGTATCTCGAAGAGCGGTTCGGCTCCGACTACATCGGGTACCGGCGGCGCGTTCGCCGGTGGCTATGAATGCGGTCGCCGCGGCGGCGAGCCAGCGCGGATTAGCCGAGGACGTACGAAAACTCTGGATATTTGCTATGGGTGATGTAGTCCCACAGCGACATGTCCACAGGGGAGCCAAGACAGGAGGAGACACCAGGGCCGCCGGGGATTATCTGTCCGCACAACGTAACGCTAACCCGGACCTGTGTAAGGATTAGCCAAACGGCCACGATGGCAAGGGCCGCAAGGAGAAGGCTAGGCGGAAAAATATCACCAGATTTGGGCGAGGTCTGGTAACGGGCGCTAACTGGTGTGCAGATCGACGACCAAGCGCCAGGCGTAGCTGCCGGTCGCCGGCAGCGTGAAGGCCGTCACGCGCACCGGCCGTGCCAGGTCGATGGTGATGGTGCCGTCCGGCCCTTGCTGGACGCCCGGCTCGACTGCGCTCACGTGGTAACTACTGATGCCATTCACGGGCGCGCCGGTAACGGTCGTGTCTTTGAACGTCACCGCGACATGCAGGTCATCGGGCCGGGTGATGATCATCGTCGGCAGTCCACTGCCGTGCATGTCGAAGACCAGCCGCGTATAGCCGGCCACCGCCGTGCCCGGCCGGATGCGGAACATGGTGCCGCCGGCCACGCCGTTCCCCAGCGTGTACAGCACCGGCGCGGTCGAGGTGGAGACTGAGGCCGAGGCTGCTGGACTGGCGCTCGGCGAGGCAGACGCCCTCGCGCTTGCCGAGGAGTGAATCGACTGCGTCGCCGTTGCCGCCGTCGAACTCACTTTTTGGGGGGTTTTCAGCAGGCCGCCTTCGTACAGAACCGCCCCAAGGAGCACACAGGCCGCCGCCCCAAGGCCGACGGCGATGCGCATCGCCGTATCGGGCTTTCGTGGCGGCGTGGCTGCGACGCCCTCGCCCTCGTCACCGATACGCAGCGCCGGCTCTTGATCGAAGATGACGTTGCTCGCCGCCGGCACGGGGATTGGGACCGAAGCCGCCTCGAATGCTTGGGCCGGCGCCGGCTCCGGTTCCGGTTCTGGCTCACGATCCCAGTCGCTGAGTTCGACCTGCCGGTGTGAATCGACCGGGACTTCGCGCAACGGTCCGGAGAGGATTTCCGGGGGAGCCGGCTCGGCCGATTCCGGCTCCAGGGCCGGCATCGTCTCGGCGGCCTCGAGCGGCTCGATCTCCTCGGGGCGGTCGGTCGTCGCCGGGTAAGTGGGCTCTGGCACGGGAGATAACGGCATCGGATGATCCTGCAAGGGCTCGTCGCGGAAGATCTCCCGTTCCAGCTCGGTCAAGAGGTCTGGAATACTGCTGACCTCCGGTCGTATTGCGGGCGGCAGGTCATGCGGCGTTGGGACCAATGGCGCCGGCGGCGCGGGCGCGACCTCGAACGATCGCATGCCTCCCCCGGTCCGGAGGCGATCCGGGATGGCGAGCGCGAACGCCTGGTCCATCGCCGCCGAGCCGACCGTCGCGCTCGGCAGCCGGCCGACACGTAACAGCATCTCGCGGAAATCTTCGACCCGTTCGCGACAGGCCTCGCAGCGACGCAGGTGGTCACGGGCCCATTCGAGATCCTTCCCGTCGAGCCGGTCGTCGAGCACCGCACTCGGTGAAATCCGCGTGCAACGATTTCGATCAAAACTTGATGTAGTCATAGATCTCCCCCAGCTCCGCACGGCTACGGTCCAGCGCGTGCACCAGCTTGCGTGGGGCTACATCGACGACGTCGGCGAGCTCGTCGTATGAGAGCTTGACGAAATCCCGCAGGAGGATCATGGCGCGCGCGTCGAAGGGAAGGGCGGTCAGTGCCCGCTGCACGGTATCGCGCCGCAGCGCCCGGCGTGCCTCGGGTTGGGGGAAGTCGTCGAGGTTGACCTGGGCAGTGCGCTGGCGCCGAAACCAGCGGCGAGGTCGAAGCACCGAACGGCTGAGCTCGGTGGCCGCACGAAACACGTCGGCCCGGCGGAGTCCCTCGTCATTTGGCCGCTGGCGCAAGCCATCCGCAACCTGGCGAAAGGCAGCGCAGGTGATCGCCGTGGCGCCGTCGATGTCATCGATGAGACGGGCCACGTAGTTCAGAACCAGGGGGAAGTCCGAATAGAACTCGCGTTCTACGGACGCCGCCCGTGCGCTGAAGACTGGCGCTTCGACGTGTACCTGATCCATTACTGGGACGGAGAGCGGATGCCTGCAGTCTAGTCAGGCGGCACCAATTCGTCAACTCGGAGTGAAATCAGGATGCGAACTCAGCTCGAAGGGACCAGCTCCACCAGGTCACCCAGCCTATAAAGCGCCGCGAGCATCTCGCGCTCGGCCCCAAAAAGCGCCGGCGGCATGCCGATGTCGGCGAGGAACACCCGGCCTGCATTCGAGGCGCCGGCGAGCCCGGCCTTGGGTGCGACGAGCGTGACGGTGGCAGCCGCCCGGACGGCCGCATCGGCCCCCACGCCGGTGTCGGCGTCCATCCCCGAGGGCACGTCGATGGCCACGATTGGGCGCCCGGTGGCATTCATCGCCGCGATGATGGCGGGAGCCGGGTCGCGCAGTGGGAGGCGGATCCCGGTGCCGAACAATCCATCGATGAGGACGTCGGCCGAGGCATCGATGCCCTGCGGGGCGTCGGCACTGGGGATGCCGAGGCGCCGGATGCTGACCGCGTGACGTCCGGCCAGGCTGCTCGCGTCCCGCGGCGGGACGATCGACGCATTCACGATTGCCCCTCGCTGCAACAGGAAGCGGGCGGCGACCAGCGCGTCACCACCGTTATTGCCCGAGCCGGCGACGACGCTGACCCGTTTGCCCTGGGTGCCGTCCATGAACGCGGCGACGAACCTGGCGACCTGCCAGCCGGCCACTTCCATCAGCTGGAGCGGCTCGATGCCGAAGGTCGATTCAGCGTCGGCGTCGGCCCGGCGTAGCGTTGCCGAGGAGAGCGACCCCACCCGGTCCCAGGAGACCGCCGGCCAGTTCACGTGACGAGCAGCGTGTCGCCCGGAGCCACGTGCAGGCGCGTGGCGGCCGATCCCTCGCGCAAGGCAAACTCGATCCGGCCGCTGCTGCCTACAAGGGCGACCAGCTCATTGGGCTGGGCATCCTCATAGGTCTCGACCGTCCGGACGCGCATCCCGTTGGCCTGCTTGATTCGGGCCAGCGCGCGGATCGGCAGGTTGCTGATGACGTTGCCGAAGTGATCGCAGTGGAGCGCCTCCGCCCGCCATGCCTCGCCGACCTTCGACGCCCAGGCATCGGCCAGGCGCAGCGGCTCAGCCTTGTGCGGGCGACCAACTCCGGCGAGGGCCGCGCCGGCGGCCAGCTTTGCCGCCACGGGAGCAAAAACGTCGCGTCCATGAAAGGTCGGCGCGGCCTCGGGTGGCGTGGCCAGCTCAACGGTCTCGCTGATGGGATCGTTGAGAAACGTGAAGAGGCCGTTATCGGGGCCGACGAAATAATGGTCGGCCGCCTTGAAGGCGATGGCTCGGCGTTCGGTCCCGACCCCGGGATCCACCACGGCGACGTGGACTGTTCCTGGCGGAAAGCTCCGCCAGGCGCTGTCGAGGAGGAAGGCGCCCTGGAGGACGGCAAAGGGCTTGACGCCGTGGGTAATGTTGATCACGGTCGCCCTGGCAAACACGGAAAGTATGGCCCCCGTCATGGCGCCGACGTACGCATCCTCGAGCCCGAAGTCGGTCAGCAGTGTCACGATGCCGCTCGGCTTCATGCCGCCATGCTATCGGCTGGCAACCGGGTGGGGCCAAACAAAAGAGCCGCCCGACGGGGCGGCTCTTTCTTTAGCCTTGCGGCTTAGTAATCCGGCATCGACGGCGCGGGCGCCGACTGCTTCTTCTCGGGAATGTCGGAGACGAGCGCCTCGGTGGTCAGAAGCATGGCGGCAATACTGGCCGCATTCTGCAACGCCGAACGGGTGACCTTGGTCGGGTCGATGATCCCGGCCTTGACCATGTCGGTGTACTCGCCCTTGTTGGCGTCGAAGCCCTGCCCTTTTGGCAGGTTCCTGACCTTCTCTACCACGACGGAGCCTTCCCAGCCGGCGTTGTTGACGATCTGGCGCAGCGGCTCCTCGAGCGCGCGGCGGACCAGCGCGACGCCGGTCGCCTCATCGCCCTCGAGCTTGAGGCTGTCGAGTGACTTCTGGGCGTGCACCAGGACGGCGCCACCGCCGGGCACGATGCCCTCCTCGACCGCGGCCCGGGTGGCCGACACAGCGTCCTCCATCCGGTGCTTCTTCTCCTTGAGCTCGGTCTCGGTCGCGGCGCCGACCTTGATGACGGCGACGCCGCCGGCCAGCTTGGCCAGCCGCTCCTGGAGCTTTTCCTTGTCCCAATCCGAGGTGGTCTTCTCGATCTCGGCCTTGATCTGGTTGATGCGCCCCTTGATCTGGTCGGCTTTCCCGGCACCTTCGACGATCGTGGTGTCGTCCTTGGTGATGGTCACGCGGCGGGCCTTGCCCAGTTGGTTGAGCTGCACCGAATCGAGCTTGAGGCCGAGCTCCTCCGAGATCACCTGGCCGCCGGTCAGAATGGACAGGTCTTCCAGCATCGCCTTGCGGCGGTCACCGAAGCCCGGCGCCTTGACGGCGACAGCGGTGAAGGTGCCGCGCAGCTTGTTGACGATCAGGGTGGCCTGCGCCTCGCCCTCGACATCCTCGGCGATGATCAGCAGCGGCTTGCCGCTCTGCACCACCTTCTCGAGGACGGGCAGAAGGTCGGCGATGGCCGAGATCTTCTTGTCGGTGATCAGGATGAACGGGTCCTCGAGCACCGCTTCCATCCGGGTGGCGTCGGTCACCATGTAGGGCGAAATGTAGCCCTTGTCGAACTGCATCCCGTCCACGAGCTTGAGCTCGTCCTCGATGCCGCGGGATTCCTCGACGGTGATAACCCCGTCTTTCCCGACTTTCTCCATCGCGTTGGCGACCATGTCGCCGATCTTCGGGTCGCCCGACGAGATGGTGGCGACCTGCGCGATCTTCTCGCGGTCGGAGATCTGGACCGACTGCTCCTTGATTGCCTTGACGACTTCGTCGACGGCCTTCTGGATGCCGATTTTCAACAGCATCGGATTGGCGCCGGCGGTAACGTTGCGCAACCCCTCGCCGATGATCGCCGCGGCCAGCACGACCGAGGTCGTCGTGCCGTCACCCGCGACGTCGTTCGTCTTGCTGGCGACTTCCTTGACGAGCTGGGCCCCCATGTTCTCGAAGGCGTCCTCCAGCTCGATCTCCTTCGCGATCGTGACGCCGTCGTTCGTGATCGTCGGGGAACCGAACTTCTTGTCGAGTACGACGTTGCGGCCCTTGGGGCCGATGGTAATCCGAACGGCGTCCGCGACCTTGTCGACGCCGCGCTTCAGGGCCGAACGGGCCTCGGCGTCGTATGCCAGTTGTTTCGCCATTGATCGTCCTCCTTCCTGCGAATGATGTGTGAGCAAACAGCCAGTATTGCGAGGCGGTAAGCATCCACGATTTTAGCACTCTGGAGCGGCGAGTGCTAGCAATCGACCCGGGCGAGCGCCAGCCGGAGAGGGCCTCGGTAGAATGAGCTCGGTCACCCCGGCGACCCCTCCCCATGAGTATTCCTGACTCCGCCCCCGCTCCCCGGCGTGTCGGCCGGGCGATGGCCTGGGGGGTCGCGATCGGCGTTGGCGCCGTGGTGCTTCGGGAGCTGGTTCGGCCCCGTGAGCAGCCCGCTCGCCTGATCGATTGGGAACGGGTGGAGGAGATCGCGCTGGCCCGCTGCGGCGAGCCCCGCGACCTGCCGGCCGATCCGGTGACCGACCAGACGTACGAGCAGATTGCCGCCCAGTTGGAGCCGCTGCTCGCCGAGGCGCTCGGGCCTGGTACTGCCGCCTCCGGCAGCCGGGTCTATCCGGGCCTTGCCGCCGTCGGCCGCCGCCAGTGGGTGCGCTTCAACATCCGGATCTTCCGCCAGATGTTCGAGCCCCTCGAGGGCCTCCAGCGGCTCATCCCCGGCTCACTGCTACTGAATCTCGGCCAGAAGGGCCTGACGCGCTACCTCGGCCTGATGCTCGGGCTGCTCGCCCGCCGGGTGTTGGGGCAGTACGACCCCGCGCTTTTGGGGAGGGAGCCGGTGGAAACCACCTCGCTGATCCTGGTGGAACCGAACGTGCAGGCCTGGGCACAGAAGGACAAGTTGCCCATCGACGAGCTTCGACGGTGGCTCGCCATGCACGAGATGACGCATGCCTGGGAGTTCAAGGCGCACCCCTGGCTCCAGGCGTACCTGGAAGGATTGCTCAAGGAGGTGCTGGTCGGTCGCCTCGGTGACGGGCACCGGCCGACCCGCGTCGAGTTGATCCGGACTCTGACGGTCGGGGTCGGCCAGCAGTGGAAGGCGATCTCCAAGCTGCAGGCGGTGATGAGCCTGCTGGAGGGCTACAGCAACCTGGTCATGAACGAGGTCGGGCGGCGCGAGCTGCCGCACTTCGCCTTGCTGGAAGGCGCCTACCGCCGGCGGCAGGAGCAGCGGACGCCGCTCGAGCGGGCGTTCCTTCGCCTCACCGGGCTGGAGATGAAGATGCGCCAGTACGTCATCGGCGAGCGCTTTTGCCGCGAGGTCCGCGACGCGGGTGGGATGGAACTGCTGGCCCGCGTCTGGGAGGGACCGCAGTGGCTGCCGACGATGGCGGAGATCCAGCGGCCGCCGCTGTATATCGAACGCGCCAGGGTGCGGTGAAGGCGATTGCGGCGGTGGCCGGCGCGCTGCTGCTCGCCGCCTGCGGGTCGTTGCCGGCGACGAGTTCATCGGCGAGCAGCCCTTCTTCGAGCAGCTCCACGCTTCAGGCCGTGGTGGTGGCGTCCGAGCTGGTCGTCGGCAAGCAGCAGCGGGTCCCGATTGGGATCACCGATCACAACACCCCCGTGAGCGACGCGACCGTGCACGTCCGCTCCTTCGTTCTCAACGGCTCCACGGGGACCTTCAAAGGAGAGTCCGACGCCCCCTTCAAGGGCGAGGGCTTGCAGGGGGCCGGCAGCTACGTCGCGCACCTGGACTTCGATAAGGCCGGTGACTGGGGGGTCGAGGTCACGGCCTCCCGGCCGAACGGGGCGCGGATGACCGCGCGGCTTCCCATGAACGTTCTGGCGCTCCCCGTCGTACCGGGCGTCGGCCAGCCGGCGCCGGTGACCCACAACCCGACCGTCAAAGACGTGGCCGATGTCGAGACCATCGACTCCGGCCGGCCGCCGGACGACATGCACCAGCTCTCGATCGCCGACGCGATTCAGCAGCACCGGCCGGCCCTTGTCATCTTTGCCACGCCGGCGTTCTGCACCAGCAACATGTGCGGGCCCGAGGTCAAGGCGGTGCAGACGCTGGAGCCGGCCTACCGGGGCCAGCTCGCCTTCATCCACGTGGAGATCTACCGGGATTACAAGCCGGACCCTTCAAAACGCCAGCTGGCCCAGACGGTCGTCGACTGGCGGCTGCAAACCGAGCCATGGGTGTTCTTGATCGATTCCAGAGGCATCATCCAATCCCGCTTCGAGGGAGCGACCGCCAGCGACGAGCTCAAAGCCGCGATCGACCAGCTGCTCCACTGACAACGTCCGCTTTACATGTCCTTACATCGCCGTAGGCGGTCTGTTGCTGGGTGAGGACGCGATCGATGATACGGTCGCGGCGACATGGCCGACATGATGTTCGACCTCGTGTGCCAGCACTGTGGGCGCCGGGATCAGCGGCGGTGGGAAACCCGAAAGAGCGTGACCGTGACCTTCTGCCCGTCGTGTAAGCGGGGTATGTCGGTGGTGGGCATCGCCTTCTTCGTGCCCAGCCAGCCCGAACAAGCCGCCGCGTAGCGCCGCCGGCGTTTACTCGACCTCGATCAGCAGCTGGCCTTCCTGAACGGTCTGGCCTTCTTTCACGTGAAGCTTCGCCACCCGTCCGGCGCTGGGGGCGTTGACCGGAATCTCCATCTTCATCGACTCCAGGATCATCAGGGTCTCGTCGGCCCGGACCTGCTGCCCTTCGCGGACCACGATCTTCCAGAGGTTGCCCGCCAACTCGGCCTTGATCTGCACGCGCCCGATTCTCTCACGCGCAACTCGGGTAATATGTCGACGGTTTGCGCAAGAAACGTAGCTATCCGAAGAAACGTGGCGGCCCCACCACGCTGCGGCCCGGCATCGACACGCTCGAGGTCAAGGAGACCCCCGCCGGCAAAGAAGAGACGATCGAGATGGACGCCGAGGTGGTCGAGCCCCTGCCGAACGCGATGTTCAAGGTGAAGCTCCAGACCGGACAGACGATCCTGGCGTATACCTCGGGGAAGATGCGCAAGTTCTACATCCGGATCTTGATCGGCGACCGGGTTCGGGTCGAGCTCTCCCCCTACGA
>WNES01002599.1_pt1 | contig 13178 bp, 10 predicted proteins | sample 5399931 | NCBI WGS metagenome assembly WNES01 (sample SAMN13153332, study PRJNA577476) | soil metagenome | isolation source: 20 cm grassland meadow soil 2 days after 3rd rain plot 5 | place: USA:California | collected 2015-11-11
TCCCGTCCCGGTAGCCGGTGGGCTCGACTTCGGCGCCGTGAGGGCCGGGTGGTACCACGTGTGCGGGCGCATGAAGACCGGCTCCGGCATGTACTGCTGGGGCTATAACGCTCACGGGCAGCTCGGCGAGGGCACGACGGTCTCGGGCCTCACGCCGGTGCCGGTGGTGCAGTGACAGCGGTCTAGCGCGTCGCTGGCGCCGTCTGTTTGCCCGTTCGCTCGACCACCCGTGGCATCACCGGTGCTCCCGGCGCGAGCAGCTCCAGGCCGCCCACCACGACCTGCTCACCGGCGTTCACGCCCTTCGTCACCTCGACGAACCCCGGCGTGCGGACGCCGAGCTCCACCTGACGGCGGTCGGCCTTCCCCGCGACCACGACCCACACCGCGTTGGCCCCTTCGGCCGGCACCACCGCCTCTTCGGGAAGGACGATCGCTTTGGGGCGTACCGCGATCACCAGGTGCGCCTCGATGAACATCCCCGGCTGGAGCAGCCGGGCGGGATTGGACACGCGCGCTTTCACCAGGATGGTGCGGCCCGGCAGCTGCACCACCGGGTCGACGAAGTCCACCTGTCCGGTGAAGTCGCGACCCGCGATGGCGGCGACACGGAACGACACGTTCTGTCCCGGCTTCAAGTCTCGCGCGAACCGCTCCGGCACCTGGAACGCGGCGCGCTGCGGGTTCACCGTATGGAGCGAGACGAGCTTCGTGCTGCTGGTGACGTAGTCGCCCAGGCTCACGTAGCGCTGTCCCACCGCGCCGGCGAACGGCGCCCGCACCGTCGTGCGGTCGAGCCGGATGCGCTGCAGGTCGTACTGTGCCTGCGCGCTGCGGGCCTCGGCCTCGGCCTTCTCGAGATCGGCGGCGGAGGAGGCGTTCTGCTGCGCCAGCTCCTTCGCGCGTGCCAGCGCTTGCTGCGCGAGGTCCCGCTGGGCCTCGAGCTGGGCGACCTGGGCCTTGAGCTGGGCGTCGTCCACCTTGAAGAGCGGCGTCCCCTGGTCGACCTCCTGTCCTTCGCGGACCGGGATCTCGACGATGCGGCCGTCCACTTCGGGGCGGAGGTCGATCGATTGCACCGCCTCGATCTGTCCCGTCGCGGCGATTTCATCGCGTACCGTGTCGGTGCGGGCGACGGCCACCTCGACCGGCATTCCCATGGGCGCGCCGCCGCCGAAGCCGGCCGCTCCGCCCGCCTTCCCCTTCTTGCACCCGCCGATGGCGACCACCGCGCCCACGACAACCACCCACCACGCACCACGCATTGTGTTCATCACGCTCACCGCACTTCCTGTTCGGGGAACAGCCGGCGGCCGAGGATCGCCTCGAGTCCCGCCAGCGTGAGTCGAGTGGCGTAGCGTGCCTGCACCAGGGCGGCCTCCGCGTCGACCAGCCGGAGCTGAGCCTCGAGCAGGTCGAGGATCGTCGTCGCGCCGGCACGATAGCGGCTCTGCTGGACGCGAAAGTTCTCCCGCGCCACGGCGACGTCGCCCGCCGAGATGTCGGCGACGGTCCGTGCCGTCGTGAACCCGTCGTACGCCGCCGTGACGTCGCGACGCACGGAGCGCTCCAGGGTCTCGCGAGTCGCGCGAGCGACGTCGCGATTCACCCGCGCCTGGCTGAGGGCGTTCTCCCGCTGGAAGTTGTCCCAGACCGGGAAGGAGACCGCCAGGGTCAGCTGCGTGAACTTCCGGCTCGTGGGGTAGAAGCGGTTGTCGAACGCGATTCCCGTCCCCGTGAGCGTGGCGTGCGGCAGATAGCTGCCCAGCCGCCACCGGTACGAGGCCGCCGCGGCGCGCTCGGTGGCCCGGGCCCGCCGGTAGTCTGGTCCGCGGAGGGCGGCTTCTTCGACGGCGGCGTCGAGCGTCAACGGCAGCCCGGTCGGGAGCACGCTGTCGAGCGGTGCCGCTTCCACCGGCCCCCCCGCGCCCACGCGACTGCCGAGGGTGAGCCGTGACACGCGCAGGGCGAACTCCTGGCGCAGCAGCTCCTCGCGTGCCTGCGAGAGCTCCAATCGCAGCTGGAGCGAATCCGTCTGTACGGCGGCACCCGACACGACGCGGGCTCGGCCCACGGCGAGCTGCTGCTCGGCGCGTTGCACCCGCTCGCGTGCCACGCGGACCAATTCCTCGCCCGCCAGGACGGCGTAGTAGTTCTGCTCGGTCAAGAGGGCCGCCGCGAACCGCGCCTGCAGCTCGCCGGCGTGGGCGCCATCGAGCGCCGCCGCCGAGCGGCTGAGCTCCGCCACCTTCTGTCCCCCGGTGAACAAGTCGTAGCGCAACGTCACCTGGGCCTGCACGGAATAGGTCTCGGGCTTCAACGTCCCGAAGTTGAAGAACGCCGGCAAGTTCTTGGTCGCATCGGTCTCGACGCTCACCGCCGGCACGAGGAAGACCGTGAACGCGCTGCGCCGTGCCCACGCCGCGTTGTCCACCTGGCCGATGGCGGCGACGTAGTTCGGGTCGAGCCCCGTGGCCCGGCGCAGCGCGTCGGCGAGCGTCACGACCGGAAGCGAGTCCTCCAGGAGCGCGGGGAGCTGCGCGGTGCCGGCCGCCTGGAGCTGCAGCGCCGCTAGCAGGGCCAGCATCAGTCGGCCTCCACGGGTTGCGTCACGTGCAGCCGGCGCGCGCTCCGCGCCGTCAGGCGGTCCAGCAGCACGTACCCCACGGGCACGACGAACAATGTGAGCACCGTGGAAAAGAAAATCCCGCCCACAATGGCGTAGCCGAGCGGTCGGCGCGACGTGGAGCCCGCACCGACCCCGATCATCACCGGGATCGCGCCCATGATCGTTGACACCGATGTCATAAGAATCGGCCGCAGCCGGATGCGACCCGACTCGAGCACCGCGGCGACGGTGTCGAGTCCCTTTGCCTTGAGCTGGTTGGCGTATTCCACGAGCAGGATCGAGTTCTTGGTCACGAGCCCGATCAACAGGACCATGCCGATCTCGCTGTACAGGTTGATCGTCCCGCCCGGGCGATGCAGTAGGGCCGCCAGGAGCAGGGTCGCGAGCGCGCCGGTCACGGCGAGGGGCACGGCCAGCAACACGGTGAACGGGTGCACCAGCGACTCGAACTGCGACGCGAGCACCATGAACACGACCAGCAGCGCCACGCCGAAGGCGAAGTACAGCGCGCCCCCGCTCTCCCTGAACTCGCGGGAGTCACCCGCCAGCGCTGTCGTGCTTCCCGGGGGAAGCACCCGCCGCGCCAGGCGATCGAGTGAATCGAGCGCCTCACCCTGGGCGAACGGGGGGATCAGGGACGCCGACAGCGTAAACGACGGCACCCGGTTGAAGTGGTTGATCTGCCTCGGCCCCACGCCCTCTTCGACTCTCGCCAGGGCGCCCAGTTGCACCAGCTGCTCGCCGTGTCCACGGAGGTATATCCCCGACATGTCGCTCGGCGTGGCCCGGTCGCTGCGATCGAGCTGTACCATCACGTAATACAGCTTGTCGTTCCGGGTGAACGTGCTGACCCGACGGCCGCCGAGGAAGGTCTGCAGGGCGGCCGCGACGTCGCGCACGGGAACCCCGAGGTCCTCCGCGCGGTCCCGGTCGAACGTGACGCGCAACTCCGGCTTGTTGAAACGCAGGTCGGTGTCGATGTTCGTGAGACCCTTGATGGCGCGCGCCTGCGGCACGAGCGTGTCCATGGCCTGCGCCAGCCGCGCGATGTCGGGATGCTGCACCACGAACTGCACCGGCTGGCTGAACCCGAGCGCGCCCGGGCTGTACGGGAACGCCTGGATGCCGGCGATCCCGAACAGCTGTGGGAACAGCATGCCGACGAGCTGCTGGACGCTGTTCTTGCGTTCGCTCCAGTCTTTGAGGATGACGCCGACAAACGCCCGGTTGACCCCCCCGGCGAATCCGCCGATGATCGTGAAGTAGCCCTGGACCCCCGGGGTCTTGCCGATGATCTGCTCGACCTGCCGCACGTAGCCGTCCGTGTATTCGAGCGATGAGCCCTCGGGCGCGAATGCCACCACCAGGAAGAACCCGCGGTCGTCGTCGGGAATCAGCTCTTGCTGGAGGCTCTTGTAGAACACGAACGCCAGGGCCACCGTCACGACCGTCCCGACCACCACCACGCCTCGATGCCGCAGCGCGGTCTGCAGCAGCTTCGCATAGCGCTCGGCGATGGCATTGAAACCCGCCTCCAACATCTTGAAGACCGCCCCATGCTCGTGCGGCACCCGCAGCACCTTGGCGCACAGCATCGGCGTCAACGTGAGCGCGACGAATCCCGAAATCACGACGGCCCCGGCGACCGCGATCCCGAACTCGCTCAACAGCCGTCCGGTGGAGCCGCGCAGGAACCCCAGCGGCGTGAACACCGCGACCAGCGCGATGGTCGTCGCGATCACGGCGAAGCCGATCTCGTTGGTGCCGTTGACCGCGGCCTGCTCCGGCGCCTCGTGCAGCTCCTCCTGGTGCCGGTAGGCGTTCTCGAGCACGATGATCGCGTCGTCCACCACGATGCCGATGGCGATCGTGAGCGCGAGCAGGGTGAAGTTATTGATCGAGAATCCCAGGAAATACATGATCGCGAACGTCGCCACGATCGACGCCGGGATCGCGAGCCCGGGGATCACGGTCGCCCGCAGATTCCGCAGGAACACGAAAATGATCAGCACGACGAGAATGGCCGCGATCAGGAGCGTCAGGCGCGCGTCGTTGATCGAGTGGGTGACGAACACGGACCCATCGAACGCGGTTTCGAGCTTCACGCCCGGGGGCAGCATCTGCTGGATGCCGGGGATGGCCTCGCGAATGCGTTGCGCCACGTCGATGAGGTTCGCTTTGGACTGCCGGACCACGCCGATGGCGACGGCGGGATTTGCATTGTAGCGGAAGATCGAGCGAGTGTCCTCGGGCGCGAGCTCGACGTGCGCCACATCCTTGAGCTTGACGACCTGCCCGCCCTGACTCGTCACGACCAGCTCCCCGAATTCCCGCGGGTTCTTGAGCTCGCCCAGGGACCGGACCGAAAACTCCCGCCGCGTCGATTCGATTCGGCCGGCGGGAATTTCGACGTTGCGCGCGTTGATCGCGCTCTCCACGTCCTGCACCGTGAGGCTCCGCGCCGACAGCTGGTCCGGCTGGACCCACACGCGCATCGCGAAGCGCCGCTCGCCGTAGACCCCGGCGCTGCCGACACCCGCGAGACTCTGCAGCCGCGCTTTGACCAGTCGGTCGGCGACATCCGAGAGCTGCATCAGGTCGTAGTTCGGGCTGCTCAGGGCCAACCAGAAGAAGGGTTGCGCGTCGGCCTGCTGCTTCGCGATCACGGGCTCGAGCACGTCGACCGGCAGCCGCCCGCGCACCCGCGACACCTTGTCGCGCACATCCTGCGCGGCGACGTCGACGGGCCGGTCGAGGTTGAACTCCAGGATGATCTGGCTGTTCTCCTCCGAAGAGGAGCTCGAGAGCGTGCGCAGTCCCTGGATCGTGGACAGCTCCTCCTCGAGCACGTCGGTCACCGCCGTCTCCACCACCTGCGCGTTGGCGCCCGGCAGGGTGGTGGAGACCGAGATGATCGGAGGGTCGATATCCGGGAGCTCGCGCACGGAGAGGCGCGTGTAGCCGATGACGCCGAACAGCACGAGTGCGGCCGAGATCATGCTGGCCAGGACGGGGCGTCGAATGGACGTTTCGGAGAGTTTCATATGGCCCGAAAATTAACCGAAAATGGTCGCACCGGAAGAAGTCCCGGCTGTAAGGGAACGGTGAACTCTTTCCCGCACGTCTCTGCTGTACGACGAACTGGACCCCCCAAATGCGACATTCCCGCCCTACATACGGCTGTGGCGTCGCCTGGCTTCACTTGCTGGAGGGCGTGCTGACCCCGCGTGTGGCTTCGAGCCGCAGGTACTCCGGCACCCAGGTGGCGCCGCCGTCGCTTGACCGATCGGCCGACCAGCTGAAGTGGTCCGGCTGGATATTGTAATACCGAATCTTCAGGATCGTGGTCCGGCCGTCCGGTGACTGCCCGCGCTGCTCGACGTGCATTTCCGAGCCCTGCTTGACCCCCACCAGCTCCGACCAGCGGCCCGTTGCTCCGCCCAACTCGTCCACGTAACGCATGGTCCAGGTGGCGGTCTTCGTGTCGAACACGCGCAAGGTGGTGCCTGCATACACGATGCGGCCGGCATCGTCCGAGACGCCGTACTCGTCCACCATACCGAGGCCATTGAGCGTCTTCGCGGCGCGCCACACTCCGTGGTAGCGGGGCGGCGTGCCGGGGGACTTCGAGGTGACGTCCACGGACCACTCGCCGAGCAGGAAATCGAACTGGGATGCTTCGGGTGGCGGGCCCTGCGGTGCCGGCGCCTGCTGCGCGCCGGACCGCCCGGGCCCCAACAGCGCGAACGACAGCGCCAGGAACGTCACGCGGTGGTGCATGAGATCCGCCTCCAAGCGAAGAAGTGAGCGGCAGACTGCTCGAGCCTATCTTGCCGCGAGTCCGCCGCCGGTTCAACCGGGTCTTCGCCGAAGGGGCGGATCGCCCCGCTCAGCGGCCCGCGCGAAGCTTGCGGGCGCCGCGGCGTCCACACACTCTTGCGCACATGCGGAGCAGCCTTCGCCTCGTACTGGCGTGGGCCCCGTTATGGGGCCTCTGGTTTCTCATCGCCATCTCCTCCCCGGGGCAGTCCCTGGCGCACGCCGCGCTGGACGCGACGCTGTCCATCGGCACCGCCGCGCTGCTGGGCGTCGCCGTGTGGCGGCTGACCGGGGTGTACGTCTGGCCCGAGCAACCGCAATTCCCGTTCTTTGGGACGCACCTCGTCGCGGGCTCGCTCTTCGCCGTCCTGTGGATGCTCCCGATGTTCGGTGCCGAAGCGTTACGCCGACACGTGGGCCTGCTCGAGGTCGCGCGGCTGCCCCGCGTGCTCGCCTCGTTCGCGATCGGACTGTGGATCTACGGGCTCGTCACGGGCGTGTGTTACGCCGTGCGTACACGGGGGAGGCTCCGGGAGCAGGAGCGGCTGGCTGCCGAGGCGCGACTGGCGGCGCTGCGGAATCAGCTGAACCCGCACTTCCTGTTCAATGCGTTGCACTCCTTGAACGTGCTCGTGCGCACCGACCCGGCGGCGGCGCAGGTGGCCATCGAGCAGCTGGGCGAATTACTGCGGTACACGCTCGCCGAAACCGACGCGGACGAGGTGCAGCTGTCGGAAGAATGGCGCTTCACCAAGACCTACCTGGATCTCGAGCAGGTGCGATTCGGCGCGCGCCTGTCCGTGGCGGACCAACTCGACCCCAACACGCTGTCGTACTTGGTCCCCAGCTTCACACTACAGATTCTGGCGGAGAACGCCGTACGGCACGGCATCGGGCCGCTCGCCGCGGGCGGCGTGGTGAAGATTCGCTCCGCCGTCCAGGATGCGTCCCTGACGCTCGAGGTCTCCGACACCGGCGCGGGCGCTACGGACGCCGCGGCGCAGCGCGGTCGGGGGCTGCGGCTGTTACGGGAGCGCTTGACGGGACTGTACGGCGATACCGCGACCCTGGTGACCCGGACGCTGGTGGATCAGGGCTTCACGGCGACCGTGACGCTGCCTGCGAGGCGCGGGTGAGGAAGGGCGAACCGACGCTCGTCCGGGCCGTCATCGCCGATGACGAGCCGCTCGCGCGCCAACAACTGCGCGACCTGCTCGCCGACGTGGCGTGGATCGCGATCGCCGGCGAGACGGGCGACGGCGCGTCCACCGTTCGGACCGTCAACGCGGTCCGGCCTGATCTGTTGTTCCTCGACATCCAGATGCCCGAGGGCGACGGGCTCGAAGTCCTCCAGCAGCTCGCTCACCACCCCCACGTCGTCTTTACGACGGCCTTCGACCGCTACGCCGTGGCCGCGTTCGAGGTCCAGGCGTTGGACTATCTCCTCAAGCCGTTCGGTGCGAAGCGCCTCGGCCAGGCCCTCGACCGCGTTCGCCAGCAGTGGCCGGCGCGCCACTCGGAGACGGTGTCTGAACGATTCGCGGCGGCGACGGGGCGCCACCAGCCGCTCCGCCGCCTCTACGTCCGCGTGGGGGGGAGAATCATTCCCGTGCCCGTCGAGAAGATCCTGCACTGTGAAGCCCGGGGCGATTACGTGGCGTTGCACACGGCGGAGGGTTGCTACGTCGTGAACACGTCCGTGGAGTACCTCGCGGAGCGGCTCAGCCCGGAATCGTTCGTGCGGATCCACCGCTCACGCATCGTCAATCTCGAGGCAGTCGAGGCGTTCGAGCGACACGACGACAAGCGCGTGCGGGCACGGTTGACGAACGGAGCCACGGTCGTCGCGAGCCGGGCCTGGTCGAGCGCATTGCGCGGCGAAGCGACCTGAGCCGGGCGTGGCTTCCTACCGCTGGCACGTCGGGCAGAACGTCGTCGCCCGCAGATCGACGGTGTGGGTCGTGACGAGCTTTTTGCCGCACGTGACCGCGGCCGTACACTTTCAGCTCGAACTGGAACCGGCCCGGCTCGCCCACCCCCGTACGGTAGTCCCGCACGGTCGTGCCCGACGAGCTCACCGCACGCTCCAGCACGTCGGTCACCGCGGCGTGGAGGCGGGCGAACTCATCGAGCGACAGCTTGCTCGTCGGCTTGGAGGGATCGATCCCCGCCTGAAACAGGGCTTCGTTCGCGTAAATGTTCCCGACGCCGGCGACGCGCCGCTGGTCCATGATCGCCTTCTTGATCGCGGCCCGCGTCCCCTTGAGGCGCTCGGCGAACACGAACGGAGTGAACGTCTCGTCCAGGGGCTCCGGCCCGAGGCGGCCGGTGTAGGCCGCCCACCCGCTCTCGTCGAGCAGCCACACCGTGCCGAGGCGGCGCACGTCGCGATACACGAACAGCCGCCCGTCTTCGAGGGTGCACGTCAGCACGGCATACTTCGCTTCGTCTTTCGTGAGGCGGCGCTCGTACACGACGAGCGAGCCCGTCATGCGGGGCTGGACGACCAGGCGGTGACCGCTCGCGAGCCGGAACACCGCGTGCTTGGCGCGTCGGCCGACCTCCTCGAAGGCGTTCCCTTGGAGCGTCCGAACCAGGCGGGGCTTCGACACCCGGCGCAGCACGTCGGTCTTCGCGAGGCGGACGCGCGCGATCGTGAAGCCCTCGAGCCGGGGCGCCAGCTCCCGGACGATCGTCTCAACCTCGGGCAGCTCCGGCACGCGCCTCTCTGGTTTCCCGCCATCCAATGTCGCGCCGGTACGTCTTTCCGGAAAACGTGATCAGCTCGCACGCGTCGCTGCTGCGTCGCGCGGCCTCCCCCACCGTGTCGCCCAGCCCGGTGACCGTGAGCACCCGCCCGCCGTGCACCCGGAGCCCGCCCTCCGGATCGCGCTCGGTGCCCGCATGGAAAACCAGCGTCCCGGGCTCGAGATCGCGCGGCACGCTGATCGCCGCGCCGAGCGCGGGCCTGTCGGGATACCCGGACGCCGCGAGCACCGTCGCCACGGCGGCGCGCGTCGTCGTGAGGGCCGCTTCGCGGGCCCGCCACCGTCCGGCGGCGATGTCCGCCACGTGACGGGTGACGCCGGGCAGCACCGGGAGCAGCGCCTGCGCCTCGGGATCGCCGAAGCGGCAGTTGAACTCGAGCACGGCGAGCGTGCCGTCGCCCGCCAGCATCAGGCCGGCGTACAGCACCCCCTGGAAGGGGGCGCCCTGCGCCGCCAGCTCGCGGATCGTCGGCTCGAGCACCTCGCGCCGCACCCGTTGCAGCATCCCCGGGGTGGCGAGGCTCACGGGACAATAGGCGCCCATGCCCCCGGTGTTGGGGCCGGTGTCCCCCTCGCCGAGCCGCTTGTGATCCTGCGCCGCGGGGAGGAGGAGCAGCTGCTCTCCGTCGGTGAGCGCCAGCACCGACAGCTCCTCGCCCTTGAGGAAGTCCTCGATCACGATCTCCCGGCCCGCGTCCCCAAACGCCGCTTCGACGAGCATGGCGCGCGCCGCGCGCACGGCCTCGGTGCGCCGGGCGCACACCACCGCACCCTTTCCCGCCGCGAGGCCCGAGGCTTTCACGACCAGCGGCTCCGCGTGACGCTTGATGTACGCGAGGGCGGGGTCGAGCGCGGTGAAGGTCTGGCTGGCGGCGGTGGCAATCCGCGCCCGGCGCATCACCTCTTTCGCGAACGCCTTGGACGACTCGATGCGCGCGGCGGCCGCGCCGGGCCCGAAGACGGCATGACCCGCGGCGCGCAGCGCGTCCGCGAGCCCGGCGGCGAGCGGCCCCTCCGGGCCCACGATGGTGAAGTCGATCTTGTGCTCGCGGGCGGCGGCGACGAGCTCGGGCGTCGCGGTGACGGGGATGGCGAGATTGGTGCCGAGCTGGGCGGTGCCGGGATTGCCCGGAGCGGCGAAGACTTCGGCGTCGGGGGTGTCGCGCTTCAGCGCCCAGCAGAGCGCGTGCTCCCGGCCGCCCCCCCCGACGACCAGGACTCTCACTTCTTCTTATTGAACGCGTCCGTGAACGCCTGGGCGGCCCGCTTCGCGGTGTCCACCACGTCGTTCACGACGGCCTTCGCTTCCTTCATATAGTGATCGCGGGCGTCGTCGATGTCCTTGTCGATCGGTCGCTGCTCCGCCTCCGGGCCGCGCCGGGTGTATTCGCCGCGCAACACGCGATCGTAGTGGCCTTCTTCGATCCAGCGCTGCAGCTCGGCGGCGCGCACCGTGTTGAACGGATGCGAGCGGCCCAGCACGCCCAGGATCTTGAAGATGCGATCGAGCGCGCCGCCCGCTTCCTCGTACTCCCTCGCCTGCACGAGGAACGCGTTCAAGTCCATCTGCGACATGTCGCCGCCTCCGGCGAACTTGAGGTTCACGCGCAGCGACGCGGTCGGATCCTGGCACGCGAGCAACCCGGCGCGGTCGGAGGAGAGCTCGCTCTTGCGGAACCACTCGAGCAGTGCGAGCTGGATCGGCAGGATCGCGATGCCGGCGAGGAACGGCAGCGCGCCCAGGCTTACGTTGAGGATGAGCACGAGGATGGTGTGGTACAGCGCGTGGCCGCTCATCACGTGCCCGAGCTCGTGGCCCAGCACATTCCGCACTTCGTCGTCGTCGAGCAGTCGCAACGTGCCCGAGTTGATCACAATGAAGGGCCGATCCATGCCGAAGGCCCCGGCGTTCGCGAACGGCGTTTGTGAGACGAACAGCTCCGGTCGCACGGACCAGTCCATCGACGTGAGCACGTCCGTGTAGAGCTGGTTCAACCGCGGGAACTGGCTCGCACCGACGCGCACCGCATCCGCCTGAAAGATCAGCCGCACGCCCGGCTCCCCGATGAACCCGTAGATCTTCTTCACGACCTCGTCGAATCCCGGCACCGAGCGCAGCGACTGCAGCGCGGCCCGGTCGGCGGGGTGCTCCCACGACACCGGGGCGATCTGGGTGAGGATCCGGCGTGGGCGGGCGGCCGGAAGGGTGGACTCAGTCATAACATGCTCCTCATCGAAGATAGAACCCTCACTACGACAGCTTACCTTCGTCCGGTTTCGCCGTGGTAGGGGCGCAGCATGCTGCGCCCCCTACGCGAACGCGGGCCGTCACCCGGCGGCCGCCAGTGCCTGTTCCAGATCCCCGATCAAGTCCTCGACCTCTTCGATCCCCACTGACAGCCGTACGAGGCTGTCCGTCAGCCCCATCGCCCGCCGCATCTCGGGCGGCACGCTCGCGTGGGTCATGGACGCCGGATGCCCGACCAGGCTCTCGACGCCACCGAGCGATTCGGCGAGGGCGAAGATCCTCGTGCCTTCGGCGAACCGTTTGGCGCGCTCTACGGAGCCCAGCTCGATCGAGATCATGCCGCCGAACCCCTTCATTTGGCGGCAGGCAAGCTCGTGCTGGGGGTGCGACGGCAGCCCCGGATAGTAGACGCGCTCGACCTTGGGGTGCTGGGCGAGCCACTCGGCGATGCGACGGCCGTTGGCGTCGTGCTGCCGCATGCGCAGTGCGAGCGTCTTGGTTCCCCGGAGCGCGAGCCAACAGTCGAACGGTCCCGGTACCGCGCCCACCGCGTTCTGCACGAACCCGATCCGCTCGGCGAGGTCGTCGCGGTTGACGATCAGCATCCCACCCACCATGTCGCTGTGCCCGTTCAGATACTTGGTGGTCGAGTGCAGCACGACGTCCGCGCCCAGCTCGAGCGGCCGCTGGAAGTACGGCGTGGCGAACGTATTGTCGACGACGCACAATGCGCCGGCGCGGCGGGCGATCTCTCCGGCGGTCGCGAGGTCGCACAATCGCATCATCGGATTGGTGGGGGTCTCCGCGTAGACCATCTTGGTCCGTGGGGTGACCGCTGCGGCGATGCTCGCCGTCTCGGCGGCGTCGACGAACGTGAACGTGAGTCCCAGCCGGGCCCAGACCAGGGTCATCTGACGGTGGGAGCCGCCGTACACGTTTTCGCCGCTCACCACGTGATCGCCAGCGGAGAGCAGCTTCAGCACGGCGTCCAGGGCGGCGAGTCCCGACGCGAAGGCGAATCCGTGGCGGCCGCCCTCGAGCGCCGCAACGTTCCGCTCCAGGACTTCCCGCGTCGGGTTGCGCGTGCGGGCGTACTCGTAGCCCCGGCGGGGGCGGCCCAGTCCCTCCTGGATGTAGGTCGACGTCTGATAAATGGGGGTCATCACCGCGCCCGCTAGCGGGTCGGGGATGTGCCCCGCGTGTACGGCGCGTGTGCCGAAGCGGCGTTTCAGGTCTTCACCCGATACCTGGGTCATGGCGGGAACGTAAGGGCGCCTTCCCAGCCGAGCAAGCGACCTTTACGTTAAGCGCACGATGCCCAAGCCGAACGCGGTCAAGTGCTTGGTCGTGGATGATGAGCCGCGGCTCCGCCGGGTCCTGGTGCGGTTGCTCGAGGGCGAGGGCTTCATCTGCTCGGAAGCGGGATCCGGTACCGAGGCGCTGGAGATGCTGCAGCACGACCCCGTGCCGCTCGTGATCTCGGACCTGCGCATGCCCCAGATGGACGGCGCGACGCTGCTGCGCGAGATCATCGCGCGCTGGCCGACGACGGCGGTCATCGTCGTGACCGCCGTGGCGGAGGTGGAGAGCGCCGTGGCCTGCCTGCAGCTGGGCGCGCTCGACTACGTCGCCAAGCCGTTTCATCTGGACGAGGTCCGGGCGCGGGTCATGCAGGCGCTCGACAAACGCAGCCTCAAAATGGAAGTGGAGGACT
>WNES01002202.1_pt1 | contig 13161 bp, 12 predicted proteins | sample 5399931 | NCBI WGS metagenome assembly WNES01 (sample SAMN13153332, study PRJNA577476) | soil metagenome | isolation source: 20 cm grassland meadow soil 2 days after 3rd rain plot 5 | place: USA:California | collected 2015-11-11
GCGAAGGACTGGCGCCGCTGCTCGATCAGGCGCCGCAGATGAAAAACGAATTGGCGCCGTTGCAGGAAAAAACTGCAGCTGCGCTAGCCGATTACAAAAAATGGCTTCAGAACGATCTGCTGCCGCGCTCTGACGGCAATTTTCGCCTCGGCGGAGAGAAGTTTCGCAAGAAACTGCACTTCGCGCTCGCGTCGGACATGCCGATGGAAGAAATCATGAAGCGCGCTCAAACGGATTTGCAACAAACGCAAACTGCGATCTACGAAACGGCGTTGCCGCTTTACAAAAAATATTTCGCGAACGCAGACGCAGCAACGCTTGCAGATAAACATAAGGTCACGGCGGCAGTACTCGACAAACTCGCGGAGCAACATCCCGACGACGCCACCGTGGTGGGTTACGCCCAAAAAGTTCTCGCGGAAGCCACGGCTTTCGTAAAACAGCACAATTTAGTCACCGTGCCAACGGTTCCGCTCGACGTGATTGCGATGCCCGAATTCAAGCGCGGCGTCGCTATCGCGTATTGTGATTCGCCCGGCCCGCTCGACAAAAACGGCAAAACATTTTTCGCCGTCGCGCCGACACCGAAGGACTGGTCAAAAGAGCGAAAGGAATCGTTCTTCCGCGAATATAACAATTACATGATTCGCGATTTGACCGTGCACGAAGCGATGCCGGGCCATTACCTGCAGCTCGCGCACGCTAACGAATTCCATGCGCCGACGTTGGTCCGCGCGATCTTTCGAAGCGGCACATTCATCGAGGGCTGGGCGGTTTATTGCGAGCAAATGATGGCGGAGCAGGCCTACGGCGGACCGGAAGTCAAAATGCAGCAGTTGAAAATGCGATTGCGCGCCATCGCTAACGCGATTCTTGATCAAAGCATTCACGCCGGAAACATGACCGAGCAGCAGGCAATGGATTTGATGACGAAAGAAGCTTTCCAACAGGAAGGTGAAGCGGTCGCAAAGTGGAAACGCGCTCGGCTTACCTCGGCGCAGCTTTCCACTTATTTCGTTGGTGCGACCGAGCATCTCGATCTTCGCGCCGCCGACCAGAACAAGCTAGGCAAGGATTTCGATCTAAAGAAATACAACGACCGGGTGATTTCCTACGGCAGCCCAGCAGTAAAATACGTGCGCGAGCTGATGGGGTTGTAGGGGCTTCCGTCAACCCGAATACCTTCGCGGCTGACACAGGCGCCCTGCAATGGAACTGGATTCAGCGAGAGAATCGGCAAGTTCATTCCCTTACTGTCATTCGGTTCATACGCCTTTGTGTCGAGACCGAACCTCAAAGGGCCACTGTGTCGAAGAGCATTCGACATTGTGGAAGTTTTTGGGCTAGAATTTAGCCTGGGATGCGAAAGTTTGTCTTCAGCAAGCCGCAGTCGGCGGATGTGGCCAAACCGGCGTCCGGCGATTTTAGCCATGCGTCGCCATTCCGGCGTCTAGTAGAGAACGTTGATCCTATTCGCAATGGAATTCTTATTGGTCTGGCAATTGCACTACTCGTCTTTCTCATAAGCATGATCGCGGTGCTGAGGATGCACGCGCCAAGCCTTTGAGCTGTTGCGGAGAAGGTAGCGGAGTAGAAAGATCTCAAATGCTAATGGCGAACCAGGAATGTCGAATGCCGAAACAAGCCAGAAATGACGAAACCTGAAATGGTGTGCATTTGGTAACGAAAATTTTGGCCATTTGACCTTCGTCATTCTTTCGCCATTCGTCATTCGGATTTCGTCGTTGCTTCGATATGACAAAGACACAAAAGCGTCTTCTTCTTTTCGATATTGATGGCACTTTGATTCATTCCGGAGGCGCGGGTGTGCAAGCACTCATACGTGCGTTCAAAGAGCGTTTCGGCATCGACGATGATCTTAGCGACATCGAAATCGCTGGTATGACCGATTCCGGCATCGTCGTGAGCATTCTAAACAAACACAAGATACCCCCAACTCACGAAAACGTGAGCGCGTTCCTGGACAGCTATGTGCATTTTCTTTCGCTGGAGTTGCCGCGGCGGAAAGGCAAACTGCTCCCCGGCGTGCTCCAGTTGCTCGAAAAACTGAAGTCGCGCCCGCATCTGGTGCTCGCGCTCTTGACTGGTAACGTCTCGCGCGGAGCGCGTTTAAAGCTTGAGCATTACGGCGTCTGGCATTTTTTTGAATTTGGCGCCTTTGCCGACGATCATCGGGACCGTAACCAGCTTGGGCGATTCGCTCGTGCCCGCGCAAAAGAGAAGCACGGCCGCGAGTTCGCCGCATCGGAGATCGACGTCATTGGTGATACAGCGCGCGATATAGCTTGCGGAAGGGCGCTTGGCGCCCGCACTATTGCCGTGGCCACCGGTAGATGGAGCCGTGATGAGCTTGCGAAACATCAGCCTGATTTTCTGATTGATGATCTCTCAGATGTGAAAACTATTATTGATACGCTCGGATGGTGAGCCATTGACGAATGAACGGTTGAATGAAGAAAAACCCTTCCTCGTCTAGTGCCAAGCCGGTTCAGGACCGCTCGAATGTGTTGCCGCTCAAAGGCGAAATCGATCTGCACGTTTCGCCTTCAGTCACGGCGTCGCTCAACCAGAAGATCGACAAAAAGCCGGAACGTTTGGTGGTTGATCTTTCCGGCGTGACTTACATCGATAGCGCCGGCTTGGCGGCGTTAATTCAGGCAATGCAAAAAGTCGAAGCATACGGCGGAAAATTTCTACTCGCAGGATTGCAGGAAACCGTGCGCTCGATTTTCGAAATCTCGCGGCTCGATCAAGTGTTTCAAATTTTTCCAGACGCGGATGCCGCGCTAAGGAACTGATTCGATCCAGATTCCGCTGAGGACAGCGGACACTACAGCGCGACGTGCATTAAGATATCGAGCGTTTGTGCGACATTCTTCGAAATGTCGAAATGCGACGCGCGTTCGACGTTCGCCGCGCGCGCTGCGATGCGCCGCGACGGGTCAGACCAGAATCGAATCGCGTCGCGCAAACCAACCAAATTGTTGGCATGGTCGATAATTGATCCGTGGAAGACCTCGTCGATAATTTCACTGAAGCCGTTGGAACGCGTCGTGATTACAGGTAATCCGCAGGCGAGCGCTTCGAGGCAGGCATTGGAAAATGGATCGTAAATCGTTGGCAGAATGAAGATGTCCGCGGCCGCGTAGATGCGAGCAAGATCCGTGACTTCGCCGAGAAATCGGACCGGTTCCTCGCGCCAAAATCGCAGGCGCGTCGTTTTGTAGAGTTTTTCATTTCCGCGACCGGCAACGAGGAAACGAATTTTTCGATTTTTACACAGTGCCATCACTTGGATTGCGAAAATTAAGCCTTTGCGCTCCCAGCCAGAGCCCGCAAACAGCAGCACAATTTGATCCGGTTTCAAATTTAATTCCTCGCGCGCTTGTTTGCGCGCCTCGGCCTCAAATCGAAATTTGTCGAGCGGAACGCCGTTGCGAACGACGTCGATCTTCTCTGCGGGATATCGATAAAGATTGACGATCTCGTCCTTTACCATTTCTGAACCAACGATCACCTGCCCGGCTTTGTGACTGGCGAACAGCGATTCCTCCAGCTGCAACAGATCGCGATGCTTGCGATTGATAGCCCGGACAAATTGCTTCAAAGGAAGCTCAAACTTTCTCCTGCGCAATAACCAGGCGCGATGGACACCGTCACCGGCACGATACACATCGCAGCTCCAGACACGCTCAAGACTGAATAAGACATCGCAGGCGAGCCGCGGCCGGATTTGCTTCAGCTCATTCGCAAATCCAACGACCGAGCCTGCGCGCACGCGCATGATCGATCCAAAAGGCCATTCATGGTCTGGCCAATCATCCGTGGCGATAAGTTGGGCATCATGCCCAGCAGCGGCGACTCCATGCGCGAGTCGCTTCAAGTACACTTCGGCACCGCCAGTCGGGGAATAACCGCGCCGAACAAAAGCGATGCTGAGATTTTTCGCCATGCTTCTTAACCCTCCTTGTCACTTGAAGCTGAGCAAATCGCAACTCCGACTCCAAATGACGAATGACCAATGACGAAAGACAGAAACCTGAATGACAAAGTCCCAAACAGCGTTGATGCCGTGGCGCGGCTTTCGTGATTCTTGCTTCGTCATTGGCTAACGCTTCTGTTCGTGAAAAATGAGAGTTACCTCCAGTGGCTCGCCGAGAAACAAGACGCCCCTTTACTTGCTGCCCGTCCGCCAGAATACTTGTAACCCGATGCCGGGTGAAATCTTAAACGCTCCTGCACCGGTGCGTCCTGTCGCGCCCATGACGCGTAATTTGCCGAGGAGCCTGCTTTACTCGATTTTTGCCCGGATCGGCGGCTCCGGCCTGGACACCGACGCATTTGAAACCTTGCGCGCGTCGTATCGCGGAGGATTCCTCGGAAAAGCGATCGCCTACGATAACCGCCAAAAGGAAATTCCCGCTTCACTGATCCATTCCCTGCGATGGCATCCGGTGCGTCTTATCTCGTTTTTGGATCGGCCCTATTACTACGGAGCGAAAAAAAAATATCTCGACTGGATAACGTCCCGGCATTTGGCAACGGGCCGCTACGATTTGTTTCATAGTTGGTCTGGCGATTGTTTACGCACCCTACAAGTAGCGAGGCGAAACCATATCCCTTCCGTCTTGGAGATCCCGACGTGGCATCGCGACGGCGGCAAAGAAAAAATTGTGCACGCAAAAGGCGCCGTCTTACCAGGCGAGACTGCCGCTTTTCCGAAGTGGAGGGCGAGGTTGTTGCTCAACCGAAAGCGTTTCATAAAAGAGTACGAATCTGCTGATCTCCTGCTCGTATTATCGGAGAAGGCGGCCAAAACTTTCCGCGTACGCGGTTTTCCGGATGAAAAACTCTTTTACCTGCCTCGAGGTGTGGATATCGAAAGGTTCAAACCCGGAAAACGGCCAGACAAATTTCGCGCTGTTTTCGCCGGTGCTTTGATCAAGCGAAAGGGTATTCAACATCTGCTCGAAGCGTGGCAGCGCCTCAATCTCAAGGATGCCGAGCTGTGGTTAATTGGCTTCGTGCATGAGGAAGCTAAACCGTATCTGAAGCAATTCTGGCGTGATAATATTCGCGTCGTAGGATTTGTGCCTTACCCGGAGAATTATCTCAGCCAGGGCACAGTACATGTTTTTCCGTCGCAATGGGAGGGCAGCGCCAAAGTCACATACGAAGCAGCGGCCTGCGCGTTGCCTCAAATCACTACGCGCGAAGCGGGCGATGTTGTCCGAGATGGCATCGAGGGCATCATCGTGAAGCCGGCAGATATCAGCGCGATCGCAGGGGCACTCGAGCATTTATACCAACATCCTGAAATCGCTCAGGAAATGGGCGCTGCAGCGAGGCGTCGCGTAGTCGAGAATTTTACCTGGGACCATTTTCGAACACGATTGCTCGACGCGTACGAAACTGCGATGCGAATGGCGCAATGATTGTCCAACGACCGGCGATCTTCAGATCGCCCTGTGGCGGCTGGAAAGCGTCGGCCTTTACGAGCCCGTGAAAATTCTCCTCCTGCAACTCAAGCGAATTGGCGATCTGATTTTGACTACACCTGCCATCGCCGCCTTACGTCAAAGTTTTCCACAAGCCCAGCTCACGCTTGTTGTTTCGCAGGAATCTGCCGACTTGCTGCCGGCGATATCCAACGTCGATCGCATTCTGATCGCCCGACGCAATCTGCGCGACCTTGCGCTCTTTTCTTCCGTCGCAACGAGGAGATTTGATTATTGCATCGACTTCACACGAAATGATCGCTCTGCTTCTCTGGCGCTGTTGTCTCGCGCACGCAGACGCGTAGTGTCCTATCGCGTGCGCGAACAGTCGAAGACGCGGGGCCACGCTTAAACAGACTTTGTGCGCGTTCGTATGCGGGACATGCATACGATCGACTACAACCTGGCTTTACTGGAGCCGCTCCGCGCAAGCCATGCTCCAACCGCACCGCGTCTGGATCTGCCGCAGATCGCATATGAAAAAGCCGACGCGCTTCGCCACAGTTGGAAGCTCATGAGGCCGTACATAATTCTGCATCCCGGCTCGGCGCGTCAGGAGAAACTTTGGGAGCCAGGGCGATGGGCAGACGTGATTGACTACTTTGACCAAAACAATGGCTTTGATTTTGTTCTGACCAGTGGGCCATCCCGTGACGAGCAAACGCATATCGCGGCAATTAAGAACAAGGCGCAGCAACGCATCACCGATCTCTCTGGAAAAACAGATCTTCTTACGCTCGCAGCGTTGATTAGCGGGGCGCGACTTCTTGTGACAGTCGATTCCGCACCGGTGCATCTCGCTGGTGCGACATGCACGCCGCAAGTGATCTTGTTCGGCCCAACCAACCCATTCCATTGGCGACCAAGGGAAAGCCAAGCTGTCATTTTACAGGGAAAATCAGCCACGCCAGTGACGGAGTTTTCACCGGTCCAGCCGCGCGTCCCAATGAGTCAAATCTCGACGGAAGCGGTCATCGGTGCTATGGATTCGCTGCTGGCCACTCATTTGGCAACGGAACCTTCATGAGTCGGGGAAAAACTACAAAGAAGAGACTCTCATTCTGGCAGACGCTTAAGGCAGCGTCCGGCCCGTATCGGCGGCTCTACAGCTACGTTAGGCCATATAAGGTTCGCTTTATCCTTGGTCTGCTGTTGGGTTTCGCGTACGGCGGAGTCAATTCGCTTTTGCCGTTGGCCACCGCCCGGGTAACGAGCACCATCTTCCACGGGGCTGCTCCTAATCCAATGGCCTTGCGCTCCAATCTTGGAGTTTTGGATACAGGTCCGAAAGTCAACTCGATTGTTCTTATCTGCCTGGCCATTCCTGCGATCATGGCTCTGCGCAGTTTGTGTTCTTATGGGAACACCTATTGCATGCAGTGGGTGAGCAACAAGGTCGTGACCGACCTTCGAGCGCAGTTATTCAACAAAATGGTGCGCCTTTCGATGGACTTCTTTAACAGGATGCGCTCCGGCTTATTGATCTCGCGCATTACCAACGAGACCCGCGTAGTGCAAATGGCTCTGACGGCGGTCAGCAGCGATATTTTCAAGCAACCAGTCACGATTGTGGGCGCGATCGCTGTTCTGCTCCTGATGGATTGGAAATTCACTGTGATCACGCTGATTCTCTTCCCGACCTGTTTGTTGCCGCTACGCTATTATGGGCGTCGCGCTCGAAAGGCTATGCGAGGTCAGTTTGAAGGCATGGGCGAAATGGTAGTAACGATGCAGGAAACGTTCGCTGGTATTCGAGTGATCAAGTCCTTTGCGCGCGAAGCGCATCAAGAAAAAGCATTCAAGCGCAGCAATCAACTGCAGTTTTCCCAGATGATGCGCATCATCAGGGCGATGGAGGCCACCGGGCCGCTGGTCGAAATTATCGCTGCCATCGGGGTAGGCCTGGCCTTGCTTTATGTTTACGCTGCGAACCTGAGCGCGGGACGATTTTTTGGACTGATCACAGGAATTTTCATTCTTTACGATCCGATCAAGACCCTGAGTAAAATTCAAATTGTGATGCAGAATTCAATCGCAGCGACAACCTCGATTTTCTCCGTCCTTGACTCTGAGCCGACTGTGCGGGATGCGCCAGATGCCATCGAGCTCACGTCCGCAACGGGTCGCATCGATTTTCAAAATGTAATATTCCGATATGTCAATACAATCACCGACGCGGTCAGCAATCTAAACCTGCGCATCGAAGCGGGAAAAACCTACGCGCTGGTTGGCGCCAGCGGCGCGGGCAAGAGCACCATCCTCTCGCTAATTCTGCGCTTGTACGACCCAACGTCCGGCGCTGTGAAGATCGACGGCCAAGATCTGCGCTCGATTACACAAAAATCGTTGCGCGAACAGATCGGGCTCGTGACGCAGGAGACATTTCTGTTTCACGATACCATCTTCAACAATATCGTGTTCGGCCGGCTGCACGCCACGCCTGAGGAAATTTACGAAGCAGCCAAAGCTGCTTACGCCCACGACTTTATCATGGCGCAGCCAAAAGGCTACGAAACCGTAATTGGCGACAAAGGATGCCTTCTTTCCGGTGGACAACAACAACGCCTGGCCATCGCACGCGCCATTCTGAAAAACGCGCCGATTCTGTTGCTCGATGAAGCCACGTCATCGCTCGATTCCGAATCGGAAAAGCAAATTCAAAAAGCCCTGGCCAAACTGGCGACCGGACGCACGGTGATCGCGATTGCTCACCGGCTCTCCACTGTTCTGTCAGCCGACCAAATCATTGTGATGGATTCCGGCCACATCAAGGAGATCGGGACGCACGCGCAGCTGCTCGAAAAATCTGGCTACTACCGGCGCCTATACGATCACCAATTCAATCGCATTCCGGAGGAAAGCGCAGCCGAAGCAGGTTTTCTTGTCGAAGAGCTTGTGTGAAACCCCGTTAAAAAAAGTTAAAACAGTTACAACGTGCAAGTCCCCTCTCCCTTTTTAACCTTGTAACATTGTAACTCTTTTAACCATTTAACATCGGCGCAGCCATGCCGTTTAATATTGATCTGCATACGCATTCGTTCTTTTCCGGAGATGGCGTTTCGAGCCCGGAAGACCTGATTGCGGCCGCCCGCGTTAAGGGTTTGAACGGTATTGCCATCACCGATCACAACACCTGCGACGCGGTCAATTACTTGCTTCAGAAAGGTTTGATGCGGCTGGATGGTTTGCCCGTCGATGATTTCCTCGTTCTGCCCGGAGTGGAAGTGACCACTGCCGATGGTCATCTTCTCTGCATCGGTGCGGAGCTGCCGTATCTGAAGGGAAAACCGGCGCGGGAAGTCTGCGATATCATTCATGAGCGCGGCGGTCTCGCCATTCCGCCACATCCTTACGATTTGTTCCGGGCCGGAATCCGTTTTTCCATTCTGGAAACGCTGCCGGTGGATGCGATCGAGGTTTTCAACGCCGCGACTACGCTGCGCCGCTACAATCGTTATGCCTTCAAGTATGCGCAGATTCGAGGTTTGCCCATGACTGCCGCCAGCGACGCGCATCATGCCGCCGCCGTCGGGACAGCTTACACAATCGTCAACACCGATGATTTTTCGGTGAAAGGAATTCTGGCGCAGATCCTAAAGAGCAATGAACTGACTCAAAAATATCAAACGCCGCGCGATAGACAATGCCCGCTTACATCATCGTTGAAATCGACATTATTGATCCGGTCGGCTACGAAGAATACAAGAGCCTCGCAGGCGCGACTGTGGCGAAGTACGGCGGGAAATACATCGTGCGCGGTGGCAAGACCGAAGTGCTCGAAGGCGATTGGAAGCCGAAGCGCATCGTTGTGCTTGAATTCGAATCAGCGCAGCGCGCCAAAGAGTGGCTGAACTGCGAAGAATACCGCGAACCGCGCAAGAAGCGGCACCGTACGGCACGGACAAACATGATTCTCGTTGAAGGATTCGCGTGTCTGCCCGGCTCTCGAACGCGTTCGCAGTAGCCTCGCTCGAAGACACAGCGCCTCTGGATATTGGGCGAGTGCATTTCAGTTTTAGCTCACATGTGTGTGATAAAACTGAAAGGGCACACGCTCATCTATTTCACTGATTGAGGGTGAGACAACCACCGTTCCGTGTTTTTCTGAGCTCGCGTTCCTTCACCACGATCATTCGTTCGTACGAGGCGAGCAGGCGACAGAGCACAAATCCGCGGTACCCGTCACGAAAACCCTGTTTCCAGATGTAATGGTAAAGGAAGCGCAAGCTCGGGCGGAACGGAGCCCGCATCGTGAGCTTCTTTAGCCAACGCTTGCGCTCTATTGCTGTTCCAAAAGGTGTGGCTCGCAACGTCCTTGCGCCAGCGGGCTGATGGAATTCCTCGGAGGCCGCTTCCCAGGTGGAATAGCGATCATGTTTCTCAACGAAAGTCGCTATGTCTGGAAAAGCGTAATGCTCCATCGGCGCGGCTAGATGTCCGGCACGGCCATTGAGTAATACATGCTCGTGCACCTCGTTATCTCCGGAAAGGACAGTGTCGCCGATTTCGATCTGTTCATATCGGCCGAGCCGATGCCGAAACAGACGCAAGTTCCAACTTGGAAAGTAACCGCAATGATTTATCCACCCGTCCAGAAACCAGAATCGGCGGTTCACATAAAATCCATCGACGTCGGGGCGACGAATCGCCTCGCAGATTTCGCGTTGTAGCTCAGGCGTAATGCGTTCGTCGGCATCGACGATTAGCACCCATTCATGTTGCCAGTGAATATTTTCCAAAGCCCAGTTTTTTTTGCGCGGGAATTTGCGATTCCAAATGAATTGCACGATCTGCGCGCCAGCCGCCTCAGCAATTGCTTGCGTGCCATCTGTGCTCACCGAATCGACTACCACGATCTCCTGCGCGAACGAAATGCTGGCAAGACAATCGCGCAGGTTCGCGGCTTCGTTCTTAACAGGGACAAGGACCGACAACGGCACCCGCGTGCCGGACTGCTCGCTCATTGAGTAATCTCGCGTCGTTTGGTTTCGCGTGCTGGGTTGCCGATGACAATGCTCCAGGGCCTTATGTCCTTCATCGCTACCGCTCTCGCGCCAACAATCGCCCCTTCACCGATAATAACGCCCGGCCCCACGAACGCGTCCGCACAAACCCACGCTTCGGGGCCGATGGTAATTGGTGGACGCAGCAACGGAAAATCCGGCTTCCTGTGATCGTGTGTTCCTGCGCAAACATGAGCCCGGTGTGAGATTGTTGCGCGCGCTCCGACTGTGACGCGGCCCAAGTTGTAAATAAACGCATGCTCCCCGATCGCGCTTTCATCTCCGGCCTCGAGGTTCCATGGAAAATAAATCGTCGCCGAAGGATACACATGAACCCTGCGACCGATTTTCGCCCCGAAGCAGCGGAGCAAAAATCGCCTCCAACCGAAACAAGGCCTGGGACTAAACCGAAAAAGCGGCTGCGCGAGAGTCCACAAGATCCGGCGGATGATCTCGCCCGAGGAGTACTTCCTGGCACGCCGATTTTGTTCAATGTCCAGCATAGGAAAAATCACTGACTACGGACTACACGAGTACGGGACTGCGGGCTTGTAGTCCAGTTGTCTGTTGTCGCCGCCTTATTCCCCCGCTGCTGGCTGCCACAACAGGGCCTGCAAAAAAGATTGAACACCATACATCCACGGGTTGTCACAAATTCGAATATTTAACCTTGTTAAATACTTTCCCGGATGCTACAACGCGTGATCGACAAAGCATCGACGAATAGAATTTACGGGATGTTGTCGACCCATACTCCCCAGGAATTTGATGAAAAAGAGTTATATGGCTGCTGAAGACAGCGATACCGGAATCAAGATTTACCTGCGGGAGATCGGGCAAATCCCGCTTTTGACTCCCGACCAGGAGATCGACCTGGCTGCGAAAATCAAAAAGGGTGACCGCGAGGCGCGAGCCTTGATGATCCGGTCCAATTTGCGTTTGGTGGTGAAGATCGCGCACGACTACGCGAATCTCGGTCTGCCGCTTCTGGACCTGATTTCCGAAGGCAACATCGGCTTGATGAAGGCCGTCGAGCGTTTTGACCCCGCCAAAGGCGGAAAGCTCAGCACGTACGCGGCGTGGTGGATCAAGCAATCGATCAAGCGCGCTCTGGCCAATCAGAGCAAGACGATCCGTCTGCCCGTGCATCTGGTGGACAAGATCAGCAAAATGCGCCGCGTTTCGCTGCAAATGAGTGAGGAACTCGGCCGTGAGCCAACGGACGATGAACTCGGTGATGAGATCGGGATCGCGAGCGGAAAGGTTTCGCAACTCAAAACAGTGTCGATCCGTCCCGCGTCACTGGATGCGCCGATCAGCGACGATGATTCCACCGAATTCGGTGAAATTGTCGGTGATGAGGATGCTCAAACGCCGTTCGAACTGTTGCGGGACAAAAACCTGCGCAATGAAGTCGGCGGTTTGCTCGACGTGTTGGATGATCGCGAGAAGAAAATCATTTTCCAACGGTTCGGCTTGGATGGCGGCAAACCAAAGACGCTCGAGGAAGTCGGCAAGAAATTCGGCGTTACACGGGAGCGCATTCGGCAGTTACAGAACATCGCGCTCTCTAAGCTTCGCCGCGCTCTGAGCAAAAAAGAGCGCCCCGTCGACGTCGAATTGCCAGTCGAAGCCTAATTGTAGTCGCTTCCCTGCCTGTCACGACGGAGCCTTTGCGAGGCGAGTGTGGAGCGCGAGCGCTGATTCGTTGACTACGCCTATTGTGTGCCGCACAAAGCGACCGGTACAGCTACTTGACCCGCGTAGTTGGATAGGATCGCTCATTGCGCGGACCGTGTGCACGTCGCTGACGATCAGGTGCTTTTTGGGCGTTGCGTTCCGAACCGTGCCGCCTCGCGCGGCGGGCGTTCTCTTTATTTCAGCTTGCTTTGAATCTGCTTGGCAAGGTCAAGATGCTCCTGAACCATCTTCGCTTTGTCGTCCGCAAACTTCTTAATGTCGGGGTCGGTTCCGTTTTGTGCTTCACCCTGGAATTCGGCCAAATCCTTTTCGTGGTCTTTGACCATCGCATCCATGTAGACCTTATCCGAGCTCCAGCTTATCTTTGGCTCTTTCGCCGGCAAAGTTACGTTCTTTTGCGATGCAATCTGTTTTAACTCGTCGTTGGCCTTGCCATGATCGGCCACCATACGTTTACCGAACGATTTAACGTCATCGCTCTGGCCATTCTGTTCAGCCAATTTTCCCATCGCGACTTCCATCGTTCCGCCCTTGGCAGCCTTTTTCATGAAAGTCTTGTCCTTTTCGCTCAACGAGGAGCTCTTAGCTGCTGGACTCTCTTGTGCTACGGCAACCCCGGCGACGGAGAGCGTCATAATCGCCAGAGCGACAATACAAACCTGCGATATAAATGTGCTTTTCATTTTCATTGATTTTGTCCCAGTTTGAAATGTGCCGGGGCATCCCGGCAATAAGAAATCGAAAACTGACGGTCGCTTGGACGCGGGTTAGTTGTGGATCGCCGTCGCCGAGGACGATCAGGCTTTGGAAATGTACGAGCTTTCCACGCGCGTCGCCACATCGTTGTAACCGTGTTCGACTTCGTAAATCTGCTTCATACAAGCCAGGGATTTCTCCCGTTCCCCATCTTCTCGTAAACGAGGCCGAGATTATACACG
>WNES01001067.1_pt1 | contig 13099 bp, 17 predicted proteins | sample 5399931 | NCBI WGS metagenome assembly WNES01 (sample SAMN13153332, study PRJNA577476) | soil metagenome | isolation source: 20 cm grassland meadow soil 2 days after 3rd rain plot 5 | place: USA:California | collected 2015-11-11
CATGTCCGCCAGGACGGTTCGCGCAAAAGGCTTCTGGGAGGCAGATGCTCCGGGGTAGAGGAGCGTCGCCTCGCGAATATCGGTAAGCAAGTCCATCATCTTCGCAATGCTGAGCGGGATGCCGGCCTGTGCGAGCTTGCGCCGTAACAGGTTCAGCAGCAGCAGGGCGAGCACGCAGTAAAAAGCGTGAACCTTGAGCTTCTGGTCCGTCCAGTGGAAAGCGGGACGGAAGGTCAGATAGTGCGGATCCTTCAAACGTCGAAAGTCGGCTTCCACGTGGTGTTGGGCGCGATAGGCAAGAACGATCTGCTCATCGGTCCAAAGCGGAAAGAGAGTCGCGGCAGGCCGGCGCGATTCTTGCGCACCTGCACGGCAAACAGATCCGCCATGTGGCGGCCGCGCAGACCATTCTGGACGCCGCACAACTCTTTGAGCTGCAGGCGGAACAAGCGGGAATCATAAGGGCGCCGCAGGTAATCCTGGGGAGCGGGTTTATTGCTGTAGATGGCATCTCGACGGCAGACGACGCGGCGATCCATAGCTTCATCCAGACTTTCTTTCAGAGGCAATTACAGCGATCCGAATTGCATCCCGACGCTTGGGAACCAATCGTCATCCGCGATCCACAGGAAACTCCAGCCCGATTGGCCAAGGTTGCCGGCGATAAATACAGCTACGCCGATTTTGGCGATTTTTCGGATTTGATCGCTCGGACGGTTCAGGGAGCGCCGGAAACGTCCAAGGTGGAAAGGCGAGGGCTATTGCCGCAGGTGGTCTATCTCGAGTACTCACAGGATCGACTAGCTGCTTACGGGCTCCAACCAGGCGCACTTGGGAGCGTGCTGCGTGCTCGTAACATCATTGCTCCCGGTGGCGCGTTCGAAACCGGACAGCAGCAGATTATTCTTAACCCGTCCGGCGAATTCGAAAATATAGACGCGATTGGTAATGTTGCTGTGTCCACTTCTTCGAGCGGAGCGCCAGTCTATCTCCGGGACCTGGTCGAAATCAGTCGCGGCTTCCAGAGCCCCGCCCAATACCTGAATTACTACACGTGGGAGGATCCAAAGGGGCAGTGGCAGCGGAGCCGTTCAGTCACGCTTGCGATCTACATGCGCGACCAGCGGCAAATCGCGACGTTCGGCCAATCCGTCGACGGGAAACTGGCCCAACTCAAAAAGATTCTTCCACCGGACCTGATCATCGCCCATACCTCTGACCAGCCCCTCCAGGTCAAAGAAAACATTCATCTGTTCCTGCGTGCATTGTACGAAGCGATCATCCTTGTCGTCGTCGTTTCTTTGATTGGATTTTGGGAATGGCGCCTGGCGCTCATCATGGCCCTGGCAATTCCAATCACGCTGGGCATGACCTTCGGCGTTTCGTATATGTTGGGAATCGACTTGCAACAAGTGTCGGTGGCGACGTTGATCATTGCGCTGGGTCTGCTGGTGGACGTACCCGTAGTTGCCGGCGATGGCATCAAGCGCGGCCTTGCGGCGGGCTTGCCGCGTGACATCGCAGCATGGCTCGGTCCAACCAAGCTGGCAACCGCCATCTTTTTCGCAACGCTGACGAACATCATCGCCTACCTGCCTTTCCTTATGCTCACCGGGAACACCGGGGAGTTTCTTAGAAGTCTTCCCATCGTGATGACGGCAGCATTGCTATGCGCTCTGGTCGTTGCGACGACATTCGTTCCGTTGCTGGGGTACTACATCCAGAGGCCACCAAAGAAGAAAGAGCTAACGGTAGAGGAAAAGCGCCAGCGAGGTTTCTACGGTTTCTACAATCGGTTGGTAGGCCGGGCCATTCAGCATCGGTGGCTGGTGTTGGCGGGTTCTTTTGTCTTCTTGCTGTTCGGCGGGCTCGTGGCTTCGCACCTGAAGCAACAGTTCTTTCCTGAAGATGTTCAATATTGGTTTTACCTCGACATTTGGCTGCCGAATGATGTCACTTTGACGGCAACAAACGACGCTGCGATGAAGGCCGAGCAAGTCGTCCGTCAGATTGTGGAAGGTTCGGCGAAAACGGTTACAAACGAGGAATCGGGGAAGCATCTCCTCACTTCGATAACGAGTTTCATCGGTGGTGGTGGACCACGTTTCTGGTTTTCGATTTCTCCCGAAGCTCCCCAGACGAACTACGCGCAAGTCATCGTTCAGGTGAGCGACAAAGAAGCTACCCCGAAACTAATCGGACCTCTCAAGCGACATTGAACAAACAGGTGCCGGGAGCGTGGATCACCGTCCGGCAACTGCAAACCAATCCCGTAGAAACTCCTGTGGAAATTCTCATTGCCGGTCAGGCGGACACGGATTCTCGCACGGAAATCCAGGACATACAAACGCTCCGGACGTTGGCTTCACAAGTAATGAATGTTTTTCGACAGTCACCCGGAGTTGCGGTGCTGAGGGATGATTGGGCCCCCGACAGCCCCCAGGTAAAGATTGAGATTGATCCGGACCGCGCGAACCTAGTCGGCATCACGAATGCTGACGTAGCCAATTCGTCCGCAGCCGCGATCAGCGGAGCACCGGTTGGCACGTTCAAAGAAGGGGACAAGAATATCCCGATTGTTGCCCGCCTGCGCCCGCAGGACCGCGCACAGTTGTTGCAGATCAAGAGTCTCTATGTTTATTCATCGCGGCAGGACACTCGAGTTCCTCTACTTTCTGTTGCAACCGTGAAGAACATTCCTGAAACAGGCCGGATCCGTCGCCGCGAACATTTTCGCACGATCTCGATATTGTGCTTTCCCGCGCCCGGAGTCCTCGCTTCGGAGATTCTTGGACCGATCGAATCCAAACTGAAAGATCTTCAGAACAGACTTCCGCCGGGCTACCAATTGCATATCGCTGGTGAGAAAGCGAAGCAGGACGATGGATTCCTGAACCTCGCCGTCGTTCTCCTAATCTCTCTCGTGGGGATCTATCTGGCTTTGCTCGTGCAGTTCAAGAATGCTGTCAAGCCCTTGCTTGTGTTTGCGGCCGCACCGTACGGAGCCATCGGAGCGTTGATCGCTCTGGCGATCATGGGTACGCCCTTTGGGTTCATGGCATTCCTGGGGGTTGCAAGCCTCATCGGGGTCATCGTCAGCCATGTGATCGTGCTATTCGACTTCATCGAAGAAATGCACGAAAAGGGGGAGCCGCTGGAGCGCGCGCTTCCCGATGCCGGCATTGAGCGCATTCGACCCGTGATGATCACTGTGGCCGCAACTATCCTTGCGTTGTTTCCTCTCGCACTGGAAGGTGGCCCGCTCTGGAAACCCCTGTGCTACGCCCAGATCGGCGGACTTGCCGTCGCTACCTTCATCACTTTGCTCTTGGTCCCAGTCTTCTACTCGATCTTTGTTCTCGATCTCAAGTGGATCAAATGGGAAACGAGTGAAAACCGACAGCCGCACTAAAAAGCGGAACCAACAACGTGACCAACACGCTCAACAGGCAATCAAAGATCCATGGGAGGATGATGTGGATCTAAAACTCACTGGAAAAATTGCTTTGGTAACAGGATCGACGGCGGGGATCGGTTTTGCGATCGCCAAGTCACTTGCGAGCGAAGGCGCGCACGTCTACGTGAACGGACGCACGCAAGTCCGCGTGAATGCAGCAGTGGCGGGAATCCGATCGAGTGCAGCATCGACTAAGGTTGATGGCATTACGGCGGACTTTTCAGGTTTAGCCGGCGCAGAGGCGGTGATTGCGAAACTTCCCGCTGTGGATGTGCTGGTGAACAATGTGGGCATTTTCGAGCCTAAACCGTTTGCGGAGATCCCCGATGCAGGGTACCGATTTTTCGAGATAAATGTAATGAGCGGAGTGCGGCTCTCGCGACACTATCTCGCGGGCATGCTGAAACGGAACTGGGGCCGTATCCTATTCATTTCGAGCGAATCGGGAGTGCAAATTCCGGCGGAAATGGTGCACTACGGAATGACAAAGACTGCACAGATTGCCGTGGCGCGCGGGATCGCAGAGTCGGTGGCTGGAACTGGCGTAACGATAAACACTATTCTTGCCGGGCCGACGGAGTCGGAAGGTGTGAGCGGATTTGTTGAGGCGATGGCGAAGCAGCAGAATAAGTCGAAAAAAGAGATGGAGAACGATTTCTTTGAACATGCGCGGCCATCATCCCTTCTGAAGCGTTTTGCCACTGTCGACGAAGTTGCGGCGATGGCGACCTACGTGGCTGGGCAGCTATCCTCGGCGACGAACGGGGCAGCACTGCGAGTAGATGGCGGCGTCGTGAGGGCGATTCTCTAAATGAGAAGTGGAAAAAGCAAGAAGGACTGCTAACGCGAAAACAAACGCACACCTACTTGGGAGGCAGCCGCGTCTGCGACGCAAAGAAGATTCCCTGAGCGTAGCGCGCGAACGAGACGATAGATGGCGGAATGTGATTCGGCTGCCACGATTCGTCGAAAATGCGCAAAGATTCGTCGGACTCTACTTCGCCTCTTGCAGGCATATGTGTTAGTATAAACCTCGCATGAGCGCACGGATTCTTGTTGGCGGTTTATTGGCGGTTTTGGCAGGGACAGCTGCTACCGTATGCACCGCAAGCGAAGGGTGCGCTATATGCAAATCCTGCAAAGCCATTCTTTGCAACGATTTGCCGTAAATTGTTGATTCCACGGTTGGGGACGTAGTTCAGTTGGTTAGAACGCTGCCCCATCCCTCCACACCGTCACGGCCTATCCACTTCGAGGCGGATCGCTCATGCACGCTACTTTCGGCGTAGAGGAAGCCTTCGGGGCCGAGCCCATTGCTCCCTGTACCAGTTGTTATCTAAGGACGTGGAAGGATTGCCGGCGTTTTGGACCAAAGCGAAATACGGCAAAATGAGCATCGAGGGACGCGACCCGGTCAATACCGAGACGCCGCATTACAGCGAAGCTGGTGCGATCGACGATAGAAAAATCCTGGTCACACCAAGAAACACCAATATCCCAGGCAACCTCCAGATCCGCCAAAGTGACCGCTTCGATTAGGGCGATCCCACTCCTCAGGCCTTCCCAAAATCCCTCCGCGGCTTTGCGGTCAAGTTTGTGGTGAAGCAACGTCCATGTTTCGACTAAAACGTGATCCGAGGTCACCAGTGTTCCACCAGACTTGAGCATCGCTTTTGAGCGAGCGTTGCTGCGGTCGGAAGTGTCCGCGGCGGCATACCAAATGGAAGTGTCGACAAATAGGCTCATATCGCGAGAGCGCTAACGACGACGAAGTTTCCTGCGTGTGGAATGAAAGGCCTCGGCGATCACGGAATCCTTCTGGCTCGCAATATCTGAGCCGCCCGAGCTTCCGAGGTCGAAAATACGGTCAACGTCAGTTGCTGTTTCCGGACGAGCAAGATCACGTGCGACTAGACGGCGGAAATATTCTGCGAGAGACACCCCGAGATCATTGGCACGCTGGCGCGCACGGCGCTGCATCTCAGTTCCAAGGGTGATCTGCGTCTTTGCCATCATTATGGCTCCATCATACTGCACAGACTTTCCGACGTCAAGCGTTGCAACTGGCCCCTGTTGGCGTTGATCGCCTGAGCGACTCGTTCGGCGCCTTGCCGGTCGGAGGAATAGTTCACGGCCACGCGCGCGCCTGCGGCTCCCAACGCCGTTGCAATCCCAGCGCCTATGCCTTTGGACGCGCCCGTCACTATTGCCACTTTATTAGACAGTCTCCTCATATTCACCATTGTTCTTGATCCGACTCCCCGTATGCCCGAACGCCCATCGCTGTGAATCGCCCCTCGCGCGCATCAAAATCTCGATTTATGCTCCTTATGCTAAAGAGCATTTAAACAGCGCGTCAACATTCACTTTTGCATCCCAAGCAAATGGTCGGCACCTTTCCGGATTATGCCAGGGTTGCCCGTTGATCCGCCCGAAACCGGCGGTGACTGCTCGTATCGCCGATTACATTGTCAGAACGGCGCGGAAGCGGGCCTTGCCCTCCACAACGCGCTGGTACGCCTTTGGAGCATCGGCCAAAGGGTGCGTCTCGACGATCGTTTTCACTTTTCCTTGCGCCACGAAATCAAGGGCCTCGTAGAGATATTCCGGGCCGTTTTGCTGGCTGCCAATGACACGAATGCGCTTCGAGATGAGGCCCATCAGAGAAATCGTAAGCGGCTCCGCGTCTGCGCCCATGGTAATAAGCCGGCCGTCCGGTCGCAGTCCCTGAATGCTGTCCACCATGGACTTGGTCGAATTGGAGGTACTGAGAATCACGTCTGCGCCCCCCGCTGCGGCGAGGCTTTTTCCGTCGCGGACAATTTCATCGGCGCCGAGATCGCGGATCATCTTGTCTTTATCGGGGGAGTGCGAAACGGCGATGGTCTCGAAGCCTGCAGCTTTCGCGTATTGCACTGCCAGGTGCCCAAGGCCGCCGATGCCGAGCACGGCCACGCGCTCGTGCGGCTGGGGATCGGCCCAGCGGAGCCCGCTATAGACGGTGTAACCGCGCAGAAGATCGGGGCTGCTTGTTCGTAAGAAACTTTGTCGGGAATCAGATAGGTGGCGTCGGCGTTCATCGGCATGTACTCGGCGTGGCCTCCTTGTGCTTCCAGCCCGGTGCTCTTCAGGTAGGGACAGAACATCCTGCGGCCGCGCTGGCACCATTCGCAGCGTCCACACGTGGATTGAATCCATGCGGTGCCCACGCGGTCGCCCACCTTGCGCGTCGTGACGTCGGGCGCCACGGCAACGATCTCGCCGACCGGCTCGTGTCCGAGGATTCGGGGAAATGGTCCTGGAATGTGTCCGAGTGTTTCGTGCACGTCGGTGTAGCAGATGCCGCTTGCGCGCATCTTCACCAGCACTTGACCGGGTCCGGGTTGAGGCTGAGGAACATCTTTGATCTGCCACGAACTGCTCATGGCGGGTACGACCGCAGCTTTCATAACACTTCCTCGTAACGCACTTCGATGCGAGAGGATTTGCGCTCGGTGCATGATTGTGGGCGCCCGAATCGCCAATCGCAAACCTGGAGCTGAGATTGGCGGCAACTCGGAAACTATCTAGAAAGAGCTTCTCGGAAATGAATGTGGGGTGGTTTCGGAGTTTGTGGACTCTTTCCAACCCACAACCCAGCCCACAAGGGCCTCCGTCTTATATGACTTCCGCGTAGTTTGGCAGTCCCCGCGGTCTTGTAAGTTGTTGTAAAACCTAACCACGCTATCCTGATAAGGGCGAGGTCGGTAGTTCAAGTCCACCCAGGCCACCATCCCGAATCTTGGATTCTGTTTCAAAAATATATGCTTGGCATGGTGCTGTACATATAGTGGCATCTTGGCGAATGTATGGACTCTAGTGCTTTCAATTTCGAAGTGTTAACCTCTGCTGAGCTAGCACAGCGGCTCAAGGTGAAAGAGTCGTGGGTGATCGATCAGAGTAAGCGCTGTCGCACTCACGATCCGATCCCGGTGTTCCGGCTCGGGAAGCACAGGCGTTATCGCTGGGGTTCTCCCGAATTGAACGCTTGGCTTGACCGCCGGGCTGGCAACAACACACAACTACGCAAGGCTGGGTCTCCGAAAAAAGGAGGAACGATTCAGTGAGAACCCAGCAAGAAGGAAGTTTGTTTGAATCTCACGGCGCGTGGTACGTGCGGTATCGAGAACAGGTTCAACAGACCGATGGCTCGATAAAGTGGACGCAACGCGCCAAACGTCTCGCGAGCACTGCTGACTACCCCAAGAAATCGGAAGTCATCCCGCTCAAGAACGAAGTAATGGCGAGACTGAACAAGGTTGGCTTCACGCTTGAAGCCGGGGTTAGCATCGTGGACTTTGTCGAGAACAAGTACTTCCCCTCCATTGAGAAGCGCCTCAAGCCGAGTACGGTGAAGGGGTACAAGGATTCTTGGCACTGCCACATCAAGGATCGGGTCACTGCCATTCGAGTTCGTGACTCCAGGACAGTCGATGGGGAGAACCTGATGCAGAACATAGGACGAGAGCACGGTCGAAAGTTGGCTCACGGAACCTATAAGCACATAAAGGTGACGCTCTCGGCTATCTTCACGGACGCGAAGCGCAAGGGTCTGTCCGACGGCGCTAATCCGGTGCAGGGTGTTTCCATCCCGAAAGGGAAGAAACACGGACGGAAGCGATTGACTTACTCCCTCGCAGAAATCGAGCAACATCTTGATCTCTTCAAGAATGATCCGATTCTGATCGTCAACGGGGACGGTTCAACCTATGCCCCTAAGATTTCAGTGAGACTCATTCGCGCTGTGATCGGGGTGGCAGCCTTTGCAGGGCTGCGGGAGGGAGAAATCCGCGGTTTGTGGTGGGAAGACGACGAGGTGTCTGTCCTCAACATTCGGCGTTCGGTCTGGCACAGCGTTGTGCTAGACGAGACGAAGACTCACGAGGATGACGACGACCCCGGCGTTGTGCTCATCATTCAACCGTTCCGTCTCATGCTTGACCAGATTCGACCTCAAGCCGGGTCGGGCTGGATGTTCGCAAACAGCATCTGCGGGGCACTCGACCTCGACAATCTCGCTGACCGGGTGATCAAGCCAGTGCTCAAGGCGAACGGCCTAAAGTGGAAAGGCTGGCACGCTTATCGTCGAGGTTTAGCCACGAACCTGCACGAACTCGGAACCCCGGACAAGGTGATTCAAGCAATCCTGCGCCACGAAGATGTTAAAACGACGCAGAGGAGCTACATCAAGACGGTGCCGAGTGTCGTGACCGAGGCGATGAGGCGGCTGGAGCAAAGAATTGCGTGTGCAGCAGATGTGCAGCAGGTTTCGGTCAACTGATCCCTAAGCTATTGAAAGTATGGAGCCGAGGGCGAGAGTTGAACTCGCGACCTGCCGATTACGAATCGGCTGCTCTACCACTGAGCTACCTCGGCTTATCAAGCAGTTATGGGTTGTTTTGGGAGCCGCCAACCGCAAGTTGCGTTTTCGTTGCGTTTTCGGAGACCTTCGCCATTGCCTCGTGCAGTTGCTCCGTACTCACGATGTTGTAGCGTTGGAAGACTGCCACGGTGCGATGTCCTGTGATCCTCATGGCTGTGCTCTGGTCTACTCCCGCTTGAATCAAATTGCGGGCGGCTGAACGGCGGAAGTCGTGAGGGATGAGACCCTCATACTGGTGCCACTCTTCGCCGGTCTTTTTTCCCAAACTAAGTTTAACACAGGCCTTTATCCATTCTCTACGGAAGTTCGTCGTGTCGAACACAGGACCGTCCTTGCGGAAGAGCTTCTTGAGCATCACCGTGAGTTCCTTAGACAGGGGCAGGATTAGCGGCTTGCGATTCTTGATAACCCCAGGGGGCATGTGTATTTCGCTTTTGTCGAGCTTGACCCAAGGCCACACGATTTGCTTCATGGCTCCCGTCCGACAACCGGTCTCGTAGCAAAAGGTGAGCGCGGCGTGCAGGTTGACCGGCATCTCGGCGCGGAGCTTCTCGAACTCAGGTCGCTCGACGAACCCCTCACGCGGATCCGACTCTTTGCTCATCGGAAAGTAGGGAATGTTCTTGACCTTACCCTCACGTTGGGCGAGTGTGAACATACGCCGGAGCCTGGCGAGGTTTCGGTTGCAGGCCGGACCTGAAACCCCATCCTATTCCTTTCGCTTTGCTATAAAGCGCCGTAGCGTGTCCGTCGTAATTGTTTGCACTGTCATGCCGCCAAAGAAATCGTCAAGCGCCTTGGGAACGCCTTTCTTGCGTGAGGATCGCGATTGTTGGCGTGGTGTGCGTCGCCGTTGACGACGTAGGTGTGGATTTCGGTGTCGAAAGCTTCCCGGAGCTGGCCGGCGGTGCCGGAGAATTCCACTGCTGTCTTGCCCTTGGTGACACGAGCGACGGAGAAGCCGTGCTTTTGGAGCCATGCGATAACCGTCGCCATTTCTGAATCGTCCGGTCCATAAAGCTCTCCGAACTGTTCCGGCTTGAGCCATTTGTGATAGTTGGCGCTGCCGGGCGTATGCGCGTCTTGAATGAACTGCTGGAGGGCATTCTCCCGCTCTGGAGAGCGCTTGAGCATCAGGAACATGCGTTCCACCGGAAAGGAATCGGGAACCACGCCATGATCAAAGCGGGCCTGGGCAAGCGGATGCACGTTTCCCTTCAGGGTGACACGAACGCTCTCATCGATTGGTCCCGTGATGCGCGAGCTGGACGGCGTCTGCGCCAAGGCAAGGCCGCTAGTAAAAGCAGCGACTAGAAAGAGGCAGAGAAACTTGCGGTGGAAGTTACGGTGCATCATATGGGTGTGACGCCGTATCCGAGGAATGAATGTTTCTGAGCACTCCAAACCGCGCAAGTCTACGCTTCTATATCACCACATCGATTTTCTGCGGCAATCGGGTAAAGACCGTAACGAGCAGCCACACAACCAGGTACGAACATGGCACGTCATCGCGTTGTTTCTGTCTTGATGTGGTTCTATCAGATACGATTGGGGAATATCCGATCCCCTTCTGGAGGGTTAAGCCGTGAGTATCGAAATCCGCGATGCGGCCCTTGAGGCCAGAATTCAAAAACAGCTTCGGGCGACCAGCTCCGGCAGTGTCGAGGAAGTATTGCTCCACTTACTGGACACCCAGGAAGAACAGGATCGTTGGCTCTTGGAGAACCACGAAGCGATCAACGCAAAGATAAGGCGCGGGATTGACCAACTCAACCGCCGCGAAGGAATCCCAGAAGACCAATTAGATGCCCACGTGGCTAAACTGAAAAATCAAACCTAAATGAGCGTGCGCTACGTTCTTGCGCCGCAAGCCGCGCTCGATCTCGTCGAAATCTGGCGTTACGTCAAAGAACAATCGAGCCTGACAATCGCGAACCGCGTTGAGGCCGCCATCCGTTAAAAATTCGCCTTTTTGGCATAAACGCCGAGCGCTGGGCACCGCCGTAAGGATCTCACCGACGCCGACGTGAAATTTTTTTCCGCCTATTCTTATTTGATCGTCTACCGGCCCGAGACGAAGCCTCTGCAAATCGCGTCCATCCTTCACGGCCGCCGGGACGTGGAACAGATCCTCAAAGGACGCTTATGAGACACCAGATAGCGCCGCCTTCCGAGCCTCATAGCGGCACGTCGGCGGAGAATGGATCTTCGATACTTTTAAGACGATCAAGCACCTCTTGCGTCCCCACTGCGAAATCGTAGGATCGACCGTTGCCCAAAGGCTCCGTCGCGACGCCTAAACATTCCCGAACACCATATTTCATCTGGGCGTAGTTCACCAAGAAGCTACGAGTATTCACACGGTCCGGGCGACTCTGCGAGGTAATTAGAAAAACGCCCACCGTTCCGCGTGACCGCTGCACGTGCGGGAAATAATGCAGTTTCACATCACGGCCGGCTTCGCACGCAGCAAGAATTCTTTTTCCAAGTCTTATCCGCCGATCCCGCGTGAGCCATCCAAGAAATCTGGCAACCTCCAACCCTGCCCTTCCCTCGCCTTTGTTCCACGGCAGTTCAGGATCGACTTCGTGGACGCGTGGGATCATATCGTCGATCGACAAGCCATACCGCCACTCTAGCGATTCCAAGAGCTTGCCGGTCGCAACTTCCCCGAAGGCTTTGACCGTCTTCTGCATCACTTCGGGCGCCGTAGGCGACATGTGCCGTCGCAGCACGTCTTCCACATGAGGAAGCATGCGCTTGATGTTTTTGGCTTCGTCTTGCACAGAGAACAGTTCCTTCGTCGCGATATCTCCGCGCATTTCCAAAAACGTGCTTCGGTCTCCGGCCGTGTCAAATCGTCCATCGCAAAATCACGTAATGAAAATACATGGATCGGGAACCCACCCGTAAGGATCTCCGGCACCAGCCGCGCGGCCACGTACGGGACTGAATCATGCGCCAGGATGATCAGACCTATCCGATTCGGATAGGACTTAGGCTCGAATTCTATCTCGCTGTAATAATCGTTTTTTAGCTTCTTGATGTTTCCCGCGGCGAGATTTTCGTGCGTTTTCCAAAGCTGTTTGTACGCTTCACCAAGTTTCTCCGTGGCCCAAGATATCGGGTCATGCCCTCCGCATTGGGCTTTTTCCTAGACCATAAGAGCCACGTCATCGAACAGCACCACGGCATCGGCGAGCTCTTGTCCTTTTATCCTTCCACGCGGATTACAGTAAACGAAATCCCCGGAAGAACGAACGTTCCAGAAACCACTGGCTCCATTTCTCCTCGTAGGTTCCTGGTTGCCCGCCGATTTTCGGGACCTCGCTCATCCCAAATCGCAGTTCTGAAAGTTTGTGCGGATTAAGCATCTTTTTTCCGACCACAAGAATTATAGATCACTCCCGGCATTCAAGCAGAGCGTTACGCCCATAGAGGGATGGGAACCGTTGACCGTGCCAGCGCGCAGGACAAAAGCCCCAAGGTGCGTTAAACCATTACTCGCATGAGAGCGTACGCTTTTTTACTGGCGGTTTATGGGCGGATTTATCGAACGCGCGCCGGAGCATCGTGCCCACACTCACATCCTCGCTCGAATGCGCGCCGCCGATAAATCTCTATCGTTAATCAGATGGACTTGTCTGTTTCGCCCGGCTCTCTGTCGGCGAAATCATCCCACCCGCAATCGCGTGAATTGTGGCGGAAATCTGGGATGCATGATGTGGACGGAAACGTTCCGCTTTCTGTCGCAGCGAAGGACGGACATCTCGATATTGTCAAGCTCCTCGTTGAGCTTGGAGAGTCTCCAAATCGCTTTTGGCGAGGGACAGAAAGATGCTGGTCAATGTGATAGCTAATGGCACCGACATCGCCGTCGGCAGTGAAAGAAATGTCTGTATTAAACAGCAATATGACAGTCAACCGTTCGTCAAAATAGTGCCGAATGCATGAACTAACGCTTGAGCTGTGGCGATGACTTTTGCAGTGCCGCGATCAGAACATGCGCCGAGGACGGAGCCTTAATATGCGATTTGGTGATGATCTTTGCTGCGCTTGCGGAATTGCCGTAAAGCTTACGATTTGCGCGTTCATCGGGCCGCAGCGTCGAGCCATCCAGAGATATGCCGGCGAACACGCCGCGCGCACGGGAGTAGCTCAGAATCTCAGCTCGCATATAGGCGTCAGTATCGGCTGCGGCGGAACGTCCTTTTGGTCCG
>WNES01001068.1_pt1 | contig 13092 bp, 16 predicted proteins | sample 5399931 | NCBI WGS metagenome assembly WNES01 (sample SAMN13153332, study PRJNA577476) | soil metagenome | isolation source: 20 cm grassland meadow soil 2 days after 3rd rain plot 5 | place: USA:California | collected 2015-11-11
GACCTTCCGGCTGCAGCCGATCAACGAGCATGGGACCCAGGTCGACGTCGAAAACCCGCTGATGAAGTTCTACGGCGCGTTCAAAGGCGCCACACCGGCGCCCTTCGGCGCCCTGCTCGACGCCACGCTGAACGAGGCCCTGCAGGCTTCGCACGCACTGCAGGCGACGGATGCGACCTACCAGGCCAAAGCGAGCTACCCGGCCAACAGTCCGATCGCGAGCTCGCTCAAGCTGGTCGCGGAAACCATCGTTTCCGGGCTCGGAGTCCGGGTCGCGCACGTGACGCTGGGAGGCTTCGATAACCATGCCCGCGAGAAGCCGGTCCACGACAAGCTCTTGCTTGACCTCGATCAGGCACTGTCGGCGTTCATGCAGGATCTTCAGGGGCACGGTCTTGGCGACCGCGTGCTGATCATGACCTGGTCCGAGTTTGGGCGGCGGGTCAAAGAGAACGGCAGCGCCGGCACCGACCATGGCACCGCGGCGCCGATGTTCCTGCTCGGTGCGCCGGTCAAAGGCGGCCTTTACGGCGAGCAGCCCAGCCTCAGTGCCCTGGACAACGGCAACCTGAAATTCACGACGGATTTCCGGTCGGTCTACGCTTCCGTGCTGCAGGGATATCTGAATGCCCCGGCGAGCGATTTGCTCGGCGGCACCTACGAGATGCTGCCCCTGCTGAAGGCATAGAGCCCCCACCCTGCCCTCCCCGCAAGCGGGGGAGGGGACGTAGGATCGGACCGTGGCGCTGCCGCCGGAAGCGATCGTCCGACTGAATCTCGGCCATATCTGGCTGGCGGACATGTCTCTTGGGATCCCGGTGCATGGCTTCTTGGTCAAGCACCCCGGCGGCGCCGGACTGGTCGACACCGGTTATGGCACGCCGCTGGAGTTGATCAAGGATTACCGCCCGGTCAACGCCTCGGTGGCAGAGGCGCTGCGTGAGCACGATGTCGATCCCTCGGACATCCGCTGGGTGATCAACTCGCACCTCCACTTCGACCACTGCGGGCAGAACGCCGTCTTTCCGCAGGCGCCGTTTTACCTACAGCGACTGGAGTACGAGGGCCGACACCGCTACGCGGATACGCCCGCGCAGTGGCTCGACTTCGCCGGCGCCCGCGTCGAGCTCCTCGACGGCGAGCGTGAGATCGTGCCCGGCGTCCGGGTGATCACGACCCCCGGCCATACCCCAGGCCATCAGAGCGTCGAGGTCGATACCAGCGCGGGTCCGGCTCTGCTGACGGGCGATGCCTGCTGGACGGTCGGCATGTTCGAGGGGAAGGCGCCGCTCGAGGGGATGATGGAAGACGTCCCGACGTTCCAGCAGTCGCTGGACAAGTTACGCCGGCGGGGGCCTGCCGCCGTCCACTTCTGCCACGACAACCGCAGCTGGCGACCCTCCGGCTGATTTTGTGCGGAGCGCACGATCTCCGCCGGTGATTTCCGTGACCTCGGTCCATTACCTCAGCCGGCCCAATCGTCGGACAATCCCGGAATGAAAATCGATAGTGGCGATACCGCCTGGGTCCTTGCTTCGGCCGCGCTCGTGATGTTGATGACGCCGGCACTGGGCTTCTTCTACGGCGGGCTCGTCCGCCGCAAGAACGTCCTCTCGACGATCATGCACAGCTTTTTCATCCTCTGCCTCATCAGTGTCCAGTGGGTTCTGTGGGGCTACAGTCTCGCCTTCGGACCGGACAAGTTCCATCTCATCGGCGGCCTCGAATGGGTCGGCCTGAACAACGTCGGCTTCACGCCCAATCCCGATTACGCGCCCACTATCCCGCATCAGGCTTTCATGGTCTTCCAGATGATGTTTGCCGTCATCACGCCCGCCCTGATCAGCGGCGCGTTCGCGGAACGGCAGCGCTTCAAGGCGTTCGTGCTCTTCTCATTGCTCTGGGCGACCTTCGTCTACGACCCGATCGCGCATTGGGTCTGGGGTGCGGGGGGATGGCTTCACCAGCTGGGCGCGCTCGACTTCGCCGGCGGGACCGTCGTCCACATCAGCTCGGGCGTTTCGGCCCTGGTCGCCGCCCTCGTGCTCGGCCGCCGAATCGGCTTCGGCAAGCAGAAGGCCGAGCCGCATGACGCCACCATGACCGTGCTGGGCGCGGCCCTGCTCTGGTTCGGCTGGTTCGGCTTCAATGCGGGCAGTGCGCTGGGTGCGGGCGCACTCGCTACCAGCGCCTTCGTCGTCACCAACACGGCGACCGCCATGGCCGCCCTCACCTGGATGACGGTCAGCTGGTGGCACAAGAAGCAGCCGAGCGTGATCGGTGCGGCAGCCGGTGCGGTTGCCGGCCTGGTTGCCATCACCCCGGCCTCAGGCTTTGTCAACGTCATGGGCGCGATCGTGATCGGATTCGGCGCGGGCGTGGTCTGCTACCTGGCCATCCAGCTGCGCGAGCGGATCCACGTCGACGATGCCCTCGACGTCTGGGCGGTTCACGGCATCGGCGGTACCTGGGGCGCGCTGGCGACCGGGCTCTTCGCCACCGTGGCGATCAACTCGGCTGCCGCCAACGGTTTCTTTTACGGCAACCCGAAGCAGGTCCTGATCCAGCTGGTGGCGATCGGCGCCGCCTGGGGCTGGTCGATTGCCGGCACCTTCGTCATCCTCAAAGTCGTCAACCTGTTCGTCCCCTTGCGCGTGCACGAGGACGAAGAGATCCTCGGCCTCGATCTCTCGCAACACGGTGAACCCGCCTACGCCAGCATCAACGCCAACTAAGAAGGAGGAGAATTCATGGACGCGACAACTGTCATCGCAGTGATCTGCAGCGTCGTGGTTTTCGCTGGCTGGCTCGTCCTGCCCCACTCGGCGACGACCGTCCAGCCGGTGGCCGTCAGCGAGGAGCGGAAACCCGTCGCGATCTCGGCTTAGTCGAGCGCACGACCGAGAGCTTCGAGGCGGTTTCGTAGCTGAGCGTCAGCTGGCGGGCCGCCCGAAGCCTCATCGTCCGGCCGATCTCGTCGACTTCTTCGATCGTGATCCGCGTTCCCGGGTGCAGGCCCCGTTCGTGAAGGTATTGCAGCAGCGGCGGGGCTTCGCGCTGCGCCACCTCCGAGATCCTCGTGATGGTTCCGGTGTCGCCCGCCCCCAGGGCCGACAGCCGGAGCTCGTTCGCCCGCATCGTCGAATGGCCGGGAATCGGATTGCCGTGCGGGCAGGTCTTCGGTCCGCCCAGGGCGCGGTAGAGCCTCTCCTCCACCACCTCGGACACCGCGTGCTCCAGGCGCTCCGCTTCGGCGTCGGCCGCCACCCAGTCGAGGCCCAGCACGTCGGTCATCCACCGCTCCACGATCCGGTGACGCCGGACGATGGCTGACGCTGCGCTGTCCCCGCGCGCCGTCAGCTCGATTTCCTTGTGCGCGTTCAGCCGGACCATCCCATCCCGAACCATCCGCCGAAGCGCTACCGTCACCGTCGGCCGGCTGACCGATAGCCAGTCCGCCAAGCGCGCGCTGCGCACGACCTCGCCCTCGGCCCGGATGTAATAGATCGCTTCCAAATAGTGGGCGATCACCTCCGAGGGTTGAAGGGAACGTGTGTTAGCGTTAACTAATCGTGAGCTTGGCACCTGCTAACAATATACAAACGTGAGTCACGTCGCAGCCGCCGCGTTGGGCGCCATCGCGGGTGCCACCATCTTCATCGGCCTTCCGATCGGACGGGTTCGAGGCGTCTCGCGCGCCCTTCAGGGCTTCTTGAACGCGGTCGCCACGGGCGTCCTCATCTTCCTGCTCTGGGACATCCTCACTCATGCCGTCAGCCCGATCGAGACCGCGCTGGCGGCCGCGCATCATGGCGGTCGCAGCTTCTCCGCGCTCGCCGCGATCTTCGCGGCGGGGCTTGCCTTCGGCCTCCTCGGACTCGTGTATTTCAACGCCCGGCTGTTCGGTCGAACCAAGCACGCGCCACCCGCCGCTCCCAGGACGCTGGCCATGATGATCGCGACCGGGCTCGGCCTGCACAATCTTTCGGAGGGGCTGGCCATCGGCCAGTCGGCGGCCAGCGGCGCCGTCGCGTTCGCGCTGGTGCTGGTGATCGGCTTCGCCCTCCACAACATCACCGAGGGCTTCGGCATCGCGGCGCCCCTGGCGACCGATACCGTGATGCCGTCCTGGGGCTTCCTCCTGGCCGCCGGCCTGATCGGGGGCGCACCGACCTTCCTCGGGACGGTGATCGGCTATGTCTTCACCTCCACCTATGTCTATGTCCTCTTTCTGGCCTTGGCGGCCGGGGCCCTGATCTACGTCGTCAACGAGATGTTTCACATCGGACGCCGGCTCAATTCCCCCGCGGCGCTGGCCTGGGGACTCCTCTTCGGATTCCTGCTCGCCTTTGCGACCGATCTGTTCCTGACCTACGCCGCCGCGTAGATAAACTAGTCGGGCCGTGAACGCCGTCTTCGAGCACGCCACCGTCCTCGATTGCACCGGCCGGGATCCGCAGCGCGATGCGCGCGTGGTCGTCGAGGACGGACGGATCCGGCGCATCGGAGCGGGCAGCGGACCGCCGGGACCGAAGGACGCGCAGGTGATCGATTGCCAGGGGCGAACCCTGATGCCCGGCCTGCTCGACGCGCACGTTCACCTGGCGCTGATCGACCTCGACGCCGCCGCCGAGGCGGCCCTTCCGCCCGCCGTCCTCGCGCTGAGGATCAAGGACGTGATCGAAGCCACCCTCGACGCCGGCTTCACGACCGTTCGCGATGCCGGCGGGCTCGACTGGGGATTCAAGGAAGCGATCCGCCTCGGATTGATCCGCGGACCGCGGATCTTCGTCAGCGGCGCGTTCATCTCCCAGACTGGCGGACACGGCGACCACCGCGAGCGAACGTCGCGCGCGACCTTTCCGTTCATTCCCGGCCTGACCTCGGAGACGATCCTCGCGGACGGCGCCGACGGCGTTCGTCGGGCCGCTCGCGAAGTTCTGCGCCGCGGCGCGGACCAGGTCAAGGTGATGGCGAGCGGCGGGGCGGCCTCCCCGACCGATGAGCTGGACCATGTCCAATTCTCCGTCCCCGAGCTGGCGGCCGCCGTCGACGTCGCCGGGGCCGTCGGAAGCTACGTGCTCGCTCACGCCTATGGGCCGAGGGCGATCCAAAATTGCCTGAAGGCCGGCGTCCGCTCGATCGAGCACGCCAATTTTTTGGACGAGGCCACCGCCGATCAGATGCTGGCCGCCGACGACGCCTTCCTTGTTCCGACCGTGATCACCTATGAGCTGCTCTCGGCGCGCGAGCCGGGCGACGGCTGGACCGCGGACATGGCGCGCAAGATCCGCCAGGGACTGACCGGCGCCTACGACTCCCTCGGACTCGCCTACGAAAAAGGGCTGCGCATCGGATCCGGATCCGATGTGTTGGCCGATATGCAGGGCGAGAAAGGTAAGGAGATCGCCTGCCAGGCCCGTGTCATGGGTGCCATGAACGCGATCATCGCGGCCACCCGGACGAACGCGGCCCTGATGCGCATCGATAAGGAGGTCGGCACCATCGAAGAGGGCAAGCGCGCCGATCTCATCGTCCTCGACGCCGACCCACTCGGAGACCCGAGCATCTTCGCCGAGCCAAAACACGTGCGAATGGTGATGCGCGGCGGAGACGTCGTCAAAGACCTGGACTAGCGGCGGCTGAGCGCCTGCTCGATGCGGGCCTGGTCGACGACGCAGTAGCGGGCCCACGGGACTGCCTCCAACCGGGCCTCATCGATCAGCTTGCCGCATTCCTCACAGATGCCATAGGTGCCGCGATCGAGCCGGCCCAAGGCATCGTCGATGTCCTTCAACTCGCCCTCGAGGATGGTCAGCGTCGTCAGCTCCAGCTCCCGCTCGAAGGTCTCGCTGCCGAGCTCCGCCGGGTGCTGATCGACCGTCGACAACTCGCCCGACTCGACCGGGTCCGCCTCCGCCTGGCGAAGGCGCTCCGCCAGACGGCGCTGGCGGGCCTGCGCGTCTTGAAGGCGCTGCCTGGCACGGGTGGCATCCATGTTTTGATCATAGGATTGCAGGATGGATGACCGGCACGCCTCAGCCGGCGCGTTCGTCGCCAATCTTCGCCAGCCGATGCCGCTCGGTCGCAAGCTGGGGCTTCTCATTCGAAACCGCCTGCGCTTCCCGCCGCGGCCCTGTTGCGGCCATCCCGGTGAGCCCGGCTGCTGAGAGCCGGCAGCCGGCCCGGGTCCGGGCCACGACCACTCTGGTTGACACCAACCTCACCGTGCTCTAATATGATATCGGTGCTATCAAGTAGCACGACATCCTTTGGCGGAGGTTCGTCATGGTGAGTTTGATCTGGACCGTGGTGGTCGTCCTCTTCGTGTTGTGGTTGCTGGGCTTCTCGCTCCACGTCGCCGGGGGCCTTGTCCACCTGCTGCTGATCCTGGCGATCATCGGCATCATCTACAACCTGCTGGTCGGCCGGCGAGCCGTCTAGCAGCTCGATAATTCGTTGAGGGCGCGCCAGGCGCGCCCTCATTTTTTGCTGGTGCCCGAAGTGCGATAATTGCCGGGCCATGGGCGAGACGACCGGGGGCGCCTTGCGGCGTGGGTCGGATCGCATCGTCGGGGGCGTCTGTGCGGGCCTCGCCAGCTACTTCGGTGTCGACGCGCTGCTGGTGCGCATCGCCTTCGTCATCCTCGCCCTTCTGCCGCCGGGTGTCGGGATCGGCGTCATCCTCTACCTGGTGCTCTGGTTTCTGATGGAGCCGCCCGAGGGGGCGCCGTCATCGGCCACGCGGAACGTCGGTGCCAGGATTCGCGCGATGGGTGACGAGCTCAGAGAGGACTTTCGCACCGGCTTTCGCTCCCGCGAAAGCGCCACGGCGACGCCACCGCCGACCGCATCGACTCCGCCATCCGGTGGCCCGATGCCGCCCGCACGCGGGGGCTGGTGGGGACCAGCCCTCCGCGACCGGCCGAGGGGCCTGTGGGCCGGCATCATCCTGATCGCGCTCGGGGCCTACCTGCTGATCGACAACCTCGGCCTGCTGCGCGGCATTCGCTGGGGCATCGTCGGCCCTGTTGTGTTGATCGCGGTAGGGCTGCTGGTACTGGCTCGCCGCCGCTAGGCTGCCCATGTACCGGAACCGGGGCCTGCTCGTCCCCCTGCTGCTGATCGCGATCGGCGCCATCGTTCTGCTGGCAAACGTCGGCGTGGTCACGTCCGAGGCGCTTCTGCGGCTCGGCGACCTGTGGCCGTTGCTGCTCGTGATCCTTGGACTGCAACTGATTCTCAATCACACCTTGCCGCGCCAGCGAGCCACCCTGATCGGGCTGGGTGCGACGGTCCTGATCGTGATCGCGGCGGTGGCGTATGCCACCCTGGCACCGGCCACCAACTTCGGCACCCGGCAGGCCAACGTTTCCGACCGTATCGGAGGTCTGACCGCGGCAACCCTCGATCTTGGCTACAGCCGGGCCACCGTCGATATCCAGGGAGGCACGAACCTGGGCGACTCCCTCTACCAGGCCCACGTCGAGTACCCGGGCAGCGACGATCCGCCGGCCATCAGCCTCGACCACGAGAGCGGCACGCTGGCGATCGGCGAGCGCTCGAGCTTCTCCCCGCTCCGGCTATTCGGTGCGGCGCGACGGCACGTTGTAATCACGCTGACCGATCGCATCCCCTGGACGATCAAGATCACCGGCGGCCTGGCCAATGCCCGCCTCGACCTTCGCCGGTTGCAACTCGCCAAGGTGGAGATTTCGGGCGGCGCCAGCCGGCTGGACGCGCAGTTGCCCAGCCCCAAGGGCACCGTCCTGATCGACATTTCCGGCGGCCTCAGCAATCTGACGCTACGGGCGCCAACCGGGGCGCAATGGCACGTGGCGGTGAGCGGCGGCGTCAGCGGGCTGCGTATCAACGGCTCCTCCTACGCCGCCATCGGCGGGGACTTCCAGCAGCAAAGCCCCGGCTACGCGTCGGCGACAGACCGCCTCGACATCGTGATCAGCGGCGGCGCCTCGCACGTCGATGTCCGGACCGGCTGAGACCGATCCGGTGGCGCAGTCGGTGGTGCTGGCGCGGCACGGCGAAACGGAATGGAGTCTCAGCGGCCGGCACACCGGCACGACCGACCTTCGCCTGACCGAGGAGGGGCGGCGCCAGGCCATAGCGCTGGGCCCTCGGCTGAGTCCCTGGACGTTTTCGCTCGTCCTCACGAGCCCGCTCCGGCGCGCGCTCGAGACCTGCCGCCTGGCAGGCTATGGAGAGCGGGCCCGGGTGATGGCGGACCTGGTCGAGTGGAATTACGGCCGCTACGAGGGCCTCACCTCAAAAGAAATCGAGGCGACCGATCCAAACTGGTCGCTCTGGCGGGATGGCGGTCCCGGCGGCGAGACCGCGGCCGATGTCGGACGCCGCGCCGACCGCGTGATCGCCGAGGTCCGTCGCGTTTCCGGCGATGTATTGATCTTCGCCCACGGACACGTGCTGCGAGTGCTCGCCGCGCGCTGGCTCGGTCAGCCGCCCGACGGCGGGCGCCACTACGCGCTGCAAACCGCGACGCTCAGCGTGCTGAGCTACGAGCACGCCGATCCCGTCTTGCAGCGCTGGAATCTCCCGCCCACCACCTGACCCTGCCCTCGGTCGCGACTTGACGTGGACCAGCGGTGATCTGCTACGGTGACCCTCAGGAGCCCCCGTTCGCTCGGCGAACCCAGGGAAGGAGGGAAGCGAGATGGGACTTTTTTCGGCGCGTGGTCGGCTGTCGCAACCCGCCGCGCACGAGTGGCCGCCTGGCCGCAGGGTCCGAGCCGCGATCCACAGCATCGGTCGGGAGGTCGCAGCCGGCTTGCACCAGGCACGGCTGATACTGATCGCCGCCACCAACGACGCCCGGATCGTGGCGGTTTTGCTGCTCCTGGCGGCGGTTGCCCTCGGCCTCGAGATGGCGGCCAGTTTCCACGTGATATAGCCCTTCTTTATCGCGCCAATCGCGAGAAACGATTGGACCTGATGGGTAGTTAGTTGATAGAGTTGCACCCATGATCATGGAAGGGCGAAGCATCCAGAGCGCGCCGAGCGATGAGTATCAGTGTCGGGCCGAGATCGCCGAGTGCGGCTGCCCGGATGACTGCGAACGCGATCACGGGAACGAGTAAGGCTGCGCTGATGCCCACGGTGGCCGTGCCGCAAGCGACCAAGCTCGTCCCCAGCCCGCTGCTACCGGACGGCTTCAAAGTGCCCGCCTCGCGTTTCGTGCATCCCAGCACCCGCATGCGCGAGCTGCTCGAGACCGAGCCATTCCTCTTCGGACCGGGCGTCTACGATCCCATGGGCGCCCAGCTCGTCATGTACCACGGCTACAAGGCCGTCTATTTCAGTGGCTACTCCTTCGCCATCGGCCATCTCGGCACCACCGACATGGACCTCTACTCGAGCGTCGAAATCGCCGACGCCGCCCGCCGCACCGTGAGCGCGCTGCGTAAGTTCCAGCTGACCATGGCGGTGGGCGACCCGGAGAAGGGCGTCGCCCCGAGGCACCTCGACATCCCACCGGTGATCGTCGACATGGACGGGGGCTACGGCAACATCTTCAACGTCCAGCGCACCACCGAGCTCTACGTCACCGCCGGCGTGGCGGCGGCCCACATCGAAGACCAGGTGCTCCCCAAGCGCTGCGGCCACATCGGCGGCAAAGCCCTGATCCCGGTCAACGAGATGGTCGGCAAGCTGCGCATGGCGCGGGCGGTCGCGCAGGACCTCGGCAACCGCGACTTCGTCATCATCGCCCGCACTGACGGCCTCAGTGCCGTCGACGCGCCTGAACCGCTTCGCAAGATGGAGCTGGCCGTCGACCGCGGGCTGCGCTACCTCGACAGCGGCATCCCGGACTTGCTCTGGTGCGAGTTTCCGACCTCTGAGCGCGGCGCTGTCGAGACCTTCACCCAGCAGATCAAGCAGCGCTTTCCTGACGCCCGTTTCGCCTTCAACTGGTCATCGTCTTTCAAGTGGTTCAAGGACCCGAACCCGATGACGTTCGCCGAGCTGGGCGAGATGGGGGTGAAGTTCGTCTTCATCACGCTCGGCGCGCAGCACGCCGAAGGCCACGGGCTCAGCGTGCTGCTGCAGGCGATGTCGAAGGACCAGCAGGATGGCTACATCGCGCTGCAACGAAAGGAGTTCGAGCAAGGCCAGGACTTCCCCACACGCAGCCATCATTTCTTCTCCGGCGTGCCCTACCACCACCTGGTGGGCAAAGCGTACGATGCCGCCCGGCTCGGCCAGGAGTACGCCGAGACGTTGCCCGAAGACCGCGTCGTCTAAACGGCGGCGGGATCGGACTCCCGCACCAGGTTGAGGAATGCGGCGACCGTACCCGAAGGCCGGCCCTGGTCGCGTCGCCGGATCACCACGATCTTTTGCGACATCGCCGGCGCGTCGGTGACCGCGACCTGGGTCAAGGTCTTCGCCGCGAGCTCGCCCGAGACCGCGGTGCGCGGAAGCAGCGCGATGCCGAGCCGGCGTTCCACCATCTTCTTGGCCGACTCGATGTTGTCGAGCTCCATCACTTCGCGCGGCGTCACCCCCAGGCTCAGAAAGAAGGATTGGGTCAGCTCGTAGTAGCTCGAGGTGCGGTCGAAGAAGATCAGGCGCTCCGACGCGACGTCCGCGATGCCGACCGTCGATCGTTTGGCAAACGGATGACCGGGCGGAACGACGAGGACCAGGGCTTCTTCATAGAGCGGGATCGACTCGATGTCGGGGTGGCGCATCGTTCGCACCATGGCCAGCTGCACCTCCTCGCGGAGGAGCATCTGCAGGACGTCTTCCGAGTGTCCCGTGCGAACGGCGACCTCGATGCGGGGGTAGGCGGCCGCAAAGCGCTGCAGCAGCGCGGGCAGGACGTAGGTGCTGACGGCGGGCGCCGCGCCGAGCACCAGCCGGCCGGCCGAGGCGGAGCGGGCGTCGGTCAGCGCCTGGCGGCCATCGCGCACGGCCCGCATGGCGCGTTCGGCATAGGGCAGGAATGCCCGGCCGGCATCGGTCAGGCGCATACCCCGGCGGGTTCGGGCAAAGAGTGGCTCGCCGAGCTCCCGCTCGAGCGCGTGCAGGCGAGCGGTGAGGGTCGGCTGGGTGACGAACATCGCCTCAGCCGCGCGACTCACGTTCCCGCGGCGCGCGACTTCGAGGAAGCCCTCAACCTGCGCCAGCAGCATTGCTCAGATATAGACGATCTCTATAGTCGAGTCAAGCATCGAGGGTTTCGATCAATGACCCCTGACCCCGAGCGAGGAAGGGAATGGCGGCGCCGGATGACGCTTGTCATGCGGAATAGCTGACCGCTGCGACTGGTTGAACGGACGGTGCGACCGTACTCTCCCGGAAGACGCGAATCAGCTACCCCTGAGGAGGACCCATGGAAATCATTCGAAATCTGACGCGGCGCAAGCTGCGCAACATCCTGACGATCAGCGGCATCGTGATCGGCGTACTCGCCCTGGTCACGATGGGCGCGATGGCCGAAAAGTTCAACGCGCTGCTCTCCGGTGGCGCGACGTACTTTGGGTCGAACGTCCAGGTGGCGGACAGCTCCGGCGGGGCGATTGGCGCCTTCGGCGGCGGCCTGCTGACACTCGACCGCGTGGCGGCCCTGGAAAAGGTCGACGGCGTCGCGGCGGCATTTCCCGATGTGCAGGTCACGGCCAAGCCGGGCAGTACCAACACGGTTTCCTTCGGGATCCCAGACTACATCTCCAACGCGGACCCGCGGGCCAACACCTACAGCGCCTTCAAGATCCACACCGCGCAGGGTCGCGAGGTCAACGCCAACGGCGAAGTTGTCCTGGGATCTGACTTTGCAACGGAGTTCAAGAAGAATGTCGGTGACACGATCGACCTGCCCATCCGGGCGAAAGACGCACCGCCGGACTTCGTCAACCACACCTTCACCGTGGTCGGAGTTCTCGCGAAGACGCAGACCGCTCCCGATACGGGGGCGTACGTGAGCCTCGCCGATGCCCAGATGCTTCTGAAGGAAACGCTTCCGGTGAGCATCCGCAACAGCATTGACACCACCAAGCTCGTCAATGGGGCGACGGTGTATGGCACGCCGGGCCAGGACCTCGACAAGCTCGCGGACAAAATCAACGCCGAGGTCCCCGGGGTCAAGGCAACCAAGCCGAGCGTGCTGGTCGCCAGCTTCAACTCGGGCGGTGCGATCTTCACCGCCATCACCACCGGCGCGGCGCTGATTGCGCTCGTCGTCGGCGGCCTCTCCGTCATCAACACCATGCTGATGGCCGTCACCGAGCGCGTCCGCGAGATCGGCCTGAAGAAAGCGGTCGGCGCCAAGGTGGGACACATCCTCCGCGAGTACCTGCTCGAGGCGGTGCTGATTGGCAGCATCGGCGGCGGCATCGGATTGGTCCTTGGCTGGGGTCTGACCAGCCTGATCAACGCCGCCACCGCCTCGTCGAACCTCACGCTCTTCCTGCTCAGCTGGAGACTCGTGATCGTCGCGATCCTGTTCTCAGTGGGACTGGGCGCCGCCGCCGGTATCATTCCTGCCCTGCGGGCCTCCCGGATGGATCCGGTGCGGGCGCTGCGGGCGGCCTAGGAGGCAACTATGGCTAGCATCGAACTTCACGACCTGACCAAGTACTACAAGCAGGCCGCGACCACGGTCAAAGCGGTGGACGGCATCAACCTCGAGATCGAAGCCGGCGAGTTCGTTTCGATCGTCGGCCGCTCGGGGAGCGGCAAGACCACTACGCTGGACCTTCTCGGGCTGCTGCTGCGGCCCTCGGCCGGGCAGATCATGCTCGACGGCATGGACACCGGCAAGCTCCGCGACGGCGCGCGCGCGGACTTGCGCGGCAAGAAGATCGGCTTCGTCTTCCAGGACTTCAACCTGCTGCCGGGGCTGAATGCCATCGAGAACGTCATGCTGCCCCTTCGCTATCACAAAAACGGCAAGGACGGCAAGGCACGCGCCGCCGCACTGCTCGATGAGGTCGGCTTGAAAGATCTGATGCACCACCGACCGGACCAGATGTCCGGCGGCGAGCAGCAGCGGGTGGCGATCGCCCGGTCGCTGATCAACCGGCCCTCGCTGGTGTTGGGCGACGAGCCGACGGG
>WNES01001150.1_pt1 | contig 13055 bp, 12 predicted proteins | sample 5399931 | NCBI WGS metagenome assembly WNES01 (sample SAMN13153332, study PRJNA577476) | soil metagenome | isolation source: 20 cm grassland meadow soil 2 days after 3rd rain plot 5 | place: USA:California | collected 2015-11-11
GTCGTCGTCGTAGGTGATCTTGGTTTCGGAAAACAGAGCGCGCTGTTGGATCACCTGGCCAGCAATCGCGCCGCTGTCCCAGATTGGTAGGCTGCCCTGGACCAGTGCGAGCCAACCTTTCGAAATATCATGCCAGCTCGAATTCGTCGGTGAGCTCACCCATTCGCCGCCGCCCGTCGTGGTGATATTGGGAAGCCACTGGCCTGCTGCCGCGCGTACTTGTTGGAGCTGGTTCAATACGTTTGCCCGCGCTTGTTTGAGAAACGGTCGCCGCTCCTTTCCCATCTCGATCGCATCGGCCAGGTTAATGGGGCGCGGGATGTATGGCATTTCGCCTAGCACTTCCAAGGGCGGATTTTCGCCGCGGCGTGGTTGGAAGTACAGACCAAGGGTCTTGGCTAGCGTCAACTTCGATATTCGTAAATTGTTCTGCGCGGTAATCAGTAGAGGAAGTTGATTGTAGAGTGCCACCTCTGCCTGCAACACGTTGAACCTCGGAACGGTTCCCGCTTCAAAACGATTCTGCTGATCCTTTAACTGACTCTCCAGAAGATGCACCGATTGCTCGTTCACCTTAACGAGCTCTCGATTGACCACGATCTGATAGAACTGCGTTTTCACAGTCGCGATGAGTTGATCCAGAACATTCCGGAACGCGAAGTAGGCGCTGTCGCGCTGAAAAAACGTCCCCCTGATCTGATTGAAAGTTGTGCCGTTAAAGATCAGTTGACTTCCGAGAACGGAGATGTTGTAGGACACATCGCTCGTTTGGATGTTCGCAACACCTGGTGTTGCTGTCGGGGCGGCGGCGGCCAATCCCCGTGTGTCTGCCACCTGCGATCGCGGCGAGTCCACAACGGATGCGGCGCCAGTTGACGTCCCCGGCGTGGTGCCACCACCCGTCGTTGTACCGGTCGAGGTGTTTGTTCCGAATATGCGGGCGCCACTCAGGTGTGGATCAATCCATTCAAATTCCGCGCTCGCGTTGACCTGCGGCAAGGCCTGCGCGCGGACCTGAATGATCACGCCTTTGGTGCGTTTGATCTCCTGCTCCGCGTTGAGGAGAGTCGGATTCTGTTGGAGCGCCATCAGGATCGCCTGATCGAGAGTAAAAGTCGGAACCCTGGTGGCGGAACTTGCTCCATTACCTGCTCCGGTGCCTGCATCACTCGACCGGCCAAGGACGCCGAAGGTTGTAAAAATCCCCAGGACAATAAAAAATTTTCTCATAGACGTTTGGCGATTAGACGCGCGGAAACCAGTGCGCGGATTTAACGCCCGCCATTTTATGGGAGTCTGATAACACCGTCGCCGGGTAACTGAAAATCATTTCGATTGGCAGTAATCGTAAATTTTACCGTAAATCTGCAGCCAGGCCTTCTGTTCGTCTGACGTGAGGTGATCCAGAATTTTTACAAGATTGCCAACCATCTCCTCTCGAATCCGCCTGACGAGCGCTGAACCTTTAGCCGTAATGCAAACCATTACCTTGCGCCGGTCATCTCGTGCAACCGAGCGCAACACGTAGCCAAGATTTTCCAAGCGCGCTACCAAACCGCTCGCGGCCGCGGTGGTGTGCCCCATTTTCTGGGCGATGGCAGACATCGTGAGAACTTCTTTCTGATCGAGATAGGTGAGAAGGAAAAATTGCGGGAACGAAACGTTCCCCGGAGCCAGCTGCTTGGATAGGCGCAGCACAAAGCAGCGCTGCATTTCCAGAATGATGTGGGAAAGCCGTTCCGCATCCGCACGAATTTGATCCGCCGGACTTCGTGCAAATGCAGTGAGCACTCCCGTATTCAAGCCGAGTAAGCTAGAAATGCGCGCATTGCCTGTCAATCCCACGGACGAAGGATTTGGCATTCGTAAAGCCGCTTTCAGCCAAAATCGATCAATGCAGTGCTCCCATTTTGCGGAAAACGCCCGTCGCTAATCCCAGGTTTGCACATCGACGATCGCACCGGCCTTGAACAACTCGCCCACTGCAACCGGCAACAGTGCATTTGACTGGCTCAAACCAAAAAGAGCGTGCGATTCCTGGCGCCCGATAGGCACGAACGTTCCGTTGTCGATTCTGCCGCGCACGTAATGTGTACGATCGCCTTCATTCGCGACGTCGGCGGCCAATCTTGCCGGTGTTTTCGGCAGATCGAGGTCTTTCGCACCCATCATCTTCATAATCGCCGGACGCACAAACTGTAGAAAAGTTACAAATGCTGACACAGGATTTCCCGGCAAACCGAACACAGCACATCCGCCGGCTTCACCGAAGAGAAATGGTTTCCCTGGCTTAATCGCCACACGCCATACGTCGATCCTGGCTCCCAGCGAGCGTAGTGTTGCCTGGACCAAGTCGTGCTCTCCGACCGAGACGCCCCCCGTAACAACAAGTATATGACTTTTAATTCCACGCTGGATCGCTTCGATCAATCGTTCGCGTCGGTCGGGGCAGTGTTCGGCTAATGTCACAGACGCACCACAGCGCTGCACCAGTGCCTGAAGCAATATCGAATTGCTGTCGTAGATTTGCCCTTGATCGAGCTTCTTCCCAGGCATCACGACCTCGTCACCAGTGGAGACAATCGCTGCCTTTACTTGGCTGCCGACTGTCACGTCGGCGAAACCCTGCGACGCCAGGAGGGCAATCGTCGTCAAGCGAATGCGCTCGCCGCGCGCCAGAATTTTCTGACCTTCCGCTAAATCGCAACCGCGTCGCCTAATAAATTCGCCGGGATCGACGCCCACATTCACCACGATCTCGTCGCCTTTGCGCGTCGTGTCTTCCTGCATCACAACCGCGTCCGCGCCAACCGGTATCGGTGCTCCGGTAAAAATCCGGACGGCTTCGCCAGGAGAAATTCGGAGCTGCCGATCAATGCCAGCTGGCTGCTCGCCGATCACTTGCAATCGCGCGCCTTTTCCGGATGCGCTTGCCACAACGGCGTAGCCATCCATGGCAGAATTATCGAACATCGGCAGCGGCAGTCGCGCGACGACCTCATGTGCACTAAAACAATCCAGCGCTCTTGAAAGCGGAACAGCTCGTTCCCCTAACAAGTGAACGCTTTGCAAAACACGCCGGCGCGCTTCTTCTTCGCTGATCATGCTCATCATTTCAGTTAGCAATCGGCGATTGGCAACTGCGATGAAGTTGCCAACGGGCGACGAAATCGGTGTCCACGGATGCAAATTACAAATTGGAAATCCAAAATTGCCTGCGATATTCCTGCTTTGCTTTTGGTGAGGTGGCTGAGTGGTCGAAAGCAGCGCTTTGCTAAAGCGCCGTAGCCCAAAAGGCTACCGAGGGTTCGAATCCCTCCCTCACCGGTTACCTTTGAAACGCCGGACAGACAGCGCCAAAGTAAAAGTAAAACTAAAAGTATCCGCCTTGGGAACTTGTCCCGTGCGGGTGAGTCAATGCGCGCATCTCCAGACAGCGGCCGCGATGGCTCCAAGGATATAGCCAAAAACGATGGGATGGTCGCAAAAGAACGACACAGCCCGTCGAGCGTACATCGAACTGCTGCGCGAGCGCGTAAGCGCGCTCGATTCGCTGCAGCCTGATCGACGAAAATCCGTTTTGTACGCCGAGCTCATTGCTGCGGACTATCTATCGGGCGTGACGCAAACAGATCAAAATGGATTTCCCAGCGGGAATGTCATTCAAGGAATTACTGTTAAAGGTCGCTTGTTTCTGCAGGAGCTTGAAGAACGCGAGCGCCAACGATCTTGGCTAGGCCGAGCGAAAAAACTGGGGCTGATCGTGTTTGGATTTCTCATGGGTATCATTTTCGCAGGTTCTCCCAGATCTTATCAAAGCACTCCTGGTTCACAAACCATGACCGTCTAAAGACTAACCAACGTTTCGGATTCGAGCCCCGTAGACTCCGCTCCTACAATTCCGGCGAGAGTTGCATTTTTAGGCAATTTCGAGACAACTACAGCCGGTTAGGAGCCCGAGTTGATTGATTCGTATCGAGCGGATCCGCTGAACCGACAACGCACGCGAAATCGATGTGAAGCCGTGCAAATCGATTTCGGATTTGTGCTCTCCCGTAAACTCGGCGGAAGATTCCGGCAGCTAGAATTTCCCTGGCTGCATCGCTGGCCGCCGCGAACGAAGCGCAAGAACTTTGCCGAGTTTAAGCGATTCGCGGCGGCGTTGCGTGGCGCAGGTACTCAGTTGAGGGAATAATCGCCGCCGTAGCCCAATCGCCAATTCGGAATGTCTTCGGAAGAGTCCATCCTGTCTGTCGGTTTAACGCCCCCCCGTTGATGAGACAGCGGTTTCAGTTGGCGACGCCGTTTCCGGCCGGCGCAACAGCGAGTCTATCAGACCGCGCTGCTCTGACGCGAAAAAATTAGTCAGCGATCAGCTCTCGCGCTTCGTCTTCCAAGTCGCGCGCGTCTTCGCTCTCGTGCGTCGAGGGCGAATCGCAATTTCGCTACAATTTCGCAACAACTTTCCGTTAAGCGGAACGGCTACCGAAGTGGAACTTCGTGGAGGAAAGCACGTAGAAAGATAATGGCTATGGAGCTTAGGTTTGCATGTTCAACTTGTGGGCAACACCTCTCCGCAACGCGCGCCCAAATTGGCATGACTGCACCGTGCCCAAATTGCAATGCCATGGTCACGGTTCCGATTCAATCTACCTTGCCTCCAAAAGTCGCGGTTTTGCCGCAGGCTCAGGAGCAACGCCGCAAAACGACTCCATTGATCCACAAGCGCACGAAGTCTCGGATGACGAGGAAATTGGGCGCGATCATCGTAATCGGCGCGGTTGCTGTGGGCGCGTGGTTCGTCTACGACTCGTATAAACCTGAACTGTTCGCGAAAGTTCTTGTCTATCCGAAAGTCCTCAGGATCACAAACGGTAACGACATTGGTTGGAATAGCCCCAGAATCATTTTGAATGACGGGTTTGCTGGTCCCATTCTTGATGTAGCGGGTGTCTGGCCTCCGAAGGAGACTCGAGAGATCCCGCTCGCTGATTTCCGCGGTCGGTTCAATCACCAGTTCTTCAACCCCGACTTCGAAAGGGTGCGCGAGATCACCATTCAGGCTCACGGCTTTCGGCTTGGAATTTATAGAACACACTAGCCGATCGGACAGGTAGAGCGCCCAATGGCATCGCTGCCTAATGAGTGTTTTCACTTGTTCTGATTTGATCTGACGCGCATTTCAATAGGTAAAATGCGCGCGCTCGTGTTCTGACATAATCTCTCGTAACCTCACGAAAACGTCATTGCCATACAAAGCAGCCGGACAAGCGTACGGGAACAATTCACAATAAACTCACTCAAGTTTTCGCTCGCGCGATGGGTCTGATTTTTGGTAGTAAATGGCTGAAACATCCCCAATACTCGCTATGCTTCTTAGGTTCGCATGTCCAAGCTGCGGTCAACACGTCTCCGCGACACGCGCCCAAATCGGCATAACAGGTCGGTGCCCAAACTGCAATGTGGCGATCGCCGTTCCGAAGACCTCTACGTTACCTACACCAGCACCATGGCCGCTTGTTAGATTCGCATGTCCAAGCTGCCGTCAACACATCTCTGCGACACACTCCCAAATCGGCGTAACAGCTCCGTGCCCAAATTGCAATGCGGCGGTCACCGTTCCGAAGACCTCTACGTTACCTCCCCCACCACCAGCGCTACTAAAGACAAAATTCCGGAAAAAAAAACGTTACGAGACCACTGTGATTTTGATCGACGATTGTGCGGTGCCGACCACGAGCAGGAAACTAAAAAATTGGACAGACGATCTCACCGACGCGCGGAATTGGCTGATTCGTCAGTTAGGCACGTTCCCTGGGGACCGGTATTTCGCGGCTATTTTCGATCACAAGGAAAAGAGATCCGTGTTTAAGGAGAAAGCGCCGTGAAAGTGGGGCCGTCTGGATTCTGTATACCTGTCTCAAATGGGTGCACGGTGCTCAGACGCGAAGGCCGTTTTCAAAAAGTTCCCCAACCCTTCCGGCTTCCCATGTCGCGGCGAGGTTTAACCCGGGTCCTTCCTGAGGCCTGCGCAAAAGTTCATGGTTCCTTCAGGATGTTAATTCGCGCAGCAGCGCTCCGGCCTGCTGGACGCTTTCGATATAAATTTTTGTTTTTTGGAAATCTCGGTGTTGGCCGTGTAGACCGAGCGATGCCGCAGCTTTGCGGGCTATTGCGATTTTCTTAATGAATTTTGGATGACCCTTGACTGAAGCGGCGGGAGATCAAGCACCGTTGGCCCGGTGAGCGGTTTTGGCTCCGTTCGCTTGATTGCGCAGACGAAGTCTTCGCCAGCGTACACGCGGACTTCGCTCCGGCCGTAATCCTGCGCCAATTCGCCACACGCTAGTTTCCCATAGGGGGAATTTAGAAAAGCCTCGTACAACTCGGCGGCTAATAACGTCAATAACCCAATGATAACAATTTCATAGGTAATCCGGCATCGAATAACCGGCGCGGTCTATCCGAGGGTTCGAATCCCTCCCTCACCGGTTCCTTCGTAAAACGGCATTGATGGCCGCTCGGCATAATAGCTCGGCATAACAAGTGCAGGCAAATTCGCCTATTCCGCCAACGCCCATTTCGCGCGAAACGAACGCGAAAAAGGGATTTTGACCAGTGCATTTTTGTCCTCGCTTCTCGCGCCACTCCCTGTTGGAATGCGCCGGCGTGAATACGATCCCCGCTGCGCTCACCTTGATCACTTTCACGGCAAGAGCGACTGACTTGATCCCTTAGATTGCGATGCCTGCCGGTAGTGGCTACGCGATAGACTCCAAGGGCAATCGCTGTCCGAACCCGCTGTGCGTACATGTCGCAGTTTTTGCTCCTCGCCCGCAATATCCTTATCAGTTACGGTCGAGCATTGGCGATACTGCCGGTTGGACGCGCTACAAGGGAGACGGCCTGTATAGGCTCGACATCCATCTGGACACAGGTCGAGTGAGCCAAGTGACAATTATCAAATCGGCAGGGTCAAATGTTCTCGACGCTGCCAACACAAGCACGTTCAAGCTATGGGTTTCCAAAACCCCACAAGTGGAAAGAAATCACCATCCCAATCACTGTGCGAACAAAGGCGGTAGGAGTAATAAACAGGGCGGGGAGATGACAAGATTCGTTGAAGCCTTGACGCGGATACACGTTTACGAAGTCCGACTGCGCAAAGATAAACGCGGCTTTGATCTCATATGCGATGCGCGGGTATTAGCGTTGAAACTTCTGCTTCTTCTCGACTTGGTTCTGTCGGGGATTTCATTCGCATCGGCGCAGCCCGCGCCTTCGTCGCCAGCCCCGCATCAGAGCGGGAAACCGAAAGCGTTAGCGGTCTATGCACCGGGCCCCAATTACCCCAAAGACGCACAAGGCAGGCGTCCTACGGGCAGCGGCATCGTGGTGATGGAAGTAGATAACAAGACTGGTTTGGTTAAGTCGGCCAGAATGGAAAAAGCACGGGCAATAAACTTTTGGATGACGCTGCTCTTCAAGCCTTCAGTCAATGGCGATTTAAGCCCGGCAGTATTTCGCGAATCCATTGCCCCATAACGTTTTGGCGTAACGGTAGTGGAATCCGTCACCGGATGGCTGGCGCAGTTATCTCAGACTGAGTGCCTGGCCCACAATCCACATGAATGCGCATATGTACGAAATCCGCCCGCGCAAAGACGGGCAGTAAACTTTAAGCTGCCAGCATGATCGAAACGCACGAGCACGCTAGCGACTTCAAAGAGTGGTGACGTTCTTTTGCCATGATTGTAGGCGCTGCATTTTCGCCTCTCCAGTTCCACAACTTAACTGAAGCCGTGATCGAAATTTATTACAACGCAGTTGTCGAAGGAATCACGGCTGGCGTCGTCGCTTCCGCGCTCTTGACGGCATTTAGTGTCTCTCGTGATTCGTGAATTTGATAAAAAGCTCGCCGGTTATTGATTTGCGGCGCACCGAATCGCGTTTTCCCTGCCTTCTTACTGTCCGTACGGATTGCTCCACGACCGAACGGGGATAGAGGTCTCTCGCACGCAGGCGTTAATGTCCACGGCGGCGGCTGGTACGGCAGAGATTTTACCTGAGTTGAGATCCAGACTAGGAGACACCGCCGCCGATTTCGTCCCACACGATTAAAACGATATCGAGGACAAATGCCACAAAGAAAAGCGGCGGGCGACATCAAAACCAGCTCTAGCGATTCTGTGCAGAAAAACATGCATTCGGCCCGAGCAATAATGAAACGATTTTCACCATTTTATGCGCTCGGCGCCATCTTCATGGCATTTAGCGGCTGTAGCACTGTCACGGATCTCATCACGTCAAAAATACCGGAAAGTCACGCCGGTAAGCCAGCGATCATCGTGAGCTTGCGGGAGCAGGAAGCGTATCTCTACCGGGGAGGTTATAGAACTGCGTCGTCCCGCGTATCAAGTGGTCGCGAAGGTTACCGCACTCCGATTGGTCGCTTTCACGTTATCCGCAAAGACGCAGATCATCGCTCCAGTCTCTATGGTGACTACATTGATGACTCGGGCCGGATCGTGAAAGCCAACGTCGATAGCAGGCGTGACCGCCAACCGCCGCATTCGCACTTCGTAGGCACGCCGATGCCCTACTTTCTCGAATTCTCGCCAGGCTACGGATTGCACCAGGGCTACCTGCCAGGGGTGCCCGCATCACATGGATGCATCAGGATGCCCTATTGGAAAGCGCGCCAGTTTTATGACGCCGCTCACATAGGGACACCAGTGGTCGTAAAACTTTAGTGAAAAACGCGCCGCGCTGGCGGCCGTTGTCGGCTGTTAGACGCCAGTGTCTGGCATATCAAGCAAGATAGGCGTTCGTTTGAACGACCAATTTAATCCAAGCTTGAAAGCGGACGGCTTACCTCGACAGGAATCGTCGCGCCAAACCAAGCGCGCCGAGGGCCGCCCGAGCAACATTATTGTCGCGCTGCCAAATGATGGCGCATCGGGATTAGATCGACCCACCGCGGCCTCGATTTGAGAACAATAACAGAGAGCGGGATACGAAAACGCTCGCGCGTCAAATCAAAGTGAATTGAACCTTGGCGCACACAAGCACTGCGCTATTTACAAACACGAATTGCAGCCTCTCTGCCGGCTAAACGTGAGGGAACGCTAAGCAAAGATCGCCCGCTTTGCGAAAGAACTCGGATTTCGCGCTCGCTTTTATCGCAATGGGGTATGCGCCATATTCGACGAGCACTGCGAATGATTCCGCACACGCTCATGAAGCCAGACCGGGTAACGATCAGGTAATTCACTTTCGGTTCTTCCTCCCGCGCCGGTTTCTTTAATTGGATGCTGGACGTTTGGCGTTGGGATTTGTTAAGTCGGCGATAGAATAATGGCCATGAACTGGGAGATGATCAGTGCGGTGGGGCAAATGCTTGGCGCTGTTGGAGTCATTATTTCGATCGTTTATCTTGCCGCCCAGATCCGCAATCAAAACAAGGAAAGCCAGCGCGCAGCGATGAACGTCTTAACGACGCACTGGAGCGATTTGAACAGAAGCCTTGTCGAGAATCCCGACTTGGCCGCGCTTTGGATTCGTGCTTTGCAATCGTTCGACGAGTTGGATGGTACGTCGAAGCTACGATTTGGCGCGCACCTGGGGCGTTTTTTACGATTTGCCGACAATCTCTATCTTGCCGTCTTAGATGGAACGCTCGACAAAAGATTATGGCGTGGATATGAGCGCACACTCGCCGACACCGTCGCGTATCCAGGATTCCAAACTTGGTGGGCTACACGAAAACATTGGCACACGGACGACTTCTGCGCGCTAATTGACCGACACATTCAAACCGCGAAACCAAAAATCTACAACGGCTACACCCAAACTTAAGCGACACACCTCGTATGCGCACCGAATCACCTCAGATTCAAAATTTCATCGACGGCCAATTCACAGAGCCAACCGGCGGGAAGTACCTCGACAATATCGAGCCGGCGACCGGAAAACCATATTCGCATGTCGCCGATAGCGACGCACGCGACGTAGACGCCGCTGCGGCGGCCGCAGAAAAGGCGTTTGTTGATTGGTCTAAAAAACCCGCAGTGGAGCGATCGAAACTTCTGCTGCGTGTCGCGGACTTGATCGAACGCGATCTGGAAAAGCTCGCGCGCGCCGAGTCGGTCGACACGGGCAAGCCGCTCTCACTTGCGCGCACCCTGGATATTCCGCGCGCCGCCAGTAATTTCCGCTTCTTTGCTACGGCGATTTTGCACACGGAATCCGAAGCGCATATCACGGACAACGTCGCCTTCAATTATACGCTGCGACAGCCACGCGGCATCGCTGGGCTCATATCGCCGTGGAATCTTCCTCTTTATTTGTTGAGCTGGAAAATAGCGCCGGCCATCGCGGTCGGAAATACGGCCATCGCGAAGCCCAGTGAGCTTACGCCCATGACGGCTTACATGCTTTGCGAGATCGTACGTGAAGCAGGTCTGCCAAGTGGTGTCCTTAACGTCGTGCATGGCACTGGCCCAAATGTCGGGGCGGTGATCACTGCGCATTCAAAGATCAACACCATCTCATTTACCGGCGGTACGGTCACAGGTCGCAAAGTTGCTGAAGCATGCGCGCCGCTATTCAAGAAGGTCTCGCTCGAGCTCGGCGGGAAAAACCCGAATATCGTTTTTGCGGACGCCAACCTCGACGCGGCCATTGCAGGAAGCCTGCGTTCTTCGTTCGCAAACCAGGGCCAGATTTGTTTGTGTGGCTCGCGCGTGTTCGTCGAGCGCTCCGCTTACAAGGATTTCGTTGCCCACTTCATCGAGAAGGCGTCGCAATTGAAAATGGGCGATCCGCTCGACGAGAAAACCGACCAAGGCGCAATCGCAAGCAAGACACAGCTTGAGAAGATTAAGTTCTACGTCGATTTGGCTCAGAAAGAAGGCGGGACAGTCGCGCTCGGGGGCAAAGCGCCGGAATTAATCAATGAACGTTGCCACGACGGTTATTTCTTCCAGCCCACGGTAATCACTGGCTTGCCGGTTTCATGCCGCACCAATCGCGAGGAAATCTTCGGCCCTGTTGTCACCGTCACGCCGTTCGACAGTGAAGAAGAAGTGATTAAATACGCCAATGATTGCGACTACGGCTTGGCCTCGAGCGTCTGGACGCAAAACCTGACCCGCGCCCATCGTGTCGCCGAACAGATTAACACAGGGACTGTTTGGGTGAATTGCTGGCTGGTGCGCGACCTGCGCGTCCCGTTCGGCGGAATGAAACAAAGTGGCGTCGGTCGCGAAGGAGGCGAAGAAGCGTTACGCTTCTTCACCGAGCCGAAGAATGTCTGTATCGCGAAATAGTTGATCGCGAATCGACAATTGCCGATGGTCGGTCATGTGCCGAAACATCAAGACTCTGCATAATTTCAATCCGCCGGCGACGAGAGAAGAGATTCGCGCGTCGTCGCTTCAATTCATTCGAAAGCTGTGCGGGTTCACCAAGCCGTCGCGCGCAAATGAAGACCCATTCAATCGCGCGGTAGATGAGATCGCGCATGTCGCACATCATCTCCTCGAATCGTTAGTAACGAATGCGCCTCCGCGTGACCGGGAAGTTCAAAGAATGAAAGCGCGAGCGCGCTCGGAGAAACGTTTTAGCGCAAGCAACGGCGCCGTTGTCCGCGCGCACAACCATCACTAAGCCCGTGCCGAATCAACAGGTCTCGTTGGCGGTAGTTGTCCTTGTTCGAGCTGACGTGAAACGCTGCCAGGCGAGTGAAGGCTCTGACGTTGAGACGAATGTCGCCATAACCATTGAAAAATCCGTGTTCAGCATAACCCCTCGTTGTAGATCGAACTCATGAGCGAAACATTCGAAAGTACACGCGCCCCTGAGCCGGTAGGCGCGTTCCCACATGCGAAACGCGTCGGAAACCTATTGTTTCTGTCCGGCATCGGTCCCCGCAAACGTGACAGCAAAGAGATTCCCGGCGTTACTCTCGATTCAGCCGGGAACATCGTCAGCTACGACATTGCGAAACAGTGTCACGCGGTGTTTGAGAACGTTCGGCTGGTGCTGGAAGACGCCGGCGCGAGGTGGAACGACATTGTCGATGTCACCGTGTTCCTAACGAACATGAAAAAGGATTTTGCGGTCTACAACAAACTTTACGCCGAACATTTTGCCGGCGAGGGCAAGCCAAATCCCACGCGCACGACGATTGAAATCGGGGCGTTGCCGACGCCGATTGCTATCGAGCTCAAAGTGATCGCGTCGGCGGGCTAAAGCACGCGTTTCTTCTTCGTGTCATTCCGAGCGAAGTCGAGAATCGAGCGGCTGCGAAGCCGCGAGATGGGAAGGCCGAAGGCTGAGCGAGTGCGAAGCGAGCGAATCAAATCCCGCTATTTTTTCTTTCGATCACAATTAGGAGCATGAGCACTACCAAGAGATCTCCATTTCGCGTTCTTGCGGCTGACCACACGGGCATCACGGTCTCGAATCTTGAGCGAGCGCTGACGTTTTGGCGCGATGTTCTTGGGTTCGAGCTTTCACATAGGGCACATCGAGCTACTCGAATATCTCGCGCCGGCCGAGCGTAAAGGGCATGTCGGTCTGAGGCCATGCGACGTCGGTTTCGTACATGTCGCCCTCGTCGTCGATGATCTCGACGCGATTTTGAGCTCCATCAACACGTCCGGTTGGAAAGCTGCCGGTAAACCGCAAACTCTTCAGTCGGGTCCGAATGCCGGTAAACGAGTCGTATACGTCCGCGATCCAGATGGCACCACCATCGAATTCATGCAGCAACCACGAACAGTTAGTTGAGAGCCGAATACTTGACGGCTTGAGATTCCGCGCTGGGTTCGATTGAGCGCTGGACGTTGAGCGTTGAGAGTTGAACGTTGTCCTAATCCACCATGACTTTTTCCGCTGACGAGCAATTCGCGCTGCAACTCGATTCTGAGGATGCGTTGCGGCATTTTCGGCAGAAATTTCATCTCCCGCTTGGCAAAGATGACAAACCGCTGATCTATTTTGCCGGCAATTCGTTAGGCCTGATGCCGAAAGCAGCCCGGGCGATTGTC
>WNES01003511.1_pt1 | contig 13055 bp, 8 predicted proteins | sample 5399931 | NCBI WGS metagenome assembly WNES01 (sample SAMN13153332, study PRJNA577476) | soil metagenome | isolation source: 20 cm grassland meadow soil 2 days after 3rd rain plot 5 | place: USA:California | collected 2015-11-11
ATCCCCGAGGCTGGTTTCGCCACTTAACATGATCGCATCGGCTTGCTCGAAAACCGCGTTGGCCACATCGGTAATTTCCGCGCGAGTCGGGAGGGGGTTGTGGATCATCGATTCCAGCATGTGCGTCGCAACCACCACCGGTTTTCCCAGCCGCGCACAAAGTTTCACAATCTTACGCTGAATAATTGGCAGCTCCTCAATTGGGCATTCGATCCCGAGATCGCCGCGTGCCACCATGATGGCGTCGGCCGAGGCGATGATCTCGTGGATCAAGCGGACAGCGGACTGATCTTCGATCTTCGCCATGACCCGGGCTTTGCTTCCTTTTTGCGCAAGCAATTCCCGCAATTCCTCCAGATCGCTTCGCTGCCGCACGAAGCTCAAGGCGATAAAGTCCACGTTCATTTCTACCCCCAGCGCGACGTCTCCGAGATCTTTTTTGGTAAGCGGCGGCAAATTCACTCGCACACCCGGCAGATTGATATGTCGCCGCGAACTCAGCGTTCCAGGCGTGATCACTTTGCAACGAATGCGGTTCTCGCGTTTCTCCAGCACGAGCAGATGAATGACGCCGTTATCAACCAGAACGGTGTCGCCTTCGTTGATGTCGTTGATCAATCCATCGTAGTTCACGTCCACCGAGTAGGCTTCCTCGCTCTTTGCTCCGCGCACGGTGAACTCGAGAATGTCTCCGGGTTTCAGATGCAAATCGGTCTTGAGATCGCCGGTGCGAATGGCCGGGCCTTGCGTGTCCATGAGAATGGCGACAGCGCGACCAAGTTCCTGCGCGATGGCGCGAATTCGCGGGACGATCTCGCGCACCCAATCATGTTGCGCGTGACTCATGTTGAGCCGGAAAACATTGGCGCCTTCGTGCACCAACTGTCGGAGCGTCTCCAGTTTCTCACTCGCCGGCCCCAGCGTGCAAATGATTTTCGTCTTGCGCACCTCTAACAGCTTTTAGCCGGGCGCAGCAAAAGCAAGATCGTCGGAACGCAGGCATGTTGCCTCTGCGGTGGGCGAGTAGTTATCTTCGTTGCGAAAAGTGTTGCTCGAACAAGGAAGATGATCAGGGAACGCATCGCGTTGATTTGCTCATATGCAAATTCGTTGGTCAAACCGGAAAAAGGTGTTAGTGGAAATAAGCCGACCGGTCGCGCCTTAGCAGAAACTTTCGGATATTTTGCTGCGCAGACATTCTATTCGCGCGGCGGGACAGCTAGCTCGAATCCGGGCAAGTTGAGACTTAGATTCGGATTGTAGAAGGGATCGTGCATCAACTCGGCGCCCCACTTGCGCTGCATGTAAGTGGCTTCGCGAACGAATAGCGCCTTCTCCTCGGAAGTAGCGTGGTAGCCGCGCGAGGCCGATTCGACATGGATCAAATTGGCATAGGGCGTCCAGATATTTCGCAGCCCGGCGGCGCGCAGACGCAGACAAAAATCCACATCATTGAAACTGATGCCGATGTTTACTTCATCCAAACCGCCGGCCTTTTCGAAAACGTCGCGACGCACGACCAGACATGCGCCGGTAACGGCGGAACAATCTTGTTGCAACCAGGCACGATTGAAAAAGCCGGGATGTCCGCGCGGAATTCGCGGGAAAGCGTGGCCCGCCACTCCGCCCAAGCCGAGAATAACGCCGCCGTGCTGAAGAGTCCCGTCGGGATACCAGAGACGCGCGCCGACCGCACCGATTCCGACGCGCATGGCGTGACTTACCATTTCGCGTAGCCAACCCGGCTCATTCGCTTCCATGTCGTTGTTCAGGAGCGCGAGCACTTCGCCCCACGCGGCCGACACGCCACGATTGATGAGACGGCTGTAGTTGAATGCGCCATTGTCTCGCACAACCCGCACGTCTCCCCGCCGCTCTTCCCGGCGCAGAAGTTCCAGCGCGGCCGATTCCGTCGAACCGTTATCGACGATGACGATCTCGGTGGGAGCGTAATCGGTCTCTTCGCGAATGCTGGCGAGACAGCGCTCGAGCAGCTCCGCCCGGTCACGCGTTGGGATAATAATCGAAACGCTCGGCCGCGGCTCCGGCAATTCGTAGATGACGCGATGCGATTCGATATTTTCCGGGCATGCTTCGACGCGTGCCGCCACCCCCATCCGTTTGAGATGATCGGCGATAGCGCGGCGTGCGGCTTCTTTCGCATACGGTTTCGCGTCGGCCACCGCGGCCAGACTGCCCTCGACGGCGCGCCAATGATACAAGATCCGCGGAATGTGTCGCACCTGTTTCGGCTCGAGCCGTTCCACGCAGCGCAACGCGAGATCGTAATCCTGAGAACCCTCGAACCCTTCGCGGAATCCGCCGATTTTGTCCAGAAGCTCGGCCCGATAAACGCCGAGGTGGTTGACAAAATTTTGCCCGAGAAAAAGCTCCGGATTCCAATCCGTTTTAAAGAATGGATTTGAGCGCCGGCCCGTGGCATCGATCTTGTCTTCGTCGGAATAAAACAAGCCGGCATCGGGATAGTGTTCGATTTCGAGCGCGACGATAGCGAGCGCGTTTGCCGCCAGAGCATCGTCCTGATCGAGCAGCGCGCACCATTGGCCGGTAGCCAACGCGATGGCGGAATTCGAACACGCGGAGATGTGGCCATTCGTCTCCCGAAAGACCAGTTTGATGCGAGAATCGGCGCGGGCTTTCGCTTCGAGAAACGGGCGCACGTCCGGGTTAGTCGAAGCATCGTCGGCGATGCAAAGCTCCCAGTGCTGGTAAGTCTGATGTTCCACCGATTCAATAGCTGCGGCGAGAATACTCAGATCAGGATTGTAAACTGGAAGCACAACCGAGATCAGCGGCTGCCGCAACATCGCCCGCACTCGCCGGCGCAAGATCAACGCGCCGCCCGGCGTCGCCGCATCAAACTGCGCAATCCACTCCTGATAGCTGATGGAGGAAGCCGGGCGGCGCTGAAATTTTCCAGCGCGCACCAACTCGATCAATTCAGCGAAGCGCGTTGCAAACCGGTCCAAGGCGAAATGGCGATCGAAGGTGCGGCGGCTGGCCGCTCCCAACTGCTCCACCAGCTCCCGATCTTTCGCGCAGCGCGCGACCGCGGCGGCAAGTGCCTCGGGATTTTCGGGGGGCACGACGAGGCCGTTGAGCTCGTTGTGAATCCATTCGCGCACGCCGCCGACATCGGTAGTGATGACGGCTTTTCCCGCGCCCATCGCCTCCAAAATCACGACCGGCATCGTTTCGTCGCGCGACGGCGAAATTAGCACATCGGCTTCATGGAGAAGCGCCATGGCCGCGGCGTGATCGAGCGCGTTGAGAAGAGCCACATTTGGCAGGCCGGCCGCGGCGGTTTGGAGTCGCGCGAAAAAAACTTTGTCCAACACGCGGCCTGCCATTCTGAAAAAACTGGGGCTCGATCCATCGAGGAGCGCGATCGCCTCGAGCAACACATCCTGACCTTTGCGCGGCTCAAAGCTTCCCAGCGTCACAAACTCGCGCGGCCCGTGTTTGACTTTGCGAGCAAGGGGCGGCGGCGGAATCCCATACGGCGCGACTGTCACCGGTGTGTCGCTGATATCGCGATAAACATCGGCCGTTCGATCGGTCGGCGTAACGAGTAGGTTCGCCATGCGCAGCGTAGGCTGGATCTCCGGGATCTGGCCCATCAGCCGCACCGCGACCAGGGTTTCGTGCAGATACCAAATCACCGGCGCCTTAAGACGGTGAGCCACGCGCACGACCGGCCACGAGACGATGGTATTCGCAACGACGAAATCGAATTGCGCACAGGTTTCTGCGAGCCGCGTGTGCGAAGCATCGGTCAGGAAAGTTTTATCGATAAAGACCGGAATTCCGCTCGCTTCCAGTTGGCGAGAGATCGGGCCATGCTCGGGCGCGGCGAGGCCAACTTGCCAACCCTCTTTGCGTAGCCAGGGCAGAAGATGGAGCAACTGCATCGGCGCGCCGCTCAACGTCGTCTCATGGGAGAAGAAGAGAACTCGAGGCCGGCCCGGATTGACCCGATTTGCATCCATTCGCTCACGAAGGTTAGGCCGCGCGCGCCTTATCTGTGGCGCGCCTTTCCTTGCGCGATGAAATTGCTTCCATGAGCAGGTTTACAAAATTCTCGGCGAAATTTTCGAACGAAAAATATTTTTCGTAGCTGCGGCGAGCATTCCTGGAAAGACGGTCGCGTAGCTCCGGCTCGAGTGCCATGCGGACAATGCCGCGTGCCAGCGCATCGGCGTCGCCTGGGGAGAAAAACAATCCCTCTGCTTCGGGAGAAAGATATTCTGCCACCGCGCCGACGTTGCTGCTGAGGATCGGTTTGCCGAGGGCGAGCGCTTCCATCAAAATCAGCGGACCGGTCTCATCCCAGGAGGCGCAGAGCATAACATCGGTGTCTCGAATGAGCGCCAGTGCCGCATCTGGTGAGACGCCATCTTCATAGCTAAGGTAAGAAGATTTCTGCCCGGCCCTCTTTATCTCTTCGGTGATCGCCGGATCATGCGCGCGACCCACAATCCGAAACCGTGCCTTCTGCAAGACGTCATCCGAGAGCTTCCCAAGGGCCTCGAGCAAGAGCTGTTGGCCTTTGCGATGCTCGATTGTGCCGAGTAGCAAAAACTCGATCGGCTTTGTTTCGGAACGCGGCGCGGGTTGAACTTTGGCCGAGGGATCGGGAATGCCGTAGGAGAGAACACGCACCGGCCGATCGCTGAAAGGTTGATAGACTTGGGAACTACGCGTGTCCGGTGTGACAATGAGATCGGCCATCGCGAGGGCTTCGCGCAGCGCGCTGTCCTTGCTCAGATAATGTTCGGCGACGCGGCCTTCGTGGATCCACCAGAGATGAGGAATGTCCGCGGACCCGGCCGCGCGAATGACTGGCGCGCCAAAAATTGTGCTCGCGATCACGCAGTCAAATTCCTGAGCAAACGCAGTGAAAGATGGGTGTCCCGTCACAACGAGTGGATCGACCACCAGCGGAATCCCCGCTTCGCGGAATTTTTCACGCAGCGGACCGTCCTTCGGCGACATCGCGGTGACGAAGAAGCCGGCTTCTCTGCACCACTTTGCGATCTGGAACAGGATCAGCGGAGCGCCGCTCCAGCTCAGATCATGCGAGACAAAGAGCACGTCTGCTTTGCTCACCGTCGTTGCCGGTGCGTTCCGGCCCCACATCTCAATCGGCGTCGGCGAATCCGCGTATAACCAATCGCGCATGTTCGCCGGAAAATATGGATCATGGCAGGTATAACCGGCCCAGCGCTTGAGCAAGAACACGGAGGACTTGTTGCGCGGCGAAATTTGGTCGGCCTCCACCACCACCCCGATCGAGGCATGTCCGCGGTGCTTCATGCTCACAAATGGTGTGTAAACGCAGCGCATTCCCGCCTCGCGAATTTTGAAACAAAGATCGAGATCGGAATGCGCGACCGGCGTGTTGACGGCATCGAACTCGCCGACGCGAAAGAAATCTTCCCGGCGCATGGCCAGGCAGGCCGCGGACAAAGCGGAGACAGTGCGCATCGATTGGGCAAAATTGATGTAATCGGTTGAATCTCCCGGCCACTGGTGGCAAACGGTGCCGACGAGCCCACGCACACCCGTGACCAAACCGGCGTGCTGGATTTTTCCGGTTGCGTAAAGCAACTTCGGCGCGACCGCGCCCACCTCGGGATTTTCGAGCGGCTCGATGAGATTTTCGATCCAACCGCGCTGGCTGCTCTCGACGTCGTCGTTGAAAAAAATGAGATGCGCGCCAGCCGCCGCGGCCGCGCCGAGATTACATTTTTCTGAAAAATTAAACGGCTTGTCGTAATGGACGAAGCGGAAGAACGGTTCGTTAGGCGCGGCCACTTCCAGCACTTTCGCTAGTGCACTGTTCGTCACGATCACAATTTCGCAGTCCCGGTAGGAGGTCATGCGCGGCAGTTGCTCGATGCAAAGTTGCGCGCGCTCCGCAGAATCGGTCGGAATAACTATCGAGACCTTTGGCCAGTCGGAGATTTTCAAGCGCGCGCGATTAGCCGTCGGATACTCGATGATTTCCGCCGGCAGGCCGCGGCGCTCCAGGGCAGCGGACAAAGCGGCCAGATTGGTTTTGCGCGCTTCCGGTTTTCCGCCACCCGATCCGGAGGCGGGATGTTCACGCCAATGGTAAAGAACGTGCGGCACATGGCGGATAGCCTTTGCGCGTTCGGTCGCTCGCAACGCAAAATCGTAATCTTGCGACAGTTCGAATTCCTTGCGAAATCCGCCGACGCGCTCCACCAGCTCGCGACGGTATGCCGTGAGATGGCCGAGGTACATGGAGGAAAGCAGCAACTCCGGGTTCCACTCCGGTTTGAAAAAGGGCGAGTGGCGTTTGCCCTCAATCGTGCAGCGGTCTTCGTCGCTGTAAAAAATATCCGCTTGCGGCGATTCGATGATGGCGCGCGCAATCTCGAATAAGGCGAAGGGCGCGAGCAGATCGTCGTGATCGACGCAGGCTAGAAGCTCGCCGGTCGCCATGGCGAGAGCGCGGTTGCTATTTTCGGAAACGCCGAGATTCGCGGAGAGACGTTCGATTCGCAATCGCCTGTCCTTTTCTCCCCATTGCTTCAAAATTTTTGCTGTCTCCGGCCGGCCCGACCCGCTATCAACGATACACGCTTCCCAGTTGTCGTAGGTTTGCGCCGCGAGGGAAGCGAAGAGTTTGTCGAGGAAATTCCGGGGCGTGTTATGCACCGGAATGAGGAGGCTTATTTTCGGCCGCCAGGAAAACTGACTTGCCTTCTGCCGCTGTTCTTCAAGCGCGATCTTATCCGGCTCGTGCTTCGCAATCCAGGCAGAGTAACGATCCTCTGGCGGCGGCGGCGATGGCAGCGGAGGCGCGAGCGCCGGCGACTCGGGCGCCGATCGCCAAAACCGTTGAATGCGGCGACGCATCCGCGCGGCTTCACGAGAAATTCGTTCCGCCGTCGAGCGACGAATGCGCGGAGCTTTGAGCTCACGCAGCTCTTTCTTCAAAGCATCGCGCTGAGTTTGCAGTTGCGCCGATCTGGCCGCCCATGTTTTCAATTGCTCAGCCTGAGCTTCCATCACCAATTGCGCTTTCGCCCGATCGCGCCGGAGCGCATTGGTTGCCGCCTCCATCTTAGCCATTATTCGACCCTGCTCTTCCATGATCCGCTGCACTTTCCAGCGATCTTCGAGCAGCGATTGCATCCAAACCTTGCGCGCCTCGAAGGCAAACTTGTCGCGCTCCGCCATCTTCCTCCCGGCCTGCGCTTCGAGCGAGACGATAGATCTCGGCCAGCTCGGGAGCAGTGGTTTTCGAGATTAGCAGTTGCTCAAAAAAAGATTCAGGAGCCGGCAACCTTTGCGAGCTCAACCCTACGCCCAGGCCGATCCCTTCAGAGAATTCCTCGTTAGGCCGTCCCGCCATCCAATTGCGCCATGCCCTTTTCGGACTATCAGCGCGCTCCAGCTTTATTCCGTGAACGGCCACGATTGCTTGCGCGCTAAGTTTAGATTGCCATGTGGAAACCTCGCGGCCTATCGCAGCGCCCGCATCCAGATCATTGATGAGCAGCAGATCGACGCTCTCTTCTGCGAACTCCGCTCTTGAATCTTCCCGCCGCAGCCGTGCGAAATCGCCGTAGAATTCGTCACAATATTCTTCTCCCGCGCGCCCGGCCGGATCGTGATTCCAGTCGCTTTCATCGCCACGAAAAATCGCCACGCATCGACAGTCCAAACGATTCTCGCGCACGGCCTGACACAAGGTGAAGAACGCCTCACCGTCTCCGAATCCGAGGGTCACAATCGATTTTGGCCGGGACAGCGCAACCAGATCGTAAAACAGCGCCAGGTAAAAACGGGCCGGACCGCCGACGAAAAATTTCGGCTGAAAATGAAGCAGGCTGGGCAAATTCTTAAACATCGGTCGGCCTGTCGATGATCGCACAATTCATGGGGCGCGGCGAGGCGGTGGAAATTTTCTCGCAACCATTCGGTCTCAGCAACGAAATCAAACTGCCTTATCCGCCACCGCGCACAGGTGGGCGTGAAGCGCGATTCCATCCCGCGTCCGCAGCGGATGTTCGATGTAAGAGAAAACCTCCACGCGCGAGAAATGGGGAGCGAGAAGCTCACGCAGACTGGCGCGGGTAAAGAAATTCTTATGGTCGCCCTCCAGCAGGTGCCAGGGCACAGCTTCCCAATCTTTGAAGTAGGGGATGACCTCGATGTTCGGCACCGAGAAGAGCGTCCTCTTGCGAACGACTCGCGAGACCTCTTGCAGAAATGATTTCGGATCCTCGATATGCTCGAGCACTTCAATGCAGATGACTTCATCAAATTCCTCATTCCCGCACGGGAATGCTTGCGCGCTCGGTGTGATTCTGCGAAACGGCAAGCGGCGCTCTTGCAGCAATTGCAAGCAGTGCGGATTGAGTTCCAACCCAGTCCATTGATGCCCGGCCGCAACCAGCCCAGAAGCATAAGCGCCGGCCCCGCATCCGACATCTAGGACCGAGCTTCCAGCCGAGAGATAATCGAGGATAAGGCGCAACATCTCGGTGCCGGGTTCCAGCACTGGCGGGCCAGAGCCATAAATATTTTCGCGGTGCAGCACCAGGCTTTGCATCGGGAAAACCACCTTCCCGAAACACCGTTTCTCGAGACCACCAGACACCAGATGGACAGATACCTTCCCAATTGAATATTCGGCGGCATCGCCATCCCACGAGGCGGTTACTTCGATCGTGGCTTCGCGCGACGCCTCGTTAGGCTGGACCGCGCGCGTCAGGAACCGGAACGCCACCGGAAAATCGCGCGGCAGCGAGAGAAAGTCGGAGACATCCGCGCGCGCAAACAGAAGTCGCGTTTCCCCGATCGGAGCGCCCTCGAGCCACCCCCGCACCCGACAAGCCGACGGCTCGCGCGCCTCGGCAAAAATCCATCCTGCAATTGAGATGCACTCATCGTAAACCGCTTGGGCGGGCCGGGGCGTATCAATGCACTTGCGCATCTGCGCCAACTTTGCGAAGGACTCGTTAGGCATGGCTCGGCATCCAGGATTTTCAAGCCCCGATTAGAGGGAGATCTCAGTTTGTGGGTGGTTCAGAAGCTCCAAAGCCCAATCCCCCGATCCCGGTTAATTTACTCGCATGATCCGATGGTTTGCGTCCCCACAGCGAAATGAGTTCCTCTCCCGCATAACTCTCGATTTGCTCGAAGCCCGCCCGCTTCAGGTATTCCTGTAGCTCCTGCGGCGTCGAGCAAACGGTGATGTGATCGGGACGCTCAGCGGGTGAGAACTTCCGGTGCGTCTCAAAGATGGCCCAGCCACCATCGCAACAAAGATTCACATTATCGACATAAAGCTTGCCGCCGGGGCGCAAAACGCGAAAGGCCTCCTTGACATAGCTATAGCGGTCCCAGCTTTCCAAGTGCATGAAGACAACCGTGCAATAGGCAACGTCGATGGAATTGTCGTTGATCGGGCGCAGATCATTTCTCGATAGCTCGACGAATTCCACATTCGAAAAATCGCGGAGCCGTTCGGCTGCAAACTTGAGCATGTGAGGAGAAACATCCGCGCCGATCCAACGGCGGCAGCGCGCAGCCAGATGTTTCCCGACCCGGCCAATGCCACAACCGATTTCGAGCACGACATCGGTCGAATGAATGCCGACGTGGCTAAGCAGAAACTCACTCGTGCCGGCGCCGCTTCGCTCGACAATGGCTTCATCCTCGGTGCCGCTAACGTGCATCTTCGCACTAGAAAGCGATTCCGAGAGCGCCGTCCAAACGCTCTTGTAGTCCGAACGCATCATTAAGGCCGCGCCCTTGTAGCTGTTGCGAGAGGGATGGCCAATACCCTCCCGATACACTTAGGGTGGCTGAGTAGCGGTAACCACAGTAACGCCCCGCGTCAAGCGATGTTCACCGCGGCATACTCCCTCCAAGGATGAGAATGCGCTCGTCATTCGTGCGCCAGAGATAAGGCACCACAGGTGTTGCAATTTGTCCAAAACAGCCTGCCCCGGAAGGATGGCGAGTCTCTTCTGCCACCTGTCACGATAGGCCGCCCAGGCATTTGGATCGCTGGCATAACGAAGATCGAACTCGCCGGTTACGATGTAATCGAAGCGCTGCCGTTGAAGAAGCTCCATCGCTTCGAACCAGGGAATGACTGTAGAGCTCGCCGCGATCCGTTTCCATTCCGTTGGTAAGATCATAAGCTCTCGGATAGCTAGAACCGTCTTTTCTTTCCCAGCGTGTTGCTGGAGCCAAGCTATAGCTTGAATACGACTATCCTGATGAGCCATGCGCCGCCGCGCCTGCTGCAATGACGAGTAGCCTGGCGAGACAACACAACCACCCAGTAGCGCAAGCGTTATACCCACGCGCAACCACCTATGCGCGCCACGCTGCGCCCAGTTAACAAGCTCAGAAAACGCAATCGCAGCCGCGATGCTAGCCACAATGTCGCGCCGGACCGTGACTGACTTGAGAAAGGTCATCGGCGCGCCTAGCGAAATGCCGAGAATAACTCCTCCGGCCGCTAGAAGAAATAATTGAAGACGGCGCGCATCCAACCGGCACTATTAAGCTAGTTGTAACAACAGCTATGCCGACCGTCGCGGCGCGGTACTTTGAGGCAAAGGCAAGGCCGGTCGCTACTCTGCAAGCGCCACGTCTCGCCAAATCGTCTTGCTCGTTTCCATTTGATGCGCGCGCAAAAGTAAAGAACTACAAGCACAAAAAAAGTTGTGAAGGTATCTGCTATAACAATCGACCCGCGGGTAACAAGCGCCGGACACACTGCCATTAAAAGCATCGCCACCACGCCGGGACGGTTTCCGGCAAATCGCGCTCCGATTGTTCCGCCTAGAATCACGCTGGCAACGCTAAGACACGCAGTCGCTACTCGGCCGGCGATGATAAGCTCGGCAGGTGCGATCAAGTCATAGTTCAGTTTCGAGGAAGCTAGGTTGCGCTCTTGTGGCAGGTCTTCTTGAAAGGGATGACCGTGAAAATGGTGATAGGCTGGCCCATACAGGAGCAAAGTCGCACCCGCACAATAGGTCGGGAGACTGGGCAACCCGTACTAGGAAACGTCGAGACTGCGGTGCTTAAACGCGTCGATTGTTTAATGAAGCATGTGCCCCTCATAAATGTAGTCACTGTAGGGCAAGCCGGATCCAATTGGCAAAACTCGGAACCATATCGCCAGAACAAGAATCGCACCCCAACCAGTCCAGCAGAGAATGCGGGAATCGGCCCATTGCATTTGCGGCCGTTCGGGTGACAAGTTTTCTACCTTACTTTCATGCATTGGTTTTTTGCGCTTACCGAAGACTCGACCGCGTTTCGCGAGTATGCCGATATGATCATGGTAGCGGTACATACCGCGCGCAAATTCACCTCGCTCGTTTCGCATTGCCTTTACGATGGAGGCGATAGCGATTTCACCCAGTGGCTAACCCAGCACGATGTGCGCATCATCCGCCACCGCAGCTTTCTTCACGATGATTTGGCGGAGCTGGGGCGGCGAAAAAACAACCCGCATTTTGCGGCTGCACTTTCCGGCGCGTTCTCGCGCGTGGAGCTGCCGGGCCTCATGGCCTCGTCGGACGGCGCTACCCGCGTTCTTTATACCGACTGCGATGTCATCTTTCTCGGCGAGGTCGTCCCCGAGCTAGAGGCGAACCCTTGCGAGTATTTCGCTGTCGCACCAGAAGGGCAACAGGACGACTACGTTAACATGAACACGGGGGTAATGCTGATGAACACTGAGCGGTTGCGGGAAAGTCTGTCGGAATTCCGCGAGTATATTCGACAAAACCTCGCGAGCTCGAGCGTGAATCGTCGGACGAAGCAGCCTACCGCTGGTTCTATCGAGATAGTAATGGGCCGCTCTGGGACCGGCTGAGACCGGAACTAAACTGGAAACCGTACTGGGGCTGGAACCCGCAGGCCAGGATTATCCATTTTCACGGACCGAAGCCCTATCAGCGATCATGCCTTGATTCGGTTTTCCCAGAGCTAAAGTACCTAACGAGTGGTTCCTACTATGAGCTTTGCGAACAATGGAGCGAACTGCTCGCCGCCGCCAGTATCCACTAGAAGTCATCTCATAAATGGTAGGGACGTACCGCTGGCCGTCCTTGCTACCGCGCCGCCGTCCTTCGCTTTCGGCGCGCCCGGCGTCGCGCCCTACCAAATGTTTCTCTTCTATTTATGAGATGGTTTCGAGATCGATCGAAAAGAGGAACGCGGCGGACCAGAGATGCGCCGCGCTTCTCGGAAACAATCGGGAAGTTACTTCAACTTGGCATCGATCTCCTTCGCCATCTCCAAATGCTCCCGCACTGTCTTGGCGGTTTTGCTGGCGAAATTTTTCACGTCCGGATCGCTTCCGTTTTTCGCCTCCTTTTCGAAGGCCGCCAGATCTTTTTCATGGTCTTTCACCATCGCATCCATGTAATCCTTATCTGACTTCCACTTCCCCGCTTCCTTCTCCGCCGGCCACACGACGTTTTCCTCCTTGGCAATCGCTTTCAAATCTTCATTCGCCTTGCTGTGGTCCTTCACCATCCGCGCACCGAAGTTTTTCACTTCGCTGTTGGTCGCGTTCTTTTCCGCCGCCCGGCCCATCGCCACTTCCATCATTCCGCCTTTAGCCGCATCTTTGATGAAAGCCTTGTCGGCCGAACTCAACTTGGCGCCTTTATCGGACTTCGATTTGGACGGATTTTCAGCAAAGGCCGCCCCGCTGAGGCCGATGCAGCCAATGACAACTATACTAGTCAAGAAAAACCGAATATTTATGAGAAATTTACCTTTCATAGATTTTGGGTTGATTAAGGTGCCGGAACAAAGTCCGGCAAAACCTGATTCGCGTCGCCTTCGATAGCTGGCCGTAAAGCGCGCGCAATGTCTCGTCAGCTATCCCCCACGTACGAACTTTCCACTCGCGTCGCTACGTCTTTGTAGCCGTAGTCCGCCTCGTAAATTTGCTTCATGCAGCCAAGTGACTTCTCGCGGTTACCCATCTGCTCGTAAACCAGTCCAAGATTGTA
>WNES01001076.1_pt1 | contig 13035 bp, 10 predicted proteins | sample 5399931 | NCBI WGS metagenome assembly WNES01 (sample SAMN13153332, study PRJNA577476) | soil metagenome | isolation source: 20 cm grassland meadow soil 2 days after 3rd rain plot 5 | place: USA:California | collected 2015-11-11
CGCTAGCCGGGGCCATTGCCACCGCACCAGTCGGCGCGCATCTTCCCCCGATCTGCCGTCTCTCCCGCCGCCCAGCAAGGAAGGAGCGCGCCATGCGCACCGCTCACGTCCGGGTCACCGCCGTGTTCTTTCCAGTCTTCCTGATCGCCGCCGCCGCGGCGCTGCCGGCGCCGGCGCAGCAACCTGCGCTCATTCCGCGCAGCGTGTTCTTCGGCAACGCCGAGAAGCTCAACCCGCAACTCTCACCCGACGGCCAGCGGCTCGCCTACCTCGCGCCGGACAGCGGCGTGCTGAACGTTTGGGTGCGCACCGTCGGCAAGCGGGATGACCACCCGGTGACGCACGACCGGACTCGGCCCATTTACAACTACTTCTGGCAGGGCGACTCGAAGCACATTCTGCATCTGCAGGAACACGCGGGCGACGAGAACTGGCGCATCTATCAGACGGACCTTGCCGCCAAGACCACGCGCGACCTCACGCCGTTCGACAGCGTGCAGACCCAGATCCTCTCCGTCAGCCCCGACTTTCCCGACCAGATCCTCGTGGCCTGGAACCATCGCGACCGGCGCTTCCATGACGCCTACCGGTTGAATCTCAAGAGCGGGCGGGCCACGCTCGAAGCGGAGAACCCCGGCGACGTCACCGGGTGGGCGGCGGACCACGCGTTCCAGGTCCGCGTGGCCCAGGCGTCCCAGCCGGATGGGAGCACCGACATCCGCGTGCGCGACCGCGCGGGCGCGGCGTGGCGCCTGCTGCGCCACGAGAGCGCCGACGAGACGTTCGGTGGTGTCGCAGGATTCACCCCTGACAACCGGGGGGTGTGGCTCATCTCGAGTGTGGGCGCGAACGCGGCCCGGCTGCTGCAAATCGATCTCGCGACCGCCCACGAGACGCCGCTCGCCGCGGATCCGCAGTTCGACGCGAGCTTCGTGCTCACGCATCCCCGGCGGTACACGCTGCAGGCAGTGGCGTTCTTGCGACAGCGGCTCGAGTGGGAGGTCGTCGATTCATCCGTGGCGAGCGATCTCGCCGCGCTGAAGGCCGTGCACGACGGCGACTTCACGATCGACAGCCGCGACGTCAAGGACGCGAAGTGGATCGTGTCGTACAGCGTGCCGGACGGGCCTATCTACTATTACGTCTACGACCGGGCCACGAAGCGCGGCGAGCTGCTCTTCACCCACCGCCCGAAGCTCGAGCAGTACACCCTCGCGAAGATGCAGGCGATCTCCTTCACGGCGCGCGACGGCATGACGATCTACGGGTATCTGACACTGCCCGCCGGAGTCGAGCCCAAGAACCTCCCGCTCGTGCTGGACGTGCACGGCGGACCGTGGGGCCGGGATACGTGGGGGTGGAATCGCGAGGTACAGTGGCTCGCCAACCGCGGCTACGCGGTGCTGCAGGTCAACTTTCGCGGGTCCACTGGATACGGAAAGGCCTACTTGAACGCCGGCGACCGCGAGTGGGGCGGCAAGATGCACACCGACCTGCTGGACGGCAAGAGCTGGGCCGTGGCCCAGGGCTATGCCGATCCGCAGCGCGTGTGCATCTACGGGGGGAGCTACGGCGGTTATGCGACTCTGGTGGGCGTCGCCTTCACCCCCGACGCGTTCGTGTGCGGCGCGGAAGCGTTTGGTCCGTCGAACATCGTCACGCTGATTCACAGCATCCCGCCCTACTGGGCCACGTTCAAGGCCGTGTTCGATAAGCGGGTCGGCAAGGTCGAAACGGAGGAAGAGTTTCTGAAGTCCCGCTCGCCGCTCTTCGAGGCGGACCAGATCAAGGTCCCGCTGCTCATCGTGCAGGGCGCGAACGACGTGCGCGTGAAGCAAGCGGAGAGCGATCAGATCGTCGCGGCGATGCGGAAGAACGGAAAGGACGTCGAGTACATCGTGTTTCCGGACGAAGGGCACGGATTCGCCAGACCGGAGAACAATCTGCGGTACTACGCCGCCGTGGAGGCGTTCCTGGCCAAGTACCTGGGCGGCCGCAGTGAGCCGGCGTCCGCCGGTGAGGACGTGGCACAATTCACGAAGTGAGATGGACATTCCCCGTGACTTCAACGCCGCTACGTGGTTCGTGGACCGCCACGTGGGGGAGGGCCGCGCCAAGCGGGTCGCGATTCGGTACGACGGCCAGGACATCACGTACGGCGACGTGCTTGCCGGCGCCAACCGCTGCGGCAACGCGCTCCGGCGGATCGGCGTCCGCATGGAGCAACGCGTGCTGTTGCTGCTCCCCGATTGCCCCGAATTCGTGTATGCCTTCTGGGGCGCCCTGAAAATCGGGGCAGTGCCGATTCCCACCAATACCCTCCTCAAGCCGCGCGACTACGAGTACATCCTGAACGACAGCCGCGCCGTGGTCGCCGTCGTGGCGGAAGAGCTGGCGCCGGCGATCGAGGAGGTTCGGCCCCGCCTCAGGTTCCTGCCCCAGCTCGTAGTGGCCGGCCGCGCGGGGCCGGGCCAGGTAGGGCTGGCCGAACTGGTGGCCGAGGAGCCCGCCGACCTCGACGCCGCCGCGACGACGAAGGACGACATCGCCTTCTGGCTGTACACGTCGGGCACGACCGGCACGCCGAAAGCGACCGTGCATCTGCAGCACGACATGGTCGTCTGCTGCGAGGCATTCGGACGGCACGTCCTCGAGATCGGCCCGGATGATCGCTGCTTCTCGGTGGCACGCCTGTTCTTCGCCTACGGACTTGGCAACGCGCTCTACTTTCCGTTCCACGTCGGCGCCTCGACGGTGCTCTTCCCCCGGCGCCCCGAGCCGGTGAAGGCGTTCGAGATCCTCAGCCGCGAGCGGCCGACGCTGTTTTTCGCCGTGCCGACCGCCTTCGCTGCGATGCTGCAGGTGCCGAATGCCGAGCGCACCTACGACCTGCGCTCAGTCCGGCTCTGCCTCTCGGCGGGCGAACCGCTCCCCAAGCCTATCTACGAGCGCTGGCTCGAGCGCTTCCGGCTCGAGATTCTGGACGGGATCGGGTCGACCGAACTGTGTCATACGTTCATCGCGAACCGGCGCGGGCACGTGCGCCCCGGCTCGAGCGGCACGCTGGTGCCGGGCTACCATGCCAGGATCGTGGATGACGACGGGCGTGACGTGCCTCAGGGCGAAGTCGGCAATCTGCTCGTCCAGGGCGACAGCGCCTGCGCCGGCTACTGGAACCAGCACGAGCGCTCGAAGCAGACGTTCGTGGGCGAGTGGGTGCGGACGGGTGACAAGTACCGGCGCGATCCCGACGGCTGCTTCTGGTACGCCGGCCGCAGCGACGACATGATCAAAGCGGGCGGCATGTGGGTGTCGCCTGCCGAGGTCGAAAGTGCGCTCGCCGAGCATCCCGCGGTGGTGGAGGCCGGAGTCGTGGGAGCGGCGGGTCGTGACGAGCTCGTAAAGCCGCTCGCGTTCGTCGTGCTCGCCGCGGGCCACGCGCCGTCGCCGGCACTGGAGGACGAGCTGAAAAGCTTTGTGAAGCAGCGGCTCGCCGCGTACAAGTACCCGCGCTGGATCGTGTTCGTCCAAGAGCTGCCGAAAACGGCGACGGGGAAAATCCAACGCTTTAAACTACGTGAAATGGCGGCGGGGAGATCACAGGGATCGTAGGGCTGCCCGTCGGCCATGCTGCGCCTCGGCGACGGCCCCGCCTCTCAGCGATGTCCCCGCCCGTCGGCATGGCCCGCCCGTCGGCATGGTCCGCCCGTCGGCATGGTCCTGCCCGTCAGGGCGGGGCTGGATGGGAACCCCGTGCTTACGCACGGGGCGATGCGGCTACGCACGGGGCGATGCGGCTTACGCACGGGGCGATGCGGCTTACGCACGGGGCGATGCGGCTAGGACGCCCGGCGATGCCCCGGGTCGGAGGCCGTGTCGGTCCAAGAAGCGCTCCATTTCCCGCTGCAACTCTTCCCTGCGGTGATGTGCCTCCTGGTTCAGGATGTACGACATGAGCCGCTGCTCAGAACGCTTGCTCACGGAGAACGCGGCGTAGCCCGTCTGCCATGCGAATAGACGGCGACGCGGGAACGTCGCATGGATCCATCGACAGGAATTCGCTTTGAGTGCGTTCACTAGGCTCGCGATGGACCGATCGGGCGGTAACGAGAGATACAGATGGATGTGGTCCTGCACGCCACCGGCACACAGCAGTAGAGCCCCCTTTCGGCGCGCAATGCCGGACAGGCATCGATAGAGCTGATGCCGCCAGTCCGTGTCGAGCCAGGGCTGTCTCCGGTACGTCGTCCAGATGCAGTGAACTCGAATCCAAACAAAACTGTGAGCCGCCATCGACTCCGACAGTAATAGCGCCAGCGCGGGCGTCCCCTATCATTCCCATGTCGGAAACATCGTAAGATTGCGGCATAGCCCCGCCCGTGAGGGCGGGGCTCCCGAGACGGCGGGGCTGTGATGACGGGCTCCGGTGACGGCGGGGCCGATGACCGGGCTCCCGTGACGGCGGGGCCCGTGGTGGCTGGGCTGCCCGTGAGGGCGGGGCTCCCGTGACGGCGGGGCCCATGATGGCCGGGCGCCGAGGACCCCGGGCTGACGCCCGGGGCCATGGCACGTGCTGACGCACGGGGCCATGGCACGTGCTGACGCACGGGGCCATGGCACGGGCAGACACACGGGGCCAGGGCACGGGCAGACGCACGGGGCCATGGCACGGGCAGACACACGGGGCCATGGCACGGGCAGACACACGGGGCCATGGCACGTCCTTACGCATGGGGCCGATGGTCCGGGCCAACGGGCACCGTCACCGTTGACGATCGAAGATTGCGGCATAGCCCCGCCCGTGAGGGCGGGGCTCCCTAGAGGGGGCCGTGATGACGGGGCTCCCGTGAGGGCGGGGCCCATGCTGGCTGGGCGCCGAGGACCCGTGCTGACGCACGGGGCCATGGCACGGGCCGACGCACGCGTCACCCGTTCACGTAAGGACCAGCAGCGAGACGTCATATAGCGCGTGCGTCCACGCGGTGATCCCGAACCCCCGCAGCAGATAGAGCGCCGAGAAGAACAGCCCGGCGATCATGCGAAACATGAAGGAATAGATCTGGAAACGGTCGCCGTAGGGGCCGAGGTAGTGGAATGCCGAGAAGATGCCGGCGCCGACGACCGTCGCAGCGATGCCCGCAGCGCGGGGTGACCACCCCGCGAGCGCCCGTGCCGCGACGGCGAGCCCCGTCACGAGCAGCACGCGAAACAGCAACTCCTCGTAGATGCCGGCGCCGAGCGACAGCATCAAGCGCGTCCACCAGTCGAGCCCCGGAGCGGGCGGCAGCGTCAGCGTCTGCAACAGCCCCATCACGCGCGACGTGACGCCGCCGACCGCGATCCCGAACACGAGCGCCAGCGCCACCGACTCGCCCAACATCGCCCCGAACACGCGACTCTTCAGGCGCGAGCCGTGGGCGCGCATGTCACGCGCCACGAGCCACAGCCCGCCCGCGATGAGGCAGATCATGAATAGGAGCGGACCCCACGTCCCCGCCACGGCCACGAACAGGTCCTGGAGGATCACGTCGGCGCCGTTGCGGACCGCGCGCGGGCCGGTGGAGAGCAGCACCGCGAGGACCTGATAGAACGTGAGCAGCGGCAGCGCAAACAGCAGGCTGTAGCGCGGCGCGCGGCTCGCCTGCCAGTAGGAGGCGGGCGACGTGAAGGACGACAATCGGGCGTCGGTCATCGAAGTCAAACAATCTATCGCAGGCGATTCCCGGGCTGAGAGCCCGCGCTCGGCGCGGTGTTCGTCCTTAAGACGCGGCCCCGAGCCGAGCGCGCCCTCTTAGGGCGCGTGTCCAAGTCAGACGCTCAATCATCGGGCGTGCTTGCGAGTGGTTTTCTCGGCCGGTATGCTTGCGCACCCCCGCCCCCACCCCACCCCCACCCTACGGGAGGGCGTGCATGAAGGTGCCTGTCATCGCGCTGGCGGCGATAGTATGGGTTGCGCTCGCGACCCCCGGCCCTGCACACGCCCAGAAGCGGGAGCGCGCCCGCGATTTGGGGATCCCGCTCGAGGGCGTCCCCGGGCCGCTCGACGCCATCACCGACGTTGCCGGCGTCGAGGTCGGCCATCGCACGCTGGTCGCCGGGAGCGGCAAGCTGATCGCCGGGAAGGGCCCCGTCCGTACCGGTGTGACCGCCGTCTTCCCGCGGGGGAAGACCTCGGATGACCCCGTGTTCGCGGGCTGGTTTACAATGAACGGCAACGGCGAGATGACCGGGACGACATGGGTCGAGGAGTCCGGGTTCCTGTGGGGTCCCGTGCTGATCACGAACACCCATTCCGTGGGGGTGGTGCGTGACGCCGTGATCGAATGGGCGCTGCGCCAGGGGCGCCTGCTGCACGACGAGTGGTCGCTGCCCGTCGTCGCGGAGACGTGGGATGGCGGACTCAACGACATCAACGGGTTTCACGTGACCAAAGCGGACGCCTGGGCCGCGCTGGACAGCGCGCACGGCGGGCCAGTGGCCGAGGGAAGCGTGGGCGGCGGCACTGGCATGATCTGCAACCGATTCAAGGGGGGTATCGGCACCGCCTCCCGGCGACTCGGGGCCGATGGCGGCGGCTACACGGTGGGCGTCTTGGTGCAGTGCAACTATGGCGCCCGGGCACCGCTGCGGATCGCCGGCGTGCCGGTGGGCCGTGAGATCCCGGACCTGCTACCGTGCCGCGAGCCCTGCAGCGGCCCGCGCTCGGAGCGGGAGGCCCGGCTCGCAGCGGACGTGGGCTCGATCATCATCGTGGTCGCCACCGACGCGCCGCTGCTCCCGCACCAGCTCAAGCGGATCGCGAAACGCGCCGCCCTCGGGGTGGGTCGCATGGGCGGGCTCGCCGGGAACTCCTCGGGCGACATCTTCATCGCGTTCTCGACGGCGAACGCGCGGGCGTCGCGGGACTCTGGACTCGCCCAGCTGGCGATGCTCTCGAACGAGCGGATCACCCCGCTCTTCGAAGCGACCGTACAGGCCACCGAGGAAGCGATCATCAACGCCATGCTCGCCGCGGAGACGATGACCGGCGCCGACGACCTGAAGGTCTACGCCCTCCCCCACGACCGGCTGCGCGAGATCTTGCGCAAATACAACCGGCTCGTGCCGTAGATGCCTAAACCCGAGAGGCCGCGGCGCGCGCGCCGCGCGCCGACCGGCCTGAAGGCCGCGGACCTGCGCGTCCGGCCGCTGGCGCGCGCCGAAACCATCCCGTCGGCGTGGTACACCGACCCACGCTTCCACGACCTCGACCGCGACGCCGTGTTCGCCGCGACGTGGCAGTACGTCGCCGACGTGCAGCAGCTGGCCCAGCCGGGCGACCACGTCCTGGCCGACATCGCCGGGGAGCCGATCATCGTGGTGCGGGCGAGCGACGGCGAGCTGCGGGCGTTCTACAACGTGTGCCGCCACCGGGGCGGGCCGCTGGCGCTGAAGGACGGCAACGCGGATATGCTGATCTGCAAGTACCACGGCTGGACCTACCGACTCGACGGCATGCTGCGCGGCGTGCCCCACTTCAACCGAGTGGAACTGTTCGACAAGCGGGACTACGGGCTCACGCCGGTGCCGCTCGCCGTGTGGGAGGGGCTGGTGTTCGTGAGCCTGTGCGAACGGCCGCAGCCGCTCGAGAGCCACCTGTCGGGCATCCGGGAGCGCATCGCGCCGACTCACCTCGGCAGTCTCACGTTCGCGCGGCGCATCGCGTACGACGTGCACGCCAACTGGAAGGTGTACGTCGACAATTACCTCGAAGGGTACCATATCCCCTACGTGCACCCGGAGCTCCTCAAGCTGTACTCGGACTACGAGAGCTATCGCACCGAGGTGAGTGACTGGTACAGCGTGCAGGTGGGGCCGCTGCAGGTCGAGCGCAACGTCTACACCGTGGGCGGCGGCGAGGCCCTGTATTATCACCTGTTCCCGAACCTGATGCTCAACGTCGTGCCCGGGCGGTTGCAGTCGAACGTCGTCGTGCCCGTCGCCCCGGATCGCTGCAAGGTGATCTTCCGCTACTACTACGACGACGTCACGTCGGCCGCGGCGCGCGAGCGGATCGAGTCCGACGTCACGTTCTCGGACACGGTGCAGCGGGAGGACGCCGAGATCTGCGAGCGGGTGCAGCGCGGGCTCGCCTCGCGGGCGTACGACAAGGGTCGCTTCTCCGTGCGGTTCGAGGAGGGGGTGTATCACTTTCAGAACCTCTTGAAGCGCGCCTATCGCGACTGGCTGAAGCACCCCGCCTGATGGCCGAGCTCAAGCGCCAGCTCGGTCTGCTCGACTCCACGATGATCAACGTGGGGACCATCATCGCGTCGGCGATCTTCATCGTGCCGAGCGCCATCGCTCTCCAGCTCCACGCCTCCCTGCCGACGATTCTCGTATGGATCGTGGGCGGCCTGGTGTCGCTGCTCGGGGCGCTCTCCGTGGCGGAACTCGGCGCCGCGATGCCCCAGGCGGGTGGGCAGTACGTGTATCTGACCGAGGCATACGGGCCGGTCTGGGGATACTTGTACGGCTGGACCAGCGGGGTCGTGATCAATCCAGCTTCGATCGCGGCGATCGCGGTGGGGTTCGCGACCTACTTCGGCTTCTTCGTACCGCTTGCGGACGCAGGCATCAAAGCGGTGGCCGTCGTTTCGATCGTGGCGCTCACGGCCCTGAACTGCCTGGGTGTGCGGCTGGGCGCGATCACCCAGAACGTGCTTACCCTGATCAAGATGGGTTTGCTGGCGGTGTTGATCGTCGCCGGGTTCGTGCTGCCCGGGGGCAGCGTCGCGAATCTATCGCCGCTCTGGCCCCCCGCGCCGGTCGGGAGCCTGATCGCGCCGTTCGGCGTGGCGATGGTGGCGGCGTTGTGGGCGTACGACGGCTGGATCGAGATCACGTACGTCGGGAGCGAGGTGAAGGATCCGGAGCGCACCCTGCCGCGCTCGATCGTGCTGTCCACGCTGATCGGGATGGCGCTGTACTGTCTCGTGACCGCCTCGTTCGCCTACGTGCTGTCTCCGGCCAGGATGGCGGCGTCGTCGCTCGTCGCCTCGGACGCCGCCCAGGTGACCATGGGCCGCGCCGGCGCCGCGCTCGTCGCCGTGGCGATCATGACCGCCACGCTGGGCTCGAACAACGGGATCGTGCTCACGGCGGCGCGCGTCCCCTACGCGATGGCGCGCGACGGCGTGCTGCCGCGCTGGCTGGCGGGGGTTCACCCCCGCTTCCTGACTCCCGTTCCGTCCCTGGTCGTGCAGGGAATGATCTCGATCGCACTCACCTGGATCTCGACCGAGCCGTCCTGGAAGGACACCTACAGCCGCCTCTTTACCTACGTCGTCTTGTCGGAGTTCGTCTTCTACGCGATGTCCTGCGGCGCCGTGCTGCGGCTGCGGTACAAGGCCGCGGCCCTGGTGCGGCCCTACAGGACGTGGGGCTATCCGGTGACGCCGATCGTCTTCATTCTGTTCTCCCTCTGGCTCGTCATCAACACGGCGCGCGAGCAGCCGCGCGACGCCGCCGCCGGGGCGGCGCTGATCCTGGCCGGCCTGCCGATCTACTTCCTGCGCCGCGGCGCGGCCGCGCGCTGAGCGCCCGCGCAGCGGCCGTCCCGCAGTTGCGGGCCGTGTGCAGAACGTGCAGTTTAGGGGAAGCGCTCCGTTGCGCCGCCCGTTATCCGTCAGCCGCTGTTCGGAGAGCCGTCCCACTGCGGACCAGCGTCTGACGGGTAACGGGCGACGAATCGGGTCAGCGTCTCCCGTCCCGCAGGATTTCGCGCGCCGCGTTGTACCCGCACGCGCCCATCACCCCGCCACCGGGGTGTGTGGCGGCGCCGCACAGATAGAGACCCTTGATCGGCGCGCGGTAGTCGGCGTAGCCCGGGAGCGGCCGCAGGAAGAAGAGCTGGGACAGGGTCATCGCCCCCTGGAAGATGTTCCCGCCGGTGAGTCCGAAGCGACGCTCGAGGTCGAGCGGTGAGAGCACCTGCCGATCGATCACCGAGCCTTTGAAGTTCGGCGCGTACTCGTTGAGAATGTCGAAGCAGCGATCGGCGAAGCGATCCTTCTCCTGGTCCCAGCCGCCATTGCGGAGCTGGTAGGGCGCGTACTGCACGAAGAACGACATCACGTGCCGGCCGGGCGGAGCGAGCGTCGAGTCGACGACGGACGGGATCGTGCACTCGAGGATCGGGTTCGCGGAAGGGCGACCGTACTTGGCGTCGTCGTACGCCTGCTCCATGTAGTCGAGCGTCGGCGCGATGTGGATCGTGCCGCGGAGGTGCGCGTCGGCCGGGAGGTCGCCGTGCGTGACCGCGCTGAAGACCGGCAGCTCGGAGAGCGCCACATTGATCTTGAGCGACGCGCTCGAGTAGTCGATCGCCCGCACTTGGTCGACGAACTCACCCGGGAGCGCATCCGCATCCACGAGCTCGAGGAACGTGACGTGCGCGTCCACATTGGACGCGACCCGGGGCGCCGCGAACTGCGTGCCGTCGGCGAGCGCCACGCCCGTCACGCGGCCGCCCCGCGTCAGGATCTTCGCCACCGGGCTGCGCAGCCGGATCTCCGCCCCCGCGGCACGCGCCGCGGCGGCGAGCGCGTCGCTCAGGCCGCCCATCCCGCCGCGCACATAGCCCCACATCCCCCGCACGCCATTGCACTCGCCCATGACGTGGTGGAACAGCACGTAGGCCGTGCCGGGCATCGAGGGTGACGCCATCGCGCCGATGATCGCGTCGGTCGCCAGCGCGATCTTCAGCTGCTCGGACTCGAACCAGCGGTCGAGGATGGGCCGCGCGGCGCCCGTGAGGATCTCGAGCGCCCGCGGGCCGTCCGGGCCGAGCTTGAGGAACCGCCACCCCAGGCCGGCGAGCTGCAGCAGGTCGCGCGGCCTGAGCGACCAGGGATTGGGCGGGGTCCGGAGCAGCGTCGGCTCGATGAAGTCGGCCACTCGCTCGAGCATCGCCTCGTAGCGAGGCAACGCCGCGGCGTCCTGCGGTGAGAACTGCGCCACCTGACGCCGCGTCAAGTCCTTGTCGGGGCCCATCAGCAGGAACCGGCCGTCGGGGAAGGGCGTGAACGACGAAGGGCTGCGCGGCAGCAGCTCGAAGCCGTGCCGGCCGAGCTCCAGGTCGCGGATGATCTCGGGGCGGAACAGGCTGCTCACATACGACGCCGTGGACACCTTGAAGCCGGGCCACACCGCTTCGGTGACGCAGGCGCCGCCGACCAGTTCGCGCCGCTCGAGCACGAGGACCCGCATGCCCGCGCGGGCGAGGTAGGCCGCCGCGACGAGGCCGTTGTGGCCGGCCCCGATGATGATGATGTCGTACGAACCGGGCATGAATCCCTGTCGTCGGGCGCGAGCGAGGGCTATGTTAGGGACTGAGGGTCGATGACGCCCCCCCCGGCGCGGTTCCTGCACCTAGTGCTGATCGGCTGTTGCGCGGCATCCGCCCTCGCCAGCGCCGCCTGCCAGTCAGGCCGGGCACACGAAGGCGCCGCCGCGCCGCTCCGACTGCCCGCCAATTTGCACGTGATCAACGCTAATTGGTCGGATGTCCGCATCTACCTGGTGCGTGGCGGCCTGCTCCTGCGCCTCGGCTCCGTGACGAGTCAGAACAGCGCGGACTTCGAGATCCCGGCCGACGTGCTCAACGAGGCGGCCAGTGTGACGCTCGTCGCCAGCCCGCTGGGCGGCCGGGAGTCGTTTTCCACGCCGCTCACCGGCATTCGGCCCGGCGACGAGCTCGAGCTCACTGTCGAGAACCTGTTGCCACACTCGCACCTGGTGGTGCGCTAGCCTCGAGCCGCGGTCACGGGCGGCGGGGCCGTTCGGCCGCCCGCTCGAGCAGCGCCGCGAGCTCCGGCGCGATATTCGGGCCGAACAGCTCGCGGGTCGGGAGGGTGACGATCTGGGGCCGCGGACCGGGCGCGCCCTCCGAGCCGTTGGGCCCCGCTGATCCCTTCTGGCCGGTGGCGCCGTCGGCGGCATCGGCACAGCGGCGGTTGTCCTTGTCGGCGCTGCCCTGGCCGCCCTTGCCACCCTTGCCACCATTCCCGCCCGTTCCGCCCGGCCCGCCGGGGCCTCCGGGAGTACGCGCTTCTATCAATCCCGCGAGGAAAGGATTCTCGGCCGGGGCGATGATGGTGACGCGGCCGCCGCGCCCGCCGCTGCCCCCAGGGCCGCCGTTGCCGCCGCTGCCACCCGGCCCTCCGGGTTGGGGCGGGCACCCGGCCTGGCCGGCGGCGCCGTCGCCGCCGTTCTGCCCCGACGTGCCGGCTCCTCCCCGACCGCCGCGCGACTCGACCCAGAGCCAATTGGCGGGTGGGATGGTATTGCCATCGGCGAACACGTAGTACGGTCGGGAGTAGCCGACTTCGACTGCTGCAACGATCAGCTTGTCGTAGAAGCGCGACCGCAGGATGGCAAGCCGCACGGTCACGTCCGGCCCGTTGCCGCCCGCCTGCCCCGCGCCGCCGGGCTCCCCGCTGAACTCGAAGCCGTGTCCCATGCAGCTGTACTCGGGCGCGATGACGACGGTGTTCTGCACCGCCGGTTTGGCGCTCAGCGTGGCCGTGAGCCGGAATCCCGACGCCGCCGTCCACAGGGGGTTCGCGTTGGTCACCCAATCGCCGTTGTCGCGGCTCACGGCGTCCGGGCTCGACCGTTCGAGGAACACCACGTGCAGTCGGGGGGGATGCTTCTTGTCGTAGCTGCGTGCGAACGGCACGCGCGAGCCGTCGGCGAGGACCGCTTCGTAGCTCGTCTGGATCCAGCCGCCGGGACAGGCCCGGTCCTGCGTGGTCACGATCCGGAGGTCGCGGACCTGCGAAATGAGGCCGGGGTCCGGAGCGAAATCAGCAGGCGGTGCGTGAGAGCAGGCTACGAAGCTCATAACCACGAACGTCGTCACGAAGAGACGTTGCAGAGAGGCGTCACGGAAGAACGTGATCTTATGGTTTCTCCCGACGCGGTTTCGTGACGTATCCACGTGACGTCTTTCCGAGACTGGTTTTTCGCGACGCTTCATGGGTTTTCTTCTCT
>WNES01001086.1_pt1 | contig 12956 bp, 5 predicted proteins | sample 5399931 | NCBI WGS metagenome assembly WNES01 (sample SAMN13153332, study PRJNA577476) | soil metagenome | isolation source: 20 cm grassland meadow soil 2 days after 3rd rain plot 5 | place: USA:California | collected 2015-11-11
CGGGCACAAATTCAGTCTGCACAAACAAATTGCTAAAGGCCGGGTGCGTTTCGTCCGCAGCCTGGGTGGCGAGCACGACTTCGGCGTAACTCGTTAGCTCGATGGTGCGCTCGGTGGAGGAATGATTGGTCAGGGTAACGCGGCGCAGCTCGATGTCGTCTTCGGGCGAAACGCTCAACTCCGTATGAATCTCGAGATTACCATGGCGCTGACGGAATTCCGCGCGGGCCTGGGTGAAAATAGCTTCGTAATTTTTTGTCGCGCGCAACGTCGGTTGATAAGCGGCGGACCAGAATTCTCCGGTCGTCACATCGCGCAGATAGATGAACGCGCCCCAGTAATCGCAAGTCGCATCCTCGCGCCAACGGGTAATGGCGAGATCTTTCCAGCGACTGTATCCGCCGCCGGCATTGCTGATGGCGACGTGATAGCGGCCGTTGGAAAGGAGATGAATCTCCGGTGTCCGCGACATGGGAGTCTTGAAGACCCGCATAACATCTTCGCCCTCACCAAAACGCGGTCGCGTTTCTTCCAGCTCGAGGTCTTCCGGCAAAACGCTGGCCTCCGTTTTGGGAAGCCGCTCCTGCAACAACAAATCAGCCGTCTTCAGCAATGGGCGCGACATGAAGCGGCGCTGCATTGGCAATTCGCGCAGCGACGAAACGAGCGCGAGCAGACTCATCCCCTGATGATGCGCCATGTAGGAACGAACGGTGGCGCTGCTCTCATCCGGCGGCAGACGTGATGGCGTATAATCGACTGCCTCGTAAAATCCAAAATCGCCTTCGCGCCCATCGCGGGTCAGGCGCTGGAGATTCTCGCTCGCTTCCCGCGGCGCCACCATCAAAGCCAGCACCGTCGCATAAGGCGCGATGACCAGGTCTTCGGCCAGGCCCCGCTTCAAACCCAGACCAGGCACACCAAAGGCGCGATATTGATATGTTTGCTGCACATCGCCCTGGTTAAAACCCGATTCCGAGACGCCCCATGGGACGCCGCGCGAATTGCCGTATTCAATTTGCAATTCCACCGCCGTTTTGCAGGCGCGATCGAGTAACGTGCCGCGGTAGTTCGGCATCACCAGTAGCGGCATCAAATACTCAAACATCGATCCGCTCCACGAAACCAGGATCGGTTCGCCACTAGGCGCGACCAATAACCGGCCGAGCGCGAACCAATGGTCCTGTGGCACCTGCCCCTCCGCGATGGCGAGGTAACTGCAAAGCCGCGCTTCTGACGCGAGCAGGTCGTAAAAACTGAGGTCGCGCCGGCCTTCGGTGACGTTGAAACCGACGGCGAATAAGTTGCGCGCCTTGTCGAAGAGGAAACTGAAATCCATTCCCGCCAGTTCGTCGCATTGGCCGGCGAGCGTTTCCAAAGCGCGCATCCGCTCCCGCGCACGTTTGCTCGCCTCGCCCAGGATTTCCGATCCCGTTGGGAACTGGCCGTCGAGCTGATCGAAACTGGCGATTTCTCGCAAAGAAGGAGCCGCGTGAAGCTGCGCAATTCTGCTCGTGAGATTTTCATCCTTCAGCCAGGGCGCATGGAAATTCAGTTCGTCCAAATGCTCAACGCAACTGCGTTGTAGCGTTTGCGCCCAAGCCTTCAAATCTCCGTCTCGATTCGCCAGCGCGTTGGAAATCTTCGCTGATTGTTCCACCGCGCGTTGTAACAACGTTGCGGCCGCACGCAGATCGGACGGCGTCTTCGCCAGCTCGGCGTCGAGTTGGGATAAAAGCGCGTTTTCGCCAGTCAAACCTTGCACCAGCGCAAGCGTGTCGCGCAGACCAGCGAATATTTGCGGATCGAGAATTTTTTCCTCAGCCAGCCCGCGCAATCCGCTGGCCAGGGTGAGCAAATGCCCGGCGAGATTGCCGCTATCCACACTGGAGACGTAGAGCGGGATCAGTGGCCGCAGGGTGCGGGTCTCATACCAGTTGTAGAAATGCCCGCGATGCCGTTCCAGCCGATGCAGGGTATCGATGGTCGCGTGCGTCCGCTCGAGCAAACGGCCTAACGAGAGATAGCCAAAATCGCGCGCCGCCAAATTCGCCAGTAATGACAAACCGATGTTCGTAGGTGAAGTGCGTGCGGCAACGGTGGGCGTTGGTTCTTCCTGGAAATTATCTGGTGGCAGCCAGTTCTCCTCCGCGGTGACAAAGGTTTCGAAAAAATGCCAGGTCTTGCGCGCGATGCGGTGGAGCAAGGTCAGTTGTTCGAGGCTAAGTTCCGGGGCCGGCTGCTCGATGGGCAGGCTGATCCACCATGCGATCCAGGGCGCCACCAGCCAAAGGACGAAGAATGGCAGGGCAACCATCCAGCGCGCCGGTTGCACGAGGCCCAAAGAAATTGCGCCGCCGAGCGCGATTGCCGGCGCAAACCACATTGCGCCATATGAGCCCGCAAGATCCGTTCGCGCGCTGCGCGCCACTTCGCCCGAGGTGACCCATTCCAGTAAGTGTCGCCGCGTGATGAACACGCGCCAAAGTGTCCGGCCGATTGCTGTCAGACTGAGAAAGGCATCGTTCGGCAGGAACGCGAAAGTAAGTCCGATCTGGCCGAGCGTCCGTTTCGATGACGCCAGCATTCCACGCAAATGCATTCGCCACGGCAACTGCTCCGGCTTGCGCAGGAGTTCGACAACGAGTGAAAGCAAACCTGGCAGCGCGATGATGGCGAGAAGCATGCACGTTGCCAACAAGCCGAGCCGCGGAACGAGCAGCCAACTGGCGAAGAAAAAAAGTACGAGCGCGATCGGAACAAGGCTGCGGCGCAGGTTGTCGAAAATTTTCCACCACGACAACGCCGAGATCGGATTACGGATACCCCGACCCTCCGCGTCGGGAACGCGCGGCAGCAGCCACGGCAAAATTTGCCAGTCGCCTCGAATCCAGCGATGCCGCCGGACGGCGTCGATTTCGTAGCGCGACGGATATTCCTCGTAAAGTGTCACGTCGCTCACCAAACCGCAGCGGGCGTAGACCGATTCCAGCAAGTCGTGGCTCAGAATTCGATTCTCCGGAAAGCGGCCGGCCAGTGTGCGCTGGAAAGCATCGACGTCATAAACGCCTTTGCCGATGAACGAGCCCCCGCCGAAAAGATCCTGATAAACATCCGAGACGGTGCGGGTGTAGGGATCGATTCCGACTTCGCCCGCGTGCAACCTAACGAATCGTGAACGGTCCGCCGTCGGCAGGCTCACATCCACCCGCGGTTGCAAAAGACTGTAGCCTTCGGTCACAATCCCGCGCGTCGAATCGAATTGCGGCCGGTTCAACGGATGCGCCATTGTCCCGATCAGTTGGCGAGCTGACTCGCGCGGCAATTTCGTGTCGGTATCGAGGGTGATGACGTACTTGATTTCGCGCAAAATCGACTGGTCGCCGACCACCGCGGCGAAGCATTCCGCGCAGCGTCCCCGGAGAAAGGCGTTGAACTGCACCAGCTTTCCCCGCTTCCGTTCGTAGCCCATCCAGACACCTTCGCTTGCGTTCCAGCGGCGGGGCCGATGGAAAAGGAAAAAAAGATCGCGCCGACCGCCGGCGTATTTGCGATTCAACAATTCGATGCCCGCCTTTACGCGCTCCAGCAACGGCGCCTCTTCCAGCAAATTTTCTTGCGCCGCATCGGGCCAGTCGGTCAGGAGGGCGAAGTGCAAATGCGGATCGCGATTTGCCAGATGATGAATCTCGAGCGTTTGGAGCAGATCATCGATGTTTTCCGCACTTCTCAGGATGGTGGGAACGACGACCATGCCGCGACTCTCCGGCGCGATTCCGCCAGGGGAATAGCCGAGACGAGGCAGCGGTCGCGGTTTGAGCAGCAAAGTGGCGAGCCAGTTCCACAACGCCACCGCCAGTTGACTGACCCCGAGCGAAAATGTGACTGCGCAAAAAACGAGTCGCCATTCTGCGGCTCCGCGCATTTCCGCCGCGCGCACAAATCCTAAAGTGGCCAGGATCGTGAAGAGGAAAATTCCGCCTAGGTAGAAAGTGAAGGGAAACTTGCGAACACTTCGTTCGACAAAACCTTTCCACCGCCAGCGCGCCCCAATGGCGCGCTCCAGCCGAGGAAGGCCTTGGTCAATCAAGTAAAAACCGACGTGCGCGGTGCGATCTTCCCGCCCTTTTTTTTGCGCGCTTTCCTGCGCCAACTCGGCGGCATTGCGCGCCACTTCGATTTCTGAGAGCGCGCTGTAACGGGCGAGGGTTTCAACGACGTGGCGATAACGATCGCGCGTCGCGAAATCCATGTCGCCGTAAACATCGGCCGGCTCGCCACGTAACGTTTGTTCGACCAGGCTGAGCGTTTCGACGAATTCCTTCCAATCGATCGCGCTCAGCAAACGCAGGCTCGAGATGCTGTGGCTGACCGAAACTTGATCGGAGGCCTGGCTCTGACTTTCCTGATGGATCAGTTGTTCTACCGAGGAACCCTCCTCGAGCGTACGCTGCTCGAGCCAGCCGCGCGCAAGATGCAGCACCGGATTTAAACGCGAGAGGCGCTGACAAAATTCCGCCACGAAGGCACTCGATAACGACGGGTCTGCCCGTGCCATGTCCGCCACCACGATGACAATGCGGGAGGGATTTTTCTCCGCCATCGCCTGCAAACGCTCCACCCATTGGTTGGCCAGATTGCGATCACGCCGGCCTTGGGCCAGCCCAGTGCTGATACGAGCCAGATTCTCGATCAATCCCAGCCGCAACATGATCGGCACAGCCCAGAGTTCGCCTAGTTTCAGCGGCGCCACCGTCTGATATGCGGCCACGAACGCGCTCAGCGAGTCGACATCGACCTGCGCATCGACGTGCGCGATCAACTCCAAAACGATGTCATAGACGCGCAAAAATCCGGCGGAGGGACCATTGGCCAGGCGGGGCAATTCGCGGCTGTAATGCTCCGGCAGATGCCGGCGGGCCAGTTGGATTTGCTCTTCGATCAGATAAAAATTATCGAGCAACCATTCGGCCGCAGGCGTGACGTGCCGGCTTTGATCCACCGCCAGCGTCGCGCGATTGAAAGCGCGCAACACTTTCTCATTCTGATCCAGCCGCCTGAGCAACCAAGCGGAAGCGCGACCCGTGACGACGGTATGTCGTGCCGCGATGAACTGAGCGTGACGGGCGAGTTGTTCAATGCCAAACAACTCCGCCCGCAAGGCTACTTCTCGCGCGCGTTGACGCCGCACGCTTGGCCTTGCCAACGAGATTTTAGCGCGCAGCGACTTTGGCAGCATGACGTAATATTTCGTTCCTCAGCAGTGTTGATACCAAAGGTTATTTTGCGCGCGTTGCTCGTGACGAGCGCGAATGAATCGAGTCGCCAGCGTAATGGCCGTATCGTCCGCGCCAGTTCTTCAGCGCTTCGCGGTGGTAACTGATCCTTAAGCGATAGCTAATAACAGCTAAGTTGTAATTACAAATCAGCTGTTCCACCAACTGAGCTATGCCGGCGCAGAAGCGACGCGATATCCGTTGTGACGACATCCGCGCTTGTTGTGGCAATTATAAGGACGCCTGCGCAAACAAAAAAATAAAGTAAAAAAAGCATTGAACACTTACAGCCGTTTTGAGTATTCGTCGGATCGAGGAGAACAAAATATGAACAAAGTCCAACTTCTGGAGTGCGGATTATTTCGCAAAGGGATTGCGGTCACGGCGGCCATGTTTCTCGCCATGGCATCGAGCGCAGTTGCACAACAAGCTATACCCTCGCCCCCGCCGGAGGCGCCGCCAGGAGCGACGGCTGTCAACGCACAGGGCACTCTGGCTCCGAGCACCACAGCGGCAGCGACGGCGGAGCGCGTCATCGTGACCGGTTCAAATATCCCTACGGCCGAAGAAGTGGGGGCGGAGCCTGTTGATACCTACAACCGAGAAACGATGAGCAAATCGGGTGAGCGCACGACGGAACAATTTCTCCAAAGCATTCCGACCGTTAACGCGAACGTCGTTCCACAATCCAACAACGAGAACGGTTCCAATACCGCGGTGGGCGCCGCGACAGTCGCACTGCGCGGTTTCGATTCGAGAGCCACCCTCATCCTCATCGACGGGCGCCGGGTCGCTCCATATCCGACGGGCAACGATCCCGGCTTGGTTAACGTCATGTTCGTCGATCTGAATTCCATTCCGGCGGCTGCGATCGAGAGCATCGAGATTTTGAAAGACGGCGCCTCTACCACGTATGGCGCAGACGCCGTCGCGGGGGTGGTCAATATCAAGCTGCGTCACGATTATCAAAACGGCGCGGAAGCGAGCGTCCAATACGGCAACACAGAGCACGAAGATTCGAGTGAGTTCATCGCTTCGGCAATCTTCGGCGTCGGCAACGACACCACCAACGTCACCGGTGTTTTGAACTACTACCACCGCGATTCGATCGCCAACCGCGACCGCGCTTACTCGGCCGTGGCGCCGTTCCTGAGCTCGAATACCAGTCCTTATAATCTTCAGCTCAGCGGCGATGTTGCGGCAGCCGCTGGCGGATTGAATCTGAATTCGGTTGAATTTGCTGGTGCGCCTTCGGGGACTAACGGCTTGGCTCCGGCAAGCACGTACCTTTACAATGCTACGCACCGTGTCAGGTCGGCCAGTGGTCAACTCCCTGGATTCAACTTCAATGAGTTCTCGCTCTCCTATCCGGAAAGCGAGCGTTATGGAGTTTATCTTAGCGGTGATCACAAGATCTTCGGCGACCAGATGGTTGCTTACGCAAATGGATTCTATCAGAACGTCAAAACGCACAACGAACTGGCGCCACCAGCCACAGGCTCATTCCAGACAGCGGGTCAGGTCACATTAGCCATTCCGCCGCAGTCGCCGATTGCGCCGGGCGCGGAGCCACCCAACACGCCCACCCACGCAGAGACCGGTGTTCCAGCCGACGCGTTCAATCCGTTTAATCCCTTCCAACAAATCATCTCCGGCGGTACTCGCGCTCGTCTGGCTGAGTTTGGAAATCGGTTGTTCGACAACGAAACCGACGCGTGGCTCAGCACAATCGGTGTTAAAGGAGACAAACTGTTTGACGGAACCTGGGGCTACGATGCCGGGTTCCGCTACAGCCAGCTCAAGAACGTCCAGACCGGACAACAAGTGTCCATCTCAAGATTCAATCAAATCTTGAATCAGAACGATGCGATCTTTCAACCGGGTGGAGTCCTCGCTGGCCAGCCTGCCTTTAATCCTTTCGGTGATTTTCGCGTTCCTATTGCGTCCAATCAGGCCACCATTGAGTTTGCCAGGGCGCATCCCAAAGACGAAGACTTCTCCAAACTCGCGACGCTGGATGGCAACATCTATACAACCTCGCTCTTTGAGCTGCCGGCCGGCGGCGTCGGTTTCGCTGTCGGCGGTCAGTTCCGCCGCGAAACCCTCGAGGAGAATCCGGATGAGTTAAACGTCAAGGGCGATATTGCTGGTAATTCGCCGGTGCCGCCCGCGCGCGGGGGAAGGAAATCCTACTCCTTCTACGCCGAAGCCAGGGTGCCGTTTTTCGGCGAGAACTTCACCTTTCCCGGCTTGTACTCGCTCGAGTTTACCTACGGGGTGCGCTTTGAAGAGTTCCTGAACAATGATAGCAATGTGCTGGTGCCGAAATTCGGCATGCGCTGGCAACCGTTCGATGGGCAGCTGACGATTCGTTCCACCTGGGGCGAAGGGTACCGCGAGCCTTCACTCGAGGAACTATTTGGGTCTCCGCTCTCAGGTCTGGAGTTTTCTCATGATCCGATGAACAAGGGAGCCTTTGAGCCTGAGACGAACGTTCTTATCAGTAGCAATAAGAATCTCCAGCCGGAGGATTCCCGGACCTTTACCGCGGGGTTTGTTTACACGCCGAAATATGTGCCCGGTTTGGACCTCTCAGTTGATTTTTGGGACACCGAGCGCATTGGCGTGGTGACTGCCCCGATTGCCGACCAGGTGTTGCAGCGTGAACTAACAGGCACGCTACTGCCCGGCGAAGCTGTGGAGCGTGACATCGGCGGCAACATCACCCGTATCTTGATTCAAAATCAGAACATAGGTAATCAAGAGTCTCGCGGGTTTGACTTCACCCTCCAATATCAAAAGCCGACGCCATGGGGGACATTCACCTCCCTCACGCAAGCCACCTACCTGGATGAATTCATCTTCCAGGGGTTCATCATTCGAGAATTCGGGCCAACGAATGGCAACCTGGCCGGCAGAACCACCGACCCCGGCGCTTCGAATGAGGGCTGGTACAAATGGAAAGGCACCAGCCAACTCGACTGGAATTGGAATCACATCGATATCGTCGGCACCGTGCGCTACTGGGATGGGTTCCACGAATTCACACCGGGCAATGGTGGAAACGTTCACCCGCACTGGGTCGACCAGAGGTTCTTCTTCGATCTGCAGGCGACCTACGATTTCAGCGGACTAGTTCCGGTCGAGAACAAACCTGTGCCAGGCTATTCAAAGGATGCGAAAGCGGTCGCTCGCGGCAAGGACGGCAAGGCGACCGAGACAGCCTCAGCTCAGACCGCCAACTATGGTGTTCCCGCCTGGCAACGTTTCCTATTCCAAGGCACGAGCATCACTATTGGATGCAACAATGTCTTTGATCAGGATCCGCCGAAGGCGTGGGGTGAAGGCGGAAACGCTACCGGTTATCCAGGCTACACTTACGATGCTACGAACCGGTTCTGGTACGCGCGCCTGACGAAGAAGTTCTAACTCAATTCCAGCAAACCGTCTGAATCTCGGGTAAACGTGGGAGGGATCACTCCTTCTCGTGTTCGGTCCAGCTTTCTGTGACGATTTGCAGCGCGAGCCAGCGGGTGTATCTTTGCGTTGTGAAGAGTGTAATTGTTGCTGGCGTTACGGCTCTAATCGCGACCACCGCCGCGTTTGCCGATCCGCCGGTCAAGGGAAGCCCGGAGCGAAAGGAACAAGTGGTTGAGCAGACGGTTTTCGTTACCGGTTCGCTCATCCCGCAACGCATTAAAGTGCACCGCGTCGGCACAAAAACGGTTTCGCCCCTTCGCATGATTGATCGTTGGGAGATCGATGCCACAGGGCGCGGGACGACGGCAGGCGCTTTCGTGAACGATCCTTCGGTACGTATCATTGGGCACTGAGCAGCTGAGTTGGCGGCGGAACAAATCCAAGTCAATTCGGCCACTGAGCTTCGACATGGAATCGCCAATCTGCTGTGCGATCCTTGATTGCGGCAAAAGCTTGTCAGAAATGCTCGCGAAACCTTGGACCAACATCGCGATGCAACCACGCCGACAGCTGCGCTGATCAACGAGCTTGTTTGAGCAGACGGTTTCTCCGAATTCCCAATCTGCCTTGGGTGGAGGACACCTAATTCCGATATTGGCCCTGCCTTTTGTGACGCTCTCCGATTTTCCGCCGACGCAGCGTTTCGGCCTCGTCGTGCTCGCCGGATGGATCATCGATATCCTGGCAAATCTTTTCGTTCTGCCGCTGCTCGGTGGTGCGCGACTGAAAAAGCGCGTTTGAGGATTCGGGCTGTGATGCATAACTTAAGACCGATGCAGGCCGCGTTTTATCAGTCTGAATCTGACCAACCGCATCCGGGGCGGGCGCGCTCGATCATTAAGGCGCATCCGGAAGTGCGCCAGCTGATGGTTAGAAATCCCTGGACCGCGCTGATCGCGCTTTCGGTCGTGGTCCTGCAAACGTCCCTAGCCTATTGGTTTGGCAAACTCGGCTTCGGTTACTGGTGGCTCAGCCTGGTGATCGCCTACTGTGTCGGCGCGTTCGCTAACCATGCCAATTACGTCATCATCCACGACGCCACTCATAATCTCATTTTTCGAAATAAGAGCTGGAACAAGTTGGTCGGCATCCTGGCCGATCTTCCGAATTTGAATCCGGGCGCGATGGGGTTCCGCGTTTATCATTTGCGCCATCATTCGCATCAGGGCGATTACGAACACGATGCCGACCTGGCCAACCATTGGGAGGCGCGCCTGGTCGGCAACAAATGGTATCGTAAAGCGATTTGGTTGATGCTCTTTCCGTTTTTCCAGCTGACGCGGCCGCCGCGTCTGAAAGCAATCACCATGTGGGACCGATGGTTCTTCGTAAACTTTGCCTGCGCCGTCGCCTACGATGTGGCCGTGGTTTATTTCTGTGGCTGGCCGGGGTTCCTTTACCTCGCGTTTTCGTTTTTCTTCTCCATCGGGCTGCACCCGGTAGGCGCACGTTGGATTCAGGAACATTACACGAACGATCCTGAGCAGGAGACCTACAGTTATTACGGGCCAATCAACCGGCTGGCGCTCAACATGGGTTATCACAACGAGCACCACGATTTGCCATCAATCCCTTGGAACAATTTGCCGAAGCTGCGGGCGATGGCTCCTGAATTCTACAACAACCTAAAGTATCACTCCTCCTGGAGCCGACTTCTGTTCGAGTTCATCTTCGACAAAAAGTACAGCCTGTTTTCTCGAATCGAGAGAACGAAGCGGCGCAACGACGAAGCGCCATCCTCTCCGCCTATGCTCCGGCCAGCGACTCCGGTTGCCCTGAGCGCGGAGACAATTACCTTTTGATGTATGACGCGGCTCTACGTCTCAAATAAAAATGAAAGCGTGCCGATGTTCCAAAGCCGTTTCATGGAGTTTTTTTCGCATGTGCATCCGGCGACACCGCTGGTCATTTACCTGCCGGTGATTGCCTACTTTCTTTACCAGGCGCTGTGGCAGAGGGGCCTTTCGATTCCCTTCGTGCTGGCGCTGTTTGCATTCGGCATTCTAATCTGGACCCTTTTGGAATACGTCATTCACCGGTGCGTCTTTCATTATGAACCAAAAAGTCGTTGGGGAAAATTCTTGCACTTCATGCTCCATGGCGTTCATCACGACTACCCCAACGACGCCAGCCGGCTGGTGATGCCGCCAGTCGTGAGCATCCCCTTGGCCGTATTATTTTATTTACTGATCACGCTAACGTTTGGGCGAGTTGCACCCGCCATTTTTGCGGGGTTGGTCTTCGGCTACGTTTGTTACGACGCGATCCATTACGCGGTACACCATTTCGCCATGAAACGCGGAATCTGGCTACGGCTGAAACAGTATCATCTTCGTCACCATTATCACGACGATCACGTTGGCTTTGGAGTCAGTTCGCCCCTTTGGGATTACGTTTTTCGAACCACACGAAAATAAAAGTGGGCGACTGCTCCAGGTATGGCCTTACGCCGGTGAAGGGCGGATAAAAATCTTGTCGGAAACCGCTCCGTCGTTACAATGGCTGCCCCGATATGGCAACCGAATTGTCGGAGCCGCCATAAGGAAATGACTAATTATCAATCAACGTTTAGCGGGACTTATCTGAGGGTGGTTGCCGGGCTAACCTTCGCCACCGAGATTCTTTTAATCCCCTCAAAATCGAGTCGCATGGCAAATAGCCCCAGCGATCTTTGCGTATGAGTGAAGACCCGGCAAAACTCAGCCTTAGCAATTTCCTCGCGGGCGAGACCAATGATCCTCTTGAGGCCCCGCCAAGTTTTACTAATTGGATGCGAGTTGGCGCGTGGGCGGTCAAGCTGTATGAGCCAGAACTCCTGGCCACCGCTGACGCTCGTACCACCATTAGTTATGGTGGTCAGCCGAAGTCTGTCATTAATCTTTGCTCCTACAATTATCTCGGCCTTGCCAATCACCCCGAGGTAATCGCTGCAGCGCACGAAGCGCTCAGGACTCATGGACTGGGAGCGTGCGGATCGCCGATGCTTTCGGGAATGACCGACCTGCATCGAGAACTTGAACGCCGTGTGGCGCAATTTCTACAGCGTGAAGACGCGATGATTTTTAATAGTGGATTCGGCGGCGCCCTTGGCACGATTTCCGGACTGCTTCGTAAGACTGACGTAGCAATTCTCGACAACCGGTCGCACCTGAGTCTGCGTGACGGCGCAATCCTTTCTCGTTGCCGCACGGAAAAGTTCGAACATAACGATTCAGGCTCACTCGATGCTGCTTTGGCGCGACAAAAGGGGCGCCGTCAGTTAGTCATCGTGGAAGGGATTTATTCCATGGACGGTGATTTTGGGAATCTTCCCGAACTGCTCGCGGTAGCTGATTCACACGGCGCCAAGGTTTTTATTGACGAGGCGCATTCGATGCTTGCCTGCGGCCAAACCGGTCGCGGCGCGGCGGAGAAATTTGGAGTGCAGGATCGTTTTCCGCTCGTTTACGGCACGTTTTCAAAAGCAATTGGCGCGCTCGGAGGATTTGTCGCCGGGTCGAAAGAGACTCTGCAATACCTACGGTTTTACGCCCACCCTTATGTCTATTCGTGTGCGCTTCCCCCGGTCGTAGTCGCGGCCATCCTCAAGGCACTGGAGATCGGCACCGGTCAGCCCGAACTACGAACGCAACTATGGGACAACGCCGATTACTTCCATGCCCAACTGCGAGGTCTTGGTATCGATACAGGCGCATCGACCACCTACATCATGCCGATTGTAATCGGCGATCGAGAACGAATGTATCGACTTGGTCACCAGTTACGAAGGCGCGGTCTTTGGGTGGCGCCAGTGGATTATCCGGCTGTCCCGCAAGACCGGATTTGCTTCCGCGCTTGTGTGACTGCTAAACATACTCGCGCTGATCTCGACGAGGCGCTGAACATCCTCGAGGACACCTTGGCTCCGGCTGCACTGCAGCATGCCTGAGTTGTTGCTCAGGACTGCGTGTCAATGCCGGTGCAGATCATCGAACCCTCGACCACTCCGGAAGCGACTTACAAGACGCGCGAGGTCGAAGGAATTCTCGATCTTTATTTCTACCGCAAGATCGGGTTTTGGCTCGCGCAGTTTTTCGCGCGGCTGAATGTCACGCCGGCGGGCGTGAGTCTTTTTGGCGCCCTCTGCGGCGTAATTGCGGGTCACCTCTACTTTTATCGCAATTTAGGCACAAATATCATCGGCATGGCGCTGCATGTCTT
>WNES01001091.1_pt1 | contig 12897 bp, 10 predicted proteins | sample 5399931 | NCBI WGS metagenome assembly WNES01 (sample SAMN13153332, study PRJNA577476) | soil metagenome | isolation source: 20 cm grassland meadow soil 2 days after 3rd rain plot 5 | place: USA:California | collected 2015-11-11
TGCATCGCTTCTGGTCGGACGGCCGCTGGAACAAGATTACGCTGGCGCACGGCTGCTACTGGAAGAAATGCGCGTTCTGCGACGTCTCGCTCGACTACATCGGCCGTTACGATCGGCCGAGCGAGGACATCGTCATGCAGCGCATTCGAGCGCTGATCGCGGAGACGGACGAGACCGGCTTCCACTTGGTCGACGAGGCCGCGCCGCCGGCTGGCATGCGTGCACTCGCAAAGCGCCTCATCGACGAGAAACTCAGCATCACGTGGTGGGGCAATATTCGTTTCGAGAAAGCCTTCACGCCCGAGCTGTGCCGTCTGCTCGCCGCAGCCGGCTGCGTCGCCGTGAGCGGCGGGCTCGAAGTGGCGTCGGATCGATTGCTCGAGCTCATGCAGAAAGGCGTCACCGTCGAACAAGTGGCGCGCGTGACTCGCGCCTTCAGCGATGCGGGCATCATGGTGCACGCCTATTTGATGTATGGCTTCCCGACGGAGACCGCACAGGACACGATCGACGCGCTCGAGCGCGTGCGTCAGCTTTTCGCGGCCGGCTGCATCCAATCGGCGTACTGGCATCGCTTCGCGGCGACGGCGCACTCACCAATAGGTCTGCATCCCGAGGAATACGGCATCACACTGCGACCGCCACCAACCGTTACGTTTGCACATAACGACATTGAGTTCGACGACCCCGTAGGCACGGATCATGACTTCCTAGGCAGCGGCTTGCGCAGGGCCCTTTACAACTACATGCTCGGCCTCGGCCTCGATGCCGACGTGCGTGAGTGGTTCGAGCCGCGCCCGCAAGGTCGTCGGCGTGGCGCCCGGCATCACGGTCGCCGCGGTTCGCTTCTTTCCGTGCCGGCCACAACCGTGCCGCCGGACTTGATCGAACGCCTTCTCGGCTGATAGTTCAGGCGTGCTGATCGCTTTCAACAAACCCTTCGGTGTGATCTGCAAGTTTCGCCCTGAACCCGGCCGCCGCACGCTTGCCGATTACATCAACGTCGCAAACGTGTACCCCGCGGGCCGCCTCGATACCGACAGCGAAGGATTGCTGCTGTTGACGGACGATGGCGCGTTGCAAGCACGCATCGCGAATCCGCGTCATAAGCTCGCGAAGATCTATTGGGCGCAAGTCGAAGGCGCGCCGACCGAGGCCGCACTCACCCAGTTGCGTAACGGCGTAGACCTCGGGGATTTCAAGACGGAACCTGTCGGTGCACGACTCATCGATGAGCCTGGTAACCTTTGGTCGCGCGATCCACCGATCCGCTATCGCGCCAGGATTCCGACGGCGTGGCTCGAACTCACGCTGCGCGAAGGCAAGAACCGTCAGGTTCGCCGTATGACGGCGCGCGTTGGCTTCCCAACGTTGCGACTGGTGCGGGCAGCTATTGGGCCGGTCACTGTGCACGGCTTGGCGCCTGCTGCGTGGCGTGAGATCGACGCGGCCGCGCCGTGGGCCCAGCGATGCTCCAACCCGGGAGCCAATACGTAAGCATTTCAATCTAATGAGAGTGACATCTCAGCTAAAATTCAAGGTGTGCCTCACCTGGGAGTCCAACCGCGTCCCGTCCGGGCGGCTTGTTGCACTGACAACCATCAGGCGAGCAGGCCGTGTTCGCTGAGCCAATCCGTGACACGCTCCATGCGCTGAGCGAGCCCGGGTCCTACGGAGATCACCAGCACCCTGTCATGAGTCTTGAGCGGCGAAGCACGGCGCGACTTCGGAGACTTAAGCTGCTCCAGAACCTGCGAAGGTTGAACGGCGGCTGCAGTGGATACCAGGTAACTGACCGCTGACCCGTCGTAAGAAGACATCGCGGGCTGCACGTTTCCAATTTCCTTCAAAGCCTCCAGCAGCAGAGGCAGCGACTCCTCGATGCGATCGCGTAGATCGGTCCCCCTGTCGAAGCAGACCAGTACCAGGTATGGGATAAAGTCCTCATCCTCAGTCATCGTTTGTTCTCACTTCTCTCTGACGCCTGCAACTTCCCTTGCGTGCGCTCAAGGCTGCCCTGATCTCTCCACCCGGGTTGGCTGCCTGGTATTCGACCGAGTCGAGATCGACCGAACGGTAGGGAATTCCCTGCCCGTGCAAACTCGCGATCCGCGGTCACCAGTATAAGCCCCTCTGCTAGGGCCCAAGCGCCAACGCATCCGACGTGCAGCGCGCTTCATCGAAGCGACTAATGGGCGCGCTTTAAGGACGTGCTCGGTGTCCGACGAAATTCGAAACAGTCAACTATCCGTCGACAGGAATTGAAATGTCCTCTCGGCGCATCAGTTGCTGAGGCCGCGCTCACGGCGCAGCCTCGTTGACGAAGGCGCGCTTTTTGCCCTTCGCGGGGAAGAGATATATTCGCGGCTCACGCGGGGATCACAGGGTGCACGTATGCCGTATCGACTCAATATCAATGGCACGATTCGGCGAGTCGCCGTTCCGCCGGACATGCCGCTGCTGTGGGTGCTGCGCGACGAGCTGGGACTGGTCGGCACCAAGTATGGATGCGGAAAGGGACTCTGCGGCGCCTGCACGGTCCATGTCGATGGGGCAGCGCGACGCTCCTGCCAACTGCCGGTAGGCAGTGTCGGCCACGCTAAGATCTATACGATCGAGCATATCGGCAGAACAGAGATCGGCGCCCGACTGCAGCAAGCGTGGCTGAAAATTGATGTGATGCAGTGCGGCTACTGTCAGGCCGGGCAGATCATGTCCGCGTGCGCGCTGCTCGGGCAGACACCCCAGCCCAATATCGATCAGATTGACTCTGCAATGGCCGGCAACATCTGCCGCTGCGGCTGCTACAACCGGATTCGAAGTGCGATCCGGATCGCTGCGGGTATGGAAGAGGAGACTGGTCGTGTCGCATGAACAGGCCGCCGCCGACCTCACTCGGCGGACCGTACTCAAGGCGTCACTGCTGGCTGGCGGCGGCCTGGCGCTTGACGCCCTGATCCCACTCCCCGCTGGAGTTCTGGACGCGAGGGAGGGAAAGACCGCTGCACCGGCCCAGCTTTCCGCCTTCGTCTCCATCGCACCCGACGGGACTGTCACCATCGTGTCCAAGAATCCCGAAATCGGCCAAGGCGTAAAGACCTCGCTGCCGATGATGGTGGCCGATGAACTGGACTGCGACTGGAGCCAGGTACGCATCGTGCAGGCGGACGTCGACCAAAAGCGTTACGGGGAGCAGTCGGCCGGCGGCAGCACCGCAACGCCCAAGAACTGGCTGCCGATGCGTCAAACCGGCGCCGCGGCGCGCGCCATGCTGCTCCAGGCTGCTGCGATGAAGTGGCGCGTGGACGCTGGCGAATTGAGCACAGCCAGGGGACGCATCTTCCATCGCGCCACGGGACGATCTGTCAGCTACGGCGAGGTCGCTTCCGTCGCGGCCACATTGGTTCCTCCGAACCTGGAGACCGTACCACTCAAGGAACCCGGACAGTTCACCATCATCGGCAGGTCGCTGGTTGGCATCGACAGCGCCAGGATCGTGGAGGGGCAACCGATCTTCGGAATCGACACGCGATTGCCCGGCATGCTGTACGCGGTCTACGAGGTCGCGCCGGCGCACGGCGGCCGCCTGGTTAGTGCCGACATCAAGGCGGCGAAACTCGCGCCCGGCGTCAAACATGTCGTGCCGATCATCGGCAATGGTGATGCCGACACAGGCTTGGCCGACGGTGTTGCGATCGTGGCCTCCAACTGGTGGCTGGCCAATCAGGCCCGGTCAAAGCTCGCAGTCGACTGGGATCTGAGCGCCGCCAAAGGTCATAGCTCGTCGGTGTATCGAGCCAAAGCCGATGCCGCTATAGCGGCAGGCGCGGGCACTGACCTGCGCCTCGACGGTGATCCGGCCGCGAGGCTCGCCTCATCCGCACAGCGAATCTCGGCGCGCTACGACTATCCGTTCATTGCGCATGCGACGATTGAACCGCAAAACTGCACGGCGCGATACAAAAAAGGCAGACTCGAGATCTGGGCGCCCAGCCAAACACCGCAACGGGGACTGGGGACGCTCCACGACGCCCTCGGCATCGCACCCGACGCTGTTACCCTGCATTTGACACGTGCCGGGGGCGGCTTCGGCCGCAGGCTTATGAATGACTACATGGTACAGGTTGCGGCGATTGCGAAGGCAATTCCGGGCGTTGCGATTCAGCTCATCTGGTCGCGCGAGGACGATATCCGTCGGGACTACTACCGTCCCGGAGGGTGGCACAGTTTCGAGGCGGGCATCGACGCGAACGGTGACCTCGTCGCATTCAGCGATCACTTCGTGACCTTCGGTGATGGCACGACTCCCGCCAGGGCGGCGGGCTTCAACGTTACGATGCCTCCGGCCGGACTCATCCAGCACCTTCATTACACCCAATCGATGTTGCCGACTGTCGTGACTACCGGTGCGTTGCGCGCGCCCGGTTCGAACGCGCTCTGCTTCGCATCGCAATCGTTCCTCGACGAGGTCGCGCTTGCGGCGGGAACGGATCTTCCGAAGCTCATGTTGAGTCTGCTCGGCGAGCGCCGCGAGATTGCGGCGCCGGACAACCGTTCACCATCGTTTGACACCGGACGCGCGCGGGATGTGGTCGAGAAAGTCGTGCAAACCTCGACGTGGACGCAGAAGCCAACTGAGCGCGGCAGGGCCAAGGGGTTCGCTTTTTATTTCTCGCATCGGGGTTATTTTGCTGAGGTCGTCGAGGCCAGCGTCTCAGGCCGCGATGTCACCGTCCACAAGGTATGGGTCGCGGGAGACGTCGGCAGCCAGATCGTAAATCCCATGGGCGCGGAGAATCAGGTCCGCGGGGCAGTGATCGACGGTCTGGCGCAGGCACTGACTGGTCAGGCAATCGAATTCATCGACGGGGCGGTGCAGCAGAGTAATTTTGATGACTTCCCGCTGGCGCGAATTCCCATGACACCGGAGATAGACATCGCTTGGGTCAAATCCGACAAGCCGCCGACCGGGCTGGGTGAGCCGGCATTACCTCCGGTCATTCCAGCGTTGACCAATGCGATCTTCGCTGCCACCGGCACGCGGATCCGCTCGTTGCCGGTGCGAGTGAAGACCGCTTAGACGAACGCCAAGGCGCGAGTCGACCATCACCTCGCGCGGGAAATTAGCGGACGCGGTCTGCCGACTGCGTGGTCGCGATCACTGTGAGCACAGTGGTGATGCGGACGTCGGTGCGAAGGCCGCACGCGCCACGGCTCTGGTCCAGTTACACGCCGAGCTCACGCTTCAACTGCTAGCAGCTCCCCTCCGCAATGTCGGACTCTCAAATGTTGTATTGAGTTGAATGCGATGGGGCGCGGTGCGCCGTTCACGCCACCTCGGACTAAAACTGAACTGCCCACAGCGCTGATAACCGACGCCGCTACAGTACTCTCGGGTCGTCAACTACGGTGTCTACCCCGGTACAAATCTGCTCAGCATCGGCTAGCCTTCGCGCCTTCGGTCGAGCTCGTGGTTCAGTGAAATAGCAAAAGGAGTTGCTTATGACGACCTTTCCCCGAGTCGTAACAGCACTCGCGAGCAGTCTGACGGTCGCAATGCTTTGCGCCGACCCAGCTCCGGCTCTCGGGCAAACTACAACCAACAGCGTCATTCGCAATGCCGCCACCGGCAAGCTGCAGCCAGTGCAATTGCCGAGTCTGACCGGCATCAAGACAGCGCCATTCATTTCCAGCGGCACATTGGTCACTGCCATAGAGGCGCTGACGCTTGGTGCCGCCGACGACCGCCAGGAGGCCGCGGACGCCAACTCCCCGGACGATCTCGGAGCTCCAGGTCTGGGCATCAACCCGGGCACCCTCGGCTGCAGCCGACGCAACGTCGGCGCGGGCAGTACGCGGGTCAATCAGGACTGCACCTTCCGGCGCCAAGCCGAAGAGATGATCGCCGTCAATCCAGCGCGGACCGGCAGTCTGCTGGCCGGCCAGAACGACAGCCGGGTTGGATTCAACCAGTGCGGCATCGACTTCAGTTTCGACAACGGCGAACACTGGGGCGATCTGCTCCCGCCGTTCCGCCAGCGGCTCAACAATCCGGCGACCGTGGCGATGCCGGCCGCTGGCGATAACAACCGGCACACCATCCACGGAGCGCCCGGCACGGGCCACACCTATGATGCCGCGAGCGACCCGGGCCCCGCGTTCGATTCGATGGGTAGAGGCTTCTTCAGCTGCGTCGCGTTCGACCTCAACAGCAACGCGAGCATGCTGTATGTCGTAACATCGCCGTTGGGCGCCGACGGATCGTTCTTCTTCAACATCGCCTCAGCGGGCAGAAACTACATCGTGGTCGAAGACAACGATCCAACCGTGTTTCACGACAAACCTTTCATTACCGCTGACGCCTATCCGGGCAGCCCCAATCGGGATAACGTGTATGCGACCTGGACCGTATTCAACACGGGCGTCAGCTCACCCATATATGGTTCCATGTCGACCGACCACGGGCGCACCTGGTCCACGCCCGCCGAGATCAGCGGCAGCAATGCGACGCTCTGCTTCTTCGGTCTACCCAATCCGAGCTCCTGCAATCATGATCAGGGATCGGACCCAGTAGTGCTGCCGAACGGCGATCTCGTGGTCGTGTTCACCAACGGTGATACGGCGATCGACAACCCCAATGGCCAACAGCTTGCCGTCCATTGCCACCCCAGCGGCAGCTCGCCGGCCGGAACAGCGCAGCTGAATTGCGGGACACCCACGAAGGCCGGGGATGATGTCATTGTCAACGAGCCGCGGTGTAACTTCGGTCGAGGGCCCGAGGAGTGTGTACCGGGGCCGTTCATTCGCACCAATGACTTCCCGCGGATCGGGATCAACCGCGCGAACGGGCACCTGTTCGTGGCCTGGCAGGATTACCGCAACCAGGAGTACGACATCCAGCTGACGGAATCGACCGATGGCGGGGCCACCTGGTCGCCGAGCAAGACCGTAAATCCGGATACGGCGCTGGACCACTACATGCCTGCGGTCGACGTGGTGAGAAGCGGCAGCCAGGATCACGTCGCAGTCAGCTATTACCGCAGCGCGCGCGTCCCCGGTGAGAACTCGGGCGCCACCCAGGCCCCGCCGCAACCCGGTGTTCAGGCCGAGCCCTCCGACTACGTTCTGGCTGGCGGCGAGAACGTCGCGACGCCGTTCCACTTCAACGTGGTGTCGCCGGTCTTTGCACCCCCGGACGGAGCCCAGGCGGGATTCAACGGCGACTATAGCGGGTTGGCCGTCGACCAGAGCGCTCACGCGCATCCGATCTGGTCGGACACGCGCAATGCCGATCCCTATACGCCCGCGAACGGCGTCGTCCACGACGAGGACGTGTTCTCACTAACAGCCAATGTCCCCGACGGCGTCGCAACTGCAAGCATTGGGCAGATCGGTCATAACTGATCCTCATAACTGATCCTCATAACTGATCCTGGAATTCTGGGGCGGCACCACGGACCGTGGTGCCGCCCCGAGTCGGCACGCGCGACCTGGTGTTAGTCTGCCTGCCGTGATTCCCGCCTGACTGCACCTTTGCGCACCGTCGAGGCACTGCGCCACCGCGGCTCATGTCTGCGGGAAGCGACAGGACCTGCTCCGCTTTCGATTAGTTCGATGCGTCGTCAACTGCTGGAATGCCCGAGCGTTGTGGTGCGTGGATGCATTCGAGGGGAGGCGAGCTATGTGCGACGGGCGCCTTTATGCAACCCGGTCCCGGAACCGGACGCGGGGTCCAGGTCTCGCGGCAACGCTCTGTGCATTGATTACCCTCGCCTCTTGCGGGGGAGGTAGCGGTAACACCACCGATTCTCCGCCACCAGCCCCCGCGCCGACTCCGGTCGCCGCTTCTGACGCGGCTCGACTGCTCGAACAAGCGACCTTCGGAGCCACTGCGAGCGATATCGCTCACGTGCAAAGCATCGGCATCGAGGCGTACATCGATGAGCAACTCGCGTATGCCCCCACGCAGTACACCGGATTCACCTACACGCCGCATACCGCCCCGGCGAGCTGTAAGAACGATGGATCTAATCCGCCCGATGCCGCCAGCCTGTGCGCCCGCGACCAGTACTCGGCGTTTCAAGTACAGCGGGATTTCTTCATACATGCGCTCAATAACCCCGACCAATTGCGCCAGCGCGTTGCATTTGCGCTCTCGCAGATCCTGGTCGCCTCCAGCGTCGAAATCCACGAAGCCTACGGGCTGGCCGATTACCAGAACATCCTTTTGAGAGATGCGCTGGGCAACTATCGAACGCTGCTGCAGGACGTCACTTTGAGCCCCACGATGGGTCACTACCTGGACATGGCGAACAGCGACGCGACCAATCCGCAGAATGGCACAGTCCCCAATCAGAACTACGCGCGCGAGATCCTGCAATTGTTCTCAATCGGACTGGTGGAGCTGCATCCGGATGGGACGCCGCAATTGGATGCGAGCGGCGCGCTGATCCCCACCTTTAACGGCGCCACGATCGATGGCTTCGCATCCGTGTTTACCGGCTGGACGTATCCGCCATTGGCCGGAGCGACGTCGAAATGGACCAACCCCATCAATTTCGACGGCACGATGGTCGTATTTCCCGAGCACCATCAGTCGGGCACTAAGGCGCTCCTGAATGGTTATACGGTCGCGGCAGGTCAGACCCCTGCGGAAGACCTCGCGAACGCGCTCGATAACATCTTCAATCATCCGAACGTTGGGCCCTTCATAGGTCGGCGGCTTATACAGCACCTGGTCACGAGCAACCCCAGCCCCGCTTATGTTGCGCGCGTGGCAGCAAGCTTCGCGAACAACGGCCGGGGCGTGCGCGGCGACCTTGGTGCTGTCGTGCGCGCGATACTGACGGACTCGGAAGCGCGCGGGGCGCTACCGGCCACAAATCTGTTCGGCCACCTGCGCGAACCCGCGCTGTTCATTACCAGTGCATTGCGCAGCCTCGGGGGCCAATCGGACGGTGTTTTGTTGCGTAGCGCGAGCTCCTCGATGGGCGAGCCCGTCTTCTCGCCGGAGACAGTCTTCAGCTTCTACCCACCAAGCTACCGGATCCCCGGCACCCAAACATTCGCGCCCGAATTCGGGATCGACAATGCCGCAACCGCTCTCGCGCGAGCCAATTTCATCAATACCCTGATCATGCAAGGGGGTGCGCGGCCCGATACCACAGTTGCCGGCAGCACGGGCACGACGGCCGACCTGATGCCGCTCGCCAGCGCTGCCGATAACGCGGCGCTCGTTGCGCAGCTCAATCAGATGCTGATGCACGGCAGCCTGCCCGCCGACGCGAGCAACATCATCCTCGCGGCCGCAAACTCCGCTGCGGCCGGCTCGACGGATCCGCTCGCCGCGGTGCGTGCCGCCACCTACTTATTCCTGACCTCCCCCCAATACCAAGTGGAGCGCTGACATGAGACGTCGCACCTTTCTACAACATGCCGGCGCGCTGGCAGGTACGGCCGCCTTGGGTCAACTCGGCGCTTTCGCTGCGCACGCAGCGGCCTCGAACGACTATAAGGCTCTGGTGTGCATATTCCTGTATGGCGGCAATGACTCCAACAACATGATCGTTCCTCTGGACAGTGCGGGGTACGCAAACTATGCCCAGACGCGCAGTTACCTTGCGCTAGCGCAGTCACAGCTCCTGCCGCTGTCCGTTGCCAGTGGCGCGCCCCTGTACGGGCTGCATCCGGCTATGCCGGGACTTCAGTCCCTTTGGTCGGCAGGCAGCCTTGCGATCGTGGCGAACGTCGGCACGCTCGTCCAACCCCTGACCAAGGAACAGTACCTATCGACGAGTACGCCAAAGCCGGAAAGCCTGTTCTCACATATCGATCAGCAGCACCAGTGGCAGGCATCGATCTCGAGCACATCGTCATCGAACAGTGGCTGGGGCGGAAGACTGGCGGACCAGTTCACCGCTCTGAATGTCAACTCAAGTGTGCCGCCCCTGATTTCGACTGGCGGCAATAACTTGTTCGTCACCGGCGCGGCGGCGCAAGCACTTGTGATCCCGACGGGTGGATCCTTCGGCCTGAGTGGTTTCTCCAACGACAGTGCCGATACGGCGCGCCGAGCCGCGCTCGAGGCGCTGCTGCAGATCGATCAAAACACCGATCTCACGCGAGCGGCACAGACGGTGATGACTGGTGCGCTGGCCAGCAGCGCCATTCTCAATCCAATTCTGAGCTCTACCGGTGCCATCCTGTCCGCTCGCTTCGCGGGGCTTACTACCGCTTTTTCTCGACAACTGCTCGCGATCGCCAAGGTGATTGAGGCACGCGCCACTCTGGGAGCGAGCCGTCAGGTGTTTCTCGCAACCCTCGGCTCGTTCGACACGCACACCAACCAGCTAAACCGACAACACGACCTACTCAGCCAACTCGATGCCGGTCTAACCGCCTTTCACGGAGCGATGTCCGACCTCGGAGCGGGGACGCAGGTCACGTCTTTCACGCTCTCAGATTTTTCACGAAATTTTCTGCCGAATACGGGTGGCGGTACGGATCATGCGTGGGGTGGCCACCCCCTGGTCATCGGGGATGCGGTCAAGGGCGGTCAGGTCTACGGTACGATGCCCACCCTGCAACTGTCTGGCCCAGACGACGCGAGCAACCTGGGCCGCTGGATTCCCACGCTCGCAGTCGACCAATTCGCGGCAACGCTGGCGACCTGGTTTGGTGCCGACTCGAACGCACTTGCTACCGTCCTGCCTAATTTGTCGGCATTCTCTCCGACAACGCTCGGTTTCATCTAGCCCCGTGCGCGCCGGCGCGGGAAACCCCTGCGAGCCAGGAATCCGTTTCCGATTTCCCGACGTACGCTCAAGAAGTCACTCGCGCCCTGCGGGCCGACCAACGTCACGACTCCGACGCAACGGCATTTCGCTGACCCAGAAGCAACCGCCGCGCCATTGCCTGGGCGTCGTCATGGGCAAGCGGCCCTTTTCGGAGGCTGGACGCGCCTCCCTTCACCACGCTCTCGGACTGTGTCATTGCCCGAGTGCCTTGGATGCGCGAGTCGGTGATACCCAGCAACAGTCGCTTTGCGAGCTCCTGCGCATCAGTGGCGGGCCTCCCTGCGGAGTCATCGCGCGGTTCGCTTGGCGGCACCGAGCGGATTACGGCTCTCCCAGCGAGCACTTCCCGCATGTGCTGCTGCACGTCGCCCGCGGCATCCGCCGCCACGGCGCCGCCGCTATGAAGGAGAAGTGCCGCGGAAATGAGCGACAGCGGACGGCTAAAAGACTTCACGAGGTGCAGTGACATGATGGTTCCTTACTGATGTAACGGTGAATGGTTGTACATGTATATACATGTGTATGAGCAATAAAACTTCGCGACAACACTCTTCCTTCCTCTCTGCGTGCCGATCCGGCGCTCGGCCTAACTCGACGCCAGTCTGCTGGCGGCAAGATACGACGCCTTCTTCAGAGCCCTGGCTTGCGCCCGCCCGAGGCGCTTCTCGAATGCTTCCTGAGCGGCTTCCCAGGTCGGTCTCAACTTGCGCAGCCGCGCCTGCCCTTCCGCGGTCAAGGCCCAGCGCCGCTGCCGCCGGTCATCGCCGACGGTATCGATCGCAAGACCACTCTTTCGAATCAATGCCAGGGTTCGCGTGGCCGTGGTCTGATCAATGCCAATCGCCGCGGCCAGCTCCGTCGTGCTCGGATTGGGAACCGAGTCGAGCACCTGCAACGCTGTGTACTGGGTGGCGTGCAGCCCGCTGTCGGCGAGCAGTTCCTCATAGAGGACGGTCACGGCTCTGGCCACTTGGCGTACCGTCGCGCAATAACAAGGCAGCGATTGCAACTTCATAAATTTACCTTGGACGCCAAGGTGCATGTATATGCATGTGCTGTCAAGCACCGCCCGCGTGCACAGCCCGCAACTCTCGACGCCTATCCCGCTCCTGCCCCCGTAATTCACGATCGCTGGAATCCGCAGTAGACTAACCTTCAGCGCGGCGGGTTGAGGGGAGGCAAAGATGAAGCGCGTGTTGCGGAGCGGCATGTTGTTGCCGCTCCTGATGCTGAGTGCCTGCGCCACGAACAATGCCACCAGGGCTCCGGACGCCAATCTCAGCAAGCTCAAGACCTTCTACGTCGTGCGGCTTCCCGAGGACGGGCGCGGCATCGAGAAACTCATCGCCGCCCGCCTTACGGCGATGGGCTACCAGAGCGCTTCCGGCGACGCGACCAAGCCTGCCGCGCCTGTTGATGGCATCGTCACTTACCAGGACCGCTGGGTGTGGGACATTACGATGTACATGATCAAGCTCGATATTCAGATCCGCGACGGGACCTCCGGTGCGATCCTGGCCAAGGGTGAGGTGATGCGGCCCTCTCTGCAACGCAAGTCGCCCGAAGGTATGGTCGAAGAAACGTTGGGAGTGATATTCAAGTGAAAACAGCCAATCGATTCCTGGCGCTCGCCTCCCTGGTCGCGGGGGTCACGCTTACCGCGGGTTGCGCGACCCCAGCCACCTCGGTCGCGATGACTGCCACCTCCGCCACAGCCGTCCACCAGATCGGCAGTGACGTTTCGGTTGCCGTGTCAGGCGGCAAGGAGACCTCCTCGATGGGTGCATCGCAAATTTCCGATCAGGCTTTCGCGCAGGCACTGCGCGACTCGATCGAGAAGTCGGGCCTCTTCGCCAAGGTCTCGCCGTCCGGCGCTCGCTACAAACTCACCGGCTTCATCGGCAAGGTGGATCAGCCCCTCTTAGGCTTTTCGCTCACCGTGAAAATGGAAGTGAGCTACACGCTCGTCGATACGCAGTCGGGTACGACGCTGTGGACCAAGGACATCGCGAGTCAATACACGGCAAAGACCGGGGAGGCATTCGCCGCGGTGAAGCGGCTGCGTCTCGCGAACGAGGGCGCCGCCCGCGAGAACATCCAG
>WNES01001918.1_pt1 | contig 12858 bp, 5 predicted proteins | sample 5399931 | NCBI WGS metagenome assembly WNES01 (sample SAMN13153332, study PRJNA577476) | soil metagenome | isolation source: 20 cm grassland meadow soil 2 days after 3rd rain plot 5 | place: USA:California | collected 2015-11-11
AGGCGGCGCGCGGGCTCGCCGGCTCACTCGCGCATCTCGAGGCGGTGCCGATCTCGCTCGCGCCGTCCGCGCTCGTCGGCTACTCGGCGCGGACCGCGCTGCGCATGCTGATCGCGATGAGCGCCTCGCTCGTCTTCACCTTCACCTACGCGACGCTCGCCGCCAAGAGCCGGCGCGCGGAGGTGCTGCTGGTGCCACTCCTCGATTTCCTGCAGTCGGTGCCGATCCTGGGATTCTCGATCACCACCCCGTTCTTTCTGCAGCTGACGCCGGGACGCGTGGCCGGCGCGGAGATGGCCGCCATTTTCCTGATCTTCACGAGCCAGGCCTGGAACATGGCGTTCAGCTTCTATCACTCGCTGCGCAGCATCCCGGACGAGCTCATCGAGGTGGCGCGCAACTTCCGCCTCAGCCCCTGGATGCGCTTCTGGCGGCTCGAGGTCCCGTTCGCCATGCCGGCGCTCATCTGGAACATGATGATGTCGATGTCGGGCGGCTGGTTCTTCGTGGTCGCCTCCGAGGCGATCAGCGTCGGCAATACCACGGTGACGCTGCCGGGCGTCGGCTCGTATATCGCGCTCGCGATCGAGCAGAAGAACCTCGGCGCCATCGGCTGGGCGATCGGGGCGATGTTCGTCGTGATCCTGATCTTCGACCAGCTGCTGTTCCGGCCGCTGATTGCGAGCGCCGACTGGTTCCGTCTCGAGCAGGAAGTGGGGCTCACTCCGAGCCGCTCCTGGGCACTCACCATGATGCGGCGCTCGCGCGTTCTCGGCCTCATCGCGCGCGCGTTCGCCGCGCTGTTGCGCGCCGGCAGGAAACCGGGCGAGGCCCCGCGGGCTCTGCCGGAGCGGCGCCGGAGCGTGTGGGATGCGCATTGGATCGACTACGCCTGGTACGTCCTGCTCGGCCTCCTCGGGCTCGTCGCGGTCGTGAAGACCACGGGCTTCGTGCTCGGGGAAGTGCGCCCGGCGGAGATCGGCCAGGTGATCCTCTTCGGTTTCATCACGCTGGTGCGCGTTGCGGTGCTGATCGCACTCGCGAGCCTCGTGTGGGTCCCGATCGGCGTCGCCGTCGGGATGCGGCCGCGCCTCGCCAGCATCGCGCCGGTGGCGCAGTTCCTGGCCGCCTTCCCCGCGAACCTGCTGTTTCCGATCGTGGTCTCCGCCGTCGTGCTCCTCAAGCTCAATCCGGATATCTGGCTGAGCCCGCTGATGATCCTCGGCACCCAGTGGTACATCCTCTTCAACGTCATCGTCGGGGCATCGGCGCTGGCCCCGGACCTGCGCTATGCGGCCGAGAACCTCGGCGTGCGCGGCTGGCTGTGGTGGCGCCGGGTGGCGCTGCCGTTGGTGTTTCCCTTCTACGTGACCGGGGCGATCACCGCCTCGGGCGGCTCGTGGAACGCCAGCGTTGCCGCGGAAGTCGTAAGCTGGGGTCAGCAGAAGCTGACCGCGCACGGAATCGGTGCCTACATCGCGGAAGCGACCAGCCACGGGGACTTTCAGCGCACGGTGCTGGCGATCCTGGTGCTGAGCCTGTTCGTCGTGACGTTGAATCGCCTGTTCTGGCGGCCGCTGTACGCGCGCGCCGAGCGCAAGTTCCGCCTAAGCTGAGGGACCGCCTTGAGGAGACGCCCGTGAACGCCACCGCCGCCGCGTTGAACCTGGCTCCGCTCCTCGACGTGCGGGCCGTGAGCAAGTCCTTCCGCAAGCCGGACGGGGATGCGCTCGTGGTGCTCGAGGACGTCAATCTGACGCTCCGCCCGGGAGAGATCGTCGGCTTCCTCGGCCGCTCGGGCTGCGGCAAGTCGACGCTGCTGCGGCTCATCGCCGGGCTCGATGACCCGTCCCGGGGCGTGATCAATTATCTCGGCCGGCCTGTGGGCGGCGCGGCCGCGGGCATGGCCATGGTATTCCAGAGCTTTGCGCTGTTTCCCTGGCTCACCGTGCTCGAGAACGTGCAGCTCGGCCTCGAGGCGCTCGGCATTCCGGAGCCCGAGATGCGCCGCAGGGCGCTCCAGGCCATCGACCTGATCGGACTCGACGGGTTCGAGTCGGCCTACCCGCGCGAGCTCTCGGGCGGGATGCGCCAGCGCGTGGGCTTTGCGCGCGCGCTGGTGGTGCACCCCAACATCCTGCTCATGGACGAGCCGTTCTCCGCGCTCGACGTGCTCACGGCCGAGACGCTGCGCAACGATTTCCTCAACCTCTGGGGCGAGGGGCAGCTGCCGATCAAGGCGGTGATCCTGGTGACGCACAACATCGAGGAAGCGGTGGAGATGTGCGACCGGCTGCTGATCTTCTCCACTCTCCCGGCGCGCGTCATGGGCGAGATCGCGGTCGATCTGCCGCAGCCCCGCCATCCGGACGACCCGCGCTTCCGCGCGCTCGTCGACCGGGTCTACGTGGAGATGACCGCGAAGCCGCGCGGCGAGCGCGTGGGGCCGAAGTCCGAGCGTTTCCCGGGCACCGGCATCGGCACTACCCTCACGCACGTATCGTCCAACGTGCTGGCCGGACTCATGGAAGCGGTGGCGGGCCCTCCCTACAACGGCAAGGCCGACCTGCCGGCGATCGCGCAGGAGCTGCGCATGGAGATCGACGACCTGTTCCCCGCTGCGGAGGCGTTGCAGCTGCTGCGCTTCGCCGAGGTCGAGGGCGGCGACATCCGCCTCACCGAGGCGGGTCTGCAGTTCACGCGCGAGGACACCGACGATCGCAAGAAGCTCTTTGCCCGCCACCTGATCACCTACGTGCCGCTCGCGGCGCACGTGCGGCGGGTGCTGGACGAGCGCGCCAGCCACACAGCCCCCAAGAGCCGCTTCTTCGACGAGCTCGAGGACTACATGGCGGAGGAGGGGGCCGAGCAGACGCTGCGCACCATCATCAGCTGGGGACGGTACGGCGAGGTCTTCGCCTACGACGACCACCGCCAGTGCTTCACCCCGACGTAGCGGGCGGGCTGCCATGACGGGAGCTGCGGCTTCTCAGTCTGGACGACCGCGTCCGCAGGGCCGCCGCCAGGCTCGGGCTGGAGGCGCTCCCCCCGTAGACCGCTCGGCTGCGCTCGCGCGAGCGAAGCGCGCCCGCTCGACGTCAGTTGAACGGTAGCGCATCGCTCTTCCAGCCTCCACCGAGCGCCTTCAAGAGCCCCACGCTCGCCGCCAGCGAGCGGTTGGTGAGGTCGCGCCAGGCCCGCTCGGCGCCGAGCGAAGCGTTCTGGGCGGAGACCACGTTGAGATAGTCCACGGTCCCGGCCTTGTACTGATTCTCGACGATCGCCAGAGTCTCGGCTGCGGCATCAGCCGCGGCGCGCTCGGCGTGGAACGCGCTGAGCACCGTCTGGCGGTAGCTCGCGACGCTCTGATCGTAGGAGGCGATCGCGGCGCGCACCTGGTAACGGCGTGCGCCGAAATCGACGAGGGTGCCCGCGAGATCGGGCCCCAGCGACCAGAAGCGATTCGGCACCCCGAGGAGCCCCGCGAAGCTGCTGCTCGCGTAACCCGTGGAGCCGCCGAGCGAGAGGGTGGGGAACCACGCCGCGCGCGCGATCCCGATCTGCGCGTTGGCGGCGGCGGCGCGGCGCTCCGCCGCGGCGATGTCCGGCCGGCGCTCGAGCAGCTGCGAGGGGAGCGTCAGCGGAATCGCCGGGATCGCGGGCGCTTGATCCTTGCGGGGGATCGCGAGCGCCGCAGGCGGCTTGCCGACGAGCACCGCGATGGCGTGCTCGAGCGTTGCCCGCGTGATCCCGAGGTCGAGGTGCTGCGCGCGCACGTTCTCGAGCTGTGTCTGCGCCTGCGTGACGTCCCAGCGCTGCGCCACGCCCGCCTGGTAACGGTTGCGCGTGACCTCGAGCGCCTTCTCGTAAGCGGCCATGGAGCGCTCGAGCAGGCCGAGATCCAGGTCCGTGACGCGCAGCTGAAAGTAGCTCTGCGCGAGGGTCGCCTGCTCGGAGAGCAGCATCGCGGCCAGATCGCCGGCGCTCGCCCGCGCCGACTCGCGATTGGATTCGACGGTGCGGCGGACGCGACCCCACACATCGAGCTCCCAGAGGGTGGCGAGGCCCACGCGGTCCTGCGTGCGCACGGCGCCGCCGGCGGGCGCCGCGCTCCCCGAGGTGCTGGCGCCGCCGCCGGCGGTGGTCGTATTCCGGCTGCGGGTCGAGGAGACATCGGCGGTAATGGTCGGAAAGTAGCCGGAGCGAGCCGTGCCGAGGAGCGCGGCCGCCTGCTCGTACCGGGCCGCCGCGAGCAGCACGTTCTGATTGGAGACCTGCACCTGCCGCTCCAGAGCGTCGAGGTCCGCATCGCCGTAGAGCTCCCACCACTCGCCGCGCGACGTCAGATCCTGCGGCTCGGCCGGCTTCCAGTCCTTGCTCTCCTTGTAGGCCGGCGGCACCTCCAGGCTCGGGCGATGGTAGGTGGGCCCGATCGGCAGGTACCCGCAGCCGCCGGCGGCGCCGAGCGCGAGCAGTGCCGGGATGCAGCGAAGCGCGCGCCTCATGCGACTCCCTCCAGCGGGTTCGGGAAGCGGTGCAGGCGCGACTTGGCCCACAGCCGGAAGCGGTCGAGATACAGGTACATCACCGGCGTCGTGTAGAGAGTCAACACCTGGCTGAGGAGGAGGCCGCCCAGCACGGCGATGCCGAGCGGGCGGCGCAGCTCCGCGCCCTCGCCGAAGCCGATCGCGAGCGGCAGCGCTCCGAACATCGCCGCCATGGTGGTCATGAGTATCGGCCGCAGCCGCAGGAGACACGCCTCGTAGATCGCCTCCCGCGAGCTGCAATCGCGCTCGCGCTCGATCTGCAGTGCGAAGTCGATCATCATGATGGCGTTCTTCTTCACGATGCCGATCAGCAGGATGACGCCGATGAGCGCGATGATGCTGAAGTCGGTGCCGGTGGCGAGCAGCGCCAGCAGCGCCCCGACGCCCGCCGAGGGGAGCGTGGAGAGGATGGTCAGAGGATGCACGAGGCTCTCGTAGAGGATGCCCAGCACCAGGTACACGGCGACCAGCGCCGAGAGGATCAGCAGCCGCTGGTTGGCGAGGGCGTCCTGGAACGCCTTGGCGGTCCCCCGAAAGCTGCCGCGCACGGTGATCGGCGCCCCGAGCCGGGCAAAGCCCGCATCGATCGCCGCCGTCGCCTGCGACAGCGACACCCCGAGCGGCAGGTTGAAGGAGACAGTGGATGCAGCCGAGAGTCCCTGATGATTGACGGCGAGAGGGGTGGAAGTCGCCTCGTAGTGTGAGAAGTCGCTCAAGGGTACGCGCCGGCCCGCGGAGCTCATGGCGGGGTTGCCCACCGAGGCGCCGGCCGTCGCGGCGATCGCGACGCCGTTCGCGGCGGCGGTGCTGCTGTGCGCAGCGCCCGAGGTCGCGGCCCCGGTCGCCGCGGTCGCCCCCGACGTAACGCCGGCCGCTCCCGAAGTTGCGGTCGCGGCGGTGCTCGTCACGTAGACGCTCCGCAGGATCTCCGGGCTCTGCCAGAACTCGGGCGCCGCCTCCATCACCACGTGGTACTGGTTCAGCGGATGGTAGATGGTCGACACCTGGCGCTGGCCGAAGAGATCGTTGAGCGTGGCGTCGATCTGGGACTGGTTGAGTCCGAGCCGCGCGACCGCATCGTGATCGATCACCAGGCTCGTCTGCAGCCCCTTGTCCTGGGCGTCGGTGTTGACGTCGGCGAGCTGCGGCAGCTCGCTCATCATGCGCCGTACGCGCGGTTCCCAGGCGCGCAGGTCGGCGGTGGTGTCTGCCTGCAGCGTGTACTGGTACTGCGCGGCGGCGGAGCGGCCGCCGACCCGGATGTCCTGAACCGGCTGCAGATACAGATTCGCACCCGGCTCATGCCCGAGCTTGCCGCGCAGCCGCGCGATCACTTGATCCGCGCTGATGCCGCGCTCGGCGCGCGGCTTGAGCGAGATGAACATGTTGGCGCCGTTGCGCCGGCCGCCGCCGGTGAATCCCACCACCGTGGCGACCGCCGGATCGTGCAGCACGACGTCGACGAAGTAGCGCAGCTTCTCCCGCATCGCCTGAAAGGAGATCGACTGATCGGCCTGGATCTGGCCCATCATCAGCCCGGTGTCCTGCTGCGGGAAAAAGCCCTTGGGCACGTGGATGTAGAGGTACAGGTTGAGCACCACGGTGACCGCCAGGATCAGCATCACCGTCGGGCCGTGCGCCAGCGCCCAGTCGAGCGAGCGGCGGTAGCCGTCCTGCACGGCGTCGAAGGCGCGCTCGCTCAGGCCATGGAGGCGTCCGTGCGCACCCGACCGTCCGTGCTCCTGCGTGAGGCGCGAGCACATCATCGGGGTCGTGGTGAGCGATACGACGAGCGACACCAGGATTGCGGCGGACAGCGTGATCGCGAATTCCCGGAACAGCCGCCCGACCACCCCGCCCATCAGCAGGATCGGGATGAAGACCGCGATCAGCGACAGGCTCATCGAAACCACCGTGAAGCCCACCTCGCGCGCGCCCTTGAGGGCCGCCTCGAGCCGCGGCACGCCGGCTTCCACGTGGCGCGAGATGTTCTCGAGCACCACCACCGCGTCGTCGACCACGAAGCCGGTCGCGATGGTGAGTGCCATGAGGGAGAGATTGTCGAGGCTGAAGCCGGCGAGGTACATGACTGCGAAAGTGCCGATGAGCGACACCGGCACGGCAACGAGCGGCACCATGGCGGCGCGCGCGCTGCGCAGGAACATGAAGACCGAGAGCACCACCAGCGCCACCGAGATCACGAGCGCCCGCTCGACGTCGCGCAGCGACGCCCGGATCGTCGGGGTACGGTCCATGTAGACATTGAGCGCGATGCTCGCCGGGATCGCGGCGCGCAGGTGCGGCAGGAGCGAGCGCACCCGGTCGACGGTGTCGATGATGTTGGCGCCCGGCTGGCGGAACAGGACCAGCATCACGGCGGGATCGCCGTTCGCGAGCCCGTCGTTGCGCAGGTCCTGCACCGAGTCCGACACCTGCGCGATATCGCCCAGACGCACCGCGGCGCCGTTGTGATAGCCGACGATGAGCGGGATGTATTCGCTCGCGCTCATGGCCTGGTCGTTGTCCTGGATCTGCCAGCGCTTGTCGCCCGACTCGAGCGCGCCCTTGGGGCGGTTGGCGTTGGTGGTGGCGATCGCCGTGCGCACCGCCTCGGGGTTGATCCCGTAGCCGTTCATCGCGGGGAGGTTGAGCTCGACGCGCACTGCGGGGAGGGAGCTCCCGCCGACGTTGACGTCGCCGATGCCCTGCACCTGCAGCAGCTTCTGCGCGAGCACGGTGGACGCCCAGTCGTACATCTGGCCGCGGGTGAGCGCCTGGGAGGTGAGCCCGAGGATCATGATGGGCGCGTCCGCCGGGTTCACCTTGCGATAGGTGGGATTGCTCGGCAGCCCCGTCGGCAGCAGCGCCCGCGCGGCGTTGATCGCCGCCTGCACGTCGCGCGCCGCACCGTCGATGTCGCGGCTCAGGTCGAACTGGAGGACGATGTGCGTCGAGCCGAGCGCGCTCGCGGAGGTCATCTCGGTGACCGCGGCGATGCGCCCGAGCGAGCGCTCGAGCGGGGCGGCCACCGTGGCGGCCATGGTCTCGGGGCTCGCGCCCGGGAGCCCGGCGTTCACCGAGATGGTCGGGAAGTCCACCTGCGGGAGCGGCGCCACCGGCAGGTGCAGGAACGCCGCGACGCCGGCGAGCACCACGCCGAGGGTGAGGAGCGTCGTGGCGACCGGGCGCTCGATGAAGGGGCGCGAGAGGTTCATGCGGCCTCGGCCTCGGGCGCGGCCGAGCCGCGCCGCCGCGCGCGCCGGCTCTCGAGGCGCCGCGCGAGGGCGTCGAAGTACAGGTAGATCACCGGCGTCGTGAAGAGTGTCAGCACCTGGCTCACCGCGAGGCCCCCCACCATCGCAAGTCCCAGCGGGCGGCGCAGCTCCGCCCCCATGCCGGTGGCGAGCATCAGAGGCAGCGCGCCGAGCATCGCAGCGAACGTGGTCATGAGAATCGGCCGCAGGCGCAGCAGCGCCGCCTGGTAGATCGCCTCGCGCGGCGGCTTGCCCTCACCGCGCTCGGCCTGCAGCGCGAAGTCGATCATCATGATCGCGTTCTTCTTGACGATGCCGATGAGGAGAATGATGCCGATGATGGCCACCACCCCGAGGTCCTGACCGGCGATCATCAGGGCGAGCAACGCGCCCACGCCGGCCGAGGGAAGCGTCGAGAGGATGGTCACGGGGTGGATGTAGCTCTCGTAGAGCACGCCCAGCACGATGTACACGGTGACGATCGCCGCCAGGATCAGCCACAGCGTGCTCGTGAGCGTGCCCTGGAAGGCGAGCGCTGCGCCCTGGAAGGAGAGCTGCACGCTCGCTGGGATCCCGAGCTCGTCCTGCACGGCCTTGATGGCGCTCACGGCGCCCCCGAGCGAGGCCCCGGGAGCCACGTTGAAGGAGATGGTGGCGGCGGGGAACTGCCCGAGGTGATTGATCGCGAGCGGCGAGGTTCTCTGGGAGACCCGCGCGAGGCTCGCGAGCGGGATCTCGTTGCCATTCACCGCGGCGACGTACAGGCCCGCGAGCGGCCCCGGGCCCTGCGCCGCGCCGGGCTTGAGCTCGAGCACGACGCGATAGACGTTGGATTGCGTGAAGATCGTCGACACCAGGCGCTGCCCGAAGGCGTCGTAGAGCGCGTTGTCGATCGCCGCCGGAGTCACGCCGAGGCGGGCGGCGGCATCGCGGTCGATCTCGACGTAGGTCTCGAGCCCCTGATCCTGCAGGTCGCTCGCCACGTCCGCGAGCTGCGGGAGCGGCTGCATGCGCGCCACGAGCTTCTTGACCCACACCGACAGCTCGCTCATGTCCGGGTCCTCGGCCGACAAGGCATAGAGCGTGCGGCTGACGCGCGCATCGATGGTGAGGTCCTGCACCGGCTGCATGTACACCGTGATGCCGGGGACCTGGGCGAGCCCGGGCTGCAGGCGGCGGATGACGCCGGAGGCATCGAGGCTGCGCTCCCCCTTGGGCACGAGACTGATGAGCAGCCGGCCGCTGTTGAGCGTGGTGTTGACGCCGTCCACGCCGATGAACGAGGAGACGCTTTCGACGGAGGGGTCCTTGAGGAGCGCCTGTGCGAGAGCCTCCTGCCTCTCGGCCATGGCGGCGAAGGACACCGACTGCGGCGCCTCGGTGATCCCCTGGATGAGACCCGTGTCCTGGGGCGGGAAGAAGCCCTTGGGCGCGACCACGTAGAGGAGCACGGTGAGGACCAGGGTGCCGATGGCCACCCGCAGCGTCATGCGCTGGCGGTCGAGCACCCAGGCGAGGGCGCGCGCGTAGTGCGCCGCGAGGCTCTCGAACCAGGCGCCGGCGATCCGCAACGCGCGGCTCTCTCTCGCCGGATCCCGCGGCTCGAGAAGCCGCGCGCACATCATGGGCGTGAAGGTGAGCGACACGACTGCCGAGATCAGGATCGCCACGGCGAGCGTGATGGCGAACTCGCGGAACAGCCGCCCGATGACGTCCCCCATGAAAAGCAGCGGGATCAGCACGGCGATCAGCGACACCGTGAGGCTGATGATGGTGAAGCCGATCTGCCGCGAGCCCTCGAGCGCCGCCTTGAGACGCGGCGTGCCCTCCTCGACGTGGCGGGAGACGTTCTCGATCATCACGATCGCATCGTCCACCACGAAGCCGGTCGAGATGGTGAGCGCCATCAGCGTCAGGTTGTTGATCGAGAAGCCCGCGAGGTACATGACGCCGAACGTGCCGACGAGCGAGAGCGGCACGGCGACGCTCGGGATCAACGTGGCCGAGGGGCTGCGCAGGAAGAAGAAAATTACCAGCACCACCAGCACCACCGCCAGCAGCAGCTCGAACTCGACGTCCGCGATCGAGGCGCGAATGCTCACGGTGCGATCCGTCAGCGGCGTCACCGTGATCGAGGCGGGAAGGCTCGCCTCGAGCCGCGGCAGCAGCGCGGCGATGCGGTCCACCGTCTGGATGACGTTCGCACCCGGCTGGCGCTGGATGTTGACGATGATGGCGGGGACCGGCTGCCTCTGGCGGCGATCGGCCGCCCAGGCCGCGAGCTTCACGTTCTCGGCGTCGTCGAGCACCGTGGCGACGTCCGAGACGCGCAGCGGCGCCCCGTTCTTGTACATGAGCACGATGTTGCGGTAGTCGTCCGGCGAGCGGAGCTGGTCGTTGGCGTCGATGGTCGAGGCGCGCAGCGGCCCGTCGAAGCTTCCCTTGGCCTGATTCACGTTGGCGTTGGCGATCGCCGTGCGCACATCCTCGAGCGCGAGGCCGTGCGCTGCGAGCGCCACCGGGTCCACCTGGATGCGGATCGCCGGGCGCTGGCCGCCGCCGAGGCTCACCAGGCCGACGCCCGGGACCTCGGAGAGCTTGGCGGCGAGGCGCGTGTCGACCAGGTCCTCGATCTTCGGCAACGGCAGCGTCGGGGAGCTGACCGCGAAGGTGAGGATGGGCGCATCCGCGGGGTTGACCTTGCTGTAGACCGGCGGCATCGGCAGATCGGTCGGGAGGAAGGAGCTCGCGGCGTTGATCGCGGCCTGCACTTCCTGCTCGGCGGTGTCGAGCGAGAGGGCAAGCGAGAACTGGAGCGTGATGACCGAGGCGCCGCCGGAGCTCGAGGAGGTCATCTGAGCGAGTCCCGGCATCTGACCGAGCTGCCGCTCGAGCGGCGCGGTGATCGATGAAGTCGTCACGTCGGGGCTCGCGCCGGGATAGAGCGTGGTCACCTGGATGGTCGGGTAGTCGACCTGGGGGAGCGCCGAGACCGAGAGCGCCCGGTAACCGACCATGCCCGCGAGCAGAATCGAGAGCATGAGCAGCCAGGTTGCGACCGGCCGCTCGATGAAGATCGCGGACGGGTTCACGAGGTCATCCGCACCGGCGCAGCAGGCGGCTGCGCCGATGGCGCGGCGCTCGATGCGGTATGGCGCCGGTGCGGGCGCTGCCCGGGAGGCGGCGCCGGGGTGGCCGGGGAGGCCGCACCCCGCGCGCTGTCGGCGATCAGCGCGACCTGCGCCCCGTCGCGCAGCTTGTCGAGTCCGTCGATCACGACCTTTTCCCCGGGCCGGACGCCGTCCTTCACGGAGACGAGGTCCCCGCTCGAGGGTCCCGGGCTCATCTTGCGCAGGCTCACCGTGTTATCGGCATTCACCACGTAGACAAAGGTGCCCGGCGCCCCCCGTTGCACCGCGGCGCTCGGCACGAGCGTGGCGCCCGAGAGGGTGTCGAGGCGCAGCCTCGCGGTCACGAACTGCTCCGGAAACAGCGAATCATCCGAGTTGTCGAACAGTGCCTTCAGCTTGATGGTCCCGGTGGTGGTGTCGATCTGGTTGTCGACGGCGGCGAGCTTGCCGGAGGCGACGACCTTGCCGTCGCGGTCGAGCGCCTCGACCGGCAGCGCATCGCCGCGGCTGAAGTGGCGGTTGATCTGCGGCACATACTCCGAGGGCACGGCGAAGACCACGTAGATGGGATGAGTCTGGGTGAGCACCACGATGCCGTTGGCGTCCGAGGCATGAACCATGTTGCCCGGATCGACCTGGCGCAGCCCCACGCGCCCGGCGAAGGGCGCGGTGATACGCGTGAAGGTCAGCTGCAGCCGCACATTCTCGACCGCGGCCTTGTCGGCGCGCACCGCGCCCTCGAGCTGCTGCACGGTGAAGCGCTGCGCATCGACCGTCTGGCGGGCGATGGAATCCTTCGCGAGGAGCCCCCTGTAGCGCTCGAGGTCGACGCGCGCGCCCGCGCGCTGCGCCTCATCCTTCGAGAGCTGTCCCTCGGCCTGGTCGAGCGCCGCCTGGAACGTGCTGGGGTCGATCTGCGCGAGCAGATCGCCGCCCTTCACCAGCTGCCCCTCGCGGAAGGGCACTTTGAGGAGCGGTCCGTCGACCCGGCTGTGGATGGTCGCGGTGTTGAGCGCGGCCACGGTGCCGAGCGCATCGACCGTGACGTCCACCGTGCCGGTGGTCGCGGCGACGGCACGCACGGGCACCGGCCTCTCGCCGCCTGCGCCGCGCGCGAAGCCGCCGCGGCCGCCCCCCGTCTGACCAGCGGGCTTCATCGCCCACGCGAGCACCGCGATGAGCGCCGCTGCCCCGACCCCGGCGAGCATCAGCCGCCGGCGGCGCGTCTTGCGTCGGATTCCGCGGTAGTAGGTCTCGTTGAAAAGGATCGCCGTGCGTTGGGCTTGCCAGTCGGCGGTCTGGGTATCAGGGGAGTAAGAATCCGGGCTCATCCGGCGCCTCTTGCGCTTAGCACTGCCACCTTGGCGCAACTGCACCGCCCGCCGCAAGCGCAGCCGGCGAGCGCAAAAAAAATGGTGGCACAGGTGTTGGCATCGCGCTGTATCCAGCCGGCAAAGAAATGCAAAGAATTCTGAGTTTGCGGCCGGCTCAGGACGCGCCAGGTGCGCGATGTGCCCGAGTGCTGCGCTGCAGGCCTGGTACCGGTGCATGTCCCGCGATGGTGCCGACGACTCTCAGGCCGCCCGTGACTTAATGAGCCGCGGCGCGCGCTTCGTGAACGGCATCACGCCGCGCCGTCCCTGGTTCTTGTCACTATCGCAGTGCGGGAAGCGCGTATATCTCGCACCGCGCCGGCGCGGCATCCTGCTTGGTGGATCCGGGTCGCGCGGTCCAAATAACATAACCAAGGCGCGTACCGCGTTTGATATCGCTCATGAGCTCGGATTTCGTCTCAATACTGGTTGCCGCCCGTTGGGGGTCGGTCGGCCTGATGGTCATCGTGCTGGTGATGATGACCTACATCCTCTGTCTGCGTGCGGTACTGCTCATGAGGGAGCGCCGCTACGCCAAGCTGTCCGCGCGGTG
>WNES01001098.1_pt1 | contig 12829 bp, 8 predicted proteins | sample 5399931 | NCBI WGS metagenome assembly WNES01 (sample SAMN13153332, study PRJNA577476) | soil metagenome | isolation source: 20 cm grassland meadow soil 2 days after 3rd rain plot 5 | place: USA:California | collected 2015-11-11
TGCCGCTCGAGGAGTCCCTCGAGGTGCTGCACGTGCGACTGCATGGCCTCGGGATGGATGCGGCTGATGTCGATGAGCTCGTGGTTGTAGCGGTCGACGAAGTTGCGCTCGAGGTCGAGCACGTAGGCGAAGCCGCCGGTGAAGCCGGCGCCGAAGTTGAGGCCGGTGCGGCCGAGCACGCACACCGCCCCTCCCGTCATGTACTCGCAGCAGTGGTCTCCCGAGCCCTCGACCACGGCCACCGCGCCGGAGTTGCGCACCGCGAAGCGCTCGCCGGCCACCCCGGCGGCGTACAGCTCGCCGCCCGTGGCGCCGTAGAGGCAGGTGTTGCCCATGATGACGGTGTCCTTCGCCACGAAGCGCGCTCGGCTAGGGTGGCGCAGCACGATGCGGCCGGCCGCCATCCCCTTGCCGACGTAGTCGTTGGCATCGCCTTCGAGATACAGGTTGAGCCCGCCGGCGTTCCACACCCCGAAGCTCTGCCCGGCGCTGCCGCGGCAGCGCACGGTGAGAGGGGCCCCCTCCATGCCGTAGTTGCCCCAGCGCCGAGCGATCTCCCCCGAGACGCGCGCGCCGATCGAGCGGTTGAAGTTGCCGAGGTCGTAGTGCCATTCGCCGCCGCGCTTGCTCTCGATCGCCGGCAGCATGTCGCGCACCATGCGCTCGGCGAGCTCGCCGCGGTCGAAGGGTGGGTTCGAGTCGGTCAGGCAGAACTGCGGCGCATCGGCGGCCAGGCCGCCCGTGGAGAGGATGGGCGCGAGGTCGAGCTTGCGCTGCCTGGGTGTCTCGCCCCGCACCACCTCGAGATGCTCGGTGCGGCCGATGATCTCGGCGAGCGAGCGCACACCGAGGGAGGCGAGGATCTCACGCACCTCCTCGGCCACGAAACGGAAGTAGTTGATCACCATCTCGGGGAGCCCGGTGAAGTACTTCGTGCGCAGCACGTTGTGCTGGGTGGCGATCCCGGTGGTGCAGTTGTTGAGATGGCAGATGCGCAGATACTTGCACCCGAGCGCCACCATCGGCGCGCTGCCGAAACCGAAGCTCTCCGCGCCGAGGATCGCCGCCTTCACGACGTCGAGGCCGGTCTTGAGGCCCCCGTCGGTCTGCAGCCGCACCCGGTGGCGCAGATCGTTGCGGCGCAGCGTCTGGTGGGTCTCGGCGAGGCCGAGCTCCCACGGCGTGCCCGCGTACTTGATGGAGGACAGGGGGCTCGCGCCCGTGCCGCCGTCATAGCCGGAGATCGTGATCAGGTCGGCGTAGGCCTTGGCGACTCCGGCGGCGACCGTGCCTACCCCGGGCTCGGCGACCAGCTTCACCGACACCAGCGCCTGCGGATTGATCTGCTTCAGGTCGAAGATGAGCTGCGCCAGGTCCTCGATCGAGTAGATGTCGTGGTGCGGAGGCGGGGAGATCAGGCCGACGCCCGGCCGCGCAAAGCGCAAGCTGGCGATCATGTCGTTGACCTTGTGCCCCGGGAGCTGGCCGCCCTCGCCCGGCTTCGCTCCCTGGGCGATCTTGATCTGCAGCACCTCGGCGTTGATCAGGTATTCCGGGGTCACGCCGAAGCGTCCGGACGCCACCTGCTTGATCTTCGAGTTGCGCTCGGTGCGGTAGCGGCGCGGATCCTCGCCCCCTTCGCCCGAATTCGAGCGCGCCCCGAGCCGGTTCATGGCGATGGCGAGTGCCTCGTGCGCCTCGGGGGAAAGCGCGCCCAAGGACATGCCGGCGCTGTCGAAGCGCGCGAGCAGCGCCTCCGCCGGCTCGACTTCGGCGAGCGGAATCGGCCGCGCGGCGCGCCTGAGCGAGAGCAGGTCGCGCAGCGTCGAGGCCGGCCGCTCGTTCACGAGGCGCGCGAACTCGCGGTAGCCCGCCTCATCGCCGGAGATCACCGCCGCCTGAAGCGCCGCGATCACGTCGGGGTTGTACATGTGGTACTCGCCGCCGTGCATGTACTTGAGAAGTCCGCCCTGGGCGATCCCCTCGCGCGGGTTCCAGGCGCGCGCGGCAAGCGCCCCGAGGTCGGCCTCGAGATCGGCGAAATCCGCGCCCTGCACGCGGCTTTCGGTGCCGGTAAAGCACAGGTCCACCACCTCGCCCGCGAGCCCGACGATCTCGAACAGCTGCGAGCTGCGGTAGCTGGCGATGGTCGAGATCCCCATCTTCGACATGATCTTGAACAGGCCCTTCCTGAGGCCCGCGCGGTAGCTGCGACCGAGCTCGAGCCGCGCCGCGAAGTCGAGCTTGACGCGTCCCTTGCGCATCATCTCGAAGAGCACCTGGTAGGCCATGTAGGGGTAGACCGCAGTCGCGCCGTAGCCGATGAGGCACGCGAAGTGGTGCGGCTCGCGCGCCGTGCCGGTCTCGACCAGCAGGTTGCACTTGCAGCGCAGTCCCGTCCTCACCAGGTGCTGATGCACCGCCCCGGTCACGAGCAGCGCGTGCGCAGGCGTGCGCCCCCGGACGAGGTAGCGATCCGACAGGAGCAGCACGAGCTTGCCTTCCAGCACGGCGCTCTCGGCCTGCGCGCACATGCGCAGGATCGCCGGGCGCAGCCCCTCCGCGGGGTCGTACTGCAGGTCGATGAACTCGTGCGTGACCTCCTCGATCGCGAGGATCTGGCGGAGCTTGCGCTGCGAGAGGATCGGTGAGCCGAGCACGATCTGGCGGGCGTGCTCGGGAGCGGGCAGGAAGATATTGCATTCCGGCCCGATCTGGGTCTGCAGCGACATCACGATCGATTCGCGCAAGCTGTCGATGGGCGGGTTGGTGACCTGCGCGAATTGCTGGCGGAAGTAGTCGTAGAGCGGGCGCACCTTGCGCGACAGCACCGGCATCGGCGTATCGTCGCCCATCGAGCCCACCGCCTCGTTCTCGTCCTCGGCGAGCACGCGGATGATCTCGTCGCGCTCCTCCTGGGTGACGTTGAACATCTTCTGGTAGAGCGCGAGCGTGTCGCGGTCCATGGGCTCGGCCGCGAGCCGCGCGTCCACCAGGTCGCTCTCGAGGTAACGCACGCCCTGCTTCAGCCAGCTCTTGTAGGGATGGCGGGATTTCAGGAGCTGATCGATGTCCGCCGAGGCGAGCAGCGTTCCGCTCTTCAGGTCGAGCGCGATCATGTCGCCGGGGCCGAGCTTGCCCTTCCTGACGACGTCTTCGGGCGCGTAGTCCCACACGCCGGTCTCGGAGGCGATGGTGAGACAGCGGTTGGCCGTGATGCAGAAGCGCGCCGGCCGCAGCCCGTTGCGATCGAGCGTGCAGAGCGCGTAGCGCCCATCCGTCAGCACGACGCCGGCCGGACCGTCCCAGGGCTCCATGTGCGCCGAGTAGTACTCGTAGAAGGCGCGCAGGTCGGGATCCAGCGCGTCGAGCCCGTGCCAGGCCGGCGGGATGAGGAGCCGCATGGCCTGCAGCGGATCAAGGCCTCCCATCAGCAGCACCTCGAGCATGTTGTCGAGGCTCTGGGAGTCCGAGCCGCCGAGCGACACCAGCGGCAGCACCTCCTGCAGTCCCGGGAGAAGGGGCGATGAGAGCAGCGGCCCGCGGGCCGTCGCCCAGTTGCGGTTGCCCTGGATGGTGTTGATCTCGCCGTTGTGGGCGAGGTAGCGGTAGGGGTGCGCGAGGCGCCACTGCGGCAGCGTGTTGGTGGAGAAGCGCTGGTGGAACACGGCCACCGAGCTCTCGAGACGCGGATCGGCGAGGTCCGGGTAGAACTGCGCCAGGTGCTGCGGCATCACCATGCCCTTGAAGACGATGGTGTTGGCCGAGAGGCTCGGCACATGGAACGCGGGATCGCCGCTCGTGGCCTTCTCGGCCAGGCGGCGCGCCATGAAGAGCCGCCGGTTGAAAGCCGCCTCGTCGAGGCCCGCCTCAAGGCAGTTGACGAAGAGCTGCTCGATGAGGGGCAGCGATTTCAGCGCCTCGGCGCCACAGGCCCCAGGGTCCACCGGCACGGCGCGCCAGCCGGCCACCTCGAGTCCCTGCCGCGCCAGCTCGCGAGCGAGCGCGAGCCGCGCCTGCTCCGCCTGCAGCGCATCGCGCGAGTGAAACACGAGACCGGAGGCGAAGCGCTCGGCGAGCTCGATGCCGGCCTCGGCGGCCACCGCCCGGAGGAACCCCTCCGGCCTCTTCAGCAGCAGCCCGCAGCCGTCGCCGGTCTTGCCGTCGGCCGCGATCGCGCCGCGGTGAGTGAGACGGATCAGGGAGCTGATCGCGGTGCGAACCAGCCAGTGGCTCGGCGCATCGTCCAGGCTCGCGATCAGGCCGAAGCCGCAACTGTCGCGCTCGTAGGCCTCTTTATAGAGTCCGGCGGAAGGGGCATGCATGGTGAGAGCCTCGCGGATCCTCCAGGCGCCGGGCGATCCTGAGCCGCGGCTCATGGTCCGCGACCCGAAAGTCACACCGGCAATTCATGCGCTCAGGAGATCCGCGGGACACAAGCCAAGCCCGCGAACGAGCAGCCGACTCTCAGGGCGGGGGATGAGACCGCTACCCGCCGGTCGGCTGTCTTACACCATCACTATGCGTTCGATAATACCGGCCTCCGGGGCTCTTGCAAGCGCCACTGCGCCGCGGACCGAACTGAAAGCGACCGATGACCGAGCTCATGACCGTGCGGCTTAAGCTGCGGCAATGGTGCGCGACGGATCTCGAGCCCTTCGCCTCGCTCAACGCCGATCCGGTGGTCATCGAGTTCCTGTCCCGACGCCTGACCCGTGCCGAGAGCGATGAATTTGCCGAACGCGTGCGCAGCGAGCTCGCCCAACGCGGCTGGGGGCTGTGGGCGGTCGAAGTGCGGGAGCACGGCCAGTTCATCGGTTTCGTGGGCCTGTCGGAGCCCTCCTTCGAGGCCCACTTCACGCCCTGCACCGAGATCGGATGGCGCCTGGCGCGCTCGAGCTGGGGCCGCGGTTACGCCACCGAGGCCGCCCGAGCGTGCCTCGATTTCGCCTTCAGGAGCCTCGGGCTCTCCGAGGTCGTCGCCTTCACCGTGCCCGCGAACGCGCGCTCGCGGGCCGTGATGGAGCGGCTCGGCATGCGCCACGACGCGGCCTGGGACTTCGACCATCCCAGACTGCCGGCGGGGCACCCGCTTCAGCGGCACGTGCTCTACCGCCTGAGGCGCGAGGACTGGCAGCCCGGCTCGACCGTCCTGGCGCAGCCGTAGCGGGACCGCTGCGCCTCGCCTCTTGCATCGAGCGGCGCGCTGCTCCAACATGCGCGCGCCTTCAGGGCGGCTCGCGCACCGCGAGCGCGATGTCCACGAGGTGCGTGCGCCGCACCACCTTGAGAGTGAGCGTGGTGCCGGGCGGCACGCGGCTCAAGCGCCGGTGGAGCGCATCGATGCCGTCCACCGGCTCATCGTCCACGGCCACGATCAGGTCGCCCGGGCGCAGATCCGACTCCGCGGCCGGCCCCTGCGCCTCGCGTGACAGCACTTCGACCGCGCGCGCGACCGTCAGTCCCAGTGCCCGTACGAGTCGCAGATCGAGCGGCCGGTCGCGAGCGGCGACGCCGAGCCAGGCGCGACGAACGCGCCCCTGGGTGAGGATTTCCGTCAGTACCCATTGCGCGGTGGAGGCGGGAATGGCGAAGCCGATGCCCTGCGCCATCGCGATGATGGCGGTGTTGATGCCGGCCACGCTTCCGGCCGCATCGGTGAGCGGGCCGCCCGAATTTCCGGGGTTGAGAGCGGCACTGTGTTGCACCACCCCCTCGATCAGCCGGCCGTGGCGGCTGCGCAGCGAGCGGCCGAGCGCGCTCACGACCCCGGCGGATACCGTGGACTCGAACCCGAACGGATTGCCGACGGCAACCACCAGCTGTCCGGCGCGCAGCCGCTCGTCGCTGGCGAGGCGCGCGTAGGGGAGCGAGCCGGCCTGAGCGCGCAGCACGGCGAGGTCGGTGGCGGGATCCCGCCCGGTGACCACGGCGGGGACGCTGCGCCCGTCGACGAACGCGACCCGCGCCTCCTGCACGCGCTGCACGACGTGCTCGTTGGTGAGCAGATACCCGTCGGGCGTCACGACCACACCGGACCCCGCGCCCCCGCGCGCCTGCTCGGCTTCCGCGGCGCTTCCCACGTAGACGCTCACCACCGCGGGCCCCACCCGCTCGACGGCGCCCACGACGGCGGCGGAGTACGCATCAAGGGGATCGGACCGGGGTGAGAGCTCGGAGGACGCGCTGTCGGCCATCGCGCAGGCATGGGGACCGGCCGGCTGATTCTCAAGGGAAGCCGTCCTCCGGACGCACGACGGGCACAGCAACCCCGGCGCCGCCGGGGCGCCGGAGTTCAGGCCTGCGGTAGAGATTCCTGCCAGAATCATGCGCGGCCATGATCTCGCTCGCTCAAACCGCCATCCTCCTCGCCGCCGCGGTCGTCGCGGTGTCTGTGTTCCGATTCGCGAGACTCAGCTCAATCCTCGGTTACCTCGTCGCGGGGCTCGTGATCGGCCCCTGGGGACTCAACCTGATCGGCGACGTCGGGCGGATCCTGCAGGTGTCCGAGTTCGGCATCGTGTTGCTGCTCTTCATCATCGGACTCGAGCTGCAGCCGACGAGACTGTGGGTCATGCGGCGCATCGTGTTCGGGTACGGGCCCGCTCAGGTGGCGCTGTGCGCGCTGCTGCTCGGCGCGGGCGCCTGGGCGCTCGGGGTGCCGCCGATCGCCTCCGCGGTCATCGGCTTCGGCCTGTCGCTCTCCTCGACGCCTCTGGTGCTGCAGGTGCTGGCCGAGCGCGGGCAACTCAAGACACAGTACGGGCGCGGGGCGTTCGGGATCCTTCTCTTCCAGGATCTTGCGGTGCTGCCCGCACTGGCGCTTCTGCCGATGCTGGCTCCCTCGTCGGCGACCCATGCGGCCTCCGGCAGCTGGTGGATTACGCTCCTCAAGCTCCTCGCCGTGATCGTCGCGGTCATCGGCGGCGGGCGGCTGCTGCTGCGCCCCGCGCTGCGCGTGGTCGCGCGGGCGCAGGTGTCGGAGGTGTTCACCGCCGCGGCGCTGCTTACCGTCATCGCCACGGCGCTGCTCGCGAACCTCGCCGGATTGTCGATGGCGCTCGGGGCGTTCCTCGCCGGCGTGCTGCTCGCTGACAGCGAGTTTCGTCACGAGCTCGAAGCCGACCTCGAGCCGTTCAAGGGTCTGCTCCTCGGCCTGTTCTTCATCGCCGTCGGCATGTCGGCCAACCTGGGGCTGCTCGAGTCCGAGCCGCTGACGCTGCTCGCCCTCACCGCCGCCTTTCTCGCCGTCAAGATCATCGCCGTGACCGCGCTCGCGAGGCTCGCCGGGCTACGCGGCGACTCGGCCCGGCGGCTCGGGTTCGCACTCCCGGCGGGAGGAGAGTTCGCATTCCTGCTGTTCACGCTCGCCGCGCGCGACGGGCTCCTCGGGCGCGCCACCTCGGACCTCCTCATACTCGCCGTGACGCTCTCGATGATATTGGGTCCCCTGCTGCTGATTGCGCACGAGGCGATCCAGAACCGCTGGCTCGCTCCGCCGCAGCAGCCCTACGACGCCATCGAGGAGCACGACAACCCGGTCATCATCGCCGGCTTCGGGCGCGTCGGACAGATCGTGGCACGCATCCTGCGCGTGAAGGGGATCCCCTTCACCGCCCTCGACAACAGCCAGACGCACGTCGATTTCGTGCGCCGCTTCGGCAACAAGGTCTACTACGGCGATGCCTCGCGGCTCGAGCTGCTGCGCGCCGCGGGGGCCGATCGCGCCCGGATCCTGGTGCTCGCGATCGACGACGCGGATGCCTCGAAGCGCACTGCCGCACTGGCGCGCGAGTACTTTCCGCGCCTCAAGATCTACGCCCGCGCGCGCAATCGCCAGCACGCCTTCGCGCTGATGGACGTGGGGGTGACCGAGATCGTCCGCGATACCTACGCCTCGAGCCTCGAGATCGCGGCGTGGGTGCTGGAAGGGCTCGGCGAGGCCCCGGCCACGGCGCGCGAAGCCGTGCGCAAGTTCCGCCAGCACGATGAGGCCACCCTCGCCGCGCAGTATCAGGTCAAGGAGGACGAGACCAAGTTCCTCGCGACCACGCGCGAATCCGCGGCGCAGCTCGAGACGCTCTTCGAGTCCGACCGCAGCAGGTCAGGATAGAGCCATGGACGAGGCGCGCAGCGTCCGCGAGTTCTGGTTCGGACGACTCCCGCTCAGCGCCGAGGACCTCGACGAGCGCATGGCCTTCTGGTTCGGCGAGGACAACCTCGGGCTCACCGCCGAGCGCGACGAGGAGATCCGCGCGCGCTTCGGCGAGCTCTTCGAGCGTGCCGCAGCCGGAGAGCTCGAGAGCTGGGCCGACGGTCCGCGGCGGCGCCTGAGTCTGATCATCGTCCTCGACCAGTTTCCGCGCAACATGTTCCGGGGCAGCGCACGCGCCTTCGATTTCGACGAGCAGGCGCTCTCGCTCGCGCTCTCGGGCATGCAGTCGGGGGCAGATGCCGCGCTCGATGCGGTGGAGCGGATCTTCTTCTACATGCCGCTGCAGCACGCCGAGAGTCGCGAGGTGCAGGAGGAATCGGTGGCCGCCTGCCGGCGGCTGCTGAGCGAGGCGCCGCAGGAGCTGCAGGAATCCTTCGCCGAGGTGCTCGACTACGCCGAGCGACACCGCTTGATTATCGAGCGCTTCGGACGCTTTCCGCACCGCAACCGCCTTCTCGGGCGCGCCAGCACGCCGGCCGAGGAGGCGTGGCTCTCCGAGGGCGCGCGGTGGATCACCCCTCCAGGTCCGCGCGCGGATCGAACTTGAGCTTGCGTCGCATCTCCTCATACAGCGCCTTCGCTTCCGGCGAAGTCCCGGGCGGCAGCACGAGCTTCAACTGCGCGAACTGGTCCCCGGCGGGCTTGCCCGGCAGGCCACGCCCACGCAGGCGCAGTTTCTGACCCGACTGCGATCCGGGCGGGATCTGCACCTCCACCGGCCCGCCCAGCGTCGGCACGGTGACCGAGGCGCCGAGCGCCGCTTCCCAGGGGGCGACGGGCAGCGTGAGCGTCACGTCGCGGCCGTCGAGCTGGAACAACCGATGCGGCCTGATGTGCGTCTCGAGGTAGAGATCCCCCGCGCTGCCGCGCCCGCTCGCCGGCTCGCCCTGACCGGCGAGACGGATCAGCTGCCCCGCGGTGACGCCTGGAGGGATCGTTACGCGGACGGTGTGGTTGCGCAGCTCGAGCGTGCCGTCGGGCTTGAGCTCGGGACGCTTGAGCTCGAGCATCCGGGTCGTGCCCCGGAAGGCTTCCTCGAGATCGATTTCGATGCGCGCGTGATGATCGCGCCCCGGCCGGCGGCCCTCCGCGGCAAACGGCGAGCCGCCGCCGAAGAGCGAAGAGAAGAACTCGCTGAAGTCCTGCTCGCCCAGGCCGCCGCCCTCGCCCGCGCCGAAGCCCCGTGGGCCCGCGCCGCGCCCTCGCGAGCGACCCGCGCGCGCCCTGCCGTCGCCCGAGAACTCGAAGCCGCTGCCCCAGTCCGGAGGTGGACGAAATTGCTCGCCGGCTTTCCACTGGCTGCCGAGCTGGTCGTACGCGGCGCGCTTCTCGGGATCCTTGAGCACCTCGTAGGCCTCCTGCATTTCCTTGAAACGCGCCTCGGCGTTCGCCTCCTTGCTCACGTCGGGGTGGTACTTGTGAGCGAGCCGGCGATAGGCCTTCCTGATCGCGTCGGCGCTCGCGGTGCGCTCGACTCCGAGGACCTTGTAGTAGTCACGGAATTCCATGGGGAGGGGAATTCTAGCCGCGGTGCTTCGTGCGCTGTGGCGGCTGCGGGCCCCGGCCTCTCGCGCGGCTACGCACGGGAGGCCACCCGGCCACGCGCGGCCAAAAAAAAAGCGCCGCGAGCGGGGGAAGTCGCATCACGGCGCGCAAGTGCGAACACGGGGAATTTGTTCGCAGCTTGAGCGTGACGGAGCAAGGCCCGTGCCAGCCCAGCAATCCAAGCGAAAACAATGAGTTAATGAGCCCTGCGGGCAGGGCGCAACGCCGGGGCGGTGACGCGAAGTGTCACTTTGGACCGAAGCGGAGCCAAGTCGGTCAGTGCGGCAGCACGGGCACGCAAGGCTGCGCCTGCTCCTTCAGAGAATCACAGAGGGCACGCGCCTGAGCCTCGCCGGCGGCGGGAGCCTGCAGCCGGTAGAGCTGTCCCGTGGCGCTCTCGGCCGGGACGATGCGCGGGGAGAGTCCGCCCAGCTGCGCGCCGAAGCGTCCCTTGAGTCGCCGCCACTCGCGATCGGCGCTCGCCTGGCTGCCGAACGCTCCGAGCTGAACCCCGTACGCGCTGCCGCTCGCCACCGTGGCGTTGCGCTCGCGCGCGGGGCGCTGCGCTGCCGCGAGCCCGCGCGAGAGCTGCGGCGTGAGCTTTACGGGCGCCGTGGGGATGAGCTGCGGAGCGGCAGTTTGAGCACCGCTTCCGCCCACCGGGGGCGGCGTCGCCTCCGTCGCGAGCTGCAGCGCCCGCACGCCCGAGGATCCCGGAATCGCAGCCGGCCCCGTCGAGGCGGCCGTAGCCGGCCCCATGCGCGGGGCCGATCCGAGCGAAAAGGCCTCGATGCGGATGCGCGCTTCCTCGGACCATTTGCCGCCCGGGTGCCGCGCGAGGAACTGCCGGTACGCATCGACGGAGGCCACGCGGCCTGCGTCCGCCCAGTCGCGCTCCTCCTCGAGCTGCGCGAGGCGCTCGCGGGCCCGCGCGGCGAGCTCGCTGTCGGGATGCTGCTCGACGAATCGCCCGTAGGCCTCGCTCGTGTCGGCGGCTTCGGCCGAGCGCCAGTCCTGCTGCTCCCGGCTGCAGCTTGCCATCAAGGCCGCGAGCACGACGATCAGGGCGACTCTTCCGGTGCGGAATGTGATCATGATCGGCATCCTTGGGCGTCCGACGGGCCGTATTATGATCCTGCCGCGCCAAGGGAGCACCGAATGATCCAGACGTTGAAGCGCAGACTCATCGATCAGATCGGCGACTCGCCGACCTTCGTCTCGGAGGGCTCGCGTCTCACCGGGGACCTGGAGACGTCCGGTCCGCTGGTGATGTGCGGGGCCGTTCGGGGCGACGGGCGCGTCGCCGGCGCGCTCCGCATGTCCGCGACGGCGGAGTGGCACGGGGAGATTCACGCGCAGGCTGCCGTGGTCGCGGGCAAGATCTCGGGAAAGCTCGTCGTCGAGGACAAGCTCGAGGTCGGCGCCACCGCCGTGCTCCACGCCGACATCGTCGCGCGCAAGATCGCGGTCGCCAAGGGCGCGATCATCGACGGCGCGGTGACCGTGACCAGCGGGGAGCCGGTGGTTGAGTTCGAGGAGAAGCGCGCCGCGCGCTGAGGCGCTCGCCGCCGAGCTCGGCGAGGATGCGCCGCTCGAGCCAGTTGGGGGCCGTGAGTCGATCGAAGAATCCGCAGTGACCCCCGTAGCGCGTCACGGTGATCGACAGCGCCGGGGATCGCGCCAGGCGCTCGAGCCCGTCGGCGGGAATGATCGGATCGTCGAGGGATGTCAGGAGGCTCGAGGGCACTTCGAGCCTCGCGAGCCGCCCGCCCGTGATCGCGTAGCCGTTGAGATAGTCCTCGAGGGTGGGGAACTCGCTGTAGCAGCGCACCATCTCCGCCGTCATGCGCCGCAGGCCGCGCAGCCGCTCCATGGCGCGGAAATCGTAGCTCCCGGGCCAGGCCGCCTGCTTCCTGCGCAGGCTCCGCCGCCACTTGCGCACGAAGTACAGCTCATAGAGCGGCAGACCCCGCTCGAGCGCCGTCAGCGTCTGACCGGGATCGAGCACCGGTGAGACGGCGATCACCCGCTCGAGATCGAGCGCCGCCTCGCGCGCCTGCGCCGCGACGCGCAGCATGAAGTTTCCGCCAAGGGAGAAGCCCACCAGCTGCAGCGGGCGGCCCGCAAAGCGCTGCTGCAGGGCGCGCACCGCGCCGACGACCTCCGGCAGGCGGCAGGAGTGAAAGAGCTCGCGATTCAGGTGATGCGTGTCGCCGTGGTCGCGCAGGTTCAGTCGCACCACCTCGAAGCGCTGCTCGAACAGCAGCTGCGCGAGGGAGAGCAGGTAGAGCGAGTCGGCGCTGCCTTCCCAGCCGTGCAGCAGCACGACCGGCCGGCCGGGGCCCTCCGCCGGAACCGACACGAAGCATTGCAGCCGCACGCCGGCCCCGCAGTCGAGGAGCACTTCGCGCTGCGCTGCGAGCAGCGGCGCGGCGCGCTCGAGGACCCGTCCGCGCCGCCAGGCGGTGCTCGCGAGCATCGACTGCACGTGGCGGTTGCGTAACCAGCGCGGCGGCCGGAAGGCGTCCTCGGCGGAGTGCACGGGGGTGGATCGCGGGTGCGCTAGCGCACGCGGATTTCGATGCGGTTGTTGATGCTCCCGGTGCGATTCCATTCGCCCGCGGTGAGCTCGCTCGTCACTTGCGGATAGGGCGCGAGGACGCTCGCCGGTTCACCGGGAGCCACCTGCACCTGCAGCGCGCCGCGGGTGGAGATGCGGATGTCGTCGATCAGGTTGGCGAGCGCGAGCGGCGTGCGCTGTGCGCTCGTGAGCGCCTCGTCCGGGGGATTGCCGACGAGGTCGCACTTCGAGAAGGGCGTCTCCTCCGGCGCCAGCGAGTATCCGTCGACGGCGCTGCCGAGGAGACAGAAGCGTCCCGCAAAGCTCCTGATGTCCACGAGCCCCGCCACCTTCTGCCGCGCGAGCCGGTAGAGGAGCTTGCCGATCGCCTCGAGTCGCGCGCCACCGAGCGGGTCGGCGCCGAAGGGCACCGACACCACCATCGGCCGGCCGTCGCTCGGCACACCTGCCCTCGGCGCGGGGCCGGAGGACGAAACCGCACCTCCGGC
>WNES01001105.1_pt1 | contig 12785 bp, 8 predicted proteins | sample 5399931 | NCBI WGS metagenome assembly WNES01 (sample SAMN13153332, study PRJNA577476) | soil metagenome | isolation source: 20 cm grassland meadow soil 2 days after 3rd rain plot 5 | place: USA:California | collected 2015-11-11
GTACCGGGGGGCAACTTCTCCAGCGCGGAATCCTGGCGCTCGGTCATTCCCAAAAGATGCCAGCGCCAGCCGTTTCGAGCTATGGTCCGGCCGTCCCTCTGGCAACAGTACGAACGTACTTCGCCTTCCATTCTTTGTAGTTCGACGAGCCAGATTGAAACAGTACGAACTTACTAGTCCCGTACCCTCTCTGTACCATTGTGAGCCGCAGTCCTGTGCGAGATTCTCCATCCGTCACGCTGAAGTTGTGCGGGGTCAAAAGAATGGAAAGCGCGTTCAAGGCTTGGATTGGGCACCCGGTTGTTCTTCAAGTGGCATTGGGCGATATCAAAGTGCCGCTGCGAGGAAAGCTGCTGAAAGATGGCGGCGACACGGTGCGCATGCGCATCGGGGAAGGCTGGGACGTAGACATTTACAAGACCATGATCCTGGCAGTGGAGGAAGACGGCATGGTCCTTTTGCCTTCGTGAGGCCCCTACATATGAAAACACAAGAACTCAAATACGTAACTCGGCGGCGCGCGGCAGTGCTCCTGGGTCTTTCGGAGCCGGAACTAAGTCGGCTCTCGAGCGAGTGCGGTTTTGGCCACACCGAGGTCTCCGGCCAAGAAGAGGAGACCTTTTTCACTTACGAAGAGTTGCGCCAAATCTGCCTGTTGACCGTAAACCACGTTCACTGAGAAAGAGTTTCCTCCGGCCCCCCTCGGCAGTACCCCCCACCCGGGTCGCCCCCCCGCGACCCGGGTTTTCTTTTCTTTCTGCCTTTATCCTATTGCGATTCAATGTGTTAGAGACGCACCTCAGGTAATAGTGGAAACTCTTTTGGAGACCAAGCGCCTTGGGATTTCCTTCTTTCTTACATGCTGGATGAACCGACCAAGCACTTTCGAGGCAGGGCGGAAACCGCTATAGCATGCCTCCCCTTGGAAATCGTTTGACACCTCCCTCGAACGCGAAGAAACTTGGCGGCTTGATCCCAAAGGATGGTGTACAGCGATGGCGGAGCGGCGCGACGGAAGCACAAACAAAATGCTGCTGGCAAGTTTCGGCGTCGCGTCGCTTGTCTGTGCATTTGGCGGGGCAAGGTCGCTTTGCGCGCAGGAAGTATCGTATGACGTGGCGATCACAAACGGAAGAGTGATGGATCCTGAATCGGGACTGGATGCGGTGCGCAATGTGGGAATCAGCGGTGGCAAAATTCGAGCTATCAGCAGCGCGGCATTGCAAGGGAGGCAAACGATCGATGCCAAGGGTCTTGTGGTTGCACCCGGCTTCATCGATTTGCACCAACACGGCCAGGATGACGAGAACTACAGGGCGAAGGCCCGCGACGGCGTGACCACGGCGTTGGAATTGGAAGTCGGCGTGGCAGATGTTGACCGTTGGTATGGAGAGCGGGAGGACAAAGCACTTATCAACTATGGCGCCAGCGTGGGTCACATTCCCGTTCGAATGGCGGTGATGCACGATCCCGGAGGACTCCTGCCGAGCGGAGATGCGGCTCACCGCGAAGCAACACCGGAGGAAATGGAACAGATCATGTCCCTTCTCGAGAAGGGACTAAGGAGCGGTGCTCTGGCCGTGGGCATCGGCCCGGCTTATACCGAAGCAGCGACCAATGGGGAGATCACGCAGGTGTTTCGCGTCGCGGCAAAGTATCACGCGTCTTGTCACATTCATATTCGCAGCGGAGCGCCGAGAATCGGGGCCTCTCCGGGAAACTTCAGCGGCTTTGAGGAAGCCGTCGCAGCCGCAGCGATCACTGGTGCGCCGCTGCACATCGTGCACATCCAGAGCACCGGGGGACCCGATGTGGCCTACGAACTGCAGATGATTTCGGAGGCTCGCTCACACGGCATGGACGTGACCACCGAAGCCTATCCCTACACGATGGGCATGACCAGCATTCAATCTGCGATTTTCGATCACAAGGAAAACGAGCCCGACAGCTATTTTGCTTCGCTTCTCTGGCCCGCGACCGCCGAACATCTGACACGCGATTTGTTCCTGCGGTACCGCAAACAGGGTGGGATGATTATTCTTCCCTCGAACACCCTGGAGAACATCGATGCCGCCATCGAAAGCCCACTCACGATGATTGCCAGCGATGGCCATCTCTTGAACGGCAAAGGGCACCCGCGCACCGCGGGGACTTACGCACGTGTGCTCGGCCATTACGTGCGTGAGGAAAAGGCGCTCGACTTAATGACCGCGCTGAAAAAAATGACGTTGATGCCGGCCGAGCGGCTGCAGAAACGTGCGCCCGCATTCAACGAAAAAGGGAGAATTCGCGTGGGCGCCGACGCGGACATCACGGTCTTTGATCCCGGCACAGTCATTGACAGAGCTACGTACGAAAAGCCGCTGCAATATTCCGAGGGGATTCCGTTTGTGCTGGTAGGCGGAGTGCCCGTGGTTAAGAATGGGAACCTCGTTGCGGGCGTATTCCCGGGACACGGGGTGCGCGCGCCTGCCTCGCAGTAAGGCTTCAACGAAGCCTTTGACGCGATTTCCGGTGCGCCCGTTGCAACACGCCCGTTGCAACACGGGAGCTGGCCGAAAAGGGACCGGGAGAAGGCGTTCACTGCCAACCGGGGCGCAGCATGCCGGCCCCCCACAAGAATGAAGCACCGGGGCTTCCCCCGCGCTAGTGCACATTGCCGAGCGCGCGAGAAGGCGGTAGGGACAGGGCCGGGAAAGTGCTATACAGTACGGCGCACTGTTCTGGCAAGCACTTATAGGGAAAGGATCCGCCACTTTGACTTTCACTGTTGCCGATTGGGCCGCCATCGTTGGCTATCTGCTGGTCACGCTGGTTCTCGGTTTGTATTTCCGGAGCCGCTCGGGGAAAAGCACGGAAGATTACTTCGTCTCGGGCCGCAACGTTTCCTGGTGGTTGGCGGGGACTTCCATGGTGGCGACAACGTTTGCCGCGGACACGCCGCTAGTGGTCACTGGCCTCGTCTACAGAAACGGCATCGCCGGCAACTGGTTCTGGTGGAGCTTTTTGCCTTCGGGCATGATGACCGTGTTTCTCTTTGCGCGGTTGTGGCGCCGCTCTGGGCTCCTGACCGACGTGCAGTTCGCGGAAATGCGCTACTCGGGAAAGCCCGCCGCATTCTTGCGGGGCTTTCGAGCGCTTTATCTCGGCTTGCTGATGAACTGCCTGATCCTCGGATGGGTCACAAAAGCCATGACCGCTATCGTGGCCGCCAGCCTGGGAATCAGCGAAGCAACCTCGCTGTGGGTTTGCGTCTTCTTCCTGATTCCATTCACCGGATTCTACGTGGCGCTAGGCGGCCTCTGGGGGGTGTTGTGGACCGATCTCTTTCAGTTTGTCCTGAAAATGGCCATCGTCATCGGCATTGCGTGGTACGCGATCGACGCGGTTGGCGGGATGCACGCCATGCTTGCGAAGCTCGACGCGATGCGCGCGGCAGCGGGACCTGCTGCCGCCGATCCCACCGCTTTCTTCCCTGATTTTTCCCGCCCCTTCACCTTCCAGGCAATGTGGGCCCTTCCCGTAATCACGTTCACGGTGTATCTCGGCCTGCAGTGGTGGGCGTTTTGGTACCCGGGAGCCGAACCAGGTGGAGGCGGATACATCGCGCAGCGCATTTTCAGCGCACGGGACGAACGTAACGGCCTGCTTTCTGTGTTGTGGTACAACGTCGCGCATTACGCGCTGCGTCCCTGGCCGTGGATTTTGGCCGCGCTGGCAGTGATTGTTTTGTATCCAGGCCTCTCGCAACCGGAGCCTGCGTACATGCGCATCGTTGCGGAACATTTGCCGCACGCGCTGCGAGGCGTGGTGTTTGCCGGGTTCATGGCGGCGTTTATGTCCACAGTCGCCACGCAACTGAATTGGGGCGCGTCCTATCTCGTTGCAGACTTCTATCGCCGCTTCGTGAAGCGCGACGGCACGGAGAAGCATTACGTTTTGATCTCGCGGTTCGCGACCGTGCTTCTCGTGGTGGTTTCGGCCTACGTCTCGGCCCGGCTCGGCTCGATTGTCGCGGGCTGGGAGGTGGTGTTGACCATTGGCGCCGGCACGGGCGGTGTGTACCTCTTGCGCTGGTATTGGTGGCGGATCAATGCCTGGAGCGAAATCGCCGCCATGGCCACGGCCATTGCCGTGACGGCTGGGCTTTCCTTGCTGAAACCGTTTTCCGGATCCGAAGCGGTGCTATTCGCGAAGAACGCTCTCGTTACCACGGTCCTGACGTCCTTCGTGTGGATCGCCGTAACCTTCCTGACCAGGCCGGAAAGGGAAGACGTGTTGGTGAAATTCTACCGGAAGGTTCGGCCCCATGTTGCCGGTTGGGGGCCGGTCGCGCAATTGGTGCAGGACGTCCCGCAAACGCGGGATCTGGGGCGTAACCTATTATCCTGGGCGCTCGGCTGCGCCATGGTGTATCTGGCGTTGTTTGGTTCGGGGAAGATGCTTCTAGGGAAAATAGGATTCGGCTTTGTGCTGCTGGTGCTCGCGGCCATCTGCGCCGTGCTGCTTTCACGTCTGATGCCTCGCGCCCACGAGTGGAGCGCGGATTGAGATGGTGGATTCTGTTGAACCCGTCCGTCCTGGCACTCACAATGCAGTCCTGGCCGGATTCCTCGGCTGGACCTTCGATGCGTTCGACTTCTTTGTTCTGACCTTTGTTTTGGCGCCCATCGCGGCGGAGTTTGGCAAAACGCTCCCGGCCATGACGCTAACTATTGCGGCGAGTCTGGCCACACGCTGGATCGGGGCCATCCTATTCGGCTTGCTTGCGGACCGCTATGGGCGCCGCATTCCGCTGGTCATCAATATCCTGTATTACTCACTCATAGAAGTCTTGTCCGGACTTGCTCCGGACTATCGAACCTTCTTTTTCCTGCGCCTGCTCTACGGCATCGGCATGGGCGGCGAGTGGGGCGTGGGAGCTTCGCTCACCATGGAGTCGATCCCTGCGAGATGGCGGGGGCTCATTTCCGGGCTATTGCAGGAAGGCTATGCGCTGGGATTCTTGCTCGCAGCCGGGGCGTACCGCCTTGTTTATCCGCACTGGGGGTGGCGCCCGCTGTTTTTTGTCGGCGGACTGCCGGCGCTGCTTACGCTTTTTGTCCGCGCAAAAGTGAAAGAGCCCGAAGCTTGGCACCGTTCGCGCACGGATTGGGCGAGTTACCGCCGAGCGATATTCGGAAACTGGCAGCGCTTTGCCTATCTCGTGGTGCTGATGGCCATGGTGAACTTCATCTCTCACGGCACACAAGACATGTACCCCACCTACTTGCAGCACCAGCACGGTTTCAGCCCGCAGCGCACCTCGGACGTCACCGCGTTTGCCATGGTTGGCGCGATCTGCGGCGGCCTAGCGTTCGGATATTTTTCCGATTACAGAGGGCGACGCCTCGCGATGGTGACAGCTTTGCTTCTGGGTTGCTTGCTGATTCCGATTTGGGTGTTCGCGCCCAATCTTCCGCTGATTCTGGCGGGAGGATTCCTGATGCAATTTATGGTGCAGGGTGCCTGGGGCGTCATTCCAGCCCACATTAACGAGCTGTCACCTGATACCCTACGGGGGTTTTTCCCTGGCTTCGCTTACCAACTGGGCGTCTTGATTGCTTCCGGCAGCGCGTATTTCGAAGCGCGCATGGCTCACTTCATGAGCTATGGGCGCGCTATGGGCCTGTTCGCACTGATCGTGCTTGTGGCCGGGGCAATTGTCGTTTGTTTCGGTCCGGAAGAACATCGCGTGGTTTTCGGACGAGGCGGCTCAGCAGTGGGCTGACCGAGCCAAGTCAGGCAATCGCACTCAGGTCCTTTTTTGCCCTTGAGTTACGTCCGGCAAGCTGAGAAGACGGCGGACAACAAGCAGTCCTGGCCGAAAAAACAGCCGCGGCCCACTTTGTCTGATTAAGCACCTAGGCGTTCCTAGACCACGGGCCTAGCATTTTCCCCTATACAATGCGTTCATGCCCGCGGCTTCTTCCTGGACGCAAATCGAGAACGTCATTTCTGACAAGCTCCGCCTTGTCGTGAGACTTCTTGGCCATCGACGAAAAATTCTAGCAATCGCCGTTCTCCTGGTCGTCGTCTCTTTCGTCTTTGTTGCCGTGTACTTGGGTCACCGTGAACCTCAGATGGACCAGGATCAGACCCAATGGTTCTTGGGTACAGAAATCCCTGCGCCTGGACAAGTTACCGCTTATGTGAAGTACTACAGGGTGGTGCTCGAATCTATCGATGAAACATACCAGACGGCTCGCTTGCGAGCCGACCTTCGATACGTATGGGGGAAAGACCCGAGCATGCTAGTTCGAGCGCCACTGTTTACGTTCATAGATGAATCCCCTGAGACCCACGAAATCCGTAAGAACTATTCCGCTCCCGTTCAGGTATTCTTTAGCCCGTTTGAGATTTCTGACGCCACGAACGAATTCTCTCTCGGGGTTTTCGCACCACGCGGGTGGACCAATAATGTTCCATTAAGGCATCCTCCTGCTTCCTTTTCCGAATCCGTTCCCAAGTCTACTATGGCGGACGTTCCACTCTTGGGAGACCCATGGCTTTATCCATTTGACAAATATGTCCTTGCCGCTCAAATCAAACTCATGATTGTCGCATCACCCGACTGGAAGCAGTATTTCAGGATTCCGGACGACCGTTACACGGTTTTGCCCAAAATACCCAATCTCATGGTCAGAAACATAAAAGCAAACGACCTGGAATACTGGGGCAAGTACTTTCAACAAGACCCCAAGGAATTCGCTCGACTCTACAGGCCTGACTTTTGGAAGGATGGCCGCATTCTCCTGGTATTAGAACGTCCAATGTTTCCAAAGTTTTTCGCCGTGTTCTTCGGTATTCTTGCGGTCGCTTGGATTCTGGTGGTCGCCAAGAGTGCGGACCCAAAACAGCTGACACTGAACGAGTTCGCGTATTTTCTAGCTATATGGGCGATCCGAGCCCCGTTGGCGGCAGCTGCACCGAAAGCTCCGCTGCTGATGGACTACATGACAATGGGACTCTACGTCCTTCTAATCGGCGTTGCGGTGGCGAGACTCATCTGGGGATTCCGCAAGCCGTGGCAACTTGAAGAAAAACCTAACCAAAAATGAATGGCTACCCCTTCTTTTCCCTGTGCAATCACGGTGCAGACCGTAACACCTTTTTGTCTTTGCCGAAGAGCAAGCTGCCGGAGTTCTCGCTTCAAGAGACTGGAAGGCCAACCACAAGGTTGAGCACTGAACTACGTATCCCGTAGCAGGGAGTAAGAGCCCGCGCGGGAAGAACTGCCGCTTGCTAACGACGAAGATTTACTGCGCTCCATTCCACGCCACATCAGATGACTCATCGATGTCTCGTTGTGGCTCGACTATCGCTGCGTTCAGGAAGGTCGTGAAAGCGCAGGGCTGGCCCCATGACAACGGAGATGACCCTTCGTTCTATGCCGCGCAAGTTTGGCGGCCCGCTCTCGTGGGGAATCTGCCGGCAAGACGTTCGCAACAGACTTCCGCATGGCGACCTGGTCGTGTTCTTCTCGTTTCGCAAATTCAAGGAGACTGGAGATTAGTGCCCTTGCGGACGTGGGCAGCCCGATGGCCGCGAAAGCCATGCTGCGCCACGCGAACCTCGCGACAACCACCGCGCATTATATCAAGTTCGTCCATGCCGCCGCGATTCGCGAGATGGACAAAATTTCCAGCTTGTTTGATAATGAGAGCAGTTTCGGCCATCCAAACTAAGAGGCTAAGAATGCTGCGTTCCGCCACATCCCAAACAGCGCAAGAAGCGGCAAACCTAGCGCCAACGTTTTGCGATTATGCAAAGAGTATGCAAAAGCGGACAACCGGAATTCCAGTAAGTTCTTTAGAATCAACCGTGCGCCCTTAGCTCAGCTGGATAGAGCGTCTGGCTACGAACCAGAAGGTCGGGTGTTCGAATCACCCAGGGCGCACCATCTTTTCAAGCACTTACACCGCATGCGTTGTCCGTGAATGGCTCGATTGTCCGTAAATTGTCCGTGTTCTCACTTTCGTTCTCCCATCCGAACCACCTTGCGGTCCGCTGAAGCGGCAAGGTGCTGCTGCGTTTTTGCCAGCGCCTGCCGCTTCTGTTCTTCGTCGACGATCGCGTAGCGGCGGAACACCGAATCAGTGTGATGCCCCGTGATCTTCATCGCACCTCTGGCTGGGGAATTGTTGTCTTGCTTCGGTGTAACAATGTTACATTGCGTTGAACCTTGACACCGTACCAATTCGCCAGGGACAGGTTTGGTTCTGGGAAGTTATACGTTCCACTAACGGTTGCGACCAATTCTGGGGGATGACGGGCAACTCTGATGTAACGCGATTAGGTAAGGGTAGCCGACGATACGCCCGCAATGTGCTGGGCACGAACGCCGCTTCTATGCCCCTCCGTAAAAGTCAGGCACCGTGTTTCCAAACCCATACGGCGTTCATATATATTGCCTCGCGCGATGGTCAGCAAACTCCGAAACGCGTGACGTTTATCGGGCGTTCTTCACAGCTTCCATCCGACCATTGAAAGTTGTCGTCAAGACAAGCGACCCCTGAATCCTGGTGTTGACGAAATCGATTTCGCGGAGTAAAAAAGCGAGAGTTCTCGCAGCTTGCCGCGTTCAGTTGCAATTCGGTTGTGCCTACTTTACCTTTCCACAAGCTGCGAAACATTGATGGGGGGGTGTTCCGTGATGAGGAAGTATGCCGTCTTAATTCTGTTGGGGTTGCTCTCGGGTGTCTTTTCCCTTTCCGCACAAGTCAGTACGTCGTCGATTACTGGGGCTGTAATAGATGCATCCGGAGCTGTCGTAGCTAACGCCAAAGTCGAAGCAAAGAACGAAGAAACGGGCGTAGTGTTCAGTCAAAACACGACAAGTTCCGGCAATTATTCCTTCGCATCGCTGACTCCGGGAAGTTACAGCATCACCGTATCGCTTACCGGGTTCCAAACCTTTAGCAGCATTCACAACATACTGACGGTTGGTACACCGCTGGTTGTGGACGTGACCTTGAAATTGGGGACCGTCGGGCAGTCCGTGGAAGTAGTGGAATCGAACTATCAGCGCCTGGAAACGTCCAACGCCACCGTGAGCGATATCATGGATACGAAACAGGTACAGGACCTGCCGCTGAACGGGCGCAACCCGCTGGCGCTGCTGACATTGGAGCCAGGCGTGGTACAACGCACGACCAATGGCGCAGGCTCCGGTACACACGTATTTGGCTCTCGTGACCGCTCGCATAACGTCACGATTGACGGCATTGACGCCAATGAGTCGACGGTGCCGAACCCACAAGGGAATATTCAGCGGCTGAATCCCGATAATGTGGAGGAGTTCCGAACTGTCACGCTGGGCGCCACGGCTGAACAAGGACGGAACAGCGGCGCAAACGTGATCGTGGCTACCAAGCCCGGCACCAACTCTCTCCACGGGTCAGCGTTTTATTTCAATCGGAATACGGACTACAACGCAAACGAGTGGTTCAGCAATTACGAGGGGAAAAAGCGCCCGGAGCTGAAGCTCAACGAATATGGTTTTGCGGTGGGCGGCCCGATCATCAAGAACAAAACGTTTTTCTTCGGCAGCTTTCAGAATAACCAAATCAACCAGACGGAGCCAGTCTCGGCCACCAACGTAGGCATAGCGGGCTTCGGAGCGCCGACGGTCTACACGTCGCTGGCGCGATCGGGGATTTTCCGGTTCGTGCGCGGATCAATCAACGTGGGCGGCTCAACGGTCACACGCAATTCACCACTCCTGGTAGACACCAATGGCAATCTGAAGCCCGGCGTTCCGGTGTGCAATGGCTCGACGATCGTGGGCAACTGCGTGGACAGCTACAATATGTTCGCCAACGACCCGCAAGGAATCGGCGGAGATCCGGCGGTGCTGGCGCTGATGAACAGCTTTCCGGCTGCCAACGCTTTCAGCCTGGGTGACGGACTCAATCAAGCCGGATTCAACTGGAACCCGCCTTCCCAATTCAAAGGGCCCAACTACTATGTGCGAGTGGATCACACGGTTGGTCCCAATGACAGCGTCTTTGTCCGGTGGCTGCAAAATACTTTCGATACCAAGCAAGGTGACTTCCTCAACGCACGGCCCCAGGTGTACCCCGGATTCCCACCACTGGGTGAAGTGAACCGGCTTGGGAAGAATCTGGCAATCAGCTACCGGCATAATTTTTCGCCGACGCTGGTGAACGAATTCACGGCCGGTTTCAACCGCTTCGCGTTTCAATTCACCTTCGGAGAGTCCAATCCCAACTTTCCGAATCCACAGAAGGTTCCCATCTGGGCTGACGACTGTGTGCTGGGATCGACGCTGAACGTCGACGGGCCGTACTGCCTGTCGCCACACACACAACGTGCGATCACCACGCCACAGCTCGTGGACAACATCACGTGGGTTCACGGGGCGCACACACTTCGGGCGGGAATCAACTTCCGATTCTACATACACAATGACAGCCGCGGGTTCTTCGGCAGCAGCGTTGTTACGCCGATCATCCGGTTCAATCGCAGCAACCGTTTGGCAGGATTCAATAACATTCCGGCGGCGGGCAATGCCGCCACTTGCCCGACATGCGCGAATTCAACGGACATCAATCGGCTACAGCAAGCCATCGACGAATTGGCTGGCATCCCCAGCCGTATCCAGCAGGCGTTCTTGGCCAACTTCGCCAGCAATACCTATGGCAGCACGAATTTCGCGACTGTCTACACGCGCGCACACCAGTATGACTCCTACGTGCAGGATGAATGGAAGTTGCGGCCGAATCTTACCCTTAACTTGGGCGTGCGGTGGGAATACAATCCCGCTCCTTACGACGCCAAGCAATCTCTCGTCCCTAATGTCTTCCCTGACGGTTCACAGGGCGCCGTAACCTATATGAAAGCTGACCGCTGGTTCCAGAATAACAACATCGGCGCGGTTGGCCCGCGCATAGGGATAGCGTGGTCGCCCGACGATAAAACCTCGGTGCGCGCCGGATATTCTTGGCTCTTTGACACACTCTCTACATTTCAGGTAACAGCAATGGCCGGCAAAATGCCAGGCTTTTTGCTGAACTGCATAACGACGATTAACTCGTCTGGAGCCGCAACCACGACCTCAGGCTGTGTGCTCCCAAATGGGATTACCGCCACCGGGAACAGCAGCCGAATCTCCACGGGGTTTCCCACCGCTGTTCCGACTCCAGCCATTACACCTTCTGTGGCAGTGACGCCCGCGCAACAGGCTGCAGGCGGCGCTCCGGCTGTTGGTGCCTTCGATCCGAACATCAAGAATCCCTCCGTTCACGAATGGGATTTGACGATTCAGCGCGAGCTTCCGAGGCATTTCGTGGCGGAAATCGGCTACATCGGGAAGCGCGGGACACACCTTTATAGAGCCTACGATCTGAACCAGGTTTCCGTTAACGGAGCTGGCTTCCTCGATTCGTTCAAAATCGCCATGGGCAACCGGCAGCTTGGTTGCAGAGCGGACGGAACCGGCTGCCCTGTTGGCGTGACCGGTCAAACGCCGGCATTACTTCTCCAATTAACGGGCAGCACTGCGGGAGTTGCCAACTCCAACCTGAACAATAGAGCATCCGACTTCGACACATTCAACATCGGGAATTTTGCCAATTTTGTGGACAGCCTGACTGGCGCTGGTACCTTTTGGGATCCGAACAGCGCGGCGAACAGCGCGCTCCCGAGGAATTTCTTCCGCCCCAATCCTCAGTTCGGCCAAATCTTCTTCCAGGATTCTGGTGGTGATTCTTACTACCACGGTTTGTTCATCGCCGCCCGGCGGCGCTTCGAGCAAGGGCTGGACCTGTCCTTCTCCTACACTTTCAGCAAGTCCATTGACGACATGTCTATCGACCCGACCGGTGCAGCCACCGGCGGTGGCCTGAGCACGACGAATAGCCGCACGCCGACGGACATCCATAACTGGCGCTTGGATCGGGCGCTCTCGGACTTCAACAATACGCACGTACTTTTGACCAATCTGCTTTACGAATTACCCATCGGCAAGGGCAAGAAACTCGCTTCGTCCGCGCCGGGCTGGGCGAATCAGATTATCGGGGGTTGGTCGTACACCGGCATCTTCGCATACCAGAGCGGGGAACCGTACAGCATCACGAGCGGTTCGCTGACGACCAATGGAGCGCATGTTAGCTTCGCGCAGGTAAGGGGGCCGCTGGACAAGGGCCACGTGCAGTTTGTGAATGGAGTGGAAGGCCCGGTAATGTACAACGTGGGACAACTCATCACCAACCCCACCGACCCCAATTTCAACTGCGTCAACGTTACTAGCACTCAGACGTTCTTCTGCATTCCGCCGCCGGGACAGAATGGCAATGGTCGCAACATCGTACAAGGGCCCAATTTCTGGAACCTGGATTCGGGACTATTGAAAGACTTTGGCCTGACGGAACGCTTCAAACTGCAGTTTCGGGCGGAGTTCTTCAACGTTTTAAACCACACAAACTGGGAAAATCCCCGCAACGCGACGTCCGGGTCGCCCAGCGTTCAAAGCAGTATCTTCGCCCGGACTTGCTGCGTCTCGGCTTCGCTGCCGTCTTCGGCAACGGTGATCGCCATTGGCGAACCGAACCGGGTCATCCAGCTCGGCCTAAAGCTTAATTTTTAACTCAGATTTAGGTAAGCCACTGGTTCGACCAGTGAGACCAGAAAAGGTTTGACCGTTCCGTTTGGGCATAACATCCCCCGTGGCTTGGTGAGAGCCAGAAAAAGGAGGATGTTATGAAGTATTTCGCGCATTGGCG
>WNES01001205.1_pt1 | contig 12783 bp, 8 predicted proteins | sample 5399931 | NCBI WGS metagenome assembly WNES01 (sample SAMN13153332, study PRJNA577476) | soil metagenome | isolation source: 20 cm grassland meadow soil 2 days after 3rd rain plot 5 | place: USA:California | collected 2015-11-11
TGGCGGACGCGCTTGCCTACGCCCATCGCCAGGGGATCGTGCACCGCGACATCAAGCCGGCGAACATCTTGCTCTCGCAGGGCCACGCGGTCGTGGCGGACTTCGGGGTCGCGCGGGCCGTCAGCGCCTCGGCCGCACGCTCCGAGCTGACGCAGACCGGCATGGCCGTCGGCACGCCGACGTACATGAGCCCCGAGCAGGCCTTGGGCGAGACCAACCTGGACGGCCGGACCGATGTCTACGCCCTGGGCGTGGTGCTGTACGAGATGCTCGCTGGCAGTCCCCCGTTTGAGGGCGCGACGCCCCAATCCATTGTTGCGCAGGCGCTGTCCCGCAAGGCGCCGCCGCTCGCGCACGATGCGCTGGGTCTCGAGCCCGTGATCGAGCGCGCCCTCGCGAGGGAGCCGGGCGATCGCTTCACCACGGCGGACGAGCTCGGCGGGGCGCTCGACGCGCTGTTGAGCGGCACCGGATTCCGGGGGGCGGCGCGGCGGCGCACCCGCAGCATCGTCGCGGCCGGCGCGCTGGGGGTCGTCGCCCTGCTCGCGTTCACCCTCTGGCCGCGGGGATTCCGCGTGGAGGGCGATCCGCGCAAGTCCCTCATCGTGTTCCCTTTCAATAACAAGACCGGCGATGCCACGCGCGCCTACCTCGCCGAAGCGGCGATGAACCTGCTCGACCTCGCGGCGGCGCACTGGCAGGACATGCGCGTGTACGATGACGAGCGCACCGCCTCCCTCATGCGGCGCCGCGCGACGTCCGGCGGGAGGGCGACTCCCTCGCGATCGAGGCCAAGGTACACGACGTACGCAGCGGTGACCGCCTCGCGACGTACATCGTGCGCGCGGCGTGGAGTGCCGACCCGCGGCCCCTGTTCGACACGCTCGCCGCCCGCATCCTGGGCACGAGCGGCGCCCCGCCGGGCGAGCGACCCTCCGTGCTGGCCCAGACCACCAGCTCGATCGCCGCGTACCGCGCCTATCTCGAGGGAAGCGCCGCGCTCCAGCGGCTGCAGCTCGACTCTGCTCAGCTACTGCTCGAGCGTGCCGTGGCGCTCGACTCCGGCTTCGCGCTCGCCTACCTCAAGCTCTACGATGCCGGAGGGTGGGGCCTGGGAATCAGGGAGCACAGCGCCTCGGGGTGGGGGTCCGCCACCATCGACCGCCGCCAATTTCTCCTCGGCGCCGAGCGGCACAGCGCTTCGCTGCCCCCCCGGCTGCGCGCGCTCGTCGCGTTCCACCGCGCCTTTGAAGATGGCCACTTGGCGCAGGCGCGTAGAATCGTCCAGGATCTGATCGCCCGCGATCCGACGGACGTCGAGGCATGGTATCAGCTGGGGGAAGCCCATTATCACGACCGGTCGGACGCCTTCCCCCATCCCGACTCCCTGGGCAACCTGGGACGCGCGTTGCGCGCGTTCCAGCACACCCTCGCCCTCGATTCGAGCTACGTGCTCGCCTATCAGCACATCCTGGATGCGCTGGCGCGCTGCGCCGGGGGCGACGGGTCCGCGGCATTCCACCTCTGCGTCAGAGACTCGGCCGTGTACGGCGCGCCCGACGAGTTGAGCCGGAGGTTCGGGGCTCGGACGGTCGCTCGCTGGCGCGATGAGGCGCGCGCGACCCAGATCCAGAGCGCGCGCGCCTGGGTGGCCGCCGTGCCGAGCTCGTGGCGACCGCGGCAGATGCTGCTCGACGTGCTGTACAGCCAGCGGCGCTACGACGAGGTGGTGCGCGAGGCGAGGACCATGGACCGGCTGGGCTGGCAGGCCGAAGCCGCGTTCTTCAAGGGGATGGCGCTGTTCGGGCTCGGCCACGCCAGTCAAGCCGCGACCGCCGTCCATGATGGGCTCAAGGTGGCGCGCGACACCCTGACGCAGATCCGGGAGGGGCGGTTTCGCGACTGGACCCTCCCGGCCGCGTTGCTCGCGGGCGCCGGCGGCCGCTGGGCCGACGGCCGGCGTTACAGCGCCACGTTAAGAGAACTCGGGCACGATGACTCGACCAACGTGGGCAGCCTCCGCATGGCCACGACGGACATCGCCTGGCTAGGCGAAGGGTACCTCGCCGCCGAGGTCGGCCAATCCATGGCCCGGCCGGACGCGCACGCCAGCCTGTCGGATCAGGTGCGTGCCACGGTGGACCACTACGCGCGTGGCGATGCCGCGCGACTGCGTCGCGTCTGCCAAGGACTGGGCACGCTGGCACTCGCCATGTTCCTCTCGACACGAGACACCCTGCTGCTGTGGCCCCTCCTGCAGCGCGTCGACACGTTGGCATGGGCCACCTGGCACGTCGCCGACGCTCACCTCGCCCTGGCGCGCGGCGACACGGCGCGCGCCCGGATGCGCGTCGAGCGCCATTATCGCGCCGCTGGGGACGCGGAATTCACCGGCTTCGAAGGCGGAATCCGTTCGTTCGCCTGGGGCGACCTCTTGGCCCGCCTGCGCGAGCCGCGCTTGGCGATCGAGGCCTACGCGCACCTCGACAGTCTTGACGACCACATCAATAACGCCGGCTTCGTGGTCCGCTCGTGGGCGGAGCGGGCGGCGTTGTACCAGCAGCTGGGCGATGCGCCACAGGCCATCCGGTACTACGAGCGGTTCATCGAGGCGTGGCAGTACGCCGATCCCGAGCTGCAACCGTTCGTCGAGCGAGCGCGGAAGGCGGTGGCGGCGCCGAAAGGGTGAGGTTCGCAACTCATCCGGCGGCGTCGGTCTGCCGCACCGCCTCGCGCAGCAGCGCGTGCCCGTGGGCCAGCCAATCGCTGTGACGGCGTGCGCACTTGCAGGCGAGACGCAGCAGCACCGCGGCTCGGTACCACGCCACCGCGCACGTGTCGAGCAAGCCCGCCGTCCGCGCGACGAACGTCTCCTCCGCCAGCGTCGCCTCCGACGCCAGTCGCTCGTGCTTCAGCCCGATCCGCCAGATGGTCGCCAGGAAGGTGCCGGCGTCGAGTTCCCGCGGCCCCTGACCGAAGCGTTCCCAGTCGATCACTCCGGTTCCGTCGCCCAGGTCGAGCAGGTGGCGAGCGTACAGGGTCCCGTGCACCAGGCCCGGGGGCGACTCCACGGCCCGGGCGCGGGTGGGGCGCGGCGGCAGCGCCGCGGCCGCGAATCGCAAGGCGGGGTCGGCCGCGCGCAAGCCGGCCGCCCATTCGCGCGCCCGCTCCCGCACCGTCTCGACCACACCGATGAGCCCGCCTCGGGCCCGCTGGCGACGGCGCGGAGCCATGAGGGCCAACATGCCGGCGACAACGCTCGCGGCGCCTCCCAGCACGGGATCGGCCCTGCTCATCTCGGCCACCCAGGTGCGGGCCTGGTGGAGCATCTCCGCTGCGCCGAGCGGCGGGCCGAGCGTCACCGGCAGCTCGACGGCTCGCCGGACCCAGCGCGCGGCGAGCTCACCGGCGCGCCTGCCCTCCCCGCGCTTGACCAGCTCGTGTGCCGTCGGCCCCTCCAACCACCCGAGGACCAGCACCCGCAGGCTGCGCTCGCACGCGAGCAGCGGCGGCACGCGGACGCCCGAGTGCCCGGCGAGCCCCGCCGCCTGGCAGGCGTCGTACAGCGCGGCTTCCGGGGCCGGGTCCGACGCATACGCCTTGACCGCGAACCGGTGTCTCCCGGCGCGCGCCTCGAATGTCGCCCGGAAGCCCGGGGTATAACCCTGCAGTACCAGCTCGACTGGATCGTCGGGCAGCCCCAGGGCGGGTATCGCACGCGCGAGTCCGACGGCGCGAAAGGCTGCCAGCGCGGGAAGCGACGGGTCGTCGGGAAGCTCGGTTCGCGATCTCACCCGGCGGCTCCAGTCTGCCGCACGGCCTCGCTCAGCAGGGCGTGCGCATCGACCAGCGCGCCCCCGCCCTGGCGCCCGTACTTGTCGGCCAGGCGCAGCAGCATGGCGGCTCGGTACCAGGCCACCGCCGAAGGGTTCAACTGGCCCGCCGTTCCGGCGAGGAACGCCTCCTCGGTCCGCGCTGCCTCGGGCGAGAGGCCCGCGTCCTTCTGGCCGATGCGCCAGATCGTGGCGAGGAAGGTGCCCGCGTCGAACTCGATGGGTCCCTGACCGAACTGCTGCCAGTCGATGACGCCGGGGCCGTCGCCCAAGTCGATGACGTGACGGGCGTAGAGCGTCCCGTGTACCAAGACGGGGGCGGATTCTCTCGCCCGAGTCCGCACCGGGGCGGGCGGCAGGGCGGCGGCCGCGAATCGCATCGCCGGATCGGACGCCCGCAGATCTGCCGCCCAGCCACGGGCCCGGTCCCGCAGCGTGTCGATCAGCGCGCCCAGTCCGCTCTGCACCGGAGCTGATCGGGGCTGCGGCTCCGTGAGCGCCAACATGCCCGCCACGACGCTCGCCGCCGCCCCGAGCACGGGATCGGCCGCGCGCAGGTTAGCCGCCCACTTGCGCGTCCGGGCGAGAATGTCGGCCGCGCCACGCGGCGAGCCGAGGTTCACCGGGAGCGAGACGACACGGCGGACCCAGTCAGCGGCCAGCTCGCCCGCGCGTCGGCCCTCGCCGCGCTTCACCAAGTCGGTCGCGGTCGGTCCGTCCAGCCACCCGATGACCACCAGCTCCAGATTGCGCTCGAACGCCAGCAACGGTGGCACGCGAGCCCCGGATTGGCCCGCGAGTCCGGCGGCATGCAGGGCGTCGTACAGCGCGGCTTCCGAGCTCGCTCCCGACGCATACGCCTTGACCGCGAAGCGCCGGCTCCCCACGCGCGCCTCGAAGGTGGCGCGGGCGCCCGGCTTGTAGGCGCGTAGGATCAGCTCGACCGGATCGTCCGGGAGACCGAGGCTCGGAATCGCCCGCGCGAGCCCCATGGCGCGAATCGCCTCGAGGGCGGGGAGGGCGGGATCGTCGGGGAACTCGCTACTCGCCCTCACGGGCGGGTGTCTGGACGCATGTTCGCGGCGCCGACAGGAGCGGGACACCGTTGGCTGAGACAAGGAGCGTGCCAGCATGTAACGCGAGCTGCAGCACGGGATGTAGGGGAAATGGAGGGGCGGGAGTCGATCCCCTGCTGCGCGGCGGCGACAGAGTGCGGGCTAGCGCCTCACCCCGTCGTACACCAAGCGCGACAGGTCCGCGACCAGGTTGTGCGCGACACTATCCTCCTTGATGCCGCCGGTGAGCACCACCAGGACGTAGCGTCCCCCCTCCGGGGGGAAAACCACGGCGGCGTCGTGGTAGACGACCTCCCCGATCCATCCGGTCTTGTGGGCCACACGCGTACCGGGCGGCACGCCCACGGGGATCCCCTCGTTGAACTCCTGGCGACCGAGGATGGCGAGCATCGAGTCGCAGGCGGCCGGGCTCGCGGCACGGCCGGTCGCGATCGCCTGGAGCAGCACGCCCAGGTCGCGCGCCGTGGTCGTATTGTTCAAGCCGGCCCGGTACGCCGCGCCGTCTTCCACGCCGCGCAGCACCTGAATCGACCACGCCCCGAGTGCGCGCGCCGTGCGTTGGGCACGGTCGGCACCGACACGCTCGATCAGGATGTTGGTGGCCAGATTGCTCGAGCGGGTGATCATCCGCTCGAGCAGATCGCGCACCGGCCGGTTCCGTCCCACCAGCGCGTACAGCGTCGAATCCGAGTCGTCTTCCTTGCCGACCACGAACGCGCCCTCCACCAGGGAAGGAAAGGCGGTGTGCACGGTAAGCGAGTCGTCGAGATTCAGCAGCCCGGCGTCCGCGTCCCGGAAGATCTGGATCATCACCGGCAGCTTCATCGTGCTCGCGGCGTGGAATCGCAGATTCGCGTCGATCAGGATCGAATCGGCGCGGGCGAGCGACCGATAGTAAAGTCCGACGGCACGGCCGGGGGCACGGGCGATGCGCGCCTCCAGCGTCGCGCGCAACCCGCTCGCCTGCTGCGAAGCGGCCGCCGTGGCGGTCCCGGTCAGCAGCAACGCCAGCACGCGTAACCATTTCATGGCGCTCAATATACGCTTGATTACATTTCCTTCGTGAGCGAGTTCGTGTTCGGCACCCACAATGCCGCCTTCGTGCAGGTGATGTACGAGCAGTACCTGCGGGATCCCGCCTCGGTTTCCGACGACTGGCGTCAACTGTTCGACAACGGGAAGCTGGCGGAGCTTCCGGTGATTCCGACGAGCCGCGAGGACGTAGCGGGACTCGGGACTCGGGACTCGGGGCTCGGGGGCTCGACCGCCGCCGTCCCGAGTCCCGAATCCCGAGCCCCGAGCCCCGGCCTTACGCCGATCGTCGGCCCCGCCGAGCGGCTCGCACAGAACATGACGGACTCCCTGTCCGTCCCGACCGCGACGTCGTTCCGCGAGGTCCCCGTAGACGTGCTCGACGCGCGCCGCAAGGACCTGAACGCCCGGCTCGCGGCGGCCGGCAAGAAGATCTCCTTCACTCACCTCGTCGGCTTCGCCATCGTGCGCGCGGCGCGCGAGCACCCGGTGATGACTCATGCCTTCCAGGAAGTGGAGGGCAAGCCCCATCGGCTCGACCCCCATGGCGTCAACCTCGGCCTCGCCGTGGACGTGGAGAAGAAGGACGGCAGCCGCGCCCTGGTGGTTCCGGTCATCAGGCACGCCGAGGCGATGGACTTCGCGACGTTTCACGCGACCTACGAGACGCTGGTCGAAAAAGCCCGCAGCAACCGGCTCCTTCCCGACGACTACGCGGGCGCGACCATCACGCTCACCAATCCCGGGACGCTCGGCACCTCGGCCTCGGTGCCGCGCCTCCTGAAGGGACAGGGGTCCATCATCGCCACGGGCACGATCCGCCAGGTCGGGGCCGTCCGGATCATGACGCTCACCTCGACCTACGACCATCGCATCATCCAGGGCGCGGAGTCGGGAATGTTTCTTCGCAAACTGGATTCCCTGCTCCAGGGAGAGGACCGTTTCTACGAGCAGGTGGCGGAGACTCTAGCAATCACGGGGCTCGGGGCTCGGGATTCGGGACTCGGAACGGCGGCCGCTCGGGCACTCCCGAGCCCCGAGGCCCGAACCCCGAGCCCAGAGAGCGTCGCCGCCGCCATGGCCTTGGTGAAGGCGTATCGCAACTTCGGCCACATGGCGGCGCGGCTCGACCCGCTCGGCTCGGAGCCGCCCGGCGATCCGGCCCTCGACCCCGGGCCGCTGGGACTCACCCCGGAGATCATGGCGCGGATCCCCGCCGAGTTGCTGCGCATCTACGTGCCCGGCCGGACCCTGGCCGAGGCGTATCCCCGGCTGCAGGAGACGTACTGCGGCACGATCTCCTACGAAGTCGAGCACATCGGCAGCCACCAGGAGCGCCTGTGGCTGCGGCAGGTGATCGAGTCTGGCGAGCACCGCCGCCCGCTCGGCGCGGACGAGAAGAGGAAACTGCTGTCCCGGCTCACGGCGGTGGAGACGCTCGAGCGCTTCCTCCACAAAGCCTATCTCGGCCAGAAGCGGTTCTCGATCGAGGGTCTGGACGCACTCGTCCCGCTCCTCGACCAGACGGTCGAGCTGGCCGGCGCGAACGGGGCGCGCCGCGTGGTACTCGGCATGGCGCACCGCGGCCGGCTCAACGTGCTCGCCCACATCGTGGGGCTGCCCTACGAGACGATCTTCGCCGAGTTCGAGGGCGGGCGGCACGTGGAGGAAACGCTCACGCCCGAAGGCGGCACGGGCGACGTCAAGTACCATCACGGCGCCGACGGCGTGTACCAGACCGCCGCGGGCAAGCCGGTCAACATCACGCTCAGCCCGAACCCGAGCCATCTCGAAGCGGTGAACCCGGTCGTCGAGGGCCGGGCGCGCGCCAATCAGACGAACCGCCGCGGCAAGGACGCGATCCACGACGGGAGCGTGGCGCTGCCCGTGTTGATCCACGGGGACGCCTCGTTCGCGGCGCAGGGCGTGGTCGCGGAGACGTTCAACCTGGCGCGGCTCAAGGGCTATACCACGGGCGGCACGATTCACTTGATCGCCAACAACCAGCTCGGGTTCACCACCGACCCGCGGGAAGGGCGCTCCACCGACTACTCGAGTGATCTCGCCAAGGGGTTCGACGTGCCCATCATCCACGTCAACGCGGACGATCCGGAAGCGTGCCTTGCGGCCGCGCGGCTCGCGATGATGTATCGCGACAAGTTCCACGGCGATGTGGTGCTCGACGTGGTCGGCTACCGGCGGCACGGTCACAACGAGGGGGACGAGCCCGCCTACACTCAGCCGGTGATGTACGAGCGGATCAAGCAGACCCCCACCGTGCGGCAGCGCTACGCCGAGCAGCTGGCCCGGGAGGGTGTGGTGGCCGCGGCCGCCGCCACCACCGAAGCCGAGCAGACCTACCAGCGCCTCGCCGACATCCAGCAGTCGCTCAAGGCGAACCTGCGCGAAGCGGGAGCCGGTGAGGAGCCGCAGCGCATTTCGGGCGCTCAACGCCCACCGCCCGAGCCCGAGACGGCCGTGTCGACCTCGCTGCTCACGACGCTGAACGAGCAGCTGCTCCAGGTTCCCGAGGGGTTCACCGTCATCCCGAAGCTCAAGAAGCAGCTCGAGCGGCGGCGCACGGCCCTCACCGGCGGCGAGATCGACTGGGCGCACGCCGAGGCACTGGCGCTCGCGTCGCTCGTGGTCGAGGGCACGCCGATCCGCCTCACCGGGCAGGACACGGAGCGCGGCACGTTCAGCCAGCGGCACCTGGTGCTGCACGACGCGACGGACGGGCGCCGCTACGCCCCGATTCAGAACCTCCCGGGCGCGCGGGCGCCGTTCGAGCTGCACAACAGTCCGCTCTCCGAGTTCGCGTGCCTGGGGTTCGAGTACGGCTACGCCGCCGCCGCGCCCGACGCGCTGGTGTTGTGGGAGGCGCAGTACGGCGACTTCACGAACGGCGGCGAGGTGATCATCGATCAGTTCCTCATCGCCGGCCTCGCCAAGTGGGGGCAGACCTCCCGCCTCACGCTGCTGTTGCCGCACGGCTACGAGGGCCAGGGGCCGGAGCACTCGAGCGCCCGGGTCGAGCGGTTCCTTGCGCTCGGCGCCGACGGCAATCTGCGCATCGCCAACTGCACCACGCCCGCGCAGTACTTCCACCTGCTGCGGCGCCAGGGACGCCACCCGGAGCTGCGGCCGCTGGTCCTCTTCACGCCCAAGAGCCTGCTGCGCCTTCCCCAGGCGACCGTCCGGCTCGAGGACCTGACCGGTGGGACGTTCCGGCCGGTGCTGGACGACCCTGCGGGCGCGGCGCATCGCGACGCGACGCGGCTGGTGCTGTGCAGCGGCAAGGTCTATTACGACCTGCTGCTGTCGCCGCTGCGCGCGTCGGCGGCGCACGTCGCGATCGGCCGCGTCGAGCTGCTGTATCCGTTCCCCGCGGTCGAGCTCGCGGAGCTGATCAAGCGCTATCCCAAGATCACGGAGATCGTCTGGGTGCAGGAGGAGCCCCGCAACATGGGGCCGCAGAAGTTCATGCTGCCGCAATTGCGCGAGCTGGTCGGGGAGGGCGTGACGGTGCGCGACATCGGGCGGCCGGAGCGCTCGAGCCCGGCCGAGGGCTATCCCGCGGCGCACCAGGCGGAGCAGGCGCGGATCGTGGGGGCGGCGTTTGCGGCTTCCTAGGCCTCCGGAGATGGGTCCCCGAAACCCCGGGGCACCGCCCCGGGGTCAACCCACCCCATGCGGTCTCAACTCGGCAGGCGGTCTGGGTGCCTCGCGAATTGGCCGCCCATGTACACCCGCGCTCCGCGTACATGCGAACGTGACAGCGAGCCGGCGTAGAAGCCGCGAGCCCACCGGAAGCTTGGCGCCTCCGTGCGCCCCAGGTTGATGCGACGCGCAGACTCCGACTTGGCATGACGGATGAACGAGCTCAGTGTGGCGCTCGGCGGATAGCTCAACAGCACGTGCACATGGTCGGCGAGCACGGCCTGAGCGTGGACACGCACCCGGCAGCGACGCGCAGCGTCGAGGACGACGTCGGTAACAACCGCGACATCCACGCGCCGAATGGACGGCTCCCGCCGCCACGTGTGCCACGTGAGATGTGCGTACAACCCGATGGCGTGGTGCGGACCACGTGCCCTCATCGTGACCTCCTCCGGGTGGGTTAACCCCGGGGCGACGCCCCGGGGTTTGACCGAGTGCGCGTCGTGCCCAGGTGAGCCGGAGCCGTGCTGCCCACGTGACCCGTAGCGGTCGTGCCTAGGCGCCTGGAACGGTTATGCCCAGGACCCCCGGCGGGCCCGGTCCCTACTTTCGCCGTCGCGTGCCTTATAAGCGGCATCCGAATCAGGCGGCTCGCGGCTGAATTGTGCGGGTGGTGTTCGTGGCCTTGTCTGAGCCGCTCCGCCCGGGACACGCGACGGAGGGCCGGTACCCTCCCCCCGGCCGACCTCCTCGGCTAGCTTCTCCCTCAATGGGCATCGGCACCACCTCCCGGACCCGCCAGTCCCGCGAGTCCGTCGTCATTCGCTTCGCAGGCGACTCGGGCGACGGCATGCAGGTGACCGGGTCGCGCTTCACGGTGGAAACGGCCCTCGCCGGCAACGACCTCACGACCTTTCCCGATTTCCCCGCCGAGATCCGCGCCCCCGCCGGGACGACGTACGGCGTATCGGCGTTCCAGATCCAGTTCGGAGCGAGCGACGTCATGACCCCCGGCGACGCGGTGGACGTGCTCGTGGCCATGAACCCCGCCGCGCTCAAAGTGGAGCTGAAGGATCTCCGCGTGGGCGGGACGATCCTCGTGGATACGGGCGCCTTCACCGAGCGCAACCTCACCAAGGCGGGATTTGCCGCCAACCCGCTCGCAGACGGCTCCCTCGCTCCCTACCAGGTCCTGACGTTCGACATCACGCGGCTCACGACGGAAGCGGTCAAACCGTTCGGCCTGTCGAGCCGGGAGGCGCACCGCTGCCGCAACATGTGGGCGCTGGGCCTGATGCTGTGGATGTACGGCCGCGACCGGCAGGCGACGATCGAGTGGCTGCGCCGCAAGTTCGCTGAGCGGGCCGAGCTCGCCCAGGCGAACGTCGCGGCCATGAACGCCGGCCACGCGTTCGGCGAAACGGCCGAAATGTCGGAGCATCTCGTTGGCTACACGGTGCGCAGCGCGCCCGTCCAGCCGGGACGCTACCGCACGGTGAGCGGGACGGAGGCCCTGGCGTGGGGTCTCATCGCCGGGATGCGCGGCGCCGGGCTCGAGAAGATGATCTTCGCGGGCTACCCCATCACGCCGGCCTCGCTCCTGCTCCACACCCTCGCCAACCTCAAAGCCTACGGCGTGGTGACGTTCCAGGCGGAGGACGAGATCGCCGCCATCGGCGCGGCCATCGGAGCCGCCTACAGCGGAGCGCTGGGTGTCACCTCGAGCTCGGGCCCGGGGATAGCCCTCAAGACCGAGATGCTCGGGCTCGCGATCGCCACGGAGCTGCCGATCGTGGTGATCGACTCGCAGCGCGCCGGCCCGTCTACCGGGATGCCGACCAAGGCCGAGCAGTCCGACCTGTTTCAGGCGGTGCACGGCCGGAACGGGGACGCGCCGCTCGCCGTGATCGCCGCGGCCACGGCCGTGGACTGCTTCGAGGTCGCGATCGAAGCGGTGCGCATCGCCACGACGTACATGACGCCGGTGATCGTGCTCACCGACGCCTACCTGGCGCACGCCGCCGAGCCCTGGCGCCTCCCCGAAACGGCGGCCCTGCCGCAGTTCCCGGTGCGCTTCCGGACCGACCCGGCGGGCTTCCACCCGTTCCTGCGCGACCCGGACACGCTGGCCCGGGCGTGGGCCGTGCCCGGAACGCCGGGGCTCGAGCACCGCATCGGCGGGCTCGAGAAGGATTACGACACGGGACACATCTCCTATGATCCCGACAACCACGCCCGCATGACGCGCACGCGCGCCGCGAAGATCGCGGGCATCGCCAACGGCATCCCACTGCAGCGTGTGGCCCTCGGCGACGACCACGGCGCGGTCGCGGTGGTGGGATGGGGCTCGACCTACGGCGCGATCAACCGGGCGGTGAGCGAGGCCCGCGAGGACGGCGCCGACGTCTCGCACATCCACCTCCGCTACCTGAGCCCATTCCCACGGAACCTGGGCGACCTGCTCTCGCGGTTCCAGCGGATTCTCGTCCCGGAGATGAACGACGGCCAGCTGGTGCAGTTGTTGCGGGCGGCGTATCTCGTGCCGGCGCAGGGGTTGAGCAAGGTCGCCGGGAAGCCGTTCAAAGTGTCGGAGATCGTGCAGGCTATTGAAGCTGCACTCCGGAGCCCGCAGTCGCGTTCCGCCTCTCCGCATCGCGGAGAGGGGGCCAGGGGGTGAGGCATGACGGTCACGACGATCACCGATGCCGAGCTCACGCCCAAGGATTACGCGTCCGACCAGGAAGTCCGCTGGTGTGCGGGGTGCGGCGACTACGCCATCCTGAAAGCGGTCCAAAAGGTGTTGGCGGAGCTGGGCGCTCCGCGCGAGCGCACGGTGTTCGTGTCGGGGATCGGGTGCGCGGCGCGCTTTCCCTATTACCTGTCGACCTACGGGTTCCACACGATCCACGGGCGGGCGCCCGCGATTGCCACCGGCGTCAAGCTCGCCAATCCCGGGCTCGACGTGTGGGTGGTCACCGGCGATGGCGACGGCCTCTCGATCGGCGGCAACCACATGCTGCACGTGCTGCGACGCAACGTCGATCTGCAGATCATCCTCTTCAACAACGAGATCTACGGCCTCACCAAGGGGCAGTACTCGCCCACCTCGCGGCGCGGCACGCACTCCCCCTCCACGCCGCAGGGCTCGATCGAGGCCCCCGTGTCGCCGTGCGCGTTCGCCC
>WNES01001467.1_pt1 | contig 12764 bp, 8 predicted proteins | sample 5399931 | NCBI WGS metagenome assembly WNES01 (sample SAMN13153332, study PRJNA577476) | soil metagenome | isolation source: 20 cm grassland meadow soil 2 days after 3rd rain plot 5 | place: USA:California | collected 2015-11-11
CGTGATCCTCTATCAGGACCAGGTCCTGCAGGTGTGCCAGGCACTCGCGGGATTCACCGCCGGCCAAGCGGAGGCGCTGCGGCGGGCCATGAGCCGGCGGCGCAGCCGCGAGCTGATGGCGGGGTTCTGGGAGGAGTTCCGGGACGGCGCGGCGGCGCGCGCCGTCCCCGAACAGACCGCAGAGCGCGTGTTCACGCAGGTGATCGCGTTCTCCGAGTTCGGCTTCCCCAAGTCGCACGCCGCCGCGTTCGGCCTGCTCGCCTACCAGTCGGCGTGGCTCAGGCACTATCACCCCGCCGAGTATTATTGCGCCCTCTTCAACAACCAGCCGATGGGGTTCTACTCACTCGACGTCCTGGGACGCGACGCCGAGCGGAACGGGGTCGAGATCCGGCTCCCCGACGTGAACGCGAGCGACGTGTGGTGCACGATTGAAAAGGGAGCGGGGAGCGGGGAGCAGGGAGCAGTTCATTCAGATGCAGTGAGAGTGGGGCTCGGGTTCGTCCGAGACTGGAGCGAGGAGACGGCGACGGCGGTCGTGATCGAGCGCGAGCGGCGCGGGCCGTACGCGAGTATCGGCGACTTCGTGCGCCGGGCGCCGCCCAAGCTCAAGCGCACCGCGATCGAGCATCTCGTGTGGGTGGGGGGATGCGACGGCTTCGGGCTCACCCGGCGCGAGCTCCTGTGGCAAGTGGGGCTGTGGCTTCCTCCGGAAGCGGAGCACGGCGTGGACGCACGCGGCCGGCGGCAGCTCGAGTTGGCGCTCAATCACCCGCACGAGGGACTACGATTCGACGGCCTCGAGGCGGCCGAGCGGCTGCTCGCCGAGTATGACGTCCTAGGGTTCGCGGCGAGCGGCCATCCGCTCTCGCTGCTGCGCGGGGCGCTGCCACCGGGTGTCGAGCAGAGCGATGTGCTCTCCCGGCTCGAGCACGGAGCCTGGGTCGAGGTCGCCGGGCTGGTGGTCGCGCGCCAGCGGCCCGAGACGGCGAAGGGATTCATCTTCGTGCTGCTCGAGGATGAAGCGGGAATGGTGAACGTGATCGTGCGGCCCGACGTGTACGAGCGGTATCGGACGGCGGTTCGCAGCGAGCCGCTGCTGTGGGTGCGCGGCAAGCTCGCCAAGGACGATGGGACGGTGAACGTGCTGGCGGAAGAGGCGCAAGGTCTCAAAGTCGGAACGCGGAACGCGGAACGCGGAACGAACAGCGAGTCGGACAGTTCCGCGTTCCCACTTCCGCATTCCGCGTTCGCCTTTCTCAAGTCCATGCGCCGCGTCGCCCCGGAGTCGAAGGATTGGGGTTAATTTTCCACCATGGCCAAAACCGAAGTCGCGACCCTTGCCGGCGGGTGCTTCTGGTGCCTCGAAGCCGCCTTCCAGAACCTGAAGGGAGTCGACAACGTTCAGTCGGGGTACGCGGGCGGACACGTCGCGCACCCGTCGTACGAAGACGTGTGCACGGGCACCACCGGCCACGCTGAAGTCGTCCAGATCACCTTCGATCCCACGGTCGTGTCGTTCAACGACCTGCTCCACGTTTTCTACACGATCCACGACCCCACCACGCTCAACCGTCAGGGCGGGGACGTCGGGACGCAGTACCGGTCGGCGGTCTTCTATCACACGCCGGAGCAGAAGGCCGTGACGGAGAAGGTGATCAAGGAGCTCGCGGCCGAGCACGTGTGGGACGACCCGATCGTGACCGAGGTGAAGCCGCTCGAGGCCTTCTATCCGGCCGAGGAGTACCACCGCGACTATTATCGCCGTAACCCGAACCAGGGCTACTGCAGCGCCGTGATCGCCCCCAAAGTGGCCAAGGTGCGGAAGCTCTACTTCGACAAGCTGAAGCAACCGGTAGTTGAGGGGACACATATGCGTTGGTCCGTACTCGCGGTGTTGCTCGCAGCGCCGGTTCTTGGCGCCGCCCAGGCACCCCCCGCCGGGGCGAGTGAACCGTTCGTGGTGGAGTACTACTACAAGACCCGCTGGGGCTTCGCCGACGAGTTCATCCGGCTCTTCAAGAAGAACCACTTCCCGGTGTTGAAGCGGGAGATCGAGCTGGGGCACATCCAGCGGGTCACCGCGGAGGCGCCCCGGTTCCACGGGACCGAGGATGGCCGCTGGGATTATCGCGTCACGATCGTGTGGAAGAACGCCGCGGCGCCGCACGAGCCGTTCCCCGAGGCGGAGCTGAAACGTCTGTTTCCCGACCAGGACACGTTTCGGCGCGAGGAGCAGCGGCGCTTCGAGATCCTCGCGGCGCACTGGGACCTGCCCGTGGTCAGCGTGGATCTGACGCGGCCGTAGCGCGGCGGCTTGACGCTCGCGGCGCACCGCAGCACGATTGGGCGGCATGCCGCGGCCGTCCGTCGTCGTGCTCGTCGCCGTCATACTCGCACCGCCCGGTGCGCTGCTGGGCCAGTCGCGTGTCTCCCAACTGGTCGATTCCGCCCGCGTACAGCTCGCGGCCAACCATCTCGACTCTGCCGAGGCCCTGCTGCGGTCTGCTCTCGATACCACGGCTCCCGCTGCGCCCGCCGACCGCAACAACGCACTCGTGTGGGACGGGATCGTCCAAGTCCTCCGCGGCCACGAGGACCTCGCCCGCGCCGCGTTCCGGCAGGCGCTGGCTCTTGACCCAGGCCTAGAGGTCAACGGGCTCGATCAGCTCTCGCCCGAGCTGGCGCAGCTGTTCCAGCAGGAGAAGCAAGCGGCCGGGCGGAGCCATGGCTTCTACGTTTCGAAGGACGTCGACGAGTCGCCGCGACGTCTGTCGGGCCCCCCGGTGGCCTACCCGCGCAGCCTGCTACGGCGGCATGTCCAGGGGTTTGTGCAGATCGCGGCGATCATCGATACGACCGGGCACGCGGAGCCGGCCTCCCTGGAAGTCCTGTCGACGCCCGATTCCGGCCTGATCGAGCCCGTAAAACAGATGATGCTGGCGTCCCGGTTCTCTCCCGGCCGCCTGAAACGCGTGGCGGTGCGCGTGATGGTCCAGATGGCGGTGGACGTGCGGCCGCCCCGGCTCAGCGCAACGGAGCTCGTCTCGAGCGCCCGCAGCCACCTCGGCGCGAATCGCCCCGATAGCGCGCTCACGCAGCTCGCTCTCGCTCTCGATACGGCGCTCACGCATCCAACCGACGGCGAACGGTTGTACGCGCTGCTGGTGCGGGGTGTCGCCGCATCGCGCACGGGGCGGGATAGCGCCGGGCGCGCCGATCTGGCGGAGGGCCTCGCGCTGTACCAGACCCTCACTGCGCGCGGCGTCGACCTCGCGCCGTTCTTGCGCCGCTTCGCGGACTCGGTCCGGCTCAGCGGGCGTGGGACCAAGCCGCCCGGCGCCACCATGGCTGCGCCGATAGCGGTCGGGGCCGTGGACGAGCAGCCGGCGCTCGTCTCCCACCCACCAATCCGCTATCCGCCGGAGATGCAGTCGCTCCGGGTGGACGGCACCGTCCTCGTGGAAGCGGCGCTCGATGTGACGGGACACGTCGAGCCTGGATCGGCGAGGATCTTCCAGAGCCCCAACCATGCATTCGACGAGGAGGCGCTGCGCGTGGTGCGTGGGTCGGTGTATCGCCCCGCGCGCAGTGAGAGTCGAGCAGTGCGAGCGGTGATCCGGCAGGCGATCAGCTTCGTCAACTACTAGTCGGGCGTGGCCGCGGGTCTGGGACGAGTCCTACCGAGATAGGTCCGGACGAGCGGTGCCACGCGCCCGCGCACCAGCGCGGACTTGAGCCGTTCGCGTTCGTCTGGTGTGACCTCCGCGAGGTATCGCTCCCCGCTCCCCGCACCCTCTTTGAGCGCGACGGGTATTCCGTCTCGATACAGGATCCGGTTCGTCGCGACTCCGGCGACCACGTCTCCCGGCGTCACGATCCCCACGAGGTTGAGCGGGTCGGCCCCGCTCACGGCCACCAGCTCGCCGCGCGGCTCCTCGCGCCGGACGCTGCGGAGCAACCCCACCGCCTCCGGTAGCGCGTACTGCTCACCCGAGAAACCGCCTACGAAGCGCCCGCCGCGAATCTCTCCTCGCGCCTCGAGCCGACGGTACACCCGCAGGATGTCGCGCCACGGGGTCAGCAGCGTCTCGCGTGTCACGAGCCGCCGGAACACCACTCCGTAGCGGCGCAACAGCTGCCACGCCACCGCTTCCGCGACGGCCTCTTGCGGCAGCGGCGCCGCGGCCCGCACGCGGGACCACCGCCCCGCCGTCTCCACCCCGAACGGGGCGATATGCCCGCGCCGCCGGAACCCGCCAATGGGGCGGCGCCGATCGGACGGCACGAGCAGCGCCCGCAGCCCAGCAAAGCTGTCCGAGCTCACGAGCCCCCACGCGACCAGCTCACCCAGTCCCTTCTCCACTTCGGTGCGTAACAGTCCCGTCGCGTTCACGAGGTCGCCGAAGAACGATGCGCCCCGCTGGTCGAGCGCCTCGAGCACGGCGCGGGCCGAATGCGAGAGCGGGAGACTCGCCGGATCGGGCTGCACCGTCAGAGACCGCCAAACCGCTCCCCGCTCCCTGCGAAACAGCGCAATCGGCGTCGTGCGGATCGGCCCCGACTTATGCCCGTTCGACGACGCCGCCGGCGACAGCCGACCCCAGGCGATCTCCCCCGAGAGACACAGGCCGTCGAGCCACAACGGGTCGTACTCGCCGAGCCGGGCCGGAAGCACGTCGGCTTCCCAGGCACCCGCGGGCGCTTCGTAGCCATCGAGCAGCTCGAGCACCGCGCCGAGCCCTTCCGGTCCCTCGGCCCGGGCGTCCGGTGCGACGCGCTGCCACCGCAACAGGAACCGCATGAAGTCCGCCGCCGTGACCGGCTCGATCTCCTGGCGCAGCCGGTCGAGCGTGTAGCGATGGATGCGGGCGAGCAGACGGCGCTCGCACCACTCCAGCTCCGCCACGCCGGGCGTGAACCGGCCACGTAGCACGAAGCCTTCGTGCTCGAGCGCGCCGAGCGCGAAGTCCACGTCCGCGACCGCGACGCCCAGCGAGCCTGCAACGTCGGCGGCCGTCGTGGGACCGACCGCCTCGAGCCGCCCGCGCACCAGCTCGCGCACCGCGTCCTCGCGCGTCCATGCCTTGGCGCGATCGCGCTCGGGCACGGTCAGGGCCGGCTCGCACTTGGCTCCGGGGAACACCGCCTCCAGCATCGGCAGTCGCTCGGCGGCGATCCAGAGTCGAGGCTCGCGCAGCAGTGTCGTCGCGCGCCCCGCCCGCGCCAGCTCATCAAACCACCCCTGCCATTCCGCATTCCGCGTTCCGCATTCCGCACTCGTCAGGGCACCGGTGACGAGTAACGCGTCGTGCAGCTCGTCGGCGGAACTGACGTCGGGCCAAGCCTCTTCGCGCACCCGATCGATCGCCGCCTGATCGAGCTTCCCGAGCTCCTCCGCGGTCTTCACGTCGAGCCCGCGTCGCGTGATCACCGCCTGGGTGCGGCGCTCCTCGAGTGGCGCGTCGTCGAGGAAGGCGTACGGCTTGGCGTTGATCACCTCGTGCGCGAGCGGTGACGGCTCCGTCGTGTCGCGCGCGACCAGCGTGAACTGCCCCGCCGCCATCCCCTCGAGCACGCGCTTCAAGCCGGGGAAGTCCATCGCCTCGAGCAGACAGTCCGCGATGGTCTGCTGCACCAGCGGGTGGTCGGGAATCTCGCGGTCTCCCACGAGGTTTTCCGGGCATGCGAGCTGGTCGGGGAACACGGCGGCGACCAGGTCCTCCGCATCCATGCGCTGGAGCGGCGTGGGGACCTTCTTGCCGCCGCGCGCGCGCAGCACGGCGAGCGCCCGGGTCGCGTTCCAGCGCCAGCGCGAGCCGAACATCGGCGCGTCGAGCATCGCCTGCACCAGCAGGTGCTCCGCCGTCTCGGGCTTCAGGTATTGGAACACGTCCTCGAGCGGGAAGCTGTGCTGGGGGCCGAGCGACAGGACGATCGCGTCCTCGGTGGCGGCCGCTTGCAGCTCGAAGTTGAAGCTGCGGCAGAACCGCTTGCGGAGCGCGAGGCCCCACGCGCGGTTGACCCGGCTCCCGAAGGGCGCGTGCAGCACCAGCTGCATCCCGCCCGCCTCGTCAAAGAAGCGCTCCAGCACCAGCGTCTCCTGCGTCGGGATAACCCCGAGGATCTTCTGCGACGCCTCGAGATACTCGACCATCTGGCGCGCCGCGGGCTCGGGGACCCCGGGGATCTCACCCGCGAGCCATGCCGTCGCCTCGCGGGCGTCTGCCAGCCGACCGCCGACATCCCGGCGCAGCCGGGACACTTCCTGCGACAACTCCGGCGTACGACCCGGCGCCTCGCCGAGCCAGAAGGGAATCGATGGTGGCTGGCCCTGGGCGTCGACGACGCGCACCTGGCCCGACTCGATTTTCTGGATCAGATAGGACCGGTTGCCCAGCTGGAAGATGTCGCCCGGCATACTCTCGATGGCGAAATCCTCGTTGAGGGTTCCGACGAAGGTCTCCGTCGGCTCGAGGATCACCCGGTAGTCGCCGATGTCAGGAATCGCCCCGCCCGACGTGAGCGCGGCGAGCCTGGCGCCGCGGCGCGCGCGTAGCCGGCGATTCACACCGTCGTAATGGACGTACGCGCCCCGCCGCCCCCGCCGCGTCGTGAATCCCTCGGCGAGCATCTGCACCACGGCGTCGAAGTCCTTGCGCGAGACGTCGCGGTACGGGTACGCCCCCCGCACCGTCTCGAACAACGCATCCTCCTGCCACTCCTCGCATGCCACCGTCGCCACGATCTGCTGGGCCAGGATGTCGAGCGGGTGCGCCGGGATGATCAGCCGGTCGAGCTGGCGCTCGTGCGCGGCCCGCACCAGCGCGGCACACTCGATCAGCTCGTCGCGCGACAACGGGAACAACCGGCCCTTGGGCACGGCGGCGAGGTGGTGTCCCGATCGACCCACGCGCTGCAGCAGCGTCGCGATCGACCGGGTCGAGCCGATCTGGCACACCAGGTCCACGGCGCCGATGTCGATCCCCAGCTCGAGCGAGGCGGTCGCGACCAACGCCTTGAGCTTCCCTTCTTTGAGCCGGGTTTCCGCGTCGAGGCGCTTTTCCTTGGACAGGCTGCCGTGATGCGACGTCACCTGGTCCGCGCCCAGCCGTTCGGAGAGATGCAGCGTCAGCCGCTCCGCCAGCCGGCGCGTGTTCACGAACACCAGTGTGGTACGATGCTCGAGGATCAGCTGCACCAGGCGCTCGTAAATCTCCTCCCACACCTCGGCGGCCATGACCGCCTCGAGCGGTGAAGAGGGAATTTCGATCGCCAGGTCGAGCCTGCGCGCGTGTCCCGAGTCGACAACGCAGGTGTCCGTTGTCGGGTGTCGACTGCCGGAGAGGAAGGCGGCGATGTCCTCGATCGGTTTCTGCGTCGCCGAGAGTCCGATGCGCTGCAAACGCCGGCCGGTGAGGTGCTCCAGCCGCTCGAGCGACAGCGCCAGGTGGCTCCCCCGCTTGTCGCGCGCCACGGCGTGGATCTCGTCCACGATCACGGTCCGCACGCCGCGCAGCATCTCGCGGGCGCGCTCGGACGTGAGGATCAGATAGAGCGACTCCGGGGTGGTGACGAGGATGTGCGGGGGCCGCCGCACCATCTCCTGGCGCTCCGCGCCCGGCGTGTCGCCGGTGCGCACCAGCGTGCGGATCTCCACATCCGGCAGGCACAGGGCTTCGAGCGTGCGGCGAATCTCAGCGAGCGGCTCCGCCAGGTTCTTCTGCACGTCGTTGGAGAGCGCCTTGAGCGGCGAGACGTACACCACCTGCGTCCCGTCGGCGAGCGTCCCGTCCAATCCTTGACGCAGCAACGAGTCGATGGCGGCGAGGAATGCCGCGAATGTCTTGCCAGAGCCCGTCGGGGCCGCGATCAGCGCATTGCGGCCCGCTTGGATGAGCGGCCACGCACGTTGCTGCGGCTCGGTGGGCTCGCGGAAGCGGGACTCGAACCAGCGCTCAATGGCGGGATGAAAACCGGACAACGACATCCTGAAATATGGCGAAGATTTACCGAAGGAGCGACACCCCCCGCGACGCCGCGATGCGTTCCACGGTCTCCCCGATCTTGTTGTTCGGCGTCGACGCGCCCGCCGTCACACCCACCGTGAGCGGCCCGCTCGGCAACCACCCGGTCACTACCTGCTCCTCCTTGGCCCCTACGGGACGGAAGCGGATCGCCCCGGTCTCCGGATCGATGCAGCTCGCGTCTTCTATGTGATAGGTCGGTGCTCGGTCATGACAGATGGCGGCGAGGTGGGTCGTGTTGCTCGAGTTGTATCCCCCGATCACGACCATCAGGTCGATCGGCTCGGCGATGAGCTTCAGCACCGCGTCCTGACGGTCCTGGGTGGCCGAGCAGATCGTGTCGAACGTGCGGAAGTGGTCGGGCAACGTGGCCTCACCATACCGCTTCGCCAGGCTGCGCCGGATCTCGGCCGCGATGGCAAGGGACTCCCCGGAGAGCATCGTAGTCTGATTCGCCACGCCGATGCGCCGCAAATCGCGAGCGGGATCGAAGCCAGGCGACATCTTCCCCTCAAAGAGCAAGGCGAACTGCTCCCCGCTCCCCGCTCCCTCTATGTACGCACACACCTCACGCGCTTCCGCCATGTCGCGCACCACGAGGTACTTCCCGCTCGGGTACTTGGTGACCTGGCTCGACGTGGCCTTCGTCTCCTCGTGGTAGCACTTGCCGTGGATCACCGCGGTGAACCCGTCCTTGGCGTAGGAGTCCACGCGCTTCCACACGTTGAGTACCGATCCGCAGGTCGTGTCCACGAGCACGCATCCGACCGCGCGCAGCCGTTCGAAATCCTTCACGGTGACCCCGAAGGCCGGAAGAATGACGACGTCCGCCGGGGTGATCTCGTGGAAGTCGAACTCACCGTCATCCGGCCGCTGCAGGAACTCGACCCCCATGGCCTGGAGCTTCTTGTTGACGTGCGGGTTGTGGATGATTTCGCCGACCAGGAACACACGGCGCTCGGGAAACTTGGTGCGGGTTTCGTACGCGTACTCGACCGCGCGGTCCACTCCGTAACAGAACCCGAACTCGCGGGCGAGCTTGAAGGTCAGGTCGCCCACCGCGAGAACGTAGCCGTGGGCGCGGATGCGATCCACCACCTGGCTGTGATAGTCGGCCGCGAGGGCCCCCTCGATGTCGCCCTTGAGGCCGAAGCCGCGTCGGAAATAGGTCTGTTCCACGACGTCAATCTAACCGTGCACCGCGCCCATCGCGCACGGCATCCATGACACGCTGCACCGCCAGGCCGTCGTAGAACGTAGCGGGCTCTCCCGCGGCGGGCCGGCCCTCGAGCACGGCGACCATATCCCGCATCAGCCGCACGAACGAGCGGGCCCACATGTTGTTGGGGGCGGTCTGCTCCCACAGGTCATCCGGCACGCTGGCATCCTCGAGCGGCCCGCCGGGGCGACCGATCTCGAGCGACGTCTCGCCCGTCAACACGAGCGTGCCGTCGCGTCCGGTGATCTGGGCGAAATGTCCGGGCCCGTGCGACGCCACCGTCGTCAGCGTGATGGTGGCAACCGCGCCGCTCGCGAGCCGCATCACGAAGCTCGCGTATTCGTCCGCAGTCACGGGGCGCCGCACGCGCTGCTCGTCGTAGCGCTCGGCAACGAACGTGGCCGCCCGGCCGCGGACCTCGACGACTTCACTCCCGGTCCAGAAGCGGCACAGGTCGATGAGATGGGACCCGACCGCGCCCAGGATGCCGCCGCCCCTCGCGGCATCGTACCACCAGCTCCAGGGAGCGTCGAATGCCTGCGGCCGCCCGTCGCCCCGCACGTACGGTCTGAGCACGAGCTCGAGGTGGAGGACCGGTCCGATGGCGCCGACCTGGATCAGCTGCCGCACCTTGCGCCGATTGGGTTCGTAGCGCAGCTCGTGGTCGATACGGGCCAGCCCACGGCTCCGCTCCGCGACCTCGAGCATCTCCTCCGCCTCCCGGACCGTGAGCGCCATCGGCTTCTCGCACAACACGTGCTTCCCCGCCTCCAGGGCCGCGATCGCGTGACGGGCGTGGGCGTCGGGCGTCGAGGACACGATGACGAGGTCGACCTCGGGAGCGCGGGCGAGCGTCTCACCGCTCCCGAATGCGTTGGGAATGCCGAACTCCGCCGCGACGGCGCGGGCGCGCTCCATGCTGCCGCTCGCGATCGCGGTCACCGCTACCCCCGGCACGAGGCGCAGCGCCGGGACCTGCACCCGACGCGCGAACCCCGTGCCGATCAGCCCGACCCGCAGCGTCACAATGTCGTCCGGCAGGAGACGGCTTCCGTTTCGAGCGGCACCGCCTCGAACGACGCCTCGACCGCCACGCGCCCCGCGGCAGCGGTCTCGAGTCCGGTGCCACGCGCGACAACCGTGAGAGCAGCGCCGGTCGCCCGCACCTCGACGACGCCGCTGTCGAGCGCGAAGCCCCGGGCCATGTCCTTCATCATGTACCGCACGCCGACCGTCGCGCCGCGCGGCGATACCGTATCACCCCGCTGCAGCAGCGGCCACGGGCCGGCCGCCGGCGGTCCGCCGCCGCTTCCGCGCAGCCACATGATGACACCGTTCCCGTCAGCAGACCCCTGCAGCAGCAGTCCTTCCTTCCCCGGACCGCCGCCGCAGCGCCGCGCGCGCGCCGGAGCTTCGAATCGGACGGTGTCTTGGCGCGGGAAGGTAACGAGGGCGTGTACGCGACCCCCCTGCTCGGACGCGCTGCCGCAGGCCGCGCACGGCACCGCGAGCGCGAGGGCGAAGAATCGAGGCAGTTTCAGAGGGAGGCTCGCGCGCCCGGCGGGGTCGTGATACCGAGGATCGCGCGCGCAGCAGCGGTCGTCAGCGTGTGCGGCGCCAGGGCCTCGACCAGCCCCGGAGGCAGAGGCTGCGGCTTCAGGCCCTTACGGTCCACACAGACCAGCACCATCCAACCCGCGGCCCCGAGCCGCGGCGGGTCGTCGCGCAGCACGTCGAAGTTGAGGGTCATTGACTTGGTGCCGACCCGGCCAACGTACGTCGCCACGCGCAGCCGGTCATCCAGCCGCGCGGGGAGGTAGAACTCGCTATGAACGGCCTTGCGCGGCAGAAAGATGTCGTAGCGGTCGAACACGCGGGCGTAGGCGAGGCCGCAGGCACGGAACAGCTCCGTCTCGGCGATCTCGAAGAACCGGACGTAGGACCCGTAGAAAATGATGCCGGCGAAGTCCACGTCGGACCACCGGACATACTCTTGGATGATGTACGGCTTGGCGGGCATCGCTTCCCGAACGGTGAAGCCCGAGCGGGAAGCTAGGGGGCGTGATATCCCCACGCCAGGATGACGGAGCGGCGCTAGACGCGCGTCGCGGCCCCGGAGCCCCCGTTCCCGTTGGGCCGGAGCCCATAGGCTCGCAACCGGCGCCACAACGTGGTTCGGCTGATGCCGAGCCGTCGCGCGGTCTCGGCCAGCTTCCCATGCGTCACCTCGAGCGTGTCGAGGATGGCTTGGCGCTCGCGCTCGGCCAGCGTCGGGCTGTCTCCGCTGGCCCCGGGTAGAAACACCACTTCACCGAGTTCGAGCGAGCCCTGCTTCAGCGTGCGCGTCCGGCCGCCGAAGGCCATGAGCCGCTCGCGCAGATTATCGCCCCGTTGGGGCGCGCCGCCCCCGAGCGCGTCGAGGGTACGCCGCGCCCGCTGGTTTGCGTACAGGATCCGGCCATAGGGGTCGAAGACGACCACGCCCTCGCTGAATGTTTCCATCACGGCCTGCCCGAGCGGGGCGAAGCCCAGCGGGGCCGGGAGACTGGGGGTCTTTTCTCTCGCAGGCATACGTCCTTGCATTAGCTGAGGTTACGCGTCAGGGTTCCAGACAGCACCACATAAGCAAGACCCGCGGAGCGTGCGGAGGTCACAACTCGCGGACGCGGCTGCTAGCGACGCCGGCCCCCCCGACCCCCCCTCCCACGGCCGCCTCGGCCGCTCCGTGCGAGGCGCTGCCGTTCTCCCCGGGACAGGCCGCTCAACTGGCGGCGCAGGTCCTCCAACGAATCGGACCGCACCGCCTCGCGCTTGCCCCGGAGCACTGTGAAGCGGACCGGCCGGTCGAGCGGGGGCAGATCGCGCGGTTGCAGGCGCCGTGCCTGGCCCTCCTTGAGACGCAACCGCACCACGCCGATCCCCTGCTCCACCTCGTAATCCACGGGCACGCGATCCCCGTAGAGGTGGACCGATGCCGGGAGCGCATCCAGGGCACGGCGCTCGGCTTCCGGCACCATCTGATCTACGTCGAGCTCGAGCCGTGCGTTGATGAACTCGTCCCACGAGCCGACCCGCGCGAGCTGGGCCGCGAGCCGGGCGGTCACGTGTTCCGTGGCCGCTTGCGTCAGCCGCCCGCCCGAGCGCCGCCAATAGGATCCGAGCCGCTCGAGCGCGCGCCGGACCCGTGCCTGATCGGGGTGCGGCGTATGGCCGGCGAGCAGGGCCTCCACCAGCGCCGCCCGCGCGGCGTCGGCGAGCTCCGGGGGGAACGGGCTCGGGAGGGGCTCGACGTCGCGCTCGAGCAGGAACCCGAAATAGCCGACCGTCCGGACCCGCATCAGGCCCTCGTACCGGCGTTGTCGCTCGAAGACGACCGTGGGCGCGCCGCGCCGCGCATAGCGGCGGATGGCACGCTCCGACAACTGCGTTCCCTCGATGCTGGCGCGCGGCACGCCGAACCGGTCCGCGAAGTAGCGCAGCGTGCCGGCGACGGCGCCCCAGCTCGAGCACACCGACCC
>WNES01003540.1_pt1 | contig 12759 bp, 10 predicted proteins | sample 5399931 | NCBI WGS metagenome assembly WNES01 (sample SAMN13153332, study PRJNA577476) | soil metagenome | isolation source: 20 cm grassland meadow soil 2 days after 3rd rain plot 5 | place: USA:California | collected 2015-11-11
AGGCCGTCTTCCGCGAAGGTCATCTGAGCGACGATCGGGAGGTCGGCGGTCTGCTGCGCCGCGGCGACTGCGGCCAGGAGTTCGGGCAGGTTGGTGAAGGTCTCGAGCACGAGGAGGTCGGCACCGCCTTCGAGGAGCGCGGCGATCTGTTCTGCGAAGGCCGCCGTTGCCTGGGCGATACCGATGCGGCCGATCGGCTCGAGTTGCTGACCGATCGGCCCGACCGATCCGGCAATGAAGACTTGCTCGCCCGAGATCTCGCGGGCTTCGCGAGCCAGCTTGACCGCCCGGAAATTGATGTCGCGGACGCGGCCTTCCAGGCCATGGCGGGCGAGCTTGATTCGGTTCGCGCCGAAGGTATTGGTCTCGATCAGCTCAGCGCCGGCGGAAATGTACGCGCGGTGGATTTCCTCGACGATTTTGGGCTCGGTGAGGTTGAGCTCGTCGAACGAGCGCTCGAAGCTGACGCCGCGCGCGTGAAGCTGGGTCCCCATGGCGCCGTCGCCCAGTAACGGCCCCCGGCGAAGCCGCTCGAGGAAGGGATTCGATCGTTTTTTGTCGGCTGCCATGGACCGCAATAGTAAGGTAGAGCGCCGAATTCAGGCGAAGCCGCCGCAAGAGGCGTCGCGGCGCGGGAGTTGCTCTTCTGCGGCATGCCTGACTCGACTTCGCCCGGATCGACCCAGCACGTGGTGGTTATGGGCGCCGGGCCCGCCGGCCTATCAGCCGCCTACGAGCTGACCCGGCACGGCACCCCCGTCACGGTGATCGAAAAGGACCCCCATACGGTGGGCGGGATTGCGCGCACGCTGGAGTTCATGGGCTGCCGGTTCGATGTCGGCCCCCACCGATTTTTTTCGAAGAGCGCGGAGATCGAGGCCCTGTGGACCGAGGTACTGGGCGACCAGATCCGGCCGGTATCACGGTTGACGCGGATCCTCTATCGCGGCAAGTTCTTCGATTACCCGATCCGAGCATCGAACGCCTTCTTAGGTTTGGGTCCCATTGAAACGGCTCGTTGTGTGGCCAGCTATGCGCAGGCCAGGTTGCGGCCGGTGGCCGAGCCGAAGTCGTTCGAGGACTGGGTGTCAAACCAATTCGGCCATCGCCTGTTCCAAATCTTCTTCAAGACCTATACCGAAAAGGTCTGGGGGATCTCGACCAGCGAGCTGTCCGCCGATTGGGCCGGGCAGCGGATCCGTGGCCTGAATCTGGTGGAAGTGATCCGGAATGCCCTCCTGCCGGCGTCGCTGCGCGGGGGAGCCGAGCGCGCGATCGTCAAGACGCTGGTTGACGCCTTCCGCTACCCGCGGCGCGGGGCCGGCCAGATGTGGGAGTCGGTGGCCGCCCGGCTGGCAAAGGTCGGACACCCGGTGCGCCTGGGAGAAGAGGTGGTCGCCGTGCGACACGCGGGCGGACGCGTGCTCTCGGTCGTCGTGCGCGATGGTCGGGGCGCGACTCTCGATGTTCTGGGGTCCGAGTTCATCAGCACGATGCCGATCCGTGAGCTGATCGCGAAGTTGCAGCCGGCGGCGCCCTCGATCGTGCGGACGGCCGCCGATGCTCTCGCGTATCGCGATTTCATTACCGTCAATCTGGTCCTGGATCGCGCCGACGTCTTCCCCGACCAGTGGATCTATGTCCACGATCCTGGCGTGAAGGTGGGTCGAATCGCGAACTTCAAGAATTTCAGCACCGCCATGGTGGCCGATGGTGGATTGACCGGGCTGGGGATGGAGTACTTCTGTTTCGAGACCGACGGCATGTGGGGCTGGCCTGACGCCCAGCTGCTCGATTTGGGCCGACGCGAGCTGGTCGCGCTGGGCATCTGCCGTGCGGACGAGGTCAAGGCGGGTATGGTCTACCGCCAGCCGAAGGCCTATCCGGTCTATGACGGCGAGTATCTCGGACACCTGGCGGTGGTCCGCGAATGGCTGAGGCGCGCCCTGCCGAACCTGTGGCTCGTGGGGCGGAACGGCATGCATCACTACAACAATCAGGACCATTCGATGATGACCGGGATTCTGGTTGCGCGGAATATCGCCGCCGGCGCCGACTTCGACCCGTGGCTTGTGAACACGGACGCGGAGTACCACGAAGAGGAGCGCTCGGAAGACGGCTCGCCAACGGCCGTTCGCGGGGGCCGGGACGTGCCGCAGCGGATCGCCAGCTGAAACCGATCGCGCGCTGGCGGCGTTAGGGAAGATTGGCGGCGGTCGGCGGATATACTGGATCGCGCCTGACGGTCCGGAGTAGCTCAACGGTAGAGCGGCGCGCTGTTAACGCGATGGTTCCCGGTTCGAATCCGGGCTCCGGAGCCAATCCTCCCGCCACTTCGTGATTAGACGGCTTCCTGCAGAGGTAGGCGCTGCGCGGACAGTAGATCGCGGGCCGGGACCAGGGCGGCCGTAAGACAGAGGACAAGCGGCAGCGGCGTGCCGAGGAGCAGCGCCCCACCAAGGCCGGCCGCCATCAGCGTGCGTTCCAGGGTGGAGGGCGCCGTGCGCATCCAAAGCCATGCGGCCGGGATGAGAATGGCCAGATCGTCGGGATGGTAGAAGGGCGTGATCAGGAGCGACCCGATGACTCCGAGGGCGATCGACCACGCGGGGCCGCGCGCGCGTCCCACGAAGGCCGCCAGCGCGATAACCATAACCACTACCGTCTGGGCCGTCAGGGCGGCCACACCGTGCCCGAGCAGTCCGGGCAGAGTCAGCCCGGCCGGAACTTGATAGGCGTCGAGGGCGCCGGTCGCATCATGTAACCGGCTGGCATAGGCGGCGATTCCGCTGGTCCCCATGACGGCCAGGCTGACGAGCCCGAGCGCGGCTGAGGCGGAGGCCCAGCCGATAACCGCGCGAAATTGCAGTCCCGCCAGCAAACCCAACGGCACCAGGAACGCGAGTTGCGGCTTGACCACGATCAGGCTGAGGATGATGCCGCCGAGCACGGGGGAGCCGCGCCGCAGGTACCACCAGCCAAGTGCGAGGACGGCGCCGAGAAGCATCACCACCTGGCCAAGCAGCAGAGAGAAGGCGACCAATGGGATGGCCAGGGCGATCCCGAGCTGCATGCCCCGCTGCCAGCGCGAGCCGGGCGCGAGCAGTCGCCAGGTGAGCAGCACCGCGACGCCGAGCACCAGGTTCCAGATCGCGTAGGCAACGGGAAAGGGCAGGAGGGCGAACGGCAAGACCACAAAGGCGAGTGGCGGCGGATACACGGCCGGATACCACAGCAGCGGTCCCAGGGCCTGCCACTCCTGACGCTGAGCGGCCACATCGTATAGGTGGCCGAAGCCGGCATGCAGCGCGATCCGGGTGAAGGCGTAGTAGGCGGCGAAGTCACCCTCATATGCGCGGTGGATGGCAAACGTGATCCAGCCGGTCAGGTTGTGCAGGGCCACGAGGCCCACCCCGAGAAGCGCGACCAGCCTGGCAAGGCGATATCCGCGCTCGCCCTGCAGCCGATGCATGGGCGTACAACGGCCGCCGTTACCTGTTCATGTCTTCCCGCCCGACCGGCCAGGCCGAAGCCGGAATGGTGCCGCGACTGGCGCCGATCGCACTCCCGCGGTGGTTGCCGGTGGTCCTCGCGCTCGTGCTGTACCTCGGGCTCGCCTTCGCTCTTTTCAGCAGCGCCTGGCGGGATCCCCGCACGACCGCCATCGGCCTCGACACCGATCCAATCTTTTCAATCTGGTTTCTGCGCTGGGTCCCCTATGCCATCGGTCACGGTCTGAATCCGCTGCTGACCAACTACCTCGACTATCCAGCCGGAGCCAACCTGACCTGGAGCGGTCTCTTTCCATTGCCGGCGCTCATCCTCTCTCCGTTGACGCTCTGGCTCGGCCCGGTGGTCAGCTACAACCTGCTCGCCACCCTTGCCCTGGCGCTTTCCGCGTGGACGGGTTTCCTGGCCGTCCGTCGGTATGTCCCGTCCGCTGCCGCCGCCACCATCGGCGGCTTGCTCTACGGCTTTTCGCCGGCGCTGGTGGCGCAGTCGCTCGGGCATCCCCAGATTGCGGTCGCGATCATCCCTCCGTTAATGCTGCTCGCCCTGGACGACATCCTCGTGCGCCAGCATCATTCGTTCCTTCGGAGCGGCGCCCTGCTCGGCGTGCTGGGTGCGGCGCAGCTGCTTGCCGGCGAGGAATTGCTCGCCGCGGAAGCGATCGTCGCCGCTGCTGGCGGTGTCCTGCTGATCGCCGCAAATCGCGAAGCCGTCGCCGCTCGCGCCGGCTACGTAATGCGAGCGACCGGCATGGCGGCCGCGGTCTTCATCATGCTCTCGGCGGGACCTCTCGCCGTTCAATTCCTCGGCCCACAGCGGGTGGTGGGCGGGTCGCTGCAGCCGGCCAACGTCTATGTCAGCGACCTCATCAACTTCATCGTTCCCACCAGCCTGCAGCAGTTCGCCCCGCGGCTAGCGGTTGTCATCAGCGACCAGTTTTCCGGCACGCTTTCGGAATGGAACGCCTACATGGGCCTTCCGCTGCTCGGGCTGCTCGTGCTGGCCGCGATGACCTGTCGACGCCTGCCCATCATGCGGCTCAGCGGACTCCTCACCGTGCTGTTTTCGCTGCTCTCATTGGGGGTCACGGTCCATATCGTCGGCCTGGTGACTCCAATTCCGGTCGGACTCCTCGGCATGACCTTCGGCGGCGTTCGCCGCTGGGTTCCGCTGCGGCCACTGCTCTACACTTTCGTCGGCATCTGGGTCGCCCTGGCGATTGTCCCCGTTGTCAACAATCTCCTACCGGGGCGGCTGATGCTGTTCGTCTTCCTGTTCGCCGGCATCCTCCTGGCCGGGCTGGTCGACGAGGCGAGCCGCTTGGCGGACAGACGACGCAAAGCGCTTACGCTGGCGGCGGTTGTAGTGGCCCTGATGTTGCTCCTACCGCACTGGCCTTTCCCCGCCACACAACTCGCGACGCCCCCGTTTTTCAGCGCGCGAGCGGACGCCGTCGTTCCGGTTGGTGCCGTGGTGCTGGTGGCGCCCTACAGTCGGGGTGGCAGCACCCAGGCGATGCTGTGGCAGGCCGAGTCCGGCATGGTTTTCAAGATGCCGGAGGGCTATGCCCTGATCCCGGGTCCGCGGGCAAGTCCACCGGCGACAGCGCTGGGCGCCGAGATGGCTGCGGTGGAAAAGGGTGCGCCTCCCGATCTCGCGGCTGACAGCCTGGAGCGGATGCGGCGAGATCTGAAGGACTGGCGGGTCCAGGCGGTGGCGGTCGGACCGATGGCGCACCGCGAGGAAATGGTTGCGCTGTTCACCAGCCTTTTGGGTCGGGGACCGCGAGCTCTCGGCGGCGTTCAATTCTGGCCTGACGTCGGCCTCTCGGCCCAGCAATAAACGGACGAGCGACAACGTCATCAGGTTGTGACCGTCGGCATCGGCCTGATTGGCTGCGGCCGCTGGGGCCTGAATTACCTGCGTGCCTTTTCGGAGATCGACGGCTGCCGAGTGGTGGCAGCCTGTGACCTGAGCCCGGATCGCCTTCACGAGGCAGAGCGACGAGCCACCGGCTTGCGAACCGGGACCGACGTTGATGAGTTACTCGCGGCCCGTGACGTCGATGCGGTCGTCGTGGCCACCGACGCCACCCGCCACTACGAGGTGGCCCGCGCCGCGCTCGCGGCCGGCAAGGACTGCCTGGTCGAGAAGCCGCTCACCACCGATGTCGCTCAGGCGCGCCAGCTGCGCGATCTCGCCGGGCAAAAGAGCCGCCGGTGATCGGGTCGGGCGCTCTCGGGCAGCTGGAGTATCTGACCTTCACGAGGACGAACCTTGGTCCCATCCGCTCCGACGTGAACGTGGTCTGGGATCTGATGACGCACGACGTGTCCATCCTGTTGCACTTTCTGAATCAGGCGCCGGCGTGGGTATCGGCCCAGGGCGCCTCGTTCCTCTCCTCGCGCTGCGAGGACGTCGCTTTCGCGACGCTCGGCTTCGAGGATGGCGTGGTTGCCAACATCCGCGCGAGCTGGCTCGATCCTCGAAAAGTGCGCGAGATCACGGTGGTGGGCAGCGGCAAGATGGCGTTTTTCAACGACCTCGAGTCCCAGGAACCGGTCCGCGTCTTCGACAAGGGGGCGATGCGGGAGCCGGCCTACGAGAGCTTTGGTGAGTTCAAGCTGGTGACCCGGACCGGCGATGTGGTCAGCCCGGCGATACCGGCCAGCGAACCCCTCAAGAACCAGTGTCAGCATTTTCTGCGGTCGGTGATGACCCGCCAGCCGGTGCTGAGCGATGGCAACGACGGGCTTCGAGTCGTCGAGGTCGTCGTCGCCATCAACCAATCGATTGCTCGGCGAGGCGTGCCGGTCATGCTGAAGTCCGCCCTTGCCGAGGCGGCATAGTCAAGCAGCGCGACGCTGGCCGCTAGTCTGGACAGATACACAGATTAGTGTAGAATAGCGCTGGTGTCCGGAACCGACGAGCCCGGTCTGCTGGCCGCTCTGGTCGGGCAGCGGGGTGATCTTTCGGGGCTGCGAGCTCTGCTGGCCGAAGGCGGCATTGTGGAGCGACCGCCGGGGGACCTGAAACAGGCAGCCCGGCGCCACGGCTTTCGTCCGGCGCAGGTGCGGCGCCTGCTCGCGGTGCGCGAGCTTGCCCTGCGATGGCACGTGCCGGCCGACACCGCGGCCCCCGCCGTGACCTCACCCCGCGAGGCCTTGCTGCAGCTGCAGGACCTGCGCACCAGCCCGAGGGAGTGCTTCGCCGTGCTCTATCTGAATACCCGCAACCAGCCGCTCGCCTGCGAGAAGGTGGCGGTGGGCGGCCTCAACGTGGCGGCCCTCCAGCCCCGCGAAGTCTTCGGTCCCGCGCTAACGCTCGGGGCGGCGGCGGTCATCCTGGCCCACAATCATCCGTCCGGTGATCCCACGCCCAGCCCCGAGGATCTCGCCGTGACCCGCCACCTCCAGGAGGCCGGCCGGTTACTCGGAGTGGAAGTGCTCGATCACCTGGTGGTGTGCCCGGAGCGCTTTCGGAGCCTCCGCGAGGCGGGGACCCTGTAAAGGGCCTGCTGCCGGAGAGAAACGACCCGGGCTCCGGCTAACTCGCGGATAACCATATAACGTGATAGCGAAACTGTCAAAACCCGAACGCGACCAGCAATCAGCCCGGCAAACATCGGCCGGCACGGGGACGCTGGCAGTGAGAGAATATGGAGGCTCGCCTGCCGGCGAGTGGCGGCCCAGACGGGGCAGGAAAACCGACCACTGAGCGATGGTCGGTTTTCCGTTTTCAGCGGCGAAAAGGGGCTAGCTCGTCCGGAAGATCTCGGTGATCTGGCCAGTCCCGTAATCGCCCACCAGCAGACCGCCATCGGGTGCGACCACGATCCCCAGCGGATGGGAGAACCCGGTGGCGAAATCGCTGACCTGGCCGCGCTCGGTATCGGCCGAGCCTGAGAGCGCGACCCGCACCACCCGGCGCCCCGGGGGACCGCCGCTGTTCGTACCCCACTCCGTCACGAACGCGTTCTCGGCGTAGCCCGGGCCAAACTCACGGCCGTCGTAGAACACGATGCCGTCGGCCGACGTGTGCGGAGTAAACACGGCGATCGGATGCACCACGCCGCCGCAGTTCCCGTGTAGGCTCCCGTCCGGGTAGGCGGGCCAGCAGCGTGGCCAGCCGGCATCCCCGCCGTTGGCGACTCGCACCAGGTGGTCGGCGGGCTGGCTGCCCAGATTATCCTGCCCGTTGATCGTGACGTAGGCCTCATCCGTGGACGGCCGAACCGCGAGGCCGTAGGGATTTCGGGTGCCGCGCAGCGCGACGCCCACATAACGCCAGTCGCCGTGAAAGCGCAGCACGGCGGCACTCCTCGCATCGCGCTCGCTGCAAACATCGCACGTCGACCCCACTCCCAGCAGGAAGTCGCCGTTGGGCATCGGAAGGATCCAGTCATTTTGATGGCGACCGACCGGCAATCCACTGACGACGCTGCCGCCGCCGGACAGCGCCCCGTCAGTGAGGTGGTAGGCACGGACGCTTCCCCGGACGGATACAAAGAGGTCGCTGCCGCGCCAGGCCATCCCGAGTGCCGTGGGCAAGCCGGATAGCAGCGTCCGGGGCCCCGCGCCCGGCGACGGCACCACCGCGACCGAGCCGCCCGCGGTCAGCACGTAGAGCCGTCCGTCGGGGCCGTAGGCCATCGCCGTAATGGTGCCCAGTCCGCGGGCATAGACGTACGCGGAAAACCCGGCCGGAAGACGGATCCCCGCCGCCGGAGGCAGGCTTGGTGGCGGAGGAAGAGGGGCCGCCGTGGCCGGCGGCGTTGGGCCGGGCGTCGGCGTGTGGCGGGGCGTCGGTGTTGCGGTTGGTGTCGGCTGGGCGGTGGGCTGCCCGCAGGCCATGAGGACCACGCCCAGCAAGACTGCCACCGGCGCACGGCTCACGATAGGGGAGGGATCGTGAGGACGAGCTTGCCGAACTGCTCGGCGCGGGCCATCCGTTCCTGCGCTTGACCGGCCTGCTCCAGCGGAAACGTCCGATCGATCACCGGCTGGAGCACCTTCGCCGCCAGCAGCGTGTTGAGCTGTTCCCAATCGTGGCGGGTGCCCATCGTCGATCCGTAAATCGTGAGCTGCTTCTGGAAGATGCGGCGGATATCCTCCTCCGGCTTGGGGCCGCTGGTCGCGCCACAGGTGACCAGGCGGCCGCCTCTCGCCAGCGCGCGGATGCTTCCCGGCCAGGTGGCGGCGCCGACGTTATCGATCACGACATCGACGCCCCGCTTGCCGGTAATGGTCCAGGCCTCCTTCGAGAAGTCGGTCTTCTGATGGTTGATGACGACGTCCGCACCGAGCTGGCGCGCGCGGTCCAGCTTGTCGTCGCTGCTCGACGTCACGAACACGCGGGCGCCGGCGTGTTTGGCGATCTGCAGGGCCGCGATGGAAACTCCGCCGCCGATGCCGAGGATCAGCACCGTCTCGCCCGGCACCACGCGCGCCTTGCCGACCACCATCCGCCATGCGGTGAGAAAGACCAGCGGGAAGGCGGCCGCCTCCTCGAAGCTCAGTCCCTCCGGGATCGGGCGCAGGTTGACCTCGGGCATGACCAGGGCCTGGGCGAAGCTGCCGTCCCGGTGTTCGCCCAGGATCTCCCATCGGTCGCAAAGGCTGTGCTCGCCCTGGGCGCAGTAGTCGCAGGTGCCGTCGCTCAGGCCGGGGTCGAAGAACACGCGGGTTCCCACCGGATAGCGCCCCGCGCCGGGACCATTGGCGGCGACCACGCCGGCGCCGTCCGCTCCGCCGATATGGGGCAGGGGCACCCTGGGGATGGCGCCGTCCCGGGCGAACAGATCGAGGTGGTTTAGCGCCGCTGCCCGAAGCCCGATCAGCACCTCCGCGGGTCCTGGCTGGGGGGTCGGGACGTCCTCGTAACGAAGCACTTCCGGTCCGCCGTGCTGATGAAATCGCACCGCCTTCATCGACCCACCCAGCTTAGCGGCGCCCGATGTCGGCGGTATCGATGGCGGTTGCATGACGCGACACTGAGCCGCTCAGCAGGCTCAACGGTTGCGCCGAAAGAAAGTCACGGAGCGTGACGTTGCAGTATCGAAAACCCCAACCGCAAACGCGGTGGTGTCAAAAATCATGACCTATAATGTGGCCCACGTGACTGCCGACCCCGAGATTCAATTGCTGAACCGGCTCGGTGGTCTTTTCACCTCCTCCCTGTCGCTGACCGAGAACATCGAGGCGATGCTGCGCGCCACTTCCCAGATGATGCAGTTCGACGCGGCCACCGTCTTCTTGCTCAACGAGGGCAGCCGGGAGCTGACCGCGTGCGCCACCTACCCACATCAGGATATGGTGCCGCACATCGCCCGCTTTGTCCTGGGGGAGGGCATCCTCGGCTATGCCGTGGAGCAGCTCGAGACCCTCAATATCGGCGACGCGACCCACGATCCCCGGTTCAAAATCCTCGACCAGAGCCGCTCACCGCGGTCCCTCATGGTTCAGCCGCTGGCCACGCCCCAGCGGGTCGTTGGGGCGATGACGATTTCGCGCCAGCGCGTCGATCCCTTCACCGAGCTGGACGTGGCCATCCTGAAAGTCATCACCAACCAGGCGGCCATCGCCCTCGACAATGGCCGGCTCTACGAGCAGCTGCAGGCGCACCTGGGCGAGCTCGAGACGGCGAACGCCCAGATCGCCCAGGTGAGCCGGCTGAAGTCCGAATTCCTGGCCAACATGTCGCACGAACTGCGCACCCCGCTCAATGCCATCCTGGGCTTCAGCGAGCTGCTCCGCGACGACCTGGCGGGCAAGATCACCGAGAAGCAGCGCAAAGACTGCCTCGACAACATCTATAACAGCGGGCGGCATCTGTTGTCGCTGATCAACGACGTGCTGGATCTGACGAAGATCGAGGCCGGCCGGATGGACCTCGTCTACGAGGAATTCGGCGTGGAGTCGGCGATTCGCGAGGTCCTCAACGTCCTGCGCTCGCTCGCGATCAAGAAGGAAATCGATATCGCCTCAACCGTAGAGCCCTCGACCGCGCTGCTGATCGCCGACAAGAATAAATTCAAGCAGGTGCTTTACAACCTCCTTTCTAATGCCATCAAATTCACGCCGCCATCCGGACGGGTGGCCATCCAGGCACGGGTCCAGGAGCAGCTCCTGACGATTGCCGTCCAGGATAGCGGCATCGGGATCGCCAAGGAGCTTCAGCACAAGATCTTCGGCGCCTTCTACCAGGTGCAGAGTGCCAGCAACCGGGAGTACCCCGGCACCGGTCTCGGGCTGGCGCTGACCAAGAGGCTGATCGAGCTCCACGGCGGATCGATCGACTTCGACAGCGCCGCCGACCAGGGGACCACCTTCACCGTCCAGCTGCCGCTCCGGCCGGGTCCCAGCAAGCGAAACCGGGTGCTGGTGGTGGAAGACAACCCGTCCAACCTGGACCTGGCTCGGATGGTCCTGGAAGGGAACGGCTTCACCGTGGACACCGCCTCGAACGGCCAGGAGGGCCTGGAGAAGGCTCGCCACCTTCGGCCCGACCTAATACTGATGGATATGCAGCTTCCCGGCGTTGATGGATTAGCGGTGACTCGCCAGCTCAAAGCAGACCCGGCCACGGCGGATATCAAAGTGGTTGCCCTCACAGCCAACGCGCTGAAGGGGAGCGAAGAGCAGGCGCTGGCCGCGGGATGCTCCGGCTACATCGCGAAACCGATCGAACTCAAGAAATTCATGCTGCAAGTGACGAATTTCCTGGAGAAGGAGTAGACCCGACCAAATGCCGTTCCCGAAAACAATTCTGATGATCGAGGACGATGCTCCGACCCGCGAGGTCGTCCGGATGGCATGCGTGGGTCAAAACCTCAACCTGATCGAGGCGGAAACGGGGGAGAAGGGCATGGAGCTCATCGAGAAGTCCGAGCCGGACCTCGTCATCCTGGACCTGAACCTGCCCGGCGTCTCCGGCATGGACGTGTGCCGCCAGCTGCGCGCCGACGGCACCCAGGTGCCCGTCATCATGCTGACCGCCAAGAACGACACCATCGACGTGGTCGTTGGACTCGAAGTCGGGGCCGACGACTACCTGACCAAGCCCTTCGAGGTCCGGGAACTCTTGGCCCGGGTGGGCGCGCACCTGCGCCGGAGCGAGCAGGCGGTGACGCAGGCGCAGCCGAAGACGCGCTTCGAGTTCCCCGGCCTCATCATCGACATGAATAGCCGCCAGGTCTGGCGCGAGAGTCAGGAAGTTGCCCTCACTCTGACCGAGTTCAATCTCCTTTCCTTGCTGGCCTCACAGGCCGGCCAGGTGGTCAGTCGTGGTGAACTGCTGCGCAAGGTCTGGGGTTACGAAGTCGAGATCGAGACCCGCACCGTCGACGCCCACGTCTACCGGTTGCGGAAAAAGATCGAGCGCGACTCCGAGAAGCCGCACTACATCCACTCTGTCCCGGGCATCGGCTATCGTTTCGTAGCCGAGTAATTCGGAACCGCGAGCGGTCTCCGCTCAGGCCCTCGCTCAGACTCAGGCTCTTCCGCGGGCGATTTTGTGTGCTATCACCTATAGCAACCCTCTACCCAATCCGGTATCGTCGATTGTGAGGGTTCGCGGCGGCCGCCCCGGGAGCAGATGGCGAAACTTATTGCCAGCGTCGATCCGACACTCGAGGATTACATCGAAGCGGCCGCCCGAGCGGAGCGTGTTCCCATCGATGAGTATGCGGGTGCACTCTTGCAGGTCGGCTGGGACGCGCTCTTCGGGTTCCGCCGCTCCGATCGGCTGCCACGCGCGGCGGCGGCATCACGCCAGGCGGAATTGCGGGCCCGCTTCGTAGAGCTGCGCGCCAGTCTCAGTCACGACCGTGCGCAAGCGGCTCATGATCCGACGACACAACCTCCATAATCGAGACATCGTGGCCGACGACATCGAGCGGGTGGCCGGGCTCCTCCATGAGGCCGCGGAGACGCATCACATCGTGTACCGGATCGTCGATGGCGAAGATCGCGATTGGGCCTCGTGGTATGCGGACTGGCTGATCCGCCTCTCAGAGTTGCCCCAGCTGCTCAAGACGACACCGGTTCGGAGCGAGCTCGTCTACCTGCTCGTCAAGCTGGATCGAGATTTCAACGCGTCGAAGCCGACCGAATCCTGGGAACGCTTCTACGCCCGCCGCCTGCTCGAGCACTATCTGCCGGTCCCCGCCAGGACCTAACCACCGATCTTCGCGATCTCCTCCCAGAGGTGGAGGGCCGCCTTGCGGCCCAGGTGGAAACTGTCCAGATC
>WNES01002114.1_pt1 | contig 12737 bp, 15 predicted proteins | sample 5399931 | NCBI WGS metagenome assembly WNES01 (sample SAMN13153332, study PRJNA577476) | soil metagenome | isolation source: 20 cm grassland meadow soil 2 days after 3rd rain plot 5 | place: USA:California | collected 2015-11-11
TGGGGTCGCCCGCGAATCCGTCCAACGCTTCGGTGAGCGCGTCGCCCATCTCCGCGTCGAAGTAGATGCGTTTTGCGCTACCAAGCGTAATCACCGCAATTCCATCGGCTGCTCTTGTCGTCAGAACATCGGCGTTCATCGGGTCCTCCTGAGTTGCAAAGGTTTGTTCAATTGCTCGTCAACTGGTTGACTGTGCCGCCAGCGTGATGAGTTCCGCAACCTCTCTAGGGTGAGAGACCATGGCTGCATGACTCGCAGCTACTTTGCGGACCGTGGCACCCATTCTCTTTGCCATAAATTCCTCGGCTTGCGGCGGAATCATCTGGTCTTCCGTCGCAACCATGTACCACGACGGCAGATGTTTCCAGGCTGGTGGTCCGGATTTTGCGATGAACGAGTTGATGCTCAGAGGCTTTTGCACCGCAGCCATAACGCGGGCTTCGATCGGATCTGCGTCGGCGGCAAATGCTTTTGCGAAACCATCTTGATCGATCCAAAGAAAGCCATTCTCGTCGGGCGCACGTACTGCGGCACCCGCTGGGGCTGGTCCTTGTTTGCTTAGAGCATCAATGCTCTCGCCTTCGTCCAATCCGAAGGCTGCGATGTACACAAGTGCTTTAACGTTCGGAGCATCATTGGCCGCCCCGGAAATCACAACTCCGGCATACGAATGGCCAGCCAGAACAGTGGGCCCTTTCTGAGCAGCCAGGAGATTTCGGGTCACTACAATGTCATCTGCCAAAGAAGTCAAAGGTATCTGTGCGGCAGTCACGTTGAATCCTTTCTGCTGAAGAAAGGGAATCACTTTGCCCCAGGATGAACCGTCAGCCCAGGCTCCGTGTACCAGGACGATGTTTGTTTTCGATTGCATCTTTTTCTCCTTATCTCCTTATAATGTCATTTCTAAATGGACATTTACTGCCAAAAAAAAACTACTTGTAGCTCCTCGCTTTTTCGACCATCTCAGAAAGCATTCGCTGGCTCAACCGAGTCTCAATCGCTCGCTGGGTGTCCTCCAGCAGCTCTGCCATTGCCTCTTTATGAGTGCAACTCGTGCGGCACGTCTTTTCTTTTGGATATTTGTGAATCGAAAAAACAGGAGGTGCCTCTACTGCTTTGTAAATTTCCAACAGACTGATCCTATTTGCTGGCCGCGACAACGATGAAAAACCATTGCGGCCCCGAGATGCCACCACTAAACCCGCTTTCACCAGTTTGGACAGCACACTGCGGACTTGAGATTCATGGGCGCGCACACTTGCGGTCAAATGCACTGAGGTCACCGGTTCACCGTGATGGTCGCCAAGTGCTGTCATGATGTGAACACCGACTGAAAACTGGTTGTTAATCCTCGACATATTGTTACAATAAATATAACATTTTGGTCAAGGAAAAATTCAAGGAAGACTGTCTTTATGCGCAGTGCAACCACAACGATTAAACGGTGCTCGTGGGTTAGTGTCGATGATCCGCTTATGCTCCAATATCATGATCGCGAGTGGGGTGTCCCCGTCCACGATGACCGCAAGCACTTTGAATTTCTCGTGCTTGAAGCTGCGCAGGCCGGGTTGAGCTGGACGATTGTACTGAAGAAGCGGGAAGGTTATCGGCGCGCTTTCGATGGGTTTGAACCGGAGAAAGTCGCGCGATATTCGGCTCGACGAATCGAGAAGCTCGCATTAAATTCTGAGATCATTCGCAACCATATGAAGATTGAGGCCGCCGTGCGCAACGCACGCGCATTTCTCAAAATCCAGGAAGAGTTCGGAAGCTTCGACTCCTATTGCTGGCGTTTCGTTGACGGACAGCCAAAGCTTAACCGGTGGAAGATCATGCGACAGATCCCTGCAACTTCTGTCGAATCCGATGCGTTCAGCAAGGACCTCAAGCATCGCGGATTCAGTTTCGTTGGTTCGACGGTCGTGTATGCCCACATGCAGGCCGTTGGAATGGTAAACGATCATCTCGTCGATTGTTTCCGTTATCGGGAGCTCCAGCAGAATTGGAAGGCTGTATCTTCCACGTAACGAAGAGTGTCGAGATGGCATTGAAAAGAGATAAGTTCGTGATCTCCTAGCGCAACACTGGAGTGGTTATCTCCCTTAGCACACGGGTTCCCGAGCGGATTGTCGGCAAACCTTCCCTAATCCGTAAGGTAAGGCTTGCCCGTCATCCGATCGGAGTCTCTAACTTCTGCGCGGCTTCCTTGGTAAGTACTCGACGCTCTTGGCGGGTGATCCTGGTGAAGTCCGCTCTCGACGTCTACACCGGACCTGTATCGCCTAATTCACTTTGGCACGACGAGTGGGCCGTTCGTGAGAAGCTTCGAATCCACTATGCCGATCTCGACCCGGCGGTTGGCAGCACGCGCCTGTTCGCTGCCGCCCGGAACACGTGGATCTGACTTGCCAAAACCCTTGGTGCTCATGATTGTCGGGGAAATTCCGGCCTGCACCAAGAAGTCGCGGACGGCTTCGGCGCGGCGGTGTGAGAGTTGCAAGTTGTACGTCTGCGTGCCGATGTCGTCCGTATATCCGTAGACAGCAATCGTATATCCCTTAAGCGTCATCAGGATCCCGGCGATGCGATTGAGGATGTCGCGGTATTCCGGTGTGATGTTTGCCTTATCAAAGTCGAAGCGAATCGACTTGCTGTCCAGCGTCATCACCAGGCCCATGGCGGTGCGACGCGTTTCGGCGATCTGCCCGAGAGCCTGTTGCAGCTGTGCAAGTTCCGCCTCTCGCTCTTGACGATATTCCTCAGCCTGCTGTGTGGCTTGATCTGCCTTTTGCTGCTCGGCGGCGGCCTGCTGCCGCGCAAGTTGCGCCTGCGCCTCCGAGTTCGATTGGGCCTGCTTCGCCAAGTCGCGCTGTTGAGCGCTTGCCTGCGCGTTCGCAGCCGCTTGCGAAGCCTGCTGAGCCAACGTCTGCGATTGCTCCTGTGCCCGTTCGACCAGTCGGCTGAAACCTTCCGTCTGCTGGCTGAGCCGGGCCACCTTGCGCTCCAGGCGCCGGACCGATATTAGATAAACAAACCCGAGAACCAAACTGAGCGCGATTGCGATCACTCCCAGAGCCAGCGCTAACTTACCTTGAGACTTGGCAGGTGCATCCCCAAGTCCACGCTCGTCCGGCTTCAGCGCCTCGCGTGAAGAGTCCATCATTTGGCAATCTTAGCGTGGAATTCTAGATTGAGGCAAAACGAGATAGCTCTCCGGATTGTCGACCAAACAAGAAGTAATTTTGGTTCCTTCCTGTTTGCCCGTGATAGTTTCAGAATACCGGGAGCTGTTCAGGGAAAGAAGAGTCCTTTGTTATCCGTTTAAGATACAGTCGACCAGAGGTTTAGACGAAAAGGTGTGCGTATGAATAGAGCCCGCACGGTGATTGTACTAGTCATGTTGATTGTGCTAGCCGTCACTCTGACAGGTGCGTTTCTGACCCGCGGGGTGATGGCAGATCTTCCGTTCCTGCAAGCCAGGAAGGGGAGCTGGACGGGAGCCTATGTGCCTCTTGGAATTGTGGATCAACGGCCATGGCAGACCGCGGCGACTCTGGCGGCCCTGGCACAGTCGGCGGAGGAAAAGAATCGACCAGGCGTTCTCGCAATCACTAAGGCAGGCAAGCCTTGCACAACCAAAGCTAAGCGACAAGGCGCTAGCATTGCAAAAAAGGGTCAACGAGCTTCAGGAGACTGTCAGGAACGATGAGGCTCGGATCGCTGCACTCAGTGCAGCCGCGGCCGCGAAATCGGCGGGCACGATTTCCAATGGCAGCGACCTGGAGATTGCGAAGGCGCAACTTGGCCTCGACCAGGCCGAGCTGGCGGATTCGATCGAGGATCTCGCCCGCGAAAGCGGAGATCAGAGACTCAAGCTGCAACAGGAACTAGCGGCGCGCCAAGCCGCCATGAAGCAGTACAAGGATCGCGCCTCTGAGGACGACGGGCAGACTGCTGTCGTCTCAGCGGAACAGTACCGCACGTTAGCGCAGCAGCTATCAACATGGCGCTCTCTGCGCAACAGGAAGCAATTGGTCGCGCAGGCTGAGCAGTTGGCGAAGGACGACGTGGCGGCGCTCACAGCCGATCGGGAAAGAGTGAAGGCAGAAGCCGCTGGTCTTGCTGCCAAGCCCGTTGGAGAATCAGGTTCCGAACGAATCGAGCGGCTGCAAAGGATAAGCGCTCAGCAAAACATCCTGAGCATCCTCAATGATCGAGTGGGAGCGCAACAGCAGCTTGTGGCTCTCTATGGGCGATGGGGACAGCAGGTCGAGTTACAGCAAAAGATCGTGATTCACCTGATATTGCAGTCACTGGCATTCATTGCGGCGATCTGCATTGTGGTGATCCTGGCGGGCTGGGGCCTTCAGCTGGCATTGGAGAAGATCGTTCACGATCCTCGCCAGAAACAGACGTTGAAAACAGTTCTAAATCTGGGAACGCAACTGGTCGGCCTCCTACTAATCCTGCTTATCATTTTCGGTGTACCACGGCAGATGCCAACGATCCTGGGTCTGGTGACCGCAGGACTGACGGTGGTCTTTCAAGATTTCATCTTGGCATTCTGCGGCTGGTTTGTTTTGATGGGACCAAACGGAGTGAGAGTTCGGGACTGGGTAGAGATTGATGGTGTCGGAGGCGAGGTGGTACAGCTCGGGCTGTTTCGTACCTGGCTGCTGGAGACGGGGAACTGGACCGCCCATGGCCATCCTACGGGGAGAAGAGTCTCGTTCTTGAATGGCTATGCGATCCGCGGGAAGTATTTCAACTTCTCAACGGTGGGACAGTGGATGTGGGATGAGATTAAGGTAAGCGTCCCCCCGGGTGTGAGTATTCATCCGCTTCTCAAGTCGATTTACGAAGCGACGGTGAAGATAACGGAAGCGGACGCAAAAAGGGCGGAAGCGGAATGGAAGAGGGTGACGCACGAAGAAGGATCGCCACAGTTCAGCGCCATGCCGTCTGTGAATCTTAGGCCAGCTGGAGCCGGTGTCGACATCGTGGTTCGCTATATCACTCGTGCCGGAGTAAGAGTTGAGACCCGCAATCGTCTGTTTGCGGTGATCGTTGAGCTGATGCAAGGCGAGTCCAAAGAGGATCGGAATCTTGCCCCACTTTCCGCTCCTGGAAGCCTGAAAGGCTGACGACCAGGGTCGACGACAAAGAAGTAAATTCGCGAATCCGCACGGTTCGAGGTTCCAGTATCACAAGGCTTTCGCCACCTCGATTGCTGTTTCGACTTGCGTATCCGGGCCTGAATCGCCTGAGTGGTATCGCCAGTGCTGTCCGCGACGGTTCCGAGCCGAATTAAAAGCTCTGCTTCGTGGCCACGCTTCTGTTGTGCTCGCGCCTTTACGAGTGCGTCTCCAATCACTGCCTTGGCGTCGTTCGGTTTACCCAGCGCAACGAGTGCTTGAGCCTTCCCCTCGTAGGCCATAAATGGCAGGCCTGAGTCCTTGTCGCCATCGGCAAGCTTGATCGCCCGGTCGAAGAATCTCATCGCCTCAGCATGGCGATTTACTTCCTCAAAGCCCCTGCCCAACAATTCAAGACATCTGATCTGCCCACCTACATCGCCTGACGTCATGGTCGAAAGCAGTGCTCCACCCATCAGCCGAGCTGCACGTCCGGGATTTCCCTCCAGGAAGGCAACAAGTCCGAGTTCGCCATTTGCCCGATTGACCCATTGATCCTGTCCCAAGCTCTTGGCAATTTCCCTGGCCTCTAGCCAATCTCGTTTCGTTGCTCGGTAGTAATCTCAAGATCGGTGTAGCCCTTCGCCGATCAGGCACCATAGTTTCAGCTCCTTATCGTCCTTTACGAGCGGATCGATCCTGTAGTTCTTCGGCGAAATAGCGCGAGAGATCGACGAATGACATGGTCTCGGCTTCTGATCTAAGCCGGCCAATGTGTGCGTGAAGCTCGTTTCTGTGGTCGCCTTTTTCTGAAAACAGCTTTTCAGCTCGCGCGTACAGAGGAGCAGCGGCTGGACGTTGTTAAGCCAATAGAAATGATCAGCGGCGGCAAGGAGCAGCGATGCGTTCGTGGACTGTAGTGCGTTCGCAGAGTCTTTGAATCCGGCAGGACGAACCTGTCACATGCCAGAGCATCCCGAGTTGCGGGAGCTTTGCCAGCGCATCGCTCCCCGGCAAAAAGCTAAAGTCAAAAACCTGAAGCAATGGCGTTGCGAATGGTTTAAGGATTGCGATTGACCGAGGATTCAGTGCCGGCTCACGGCACTGACAATGGCGCCAATAATGAGCACAATGCCAGAGATCACCAAAGCGGTTGCGAAATAACCACCGCCCGAACCCAAAGAGTTCAGAAACGCTAGTACGCCAATGGTGACAAATGCAATCCCCGCGATGGCGAAGTATTTGGAAGCAATACTCTTTCGGATGGCTTGTCGAGTGTCCCTCATCTTCGTACCTTTCAAATGTGATTGACCTGTCGCTAGGAACCGTTCGTTCGATTAGTTTCGATTAGTGAGGAGCGGTGAGGGTTTCTTGGAAATGTTGAACACCGGGTTCCGAAACATTTCGAATAGGCGGGCCAAGTTGTTGTTTTCTAAGGGGCTAGTTCTTGCACCTTTTGAGCCCAAACGCGTCCTAAAGGCGGAGCTTTGTTGCTTCCTCAGAGAACTTCCAGTCGTCCAATGGGTTGTTAGCATTGGCCGCCGGCGGGTGACAATTCTTGACAAATCCCGGCGGCTCAACCCGGTATCATCGGTGTGTATGTTTCGAACCTGGCACAGGGTCGTGGCCGACGTTCCCTGGGGCTTGATCCTCGGGGACAAAATTCCAATTAAAGAATGCCTCCAACTGGGGGTGCTTATGTCCATTGCTCTGAATGCGCACGAGTTGCGCAAGCGACTGTTTCTCGGAGACGAGAAACGGGCGGAAGTCGTGTCTTCAAAGGCGTTCTTGAGTTTTTATCGGGAATCAACGCGCTTACCCGTCGCTGATGGGATTCCATCTCGATTGGTGGGACTTGCGTATAGCGCGATGCAGCCCTGTCGAGCGGAACGGAGTGTCAGAACGAATGACCCATCACTGGAGAATTGCATTTTGCTTCTCGATTGCCGCCAGCGAGCGGTGTTCATTATGCGGAACGTATTGCGTATGAGTTGGCCGACCGTCGCAGGTGCTTCAGGTTCGTCGGTAGAAGATGCAAAAGAGTCTTGGCCAACCGCCAATGCGCGATATTAAAGCGCGCCGGATCGGCGAACTTGCAACAGTTCACGATTAATCAGACTTGTTCAGCCAATACCGCGACATCGAATTTCGAGTAGTACCTCTTAACGTCGCCTGCCCCGTATTTCTCACGAAACTTTTCAATGACGGACTTCACCGACTCAGATTCCTGGATAGGAACGGCTCGAAACTCGGCGCCTTCGCCGCGTGCATCGATCTTCATTGATGGGTTCTTCAGAATATTGCGGTACCACTGAGTGTCGGAACCGTGTACGGGCAGCAGGTAGAGCTTCTCGCCTTCGAACACAAACCAGACCGGGTTTGAGATTTCCTGCCTGCTCTTCCTGCCAATGACGGTGAGCTTGATCTGCCGGTATCTTTCGAGCCGTTCTTTAAGATCGCTCTTTTTCTTCTTCGCCATGGAAATGACCTCACCGGAGAGCTTAACAACAGGAGAACAGCTAGGGTATTGCACACTCAAACGTGAGATGCTAGGCTAGGCGAATAAAAGGCGAATACTACCGGAGTCCCTCATGTCTGCTTTCCAATCCTTAGCCCCGCGCACGCCCGCAAATCTTGAAACCGTCCACAACATTCTCGGATCGCTGGTGGCGCGCTATCGCCAGGAGGAAGTGCTTACCGCAGTGCGGCAGATTCCGGCCCGAGATGCCAAGTTTCGTCCCATGCCAGCATGGGTCGCAAGTGCCTTGGTTGAGGCATATCAGGAAAAGGGAATCCGTGAGTTGTACTCCCACCAGGCATCGACCGCCGAACTGGTGCAGGACGCCAAGAATGTCGTTGTCGTGACGCCGACTGCGTCGGGCAAGACACTTTGCTACAACCTGCCGGTCTTAAATGCAGTTTTGGAGAATGCCGATACTCGTGCTCTGTATTTGTTTCCAACCAAAGCGCTGGCTCAGGATCAATTGGCTGAATTGCAGGATCTCGCGAAACGGCTCGACGACAGTTTCGGAGTGTTCACTTATGACGGCGACACTCCGAGCGATGCCCGAAAAGCGATTCGGGAGCGCGGGCATATCGTGCTAACGAATCCGGACATGCTGCACACCGGCATCCTTCCGCACCACACAAAATGGATGCGGCTATTCGAGAAGCTGCGCTACATCGTGCTCGATGAGTTGCACACCTACCGAGGCGTATTCGGGAGCCATCTGGCGAATGTACTCAGGCGACTGAAGCGTATAGCGAAGTTTTATGGTTCTGATCCGCAATTCATTTGTTGTTCAGCCACAATTGCGAATCCCGGCGAGCTAGCTTCTCAGCTGATCGAAAAAGAAGTCGAAGTTGTCGAAGAGAACGGAGCTCCCACAGGCGAGAAGCTTTTCGTGTTCTACAACCCGCCGATGGTAAACCGAAACCTCGGAATTCGGCGCAGCTATATCAATGAAGCAACACGAGTCGCGAAAGAGATCCTTGCCAGGAAGCTGCAGACGATTGTCTTCGCCAATTCCAGGCTGCACACGGAAGTCTTGCTCACCTATTTGCAGCAGGCGAATCCTCCGAAGCTAGGCCAACCAGAACCGATTCGCGGCTATCGTGGAGGGTATCTGCCCGGAGAACGACGCGAGATTGAACGCGGTCTGCGCGACGGCCGCATCTTGGGAGTGGTCGCCACTAACGCACTCGAACTTGGTATCGACGTTGGTTCGCTCGATGCGTGCGTGATGGCTGGTTATCCGGGATCGATTGCGTCCACTTGGCAGCGGGCGGGCCGCGCAGGACGACGTACGGGAAGTTCGTGTGCCGTGTTCGTTGCGTCTTCGGCTCCGCTGGACCAATTCATCGTAAAGCATCCTGACTATTTCTTTGGAAGCTCACCCGAACACGCTCACGTCCAGCCCGACAATCTTGAGATTCTTGTCAACCATTTGAAGTGTGCTGCATTCGAGTTGCCCATCTCTCCTGACGAGGGTTTTGGCAAGGTGGATCTTCCAGGACTTTGTGAACAACTCGGGGAAGCAGGATTCCTGCATCAGAGCGGTGGAGACTGGCACTGGATCGACGAAGCTTATCCGGCGGACACGATCAGCTTACGTTCGGTCACGTCGGACAACTTCGTAATTATCGATACGACGGGCGAAGACAAAGGCAAGCCGGAGGTGATCGGCGAGGTCGATTTCTCTTCTGCGCTCACCACCGTTCATCCGAAAGCAATCTACATCCACCAAGGTCAGCAATACCATGTCGAGCACTTAGATTTCGACAAGCGAAAAGCCTACGTTAAGCCAGTTGATGTGGATTACTTCACTGATGCGATTCGCTATACGCAAGTTCGCGTACTCGAAGTCGCTGAAGAAGAGACCATTGCTGGGCCAGCAGCCCGTGCGCATGGCGACGTGCTCGTCAGATCGCAAGTCGTAGGTTTCAAGAAGATCAAATTCTTTACGAACGAGAATGTCGGCTCCGGAAAACTCGAACTGCCGGAGAACGAAATGCACACGACGTCGTTCTGGCTAACGCTCGGACACAGCCTGCTTGCAGGTTTACCGTTCAATCTCTCTGAACGTCAGAGCGGCATTTTTGGTTTGCTTTACGCGCTTGGGTCAATGGCGACGCTCCTAATGATGTGTGATCGCCGCGACCTTGGCACCGCTGTCGGTGAACGCCCGCCCAGTGCGGCAACCGAGATCGACTGGGAAGATTTCGCAGTTCCGGCGAACACATCCGAAGCTAAAGAATTCTTCGAGCCGAATCTTTATATCTACGACGCTTACCCAGGCGGGATCGGATTCAGCGAGCCGCTCCACCGGGCTTGTGACGCATTGTTGCATCGTACCGTCGAACTGATCAGCGCGTGTCCTTGTGAGAACGGGTGCCCGTCCTGCGTTGGGCCCACTGCTGATCGCAGCGACAGTACCAAGAAGGTCTCCCTTGAGATTCTCGGGCGGTTGTGTGGAAACACTCAGTTCGTTGCGACTAGGACGGCAGAATGCCTATGAGCATCCGTTACGTCAGCCTGAAGGCGCTACACCGGTCTCATTCGCCACGCTCAGAAACGCCCGACAGCCTGTGGCATGGCCGTTTGCTAAAGGACGAAGGCGGATTGCTGTCCCACGCGAGACTAACCCGGACGGACCGGGGGGACCAGGAGCGCCTGGCCCAGATTCTGGGAGGCACGGCGAAAACCAATCAGCACGGCGATTACCTATCAGTTCACTGTTGGTGCGCTCAGCCGGCTAGATACTTGCCCGATGCACGCGCACTGCAACTACTGGTACCAGAGGCGCCGGACGAGATCGCCGATCCCGACCAATGGCTTTTTCTCGATACCGAGACAACGGGCCTTGCCGGTGGTAGCGGCACGCATGCCTTTCTCGTTGGCGTTGCGTGGTGGGAAGGCGGCGGGCTTGAGATCGAGCAGTTCTTCATGCGCGAGTACAGCGAGGAACGCTCGTTACTGTTCGCCTTACGAGAGCGGATCGCAGAACACCCCGTGCTTATCACGTTCAACGGGAAGTCATTTGATTGGCCGCTGCTCGAAACCCGCTATCGCATGAGCCGCAAGGTCTCTGTCCCGACTCCACGCGCACACCTCGATTTTCTCCACCCGGCGCGAAACCTTTGGCGGCTGAGGCTTGGGTCGGTACGGCTATCCGAGCTTGAACGGCACGTCTTGGGCTGGGATCGAGGGGCCGACCTGCTCTCAGGGTTGATCCCGCAAATCTATTTCGATTACTTGCGCGGAGGACCACCCGAACGGCTAGTTCCGGTACTCAACCACAACCAAATGGACCTACGTGGCCTGGCAGCGCTTTCTAGTCGGATTCTTTCACTGCTCAGCGACGCTGAGAACTTAGGGCAAGACGGACTGGAACTGTTCGGCGTGTCACGCATCTGCGAAAAGCGGAGGGAGCACACCAGAGCCCGGAAGCTTTACGAGAAATCGATTGCTTCCGTATTGCCAGCCGAAACAGATCGGGCGGCACGCCGCTCACTGGCACTACTAGCTAAGCGGGAAGGTGATTTCGAGTTGGCATGTGAGCTCTGGAAAGATGCACTCGGAAATTCACGGCATGGCTATGAGGCATACGAACAGCTAGCGATTTATTACGAACGCAACGCCCGCGATCCAGAGCAAGCTCGACAAGTTGTGCGGCAGGCACTCGATGAACTTCGGCGCGCAATTCAAGTGGGCAACATCGCACCAGGCCCATATCGTGAGATCAAGGCGAGGTTTGACCGTCGGATGGAGCGGCTTGAACGAAAGAGCAAAAGGCCGCTTTTAGATGCTCTGGCTGCACAGAGTCAGGCTTAATGGTGAATGAGTGGAGGAAGGACGAAAACGGGTATTAGGAATCATGGCCAGCATTCTGGTCGCCCGTCATCTAAAGACGACAGAGGATCTGCACGATAGCCGGCCGAGTCCGCGAACCGAATCACTCGTCGGATCAGCCGTACAGTGGGCCGAACGGATCATGAGAAGGATTGACGGCACGTTCGCAAATTCAGCGGATGACAAAAGATGGCCGCGAGCTTAGAAGAGACCCTAATTTCAGTTTGGCAACAGGCATTGGTCGAAAATGCCAGGAGCGTGAAGCTGGAGAACCGCAGTTTTCCGGTGCGACGAACCAGCCGTTCAAAATTGCACGAAGTGGATTTTCAATTTGAAGGTCACGAATTGCGTGGCCTCGAACAGAATCCTGAAACCGCTTCTCGCTGGGCGCAATTGGCACGTGAAGGAAAGAAGGTTATGCAATTTCTACAGCAGCGCCGCTACATCGCAGTTGTGGTCGATGGAAAGGTGCGGTTTTACGGCAAACCGATTCTCTCTAGTGGCTAGTTGACTTGGTCAGTTCGGGCGCTGCCTGGGAGGCGACTGCCGCGCCGGCGGGGGCATTGGTCAGTGGATCGGCGAGGTATTTGTCGATGATTGCCGCAAGTTCGGTCGCGCTCACGAAGTTGTAGTGGCTGTAGCCCGGAACGATCGCGAGCCGCGCCTTTTCTGTGTAATTTGCGAACCGAACTAGACCAGAATGGGGCATGTGTCCCCTCTCGGATGACCCCACCAAATCGTCCATTGTTTTGGATCGCGAGCTTGATCAAGAGAAAAGCCTAGGCCCATCCGGCCCTCGCATCGGCTCCACGTGCGGTGGGATTCAGTCAAAATAGCCAATATGAAGCCAGCCCCAGCGATGACTGAAGACCAAATCTCGCTCTCGCCCCGCTCACGTTTCCGAGCCGCAATGATTCTGGCCATGGCGGCCGATGCGCTTCAGATTTTTGTATTTCCCTTATTTGCCGAAGGCGCTTTTTCGCCCGCTGATGACGTGCTCGATATTGCGGTCGCAGCCGTGCTGGTAAACCTGCTCGGGTGGCACTGGGAATTCCTGCCCGCATTCGCTGCTGAACTCGTGCCCGGAATCGATTTGGTTCCCTTCTGGACTATGGCGGTTGCGAATGGGGCCAAGTACGAAATCTGTATCAACGCGCCAGTTTTGGTATGTGTCAGTGTTTTTTTGCGTCAGCTTCTCCTGCGCTCAGACTTCACCGAATTGTCTTTTTGAGATAGCCTTAGTCCGTCTT
>WNES01001116.1_pt1 | contig 12694 bp, 10 predicted proteins | sample 5399931 | NCBI WGS metagenome assembly WNES01 (sample SAMN13153332, study PRJNA577476) | soil metagenome | isolation source: 20 cm grassland meadow soil 2 days after 3rd rain plot 5 | place: USA:California | collected 2015-11-11
ATCCACGGCAGCCCCAAAATGAATAATAGCCCGGCGCATGGATTCCTCCGATCTCAGGGCCGAGCTTGCGGAACGGTTGGCGAATAGTACGGCAATCGATGCCGAGACGTTCAACGCCGCGTGCTTCGTGCTCTCCCGGGCGCTCGAGAGCCTCGAGTTCAGCGTGCCCGAGGCGGCGCCTCTGGTGAGGCGGCTGTTGCGGGTGGCCGGCCGCGTGATCATCGACACCGCTGCGGCCGACGCCTCGCCGGACGTCTGGCCCAACACGCAAGACATGGCGATCCAGTGGATCGACGAGGCGCTGAAGGCGCTCGGCTACGAGGCCAGGCCCGTCTAGCTCAGTTGATCAGCCGGGCGGCGGGCGGCGCGGGCGCGTAGTTCGGGTTGAAGTCGATGCCGACCTGCGCCGAACCGCTGACCGTGGCGGTGTAGGAGATCACCTGGCCGGCGAGCGGCGAGCGGTTCCCTCCGTTGATGCTCCAGTCGGCCGAAGGCGTGTAGATCGTGCCGATGAACTGGGTCGACGCGCCGCCGTTCATCGAATTGGAGCAAGAGCTGCCGGGCGGCGAATAGATGACGATCCAGTTGTACTGCTCGCCGGAGAAGACGTACGTCGCGCCCTGCGAGTTCTGGTCGAAGCACGCGCCGTTGGGGAAGTAGAACTGAACCGCTCCAGGCGTGATCTGGGCGCTCTGACACGGCGAGTTGATATTGCCCGGATTGGGTGATATCTGGCAGTAGTTCTCGTTCGACACATCGCCGCCGCCGTACGGCGGGTACTGCAGCGACATAGGCCCGTTCTCCTGCGACAGGAGGTTCGCCGGCGGCGGGCAGTTGCTGAAGCACTGCGGCTTGAGCTCGTCGTCAGGGGCCTGACACAGCTTGGCTCGCGTCTGCGCGAAGCACTGAGCTGTCGGGGACATGTTGTTGAACACGATGCCGCAAATGGTCACGGTGGGGACTCCGCACGGCCAACCGTTGACCCCGTTGATCAATGTCATGTTCGCCCCGCTCGGGTAAGGACCCAAAGCCGCGGCCGGAGGCCCGCCGCCATCGATGAAACCGGGCGCCAGGTGGCGGCCGACGAACGAGAAGTTGTTGGGGACGCCGTCACATCCGTTCGGGTTGATGTAGACGTTGTAGTACTGCGCGCCAGGCGCGTTCTTGGTGATGTTCACATCGATGCCGCTGTTGTTGCCGTCGACGGTGCTTACCGCCTGGCAGGACGATGGGGCGCTCTCACGCCGGCAGCCGGGCGAGTTGTAGCAGGGGTTCGGCGCGATGTTGGGGTCGATGAACCGGTCGTAACGGACCGACGTCACCTCGACGCCCCAGTTGCCGCTGCCGCCCTGGTGCTTGATCCCGAAACCGGGCGCCGGAACCACAGTCAGGTTGAAGTGCCCGGCGCAGTTGACCCCGTTCATGTCCCAGAACTGCGGGTTGGCAACGCCGGTGGTGCCGGGCGCCGACCAAAGCTCCTCTTCGGGTGCCTTGAGCTCGTTCGAGAGCAGGCTGCCGTTGGCGTCTGACTTGTAGCCGCCCGTCCACTGGTAGACCCCCGGTTCGAGGAAGGCGCAGCTGGCCGAGCCACCCGACAGGTGGAACTGGCCGGCGTACTGGCCTGGGAACATCTCGGTATAGGAGCCGCGGTTGTCCTGGTTGTATGACTGGTTCGCCGCGTAGTAGCCGACCGACGGGGCCAGGTAGCCGGGGTCCGGCAGGCTCGGCGCCGGCACGATTCCGGTGCCCTGCGTGTCGCCTGGCCTGCAGACTGGGTTTGGCGCGTAGGGGATGAAGCCAGGCGTCGAGTTGTAGCAGTAGTACTGCGCGACGCCGCAGTTGGAGCCGGCGGCGCCGTAACAGTTGCCCGCCTCATGCAAGTTGGAGTCGAGGCAGGCTGTGCCGTTCGTGTAGACGTCGCCCAACACCGTCAGCTGTGCGGCTCCGGTCAGCTTGGTCGCGCACGAGCCGTTGCTCAGGGTCAGGAGCGCGGGGGTTTGCCTTTGGTTGCCCACGATCGCGGTCGCGGTGGCCGAGATGGGGACGGTCGTCGAGCCCCCGAAGATCTGGATGAAGGCGAGGGCCAGGTTGTGGCTGCTCGTGTACTCGAACTCGTAACCGTTGAACTGCGTGTCGGTGGCGACGATCGTCAACGTGTACGCGCCGGCGAATGTGTACGTGTACGTGTCCTGGGGCAGGTTCGCGTTCGTACCCACCAGGGTGCTGGTGTGGCTGGCCGTCTGATAACCGGTGTAGATACGCAGATCGGTTTGATACAGAGCGACCGACTTCGGGACGACCAGTCCGTTGAGATCCTGAAAGTTCTCGTACCAGTCACCGGCCGCGAGGGCGGCGGCGTCGACCGCGGTCTGCTGGTCGCGCCGGTCGACGTAGCCGCGGCCGGAGTCGATGGCGAGGCCGAGCATGCCGAACAGCACAAGGATCAGGAGCGCGATCAGGACGATGGCCTGACCCGCCTGCAGATTGCGCTTGGCGCGCTTAGTTGGAGTACTCGGCTCGGTAAACAGCATATGCAGTGATGACGATGTTGTTGCCGATGACTTGCTGGATCACTGGTGTGATCGGCTGAAACGTGTACCACAGGGTCACTTTGAGAGGTTGATTTCCGTCCGCCGCGACCGCGTCGTTGCAGCCTGCGGGCGGGGGGTTGTACGGGAGCTGCCCACGGGGGGCGTTGGGCGTTGCGTTTCCGGCTGCACTCGGGTCGGTGATGAAAACCCAGCCCGTGTTGCTCGGCGGCACGCTCGGGGCACCCTGCGGATTGCCACCATTCGGTATTGGTCCGTTGGGACATGGGTTGCCAAGAATCGCTGCGACGGCATGGCCTTGAACGGCGGACAGGACATCGCTGTTCTTGGGCCAGTTGTGCGAAGCGCCGTTGGGATCGATGAAGTAGGAGGCGCGCACCGCGACGCGGGCACCCTCGTTGGCCGCCTGCTGCAGGGTTATATATATGTAGAGCGCACGGCCGAAATCGATGATGCCGAAGGTCAGCAGCAAGATGACGGGCGCGATGAGCGCGAACTCGGTCAGGCCTTGCGATCGCTGACTTCGCGCGCAGGCAAGGAGTCGCTTCATCACGGCTTGCCCTGGATCGTGAAGTGCTCGTTGTAGGCAAGGTTGAGGCCGTTGCCGAAAAGGCCCTGGATCAACGGCGTGATCAGCTGGAAGTTCATCAGTATCGACACGTTGAGGTCGCCCAGCCTCCACGAGTTGTCGCCCGGAGCACTTGGTCTGCTACCGAACCTGCTGCCGTTCGGGTCGGTGTAGCAGATGTACACGTTCACGCTCTGCGAGGTGGCAGGGTAGGCAGCGGCCGGATAAGGCTTGTTGGTGGCGGAGTTGCTGTCGGTCGGAGCCAGGCAGCCCGCGGCGGTGACCAGGTTGATCTGGCTGTCCTTGAATCCCGCGCCGTACAGGCCCTGCTTGACTGCGGTCATGACGTCCGCGTCATCGAGAAAGTTGTTGGTGCGGGCCGGGGTGTTGAACCATGCGCCGTGCCGCGCGCCCTCCCGCGCCGCGCCCTGCAGGGAGACGGAGTAGTAGAACGCGCGCGAGAGGTCGATCAAACCCATCGCCAGCAGGAGCAGCACGGTCGACGAGATGGCGAACTCGACCAGGGACTGGCCGCGCCGCCTCCGCTGGGCGCGCGCTCGAGCTTCAGCTTGCATAGCAGCGACATTTAAGCAACCGGGCATGCATTCTGTTCGGCTCTAACGCGGAAAAAGCTGTTTTCGTTCGCGAAAAAAGCAATGAATGTGTCAACGCCGCCGGCTCAGGCGGCCCAGCCGCTGAGGGTCGCCTAGCTGATCAGGAGGTGGGCGGGGGTTGCCTTTGAGGCCGACTGGCCGCCGATCTCGGCCGCCGGCCGTGCTTTCTGGCGACTGCGCGGATTGCGCTGAATTCGCATTCTTAGGAGTCATCATTACGACTCGCTTGAAGCTGACGACTCTTTCGGAGCCTCCCGCACGGTGATGTCTGAGCAACCCGTGGTGCGGAAACAAACCCCTCGCTGGCAGGACGTCCGCGCCAAAGCCATCGACGCGACGTTTGACGCGGACCGTCGTCGCGCGGGCGAGCGAGTCGCCCTCGTCTTTCGATGGCTCTTCCTCATCGTCATCGGCGCGCTGAATAACTTGAACCCCTCGTCGACGCCCGAGGAGAAGGTCGTCATCGACGTGGTCCTTTTCGGCTGGGCGGTTCTCAACGTGACCGTCCAGGTTCTGCTCGTCCGCGGCTACCGGCCCGGAAAGCAGTTCAGCCTGACCACGATGGTCCTCGACATCTTTTTCGCGGCCGCCGTCGTGTACCTGTCGAACGGCTTCAACAGCCCGTTCTTCCTCGCTCTCTTCCTGGCGGTGATCACAACCGCCGTGCGGTTCGGCGCGACCGCGAGCTTCCTCTCCGCGCTGGTCATCTCGCTCCTCTACCTGTTTATCGGGGGGAGCTTCACGCCGGCCAACTTCTACGTCGACCCGAACGCGACCATCGGCAAGATGTTCCTGTTCCTGGTGGTCGCGCTGTCGACCGGCTACATGACTCGAGAGCTGGAACGTGAAAGGCGGGCGGCAGTGGAGCGCGCGGCACAGGCGGACTCCCTGCGGGAGCTGAGCATGAACCTGGTCAGCGACACCGACATCAAAGACATCTTCGACGTGCTCGTCGACCACGCGGTGCAGATGACCACCGCCGAGCACGGTCGCGTGATCGTCTCGTCCCAGGACGGATTCTCCGTAGTTGCGGCGGCGAATCGCGACGGAAAGGAGGCTGTGCCCGAGGCAGAGGTCATCGACGAGCACCAGCTCGGGCAGGCGGCAGGCAGCGGTGAGGCAGTCTTCTCGTCGGACCGCAAGAACATGGTCGTACCCATCGCGTCGGGCGATGGTGCGACTGTGCTCGTCTCGCTCAGCCAGGCGACAGGAGTGTTCACGAACCAGGACCTCTTCGCGGTTGACGCACTGACCGGGAGCTCGGCCGTGCCGGTCGCGAACGCGTTGCGCTACCAGCGGAGCCGGCAGGAGGCGACCACCGATGGGCTCACCGGCCTCGTCAACGCGCGCGAGTTTCGTCGCCGCCTGGACGCAGCCTTTGCGCGCCCCGACCGCCGCGCCGTGCCTCTGTCCCTTCTATTGATCGACTACGACCACTTCAAGTCGGTGAACGACCAGCTGGGCCACCAGCATGGGGACCTCGTGCTGCAGATGGGCGCACGCATCGTGCGGGCGACCGTTCGCGGACAGGACGTGGTAGCGCGGTATGGCGGCGATGAGCTGGCTGTCATCGTTGCCGACGCCAACGGGGCCGCCGCGCAGCGCCTTGCGTACAGAATCGTCGATGCCGTCCATGCGGCTGCCGTCTCGACGATCCCCAGTCAACACCTGACATTCAGCGTCGGGGTGGCGTCGTATCCCGAGGACGGGTTCACCGCGACGGAGCTCGTCGCGGCCGCGGACCAGGCGCTTTACCTGGCCAAACGTGAAGGCAAGGACCGACCCTGCACGTTCCCGCAGCTGGTGACCGAGCTCGAGCTCGCCGACGGAAATCTCGTCGCAATGCTCGCCGAGGCGGGTCCGCAGGTGATGGTGGCTGTCGCGCATGCGGTCGACCACCGGAGTCCGATCACGCAGGGACACTCGAGTCGCGTGGTTGCGATCGCTGACGCAATCGGTAGGCGGGCGGGAGTTTCGTCGAGCGACATCGAAAACCTGCGCGCCGCGGCGTTCCTGCACGATGTCGGCCACATGACGCTGCCGGCGGGCGGCGATGGCTTCGAGGCGCCTGGTCATCCCGAGGAAGGCGAGAAGATCGTCGCCGGCGCGAAGTTTCCGGGCGACGTCGTGGCCGCCGTACGACACCACCACGACCGCTACGACGCCGCCAAATCGGACGGACCGGCCGCGCAGGCGCCGCTGATGGCCCGAATCCTGGCGGTCACCGAGCGCTACGAGGCTTTGACCGCCGGCCGCGGCTCAGCGCGCCTGACGCCTTCGGATGCCCTGGCCCAAGTCAAGGAAGGATCAGGCACCGAGTTCGACCCGGCCGTCGTCGACGCGCTAGGCCGTGCCGTCCAGGATGGGGGCCTCGAGCTGAACCTGCCGGACATCGCGCTGCCTGCCGTCTCGTCCGCGCCGGAGCCCGTCCCCGCGACGTAGCTCGACCTTCCGGCGCAACCGCGCCCGGCGGTGTTCGAGGTCGTCCGCCACCTCGGGCATGCGACGCTGCGCATCCTCGACCACGGCCAGCGCCAGCTCCGGTTCGCGGCGGCGCCACTCGAGGAGCCGTGCCCGTGCGACTGAAACGCGGACGTCTTGCCTGGCGCTTGCCTCGAGCCAGTCGAGCAGCGTGTCGGCAGCTTGGATCGAACCTCGCCGCACCAGGCCACGAGTGATCAACAGGCCGGCGGTCGCGGCGGCTTCACCTTTGGCGAATGCGGTGGCGTTGCGCAATGCCCGCCATCCGTCGGCGCGGGCGCCACGACGCCATCGATGCCGTCCGAGCGCGAGCCAGTCATCCGCGTCCATGTCGACGTCGGCGCCCTGGAGACGGCGAAGCAGACGCGAGTGAAGATGGACCAGGCTGATCACATCGAGGCGGTTGTGCTCGAGCGCCGCTTCGAGAAGATCAAGCGAGCCGGCGCGAAGGAAGTCGAAATAGGCGTCAGGCACCAGGGCGCTGGGCAACGGATCGTCGCGTTCGTAGCCCAGGACGCGCTGCTCGACATAACGCAACGTGCACGTTTCGAGGCGATGCCGGTACAGCGCGCGAACGAGGGTCAGCAGGTCGACATGCGCGGCATGCGAGAACTCGCCAGGCATGCGCGCCATCACCCAACGCGTGCGCAGCACCGGAAGGTCGAACGACCCTCCGTTGAAAGTCGCCACCCCTCGGGCAGGCTCGAGCTCCTCACGCAAGGCATGCAGAAACGCCGATTCCATCCCCGGCTCCGGTAGGAAGACCTGAGCTACGCGAAGACCGCAGTCGATCGGTGTCGCGACAGCCGCGGCGAAGACGTAGGTGCCCGTTCCGCCCGCGAGGCCGGTCGTTTCGGTGTCGAAGTACGCGACAGAACCTGGGTCGGGGTCGAGTGGTGGTAGCGGGATCACATCCTGGCGCACCGCTGCGGCGCCGAAGGGCGTCATCACCTCCTCGAAACCGCGAGGGAGCTCGTAGCTCCGCTGCGGTCTAGGACGAGGCGGCGCGCCTAGACGGGTAAGGCGCTCGCGGAGAGAAGTAGCAGACACGCGTTTTTGGCTCCTTCCACGAGATGCAGCGGCCCGACGCACGAGGGACAGCCGGCCGCGCAGGGGCAGTCGCGTACGAGCTGGGCGGCGTCCACGAGCAGCTCGTGGTGAAGCTCATACAGACGTGGCGAGAAACCGACGCCGCCGGGGTAGACCTCGTACACGGTCACGGTCGGAAGCTGCGTGGTGACGGACCGCACCTCAGCCACCGAGCCGAGGTCACGCGGATCGCACATCAGCCTCAGGCTCGCGATGTGCCGAAGCGAGTGGGCCATGCCCTGCAGCCCGGCCTCGAGCGTCTCGCGACCCAAAGACCGCCACAGTCCTTCGTCGACCGTGATCCAGTAGCCCGTCGTGTGCAGCGTCTGCTCCGGCAGATGGATCGGCCCCGCGCCGATGTTCTCGTGGGTGTGAAACCGGATCTTCTTGAACATCGACGCGAGGCTCGTGATCTTGACCTCGCCGTGGCTTCGCGTGACGCCCTCCCCGTCCGGTCCGGCGAACGTGTCGAGCACGCGCACGCTGACGGATGCGAGCGCGTCTGTGTAGTAGTCGACCTCGACCGGACGCACGTAAGCCTTCTTCTCGTTCCAGTCGAGACGATCGACGTGATACTGCGCACCCTCGTGCAGGTAGACAGCCTCTTCGTGCAGCAGCACCGGCGCGGTGAACTGATCCATCTCGCCGATCACCTGCGGCCGCGGATGCGACGTGTCGATGATCACCACGTTGTCGGCGAGGATGCGTCGCAGGTGGACCTCCTCGGCGGGGAAGGCCTGGCGGCTCCAGAACCAGCGGCCCGCGGAACGCGTCGCGGACCCGTCCTCCTCGAAAAGCGCGAGCAGCTCTCTCACATCAGCTGCGCCGAGCTTTTCGCCATCCACGAACGGGAGCTCGAACAGGCCGGCCTGCAGGTGAGCCGCCAGAAGGAGCAGGTTGTCGGGGTCGATTAGCCCTTCCTCGGGGTCGGTGGCGAGGAAATACTCGGGATGGCGGACGATGAACTGGTCGAGAGGCGAGCTCGACGCAACGAAGACGCCGACTGATCCCGACCTGCGGCCGGCGCGGCCGAGCTGCTGCCACGTCGAGGCGATCGTCCCTGGATATCCGACCAGCACCGCGCACTGCAGGCTTCCAATGTCGATGCCGAGCTCGAGGGCGTTGGTGCTGACAACCCCCGTGATCTCTCCGCTGCGCAGACCCGACTCGATCTCGCGGCGGTGAAGAGGGAGGTAGCCGGCGCGGTAGCCGCGGACGCGGCGAGGGGCATCGAGACGAGGGTCGAGGTCCTGCCTCAGGTAGCTGAGCATCACCTCGACCGCAAGCCGGCTGCGACAGAACACGATCGTCTGCACGCCCGCGCGAATCCATGACGCGGCGATGCGACGGGCTTCGAGCATCGAGCTTCGTCGTACACCGAGGTCGCGGTTGAGCAGCGGCGGGTTGTAGAAGATCAGTCGCTTTTCACCGCGCGGCGCGCCGCTGCAGTCGACGAGGGCGATGTTGTCTTCCTCGAGAAGCCGCGTCGCGAGCTCTCGCGGATTGCGGATCGTCGCCGAGGCGCAGATAAAGGTCGGGCTGGATCCATAGAAGGCACAGATGCGCTTCAGCCGCCTGATCACGTTCGCCACCTGGCTGCCGAAGAGCCCCCGATAGGTGTGGAGCTCGTCGATGACCACGAATTCGAGGCTGGAGAAGAGGCGGCGCCACCGCGTGTGATGGGGCAGCAGACCGGTGTGGAGCATGTCCGGGTTGGTCATGACGATGTGGCCGCCCTCGCGGATCGCCGTGCGACGGCCCGGAGGCGTGTCCCCGTCGTACGTGTCGACGCGGACATCGATCGGGAGTCCGGATTTCAGGGCGCCGAGCTCGGCCAGCTGGTCTTGCGCCAGGGCCTTGGTCGGGTATACATACAGGGCGCGTTTTTCAGGGCTCTCGAGCATTCGCTGAAGAACCGGGAGGTTGTAGCAAAGCGTCTTTCCACTGGCGGTCGGGGTGACGACGACCAGATGCCGGCCGCGCCTCACCGCCTCGTAGGCCTCGGCCTGGTGCGAGTAAAGGCGCTCGATGCCGCGCCTGCCGAGTGCGGCGACCAGCTCGGGGCGAAGGTCAGCCGGAAGCGGGGCGAAGACGGCCGACGCGGCGGGAATCACGTGATCCAGCGTTATTTCCCCTGGAAAGTCGGCAGGGACGAAGCGGGGAGGGCTGGACATATGTTCGGGGAGGTTAGACGAACATTCGTTCGGAGTCAATAGAGGAGCCGAGCGCCCGGGAGCGGTATGAACCAGGATCAGAGGCTGACTTCGAGCGCCTCTACCGAAACACGTATCACCGCATCCTCGGCACCTTGATCACGATGGTGCGCGACCGCGCCACGGCCGAGGACTGCGCCCAGGAGACGTTCGAGCGCGCGTACCGGAACTGGGCATCGTGGCGGCCAGACGCGCCGGTTGAGGCGTGGTTGCACCGGATCGCCATCAATGTCGCAATCTCAGATCGGCGGCATCAGAGCCTGGGCCAGGCGGGCGAGCTGATCCGCCGCCTCGGTCGCCCGGCGCCGGGTCCCGACCCATCGACCGTCGCCGAGAGATCGGAGCTCGTCCGCGCGCTGAAGAAGCTCCCGCCCAAGCAGGCAGCCGCGCTGGTGCTCCGGTATTACCACGGCTACAGCAACCGCGAGATCGGCGCCGCGCTAGGCGTGCCCGAACAGACGGTCGCCTCCCGCCTGGGGGCGGCGCGCAAGCAGCTCCAGGCGGTTTTGGGAAGGGAGCGCTAGCCGAGAAAATGGTTGCCCGAGCGGTGATCGGCGTTATGGCTACTTACCAATGAGCGATCTCGAGCGCGAGCTGGAGCAGGAGCTGCACCGGGTCCTGGACCCGCTCGCGGCCATGCCGGTCCCCGACCGCCGCCCGGCCGCGAGCCGCAAGGCCACGCGGGCGCTTCTCGGAGGAGCCGGCGCTGCACTTACGGTCAAGCTGCTCACCGGCGTTGCTGTAGCCGCGGCGGCCGTCACTGTCGCGGGGGCTTCCGCGACGGGGAGCCTGAATCCCGCCGACTGGGGCCGGCAGGTGCAGCAGCAGGTGGACAGCTGCAAGGCGCAGCTGGCCGATGGCCAGCACGGCATCGGCGACTGCGTCAGCTCGTTCGCAAGCCAACATGGGACGGCGGTCGCCAGCCCCGCGCAGCAGCACGGTAAGGAAAACAGTGGCTCGCACGGAGCCGGGAATGCCAACGGCAACGCGAACGGCAACGCGAACGGCAACGCGAACGGCCATGGCAAGACCAAAACCCACCTGGCGCCGAAGGGCGGCGGATAGCCGCCGGTCGAGCTGTTAGAGACCCCTTCCTCTCGTGGGGCCGGGCCGCATGGCTCGGCTCCTACCTTTTTATGCGCTGTCCCGCAGTCGTATCGATGACGTCAACGCCGAGAGACGCGAGCTGTGCGCGAAGCTGGTCCGACCGCGCGAAGTCCTTCGCCTCACGCGCCCGCTCGCGCTCCGCTAGCAGCTCTGCCACACCGGGCGGCATGTCGCGCTCCGGTCCAGAACGGTGTAAATCCAGTCCGAGCACCCGGTCCCAAGCCAGCAAGAGGCCGGCCTTCGTCGCCGGGGCCGCTGACGAGCGGGCGAGCTCCGAGACGAGCGCCATCACGGCGGGGAGGTCGAGGTCGTCTGAGATCGAGCTGCGAAATCGCGAATCCCACTCATCCATTGCCGGCGCGACGCCGCCCTCCAGATGCGACCAATCCGCGACTCGCTCCCGCAGCTGGCGCAGGGCTCGGTCCGCTCCGGCCAGGCTTTCGGTGCTGAAGTTCAGCGGGGATCGATACTTCGCCTGCAGCACGAGGTACCGGAAGGCAAGCGGGTCAAACCCTCGGTCCTCCAGCTCCGTGATGCGAAAGAAGTTGCCCGCCGACTTCGCCATCCGCGCGCCGGACAGCATGAGCAGGCCGCCGTGCATCCATATGTTCACGACGCGATGCCCGGTCACACCCTCGGACTGGGCGATCTCTGCCTCATGGTGTGGGAACACGTTGTCTGCGCCTCCGGTGTGGATGTCGAATCGCTCACCGAGGAGCGACATCGACATCGCCGAGCACTCGATGTGCCATCCGGGGTAGCCCGGTCCCCAGGGACTCGGCCAGACCTGCATTCGGTGCGCGCCGGCGGACTTCCACAGCGCGAAGTCGCCTGGATGCCGCTTGCGCGGGTCTGGCTCGCCGCGATGGCCCGCCATCAATCTTTCGGTTGAGTTGCGCGAGAGCTTTCCATACGCGGGAAAGCTCGCGATGTCGTAGTAGACCGTGCCTTCCACTTCATACGCATGCCCTAGCTCGATGAGCTTCTCGACCAGCTCGAGCATCCGCGGGATGTAGTCGGTCGCGCGTGGGTAGTTGGCGGCCGGGCGGATGTTGACCTTGCGGACGTCGTCGAGGAAAGCCTCGGTGTAGTGCGCCGCGATCTCCTCCGTCGACCTGTTTTCGAGGCGGGCGGCGACGAGCATCTTGTCTTCGCCTCGATCGAAGGTGTCGTCGGTCAGGTGCCCGACGTCGGTGATGTTCATGACCCGTTCTGTGGTGTAGCCCAGATACTCCAGGCTGCGACACAAGAGGTCGGGCAGCATGAACGTGCGCAGGTTGCCGACGTGCACGTATCTGTAGACGGTCGGTCCGCATGAGTAGAGGCGCACAACTCCGTGGTTCAGCGGCTGCAGCACCTCCTTCGTACGCGCGAAGGTGTTGTAAAGCCGCAGCGGAGGCAGGTTCATGCCGCCTCTATCCTCTCAGTAGGTGCGTGCCCTACGTCTCGATGGAAATACCGCCTCACCAGCAGACATTGAAGGACGCGTTCTCGTCCACGACCTCGGGCCTGACCTTCGCAAGGGCACAGTCCTCCGCGCCCGGCATCTCGACCGAGTGCGACAGGGAGGCGAGATCCACCTTGTGGAGCTCGAGCCGGGCGACCTGCACGAAGACGAGGCTGCTCGCAGGCTGGCGGCGGCGCTGGCGGGCCCGGGCCTTGAAGCCAGGCCGCCGCTGCAAAGCCAGGCTCGGGTCGTGGCCCGCAAGCGCGGCCTCGTCCGCGTGCGGGGCGATGTTGTCGACGCGATCAACTCGCTCGGCTACATCTCCGTTTTCACGCTGATGGACGGCCAGGCCGTCGCCGAGGCGGAGGAAGTTGCCGGCTGCAAGGTGACGCCGGTCGCCGTCCCGGGCGGGCTGATCGAGCAGGCGGAACGGTTGTGCCGCGAGCAGGGAGGCGCGTTGGAGCTGCTGGAGTTCCGGCCGTTGAAGACATTCGTGGTCGCGACCGAACGCTTGAAGCCCAAGGCGCGCGAGCTGTTTCGCGCGGCGGTGACCGCCAAGCTGGGTTGGTACGGGGCGAATGTGCTTGCCGTGCGCGAGGTGGCGCGCACCCCGGAGGCGGTCGCGG
>WNES01001120.1_pt1 | contig 12668 bp, 14 predicted proteins | sample 5399931 | NCBI WGS metagenome assembly WNES01 (sample SAMN13153332, study PRJNA577476) | soil metagenome | isolation source: 20 cm grassland meadow soil 2 days after 3rd rain plot 5 | place: USA:California | collected 2015-11-11
ACCACTTTGATCATGGGGTTGATCGCCGGCCCGGCCGTGTCCTTGTTCGGGTCGCCCACGGTGTCGCCGGTAACGGCGGCGGCGTGCGTCTCGGTGCCCTTCCCGCCGTAATGGCCGTCCTCGATGTATTTCTTCGCGTTGTCCCAGGCGCCACCGCCCGAGGTCATCTGAATCGCCAGAAAGATGCCGGTTACGATGCTGCCAATCAGCAGGCCGCCCAGCGCCCTGGGCCCAAGGACGAAGCCGATCAGCAGTGGCGCCGCCACCGGGATCAGACCGGGGATGATCATCTCGCGCTGCGCGGAGCGGGTGACGAGGTCAACCGCCTTTCCGTACTCTGGCTGCGCGGTCCCCTCCATCAGGCCCGGGATCTCCCGGAACTGGCGGCGGACCTCGACGACGACCTGGCCGGCAGCGCGACCCACGGCGAGCATGCTTAACGAGCCAAACAGAAACGGCAGGATGCCGCCGAAGAAGAGGCCGACAATGACCAGCGGATCCCGGAGATCGAATGGGGTCGGCATGAAATCAAAGCGGCTTACCTCCTGGGTATACGACGAGAACAGCACCAGCGCAGCCAGGCCCGCCGAGCCGATCGCGTAGCCCTTGGTGACGGCCTTCGTCGTGTTGCCCACCGCGTCCAGGGGATCGGTGATCTTGCGGACGGACTCCGGCAAGTTGGCCATCTCAGCGATGCCGCCGGCATTGTCCGTGATCGGGCCGTAGGCGTCGATGGCCACGATGATGCCGGTCATCGACAGCATCGCCATGGCGGCGATCGCCACGCCGTAAAGACCGAAGTTGCCGGCCGACGGCTGCTGGTTCAGAAAGTACGAGACCAGGATGCCCGCGCCAATGACGAGCACCGGCAGCGCCGTGCTGATCATGCCGATGGCCTGTCCGGCGATGATGTTCGTCGCGGCGCCGGTGGTCGAGGCGCGCGCGATCAGGCGGACCGGCGGATAGTCGGCGCTGGTGAAGAACTCGGTGATGGCGACCAGCGCGATGGTGACGACGACTCCCGTCACGGCCGCCCAGAAGAGATTGATGTTCAAACCGATCAGGAGCGTCGCCGCGAGGAATCCGGCCAGCGCCAGCACGGCGCTGACCGCCAGGCCCCGGTAGAGAGCGCCCATGATCCAGGTACTCCGGCCGAGCCGGACGAAGAACGTGCCAATCACGGTCGCGATGATGGAGATCGCGCCCAGGATCAGCGGGTAGAGCACGAAGCGCACCTGGCCCGGAAACAGCAGGCTGCCCAGCAGCATCGCGGCGATCGCCGTCACGGCGTAGGTCTCGAACAGGTCGGCGGCCATGCCGGCGCAGTCGCCCACGTTGTCGCCGACGTTGTCCGCGATCACAGCAGGGTTGCGTGGATCGTCCTCGGGAATGCCGGCCTCGACCTTGCCTACCAGGTCGGCGCCCACGTCGGCCGCCTTGGTGTAGATGCCGCCACCGAGGCGGGCGAAGACGCTGATCAGGCTGGCGCCGAACGCCAACCCGACGAGGGACTCCGGTTTCCGAAAGATCCAGTAGGCAACGGCCACCCCCAGCAACCCGAGGCCCACGACGAACAGGCCGGTAACGGCGCCGCCCCGAAACGCAAGCCGGAGGGCCTTATCGAGCCCGCCCGTCGCCGCCTGCGCCGTCCTGACGTTGGCGCGGACCGAGACGTTCATGCCCACGTAACCGGCGAGCGCCGAGCACGCGGCGCCGACCGCGTAGAGAACTCCCGTTTCCCAGTTGATGGCGAAGGTGATGACCAGTGCCAGGACGACACCGATCGCGGCGATCGTCGTGTACTGGCGATTGAGGTATGCGGCCGCTCCCTCCTGGATGGCCCGAGCGATCCGCGCCATCGTCTCGTTGCCCGGGTTGGCCGCCAGCACCCAGCGGGTCAGCAGCCCGCCGTAGGCCAACGCGATCAACGCCGCGACGCCGACCAGCGCCAGGACAGCCGTCACCGACGAATCGTCGATGCTAATCGCAGCCGCGACGAACAGGTTTAGCTTCTCCCTTCCTCAGTGTGGCGGTTGCGCGCCCGCGATATTGTAGCGTTCGAGTTTCGGAACCGGCTACTTCGGCCGATGGCCGAAGAGTGCCAGCACCTGGTCGCGAATCCACTGTGGCGGCGGGGCGCCGCCCGGTCGAAGCGCATCGGGCCGGGCGATCTCGACATCGTCAGCCAGCATGGCGCTCGGCGCAACATCCCGCTTGGGCGGGGTAACGAAGCCAACCCCCAGCGTCTCCGCGAGATCGCGGATACGAGCGAAGAACCCCGAGGTGTGGGGCGAGCGGTCGAGCTGAAGACCGGTGAAGTCGTAGTGATGGACCCACTCGTGCAGCAACGTCTCGAGAAAAACCTTGGGGGCGAGCACCTGCTGCCGGATGGCGGTCAGGTTGTAGATCCGGATGGTGCCGCGCTGCGGCGCCGACTCCCAGGCAATCCGGTAGTAGCCGTAGGTTTTCAGCTCGAGCCGACCGCCGCGCGTGCGGTGACGCTGGGGACGATCCGCCACAGTCAGTTTGCAAGGCGGAAGTCCAGCGGCTTCATCCAGCACGTCGAGCAATCGCTGGCCTTTCAGCTGGCGCGCCGCCGCCGCGGACTCATCGAGAATGGCGAGCGCGATGCCTTTGCCAAGAGGAAACTCGCGCCAGCTGACGGTCTCGACGCCCTTGCTGCGTTCGTAAGCGGATTTGGGCATTGGTGTCATTATGGGGCGCATGCCGCAGTCGAGCATCATCGTCGTGGGGAACGAGATTCTTCGCGGCTTTACCGTCGATACCAACTCCAACTGGCTCGCCGGGCGACTGTTTCACGTCGGGTACCCGGTGCGCTTGATGACCACCGTGGGGGACATCGACGCCGACATCGTCGCCGCGATCCGTGAGCACACGGCCCGTCCAGACATTGCGCGCCTCTTCGTGTGTGGTGGGCTTGGCCCAACGCCCGATGATCGGACGTACGTGGCGCTGGGGCGCGCCCTGAATCAGCCGCTCGTGTACCGGCGGGACGTGGGCGCCGCGATGCAGGACCTGATGTTTGTTCTCAACATGGCCGCGCGCCGGGGTACTGCGGAGCTGAATGCAGGGAACCGAAAAATGGCGATGCTGCCCGCGGGCGCGCAGCTAATCCGAAACGGCGCTGGCATGGCGCCCGGACTCGCATTCGACCTGGACCAGGGCCGCTACCTGTTCGCGTTACCGGGCGTGCCGCACGAGCTCCGATCGATCTACGAGGACATCGAGATCCGATTTCTGTCTGGCGGTCACGGCGACGTCGTCCGCGAGCTTCATTACCGGCTCGCCCCGGAGAGCATGTTCCACGACGTGATGCAGGCCCTCGAACAGGAATACCCGGACGTGTCGCTGGGGTCCTATCCGCAGACCGAAACCCGCGAGCTGATCCTGCGGGCAAGCGGGCCTGATGTCGACCGGGTCGACGCCGTCATCACGGCCATTCGCAACCGTATCAGCCAGTTCACCCCGCTTCGCTGAAAACAAAACGACGGCGGCCCGCCGGGGCCGCCGTCCGATGGAAGGGAACCTCAGTCGTGGTTACGGGCCACGGCTGACACCGCGCCCCCGTGATTGACTTTGCCCTTACCGTTTTCGTGGGCGGCCGTCGCGTCGCTCTTTGCGACCGCGCTTACCGCATCACCATGCGTGTCGTTGTCTTCGCTGGCGTCTTCCGTGTCATCGGCGTGGTTTTTCGCCGCATCGGATTTGGTGCTGGCCAGCGTGTTGACCGCATCACCCTTTGCTTCGCCGGAAAGCGTCGTGCTCCTTGCCAGGTCGCTGACAGGTTTGCCGTGTGAGTTGGCCGCCACGGCGGTCAGGGCGCCGGCCGCCAGCAACCCGGCGGCGGCGGCGGCAATCATGATCGATCGAAGCATGAAAAACCCTCCCTGGGGTCGAGATTCCTGCCCGTTAGAACGCCGGTGCCTCGACCCACTTACTGGCGAGAGAGTTTCTTTACTTTCCTTTGAAGTCTGGTTGCTGTTTGCTGACAAAGGACATGATTCCCACCATCGCGTCCTCGGTCATCGCCGCCCGGCCGAAGTTTTCGGCTTCGACCTCGTACCCTTTGCCCGGGGAGCGTTCCAGGCCCGCCAGCAGCGCCTCCTTCGCCAAGCGCAAGGCGATCGGCGCCGCCCTGGCAAGCCGGCGAGCCCGCGTAAGGACCGCCTCCTGAAATCCTTCGGCCGCAAGCGACGTCGTGATCAGGCCGATGCCGGCGGCCTCGGGCGCCTTGAGCCGGATCGACTCGAAGATCAGCTCCGTGGCCCGGCCGCGCCCGACCAGGCGGGGCAGCCGCTGCGTCCCGCCGGCGCCCGGGATCAGCCCCAGGTTGGCTTCCGTCTGCCCGATCGTCGAGCGGCCGTCATCGATCATCAGCCGGTAGTCGCAGGCAAGCGCCAGCTCGCAGCCGCCGCCCAGCGCATGGCCGTTGATGGCCGCGATCAGCGGCTTGGAGAAATGTTCGATTTCGGTGAAGGCCGCCTGGCTGCGGCGCGACATCTGCGCCACCCGTTCCAGCGTCGCCGGGTTCTCGCGGTCGAAACCGCCTTCTCCGCCCATGGCCTTGATATCCGCACCGGCCATGAAATAGCGATCGATCGCGCTGGTCAGGACGACCACGCGAGAAGCGTTGTCCTCCTTCAACCGCCGCAGCGTCTCGACGAGTTCCTCCTGTAGCTCCGGGACGAGCGCGTTGACCGGGGGCCGGTTCATCCGGATGGTGGTCACAAAGTCGCTGGTCGCGACCTCGAGGAATGGCATTAGAAAGTGAAGAGGTCCATGCCGCCGGTCACCGGCAGCGCAACGCCCGTGATGTATCCCGCGGCGGGGGAGCACAGAAACGTGATCGCATTGGCGATGTCGTCGGGCTCGCCCGGCCGGCGCATCGCAATCCTCTTGATCATCCGCTCATTCATATCCGGACGCCCCATGTTGAAGGCCTCGGTCGCGATCACGCCGGGGACGATGGCGTTGCAAGTGATGTTGTAGCGGGCGCCTTCCAGCGCCAGCGTCCGGGCCAGGCCGACCAGGCCCGCTTTCGTCGTCGCGTAGCTCGCCTGGCCAAAGCCACCCAACTGACCGGCAATCGAGGACATCATGATGATGCGCCCCCAATTGCGGGTCTTCATGTGCGGCCACACTGCCTTCGAGCAGTTATAGGCTCCGGTGAGGTTGACCTTGAGGTCGCGGTCCCACAGGTTGTCCACCTGGTTCTCGACCGATGCCATGTGGTCGAGCGTCCCGGCGTTATTGACGAGGATGTCGAGGCTGCCGAACTCCTTGACGACCTGGTCGATCACGGACTTGACCTGTTCACGGTTCGTGACGTCCATCTTCAGCGCCACGGAGCGGCGGCCCATCTCGCGTATGTCGCTCGAGGTCTTCTCGGAGAAGACCGTCTTTTGCGACGCCATCAGTTGCGAAAGGGGGCTTTGCGAGGCCTCCGCCGTCTTCGCCAGTTCCGGATCGCTCTCGATCAAGATGTCCGTCACCACCACGTCAGCGCCGGCGCGGGCCAGCGCCAGGCAGTCGGCGCGGCCCAACCCCCGGGACCCGCCCGTCACCAGGGCAACCTTCCCCGTCAGGTCGATCATGGCTAACTCGCCTTCCGAATCTGCGGCTTGGGTTGTTCGCGGGTTAGCGGGCGCCGGTCGCCGGAAATCGCCCGCGAGATCACCAGCCGCTGGATTTCGGACGTGCCTTCCCAGATCTGGTAAATCTTCGCGTCGCGCATCCACTTCTCGACCGGGTACTCGCGGATGTAGCCGTAGCCGCCTAACACCTGCACCGCGTCGAGGGTGACCTGCATCGCCATGTCGGCGGCAAAAGCCTTGGCCATGCTCCCCTCGGCCCGGGTAAAGAGCATGTCATTCTGCGCCATCCAGCCGGCACGCCAGGTGAGCAGGCGAGCCGCATCGATGTTGATCGCCATCTCGGCCAGCTTGAAGCCGATGCCCTCGTGCTTGATGATTGGTTTGCCGAAGGCGACTCGCTGCTGCGCGTAGTCGAGAGCAAACTCGTAGGCCGCACGCGCGATGCCGATCGACCCGGCGGCCACGGCAGGCCGTGAATGCTCCAGCATCAGCAGCGCCCCAAGCGCACCCGGCCCCGCGTCGGGATCACCCGGCTCGCCGCCGAGCCGATTCTCGGTGGGAACAAAGCAGTCCTGCAGGATCACCTGCGCCGTATGCGAGGCGCGCACCCCCAACTTCTTTTCCTTGCGACCCATGGTGAGGCCCGGATTGCCTTTCTCGACCACGAACGCCGCGATCCCGGCGGCGCCCGCGCTGGGATCAGTGTTGGCAAAGATCACGTGCAGGTCGGCGATCCCGCCGTTGGTGATGAACTGTTTGGCCCCGTTGATCAGGTAACCACCATCAACTTTCTTTGCCGTCGTGGCAATCGCCATCGCGTCGGACCCCGTCCCCGGTTCGGTTAGTCCCATGGCGCCGACGACGGGCGTCTTGGCATTACAGAAGTCGCCAATCCAGCGCCGCTTCTGGGCTTCATTACCCATCGCCAGCACCGCCGCCGCCGCCAGCCCGGTCCCCGTGATGGCCACGGCGATCCCGGCGCATCCCCAGTGCAGCTCTTCGGCGATCAGCATGTTGGAGATGATGTCGAGGCCGCCGCCGCCGTAGGCTTCGGGCATCACGGATACCGGCGTCAGGCCCACCTCATGGGCCTTCTTGAGGACCGGCCAGGGAAACTCTTCGGTCTCGTCGTAGTGGGCAGCCACCGGACGGATCTCTTTCTCGGCGAATTCGTGGGCCAGCCCCTTGATGTCTTCTTGCTCAGGGGTCAGGGTGAAATCAAGTGGCATGGATATCGCTCCTTTGTGCCGGGAATTCTGCCTCGGCCACACCTTTGTTCAGTACTTTCTCGCCGCGCTGGTTCGTCACGACGAGGTTGATCATCACGCGTCGCGCTTGTTCGTCCTTGGACGCCACGGTCCCGGTGCAGGTGATCTCGTCGCCCGGCAGAACCATCCCGGCGAAGCGTCCCTGGAGACGCTTGAGCCGCGAACGGTCGCCGAGCCAGTCGGTCACCATCTGGTTGGCAAAGGCCATGGTGAGCATCCCATGCGCGATCACCCCCGGCAAGCCCGCCGAGCGAGCGAATGTCTCGTCGAGGTGGATCGGATTGCGATCACCGGAGGCCTCGGCGTACTGCCGGATCTGCTCGACCGTGACCTTCTTGGTCAAAGACGGCAGGTCTTGACCGCTGTTGATCCTTTCGAAATCCTGGGCGGTCATCGTCTTCATGCCTTGCGAATGATGAAGAGGGCCGTCGCATCCGAGACCGGACGGTCCTTCTCATCCCTCGCGGTCAATTCAAAGGTGACCAGTTCCATGTCGCCACGGGTGTTGATGGCGGTCAGGCGCCCGGTGGTGCGGAGACGATCACCCGGCCGCACCGGCCGCTGGAAGCTGAAGCGTTGCTCGCCATGGACCAGGTGGGCGACGTCGAGCGCCACCTCCTGGTCGGTCCAGAGCTGCCAGTAGGCGTCGAAGCCATACACCATCGCGTAGGTGGGCGGCGCGATCAGCTCGCCATCCTCGGCGAGATCGCCGACCGCAGCCATGTAGTCCCGGATCGATTGCTCCGTCACCGCAAACGGCTTCGTCTCGTAGCTGCGCCCGACCCAGCGTGGATCGGTCACTACGCCAACAGTCCCTGCAGCTTCATGGCCAGCCCCATATCGCCTTTCACCTTGAGCTTTTGCTGCATGAAGGCCTGCACCGGGTTGAGCTTGCCGGTGGCGATATTCATCCAGTCGTCGGTCGACGCGATCAACGTCGTGTTCGGGCTCTGCGCCGCGCCTGGGGATACGGTCGCCGCGCCATCGGCGATCTTCAACGTCCAGGACTCGCCGGTCAGATCGAACTGGTATGTGGCGTTGAGTCCGGCGGTCTTTTCGGGCTTGGACTTGATCCGGTTTTCGATTTCCGAAAAAACTTCTTTGGCTTCAGGCATTGGCGTCTCCTTCTGGTTGTGATGCTTGGATCGATGCCGCGCCATGGAGAAACAGGCTGGCGCATGCCCGCGCGAGGGTGGCGGCGGTGATTGACGAGCCGTCCTGGCTCTGGTAGTGCTTCCAGTAGGCGACCTGGGCGGCCATGCCGATCAACGCCGCGGCGGCAACCGCCGGGACTCGGACACCGAGCTCCCCCAGCGTTGGGGCAAACCCACCGGCCAGCGTCTCGTAGAGCTGCACCTGGCGGGCCTCGAAGCTCTCATCGATGCCCAGCCCCTCGACCGTCAGCCGTCTCATCCAGTTCCGGTATTCGTCATAGAACTCGAAATAGGCGTTGAGCCCGGCCTCGAGTCGCCGGGCCGGGTCCGACTCGTCCCGGGTCGCCCAGTAGATGCGGCGCCGCAGCAGCGTGGCCATCTCCTCCTGGAGGGCGGCGAACACCGCCTTCTTGTCGCCGAAGTAGAGGTAGAACGCCCCCTGGGAGAGGCCGGCCATTTGCACGATCGAACTAACGGTGGCGGCGTGGTAGCCGTCACGCTCGAAGACCCGGCGGGCCGCCTCCAGCAGCTCCCCGCGTCGAACCCACTGGCGCTCGGTGAGGGGAGATTCCGTGATCGGGCGGCTACTGACTGACACGTCAGTCACCAGCCTATCAGACATCGAGACCGCCGGTCTACTGCACGATCACGACGAATCGCTCAACGACCCCGTCCGGGCTGCTGTCGGATGTCAGCATGAAGGCCCGCAGCGGCGTGAGGTTGCCGGTCGCCTTGAGATGGAGGCCCTGGACCGCGCTTCCGGCCGGGGCAGTCTCGATCGCTTTGACGATCTTCGCGAGATCGAGGTAGAAGACGGATGCCGGATTGGGGAGCGATGCCGTCGCTGCTGCTCCGTAGGTGGCGTCCCTGGTGATGGCGGTGTGGTCCTTGTGCGCGTCGATGATCGCCTTGAGCTCGGTGGGAGTCGACGCCAGGATTCCCATCCCATCGAGGACCGCAAACGCCGGCAGGAAATGATCCTGGGTGCCGATTCCGGGAATCGCCATCGTGGTGATCGTGACCCCGCGATAGGTCGAGGTGGTGGACCGGCCGACTTGCCCGCCTGCGGCCAGGCCCAGAATCCCACTGAAAAAGCTGCGCATACGCGTGGCGTCGTCCGTACCAAGCATCACGGCCCCGGTCGGAAAGAACGAGCGATCCACCTCGGCTTCCACGGCGAAATCACCGGTGAGGTGCTGCAGGATGCCCTGTGGCCCGGTCAAGCCAGCGCTATCGGTGGCCCTGCGGACCGAGGGATCGGGACCCGCCTGATCCAATGCCGATTGAATGGTGCGGTTGACGTTGGCAAACGCGAAGAAGCCATCACTGGAACTGGGAATCCAGCCGATGACCGACCCGGCATGACCCGCGTGCGTCATGGCGTCGCGGGTGGACGCGCTCAGTTTGCCGGCATCGAACCGGACGGCCGCATCAGCCACGATCCCATCCTGCCGCGCCGAGAGCGCCAACGCCGCGCCCTGGAATGCCTCCGCATCGCCAAGCCCCTTGATCCCGGCCAGGCTGGCCGCCAGCGGGGTGGTCAGCTGAGACTTCAGATTGGAGAGGATCGACTTACCGTTGACGTAGACCAGGGCCAGCCGATCCGACGGAAGCTTGGCGAGAGTCGCCTTGTAATCAGCCGAGTCAACGAGGCGGGCTGATCGACCCGCGTCGGCGTCGATGATCTCGCGGATCAAGGCCTCCGAGCTCGCGATGACGACGACATGGTCGACGATCGCATACGCGCCCGCCTTGAGACTGCCGGAGGTTGGCTTCGTCGATGTCGACGGCGCGCCGACTGTAATCGTGAGGCCGCCGTAGGTCGTGTCGTGCCAGAGGTATTTCTTGCCCTGCGAGCCGCCGCGGAGCTTGGTCAGAGTGGCCCCGGCCTTCGCATCGTCCCTCGAGACGGCGAAGAGCGCCACCGGAGGATCGGCATTCCCCTGTGGAATCCGGGCGGCCACCGCAACCTGGGCGCCCAGCCAGGGCTGGATATCACCGGTGAACGTAATACCGCTATCTTTGAGCGCTTTGTCGAGCTGGTCCGCCAGCTTCTGGTCGGTGCTGGTATCGGGGAAGCGGTGCACGGCGCGGAGCAGGTTCATCTTCTGAGAGACGGACGGGTCGAGGTTGGCCACCGCGTACACGTCGACGGTAGCGGGCACCATCTTCTCGACGGACGTCCTTGGCGTAAGGACGAGGACCAGGGCAGCGGCCGCGGCGGCGCCAACCACCGCCAGCCCCGCGGCCGGAATCAGGAGGCGGCGATGGCGAGCCCACCATGTGCGCGTGGGCGGGGCCGCTGGCAGGCCTGGGTCGGGCGCGCTGTCTCCCAGGTTGTCGGGAGGTTGCGGAACCTGCGCCGGGATTGGGTCGATCTCGTGGTTCATCGCCGGGATGCCTCACAGCATCAACTCCGGCGATCAGGTCAACTTGTTAGCCGCGCGCGCTCGTTGCCAGGGCGTTGCCGAAATGCAACCGGGCCAGCGCCTCCATCTCATCCGGCGAGAATCCCGTGCTCCGGCCGCCGGCATATTGGCGTTCCACCTCCCGATGGATGGCGACCACGCGCGGGTCGTCCTTGCGCACCTGCGCGGCGCCGCGCAGCCCCACTGACGTGTTCAGCCAGTAGGCGATGCCCGCCAGGCCGGAACGGTCGTTGACGGTGATCCCCAGAGGCCGGTCGAGAATGCGCGCGGTATCGAAGATGTTGTAGATCTCCTCGTTTTTGAGGAGACCGTCGGCATGGATCCCGGCGCTGGTCACGTTGAATCCGGCGCCCGCGAACGGGTAGTTTGCGGGAAGCGGCGTGCCAAGCTGGTCTCGGAAAAAGGCGGCCGCCCGGGTGATCGCGGTCGTGTCGACGCCACTCGCATCACCGGTCAAGCCGACGTAATCGATTACCAGCGCTTCGAGCGGCGGGTTGCCGGTCCGCTCGCCAAATCCGAAGAGCGAGCCGTTCGCGGCCGCGCAGCCGTAGAGCCAGGCGGCCACGGTGTTGACTTCGCCCCGGTGAAAATCGTTATGCCCATGCCATTCGAGGTTCTCCGGTTGGACCCCGAGAGTGCGCGTGAAGAATTGCACCAAGCGCGGCACGCCGCGCGGCAGCGATGCTTCCGGCCAGGGCAGCCCGAACCCCATCGTGTCGCAGAGCCGGAACTTCACCGGTACGCCGGCCTGCCGTCCCAGCTCCTGCAGCGAAGCGACCAGCGGAGCGACGAACCCGTCGAGGTCGGCACGCGTCAGGTCCTCGAGATGGCAGCGCGGTAATAGGCCGGCGTCGATCACCGCGCGCACCACCCTGGCGTAGTCATCCGCCGCCTGGCGTCGGGTGCGATGCATCTTCAAGTAGATGTGGTAATCGGAGGACGACACCAGGATTCCCGTCTCCTTCACGCCGGTGGCGATGACCGCCTTCAGGTCATCGAGCGAGGCCCGCATCCAGGTGGTGACCTCGGGACCGGGCCGTTGCTGGCACGCGGCGATTGCCTCGCGATCAAGCGGCGTGTAGGCGAAAAGCTCGGTCTGCCGGATGACCGGCCCGCCCAGTTTGGCGAGCAGGTCATAGAGATGAACGATCTGGTCGACGGTGTAAGGGGCCCGCGCCTGCTGACCATCGCGGAACGTCGTGTCCGTGATCCAGACGTCGGTGGGCCGCGCCTGGGCGACGCCGGTTGGCTCGAAGCGGATCGGCGGGATTCGGGTGTAGGGGAAATCGTCGCGCAGCAGGTTGGGCTCGGCCGGATCGAGCATTAGCCCATTTTATGCATATATTGATTTGACTTGCAACATGTTGACGGCGACACCTGAGTCGCGTACGCTTGGAACAGCGTGATCGAGATCCAGGGAGAGTCGTATTTGAGCGCAGCTGAGGCCTGCGCGGTGCTCGGCATCAAGCCGCCGACCCTGTACGCCTATGTCAGCCGCGGGGTGCTGAAGAGCTACCGGCAGGGCATCAAGCGAGAACGGCTATACCGCCGGGCCGACCTGCAACGAGCCCTTCACCTGCGCCCCACCCGTGGCGCCCATCCTCTCCCCCACGCCGCCGACTGGATGGGCGACCCTTAGGCCGACGCCCAGTGCGTGGCGCCGCAGATGCGGCATTTGTACTCGGCTTGCTTCTCGGCGTTCACCGCCCCGGTTGCCTTCCACGGCCATCCCGACTTCTTGATGTGGCAGATGCACGGCTTGCCGCCAGCTTGAGTCCTCTCCGTCGCCACAACGATGCCTCCTTCCGCGTTCTCCCCGCCCCCTTGCGGGCCACCCCGAGTATGAACTAGCGGAAGGTCGAGTATTCGATCTCTTTCTTACGGTCGAACGCCTCTTCGCGGGTCGTAAATACCTGGAAGTGGCCGCGCCCGTGCAGCACGTAGATGCCGTCGACGTCGTCGCGCGTGACCTTCAGTTCCGGTAGATCGATGTTGTAGACCTGGCCCGAATCAGTCGCCCGAAGACGGGGGGCTGCCATGGGCGGATTGTATCGCCGCGCCGACGGCTTAGGCGATCGTCACCTCGTCCATCAGATAGACATCCTGCACCGCATTCAGCAGCTGGATGCCCTCACTCATCGGGCGCATAAAGGCCTTGCGCCCGGTGATCAACCCGGTGCCGCCCGCCCGCTTGTTGATCAC